>Ga0123334_1002304_pt1 | contig 22177 bp, 15 predicted proteins | sample BiotimSIPDNA_FD_89706 | JGI IMG/M metagenome (GOLD analysis project Ga0123334, IMG submission 89706) | Anaerobic biogas reactor microbial communites from Washington, USA - Biogas_R1 time_0 SIP DNA | ecosystem: Engineered > Bioreactor > Anaerobic > Unclassified | place: Washington, USA... | reverse complement strand
TGCTCAAAGCTCTTATCGATGGTAATCCAAAGTTCCATAAACTCTATAAAATGTATAATTTATATGTCGCTTGATGAATGAATATTCACTTGCGAAAGTTGAGTAATAGAGAAATGGGGCATTCTGCCTCATTTCTTTTTTTACCTATTTTAACACATTGCGATTAAACTTTCTTCAAAAGGGGTGGTCATATATAGCGTATGTCACTTGTATATTTTGACATACAACCACGAATAAGGCTTAAATACTAAACATTTAAGATTATATTACTTTTAAGTAACAGTAATAACTAAACTAAAACTAAAAACAGTGACATCATGAAAAGTTTCATCATCACAGCACTTGCATTCGTGCTTGTTGCAACCAGTGCAATGGCTCAGGGCAATAACCGTGGCCGTCAGCGTATGAACAGTGCAGAGATGTATGCCAATATGGGCGAAAATCTCGCAAAGGAACTGAAAATAGAAAAAGACCAGAGGGAGGCTTTCAAACTTCTCTATGTAGATTACCAAAATGCTCGCCGTGCAGCGCAGAATCCTACGGGCTCTGATGAGGAAATCAATGTGAAAAAGATGACCGACGAAGAGGCAAACAAACTCATTCAGGAACAGTTTGCCAGTCAGGAGAAGGTGATTGCTGTGGATAAGGAGTATTTGACTAAATTCCTCGAAATCTGCACACCAGTGCAGGCTGCACAGGTCTTTGTTACTCGTCTAAGCATGCAGAACATGATGCGTGGCATGGGTGGCGGTAACTTCGGAGGCATGGGCGGCGGCTTTGGTGGCGGCGGCTTTGGTGGCGGTGGCGGCTTCGGTGGCGGTGGCGGCTTCGGTGGAGGCGGCTTCGGTGGCGGAGGCTTCTAATCCTTGTTGATTAATTCGAACGTAATATATCAAACACAACAGATAAAACATGCGATATGACATGAAGATCATAATGGAAAAGATTAGTGTAAATCAGTGAGTGTCAATATATGATAAATCTGATGGCAGGTTAAAAAGGGAGAATTAAATCACCAGAAGTGCTATAAGCGATGGTTAAAAGTGACAAATGATACACTTTTCCGTCTTTTTCCGCCTTAGAGGTGAACTTTCTCTTAGAAACGTAGTGATATGTGAATCTTTATTTTTAACTTTGTCATGAACATATTAGGTTTATTATTATATATTAACTAACTCTGTTTTTTAGTAGGGGGCATGAGATGTGAATCTAGTGCTCTCTTTTTCTGTGCCTATACCATGATAAAATGGAAAGGGAGTACATGGTCAAAAAGATACATGAAGAGTCAATATGTCGCCCTTCGTCATGCTTGAATTCTTGGATTTGTCTTATTGTATTGGTATTCAAGCATTTGTGTGTTATTGAATCTTGCATTGTTGTTGGGACGAAAATGAAGCGTTCTTCGTTGCCCGTCGAAGCATTGTTCGTTGGCTATTGAGGCATTGTTCATTGGCAGTCGAAGCATTGTTCGTCTCGCCTTCATCTCCCTTCATGCCATCCGAGAAAAAGGTGATGGAATTATCTAAAACTCATCTCGAAGGCATCTCGAAGGCATCTCGAAGGCTCATAGAAGCATGGGGAGAGGATGTTTTTCCGTGAAGGGTCGTCTGACGTTTTTTGCTTCACGTCAATTGGAAATGAATGTGTGGGCGATTCTTTGGCTGAATGGGGCTTGCGCTTATGAATAAATGGGGCTCACGCTTATGAATGATCTGAGTTTTGATGTCGAACTCCTGTTGGGTTGAAAGACGATGTTTTTCCTGAAATGAAGAGATTTGTGAAACTCAAGTGCATAGGTTTTGATGAAAAAAAGATGGGCTTTATACAATAAAATACGCTGAAAAGAGTTATTAATGAAGAATGAATAAACGTTTATTGACGATTCTGGCTTTGTCATGGTTGTGTTTTTCAACGATGAAGGCGCAGTGGGATGTGCAGTTTTCGGACTACACAGCCCTCAAGTCATATTATAACCCCGCTGTTTCTGGCACAGATGGAAAACTGAATGTGTCGGCTGCTTATTCCATGCAGATGGCAGGGTATGATGGTGCTCCCAACACCATGTATGTGGGTGTCGATGCTCCTGTGTATTTTATCGGACCTCGGCATGGCGCTGGTGTCAGTTTCTTCAATGACAAAATAGGCATGTTCTCCACCACGCGAATCAGTTTGAAGTATGCCTACAACATCAAGGTGGGCAGGAAGGGCAGAATGGGAGTGGGCTTTCAAGGTGCATTGATGGGAGAGGCGATAGACCCCAGTGGCGTGAAGCTGGAGGAGCAGAATGACCCTGCTTTTCCTTCTGCAGAGGTGAGAGGTAACGTGGTGGATATGGGTGCGGGTCTCTATTATTATCATCCTCAGGTCTGGTTGGGCCTGTCTGCTCAGCACCTTGCCAACCCTGTGATTGTTTGTGGAGAGACAAACGAGGTGGAGGTGGATCGTGTGTATTATTTGATGGGTGGATGCAATATCAAGGTGAAAAATTCGTTATTAACCTTACAGCCATCCTTCCTGTTGCAGTCAGACCTCGACTCCTGGCGTGAGGATTTTCAGTGCAAAGTGGTCTATGAATATGAAGGGAAGAGATTCTATGGTGGTTTGGGCTATAGTCCCAAGACTTCTGTGACATTTCTGGCAGGTGGCATGTTTCATGGTGTGAACCTGGGATACAGTTATCAGATGTACACCGAGGGCATAGGGATGTTGAATGGAAGCCACGAATTAGTGGTGGGCTATCAAACAGATCTGGACTTGTTTAAGAAAGGACGAAACAGGCACAAGAGTGTGAGATGGCTTTGATTTTGGAAATAGAATAGAACATAAAAAAGACAGATAAAATGAAAAGATTCTTGTTTGCTATCAGTGCGATAATCTTTGCCTTGGCGGTTGCTTCCTGCTTCTCAAGCAATGGAGGTGCTAATGCCAGTGGTGGCGAAGTGACAGGCATTAGTGGCACATCGATGTCGGAACCCGCTCCTTATGGAATGGTATTGGTGAAACGAGGCAGTCTCAAAATGGGTACAGAGAAGACTGATAGCCTGTGGGGAAAAGATGTTCCGACAAGAGATATCAGTGTGGATGCGTTCTGGATGGATGAGAAGGAGGTGACCAATTCCATGTACAGGCAGTTTGTCTATTGGGTGCGTGACTCTATCATCCGTGAACGTTTGGCAGACCCAGCCTATGGTGGTGATGATTCTTATAAGATAGAGGAAGACAGGTATGGTAATCCTGTCACCCCTCACCTGAACTGGAACAGACCGCTTCCTCGCAATCCTGATGAGGATCAGGAGTTGGCCATGGAGAGTGTTTACACTTATCATCCTGTGACAGGAGAGAAGATGCTTGACGTGAAGCAACTGAACTATCGCTATGAGGTGTTTGACCATGTGATGGCTGCTAAGCGTAAGTACCGCTTGGATTCTGCAGAGAGAAATCTGAATACTGACTTTGATACAGATCCTAACGAGGTGGTGATGATTTCTAAGGATACTGCTTATGTTGATGAAGATGGTGTGATTCATCGTCAAACCCTCACTCGTCCATTGAGCAGTATGTGGGATTTTGTCAATACTTATATTGTGAATGTATATCCCGACACCACTTGTTGGATCAATGACTTCCAGAATGCAGAGAACGAGGTGTATATGCGCCTTTACTTCACTCATTCTAACTATAACGACTATCCTGTGGTTGGTGTGAACTGGGAGCAGGCTAATGCTTTCTGCAACTGGCGCACGGACTTCCTTCTTAAAGGATTGGGTGCTCAAGCCAAGTTTGTTCAGCGTTATCGTCTTCCCACCGAGGCTGAGTGGGAGTTTGCTGCTCGTGGCAAGGATGGCAATGAACTGCCTTGGCAGCAGGAAGGTGTGTCCAGCGATAAGGGATGCTTCTACGCCAACTTCAAGCCAGACAGAGGCAACTACACGCTGGATGGCAACCTCATCACTTCCAAGACTGGTATCTATAGTGCCAACTCAAATGGTCTCTACGATATGGCAGGAAATGTGGCGGAGTGGACCAGCACGGTCTATACAGAAGCGGGCGTGCTCTCTATGAGCGATATGAACCCCACACTTACTTATAATGCCGCAAAGGAAGATCCTTATGCGCTGAAGAAGAAGAGTGTGAGAGGTGGCTCTTGGAAAGACCCTGAGAGTTTCATCAAGAGCGCATGGAGAACGTATGAATATCAGAATGTGGGACGTAGTTTCATCGGTTTCCGTTGCGTGCGCTCACAGGTGGGCACTGCTTCAAGGTCTCGTAGATGAGAAGTGAAGGTCTTTTCGATTGATAGTAAAACCTAAATAGAAATATTAAAAACCATATATAACATGGCAACGCAACAATATACAGGCATTCAGAAATGGCTCAGAACCAAGAGGGGACAGTCTTTCTTGAACTACGCATATAGCTGGGGTGCATCCGTCGTAATCGCTGGTGCGCTCTTCAAACTCACCCATATAGATGGTGCCGACATCATGCTTTGGTTGGGTATGGGTACTGAGGTCATTGTGTTCTTCCTTGCAGGTTTCGAGCCTCAGGAGAGCATGGATGCTCAGGAATTGGCAGAGGAGGCTGTTGAAAAAGAGGAAATAACGAAGAAAGTGAAGGCTTCTATCTCTAAATATTCAGCATTGGACAATACGGGTGGCACAGTCTTTGTTAATGACGGTGGAGGCAATGTGGGTGGCTCTGTGGATGCTGCTCAGTTGGCTGCCAACCTTACTGCGTCTTCCTCTGCATTCACTTCCACTCAGTTCCAGAGCATGACTCCTGAGATGCAGGAGGCTACAAAGGCTTATGTGAATCAGTTGGCAGATTTGACGGAAACCCTCAAGAAGGTGGCAGAGCAGAGTGCTCGACTCACTCGCGACTCAGAAGAGATGGAGAACATGAACCGCACCCTCACTGGTATCAACCGCTTCTATGAAATGCAGTTGAAGAGTGTGGGCAATCAGTCTGCTACGATTGATGAGGTGAATGGACAGACCAAGCGTCTGGCTGGTCAGCTTCAAGAACTTAACGAGGTTTATGCTCGTATGGTTGAGGCCTTGAAGATGAAGATCTCATAAAACAGGTACATTCATTATTTTTCAAAAAGAAAATAGATGATACGAAAGAAGTTAACTCCTCGACAGAAGATGATCAATCTGATGTACGTTGTGCTGATGGCGATGTTGGCACTGAATGTGTCGTCAGATGTGTTGGATGGCTTCTCGCTTGTGGATGAAGGACTGAACCGCACAAAGCTCAATTCTGCCAGTCAGAATGAGATGGTCTATAAGGAACTGGAGGGGGCGATGAAACAGAATCCGGAGAAGACTCGCCAGTGGTATGAGAAGGCTCAGAAGGTGCGCAAGATGTCGGATGACCTCTACAATCTGGCTGAAGAATTGAAGATGGAGATTGTGAGAGATGCTGACGGAAGTGGCGCAGACCTGAATGATATTAAGGGCAAGGACAATCTGGAGGCTGCTACTCATGTGATGCTTGCATCAGGTGTGGGTCGTGGTGCGGAACTGAAAAAGGCCATTGAGGCTTATCGTGAGGGTATCACTTCCATGATTAACGATGAGAACCAGAAGAAGATTATCAAGGAAAACCTTTCCACTTCTGTTCCTAAGAAGGCGGCTTTACAGGGTAAGAACTGGCAGGAGTATTTGTTTGAGAATACTCCAGTGGCAGCCGCTGTCACATTGCTGTCTAAACTTCAGACGGATGTGCGTCATGCTGAGGGCGAGATGTTACACCAGTTGGTGGCCAATATTGATGTGAAAGATGTACGTGTGAACCAGATTAACGCCTATGTGATTCCAAATGCACAGACGGTTGTTCGTGGTGGAAGATTCTCGGCTCAAATCATTATGGCCGCTGTGGACACTACTCAACGCCCTGAGATTTATGTGGGCAACACCTTGCTCAAGTCTTCCAACGGACGTTACGAAACGGTGTGCAGTTCTACTGGTGAGTTCACATTGAGAGGCTATCTTCTCATGAAGAATGCTGATGGAGAGACCATCCGCCGTGAGTTCTCTCAACCATATACGGTGGTAGAACCTTCTGCAACAGTAAGTGCCACAATGATGAACATGCTTTATGCGGGTTACCAAAACCCTATCAGTGTGAGTGTGCCAGGTGTGCCAAACAATAAGATTAGTCTCTCCATGACCAATGGCACTCTCACCAAGAAGGATGCAGGCAATTATGTGGCTGTACCTACAACGGTGGGAACTGATGTGACTTTCACTGTGATGGCAGAGAATGAGGGGCGTCAGCAGGAAATGGGAAAGTTTACTTTCCATGTGCGTAAGTTACCTGATCCTACAGGTTATCTGCTAACAACTGATTCCAAAGGAAATGCCTCTCGTTTCAAGGGCGGGCGCATCTCCAAGCAGGCGGTTATCTCAGCGGGAGGAATCGGTGCTGCTATCGATGATGGATTGCTTGACATCTCCTTCCGTGTAGTAGGTTTTGAGACACTCTTCTTGGATGCAATGGGCAATGTGATGCCTGAGGTAAGTCAAGGTGCAAATTTTTCTCAAAACCAGCTGAACCGTATCCGCTCTCTTTCTCGTGGCAAACTGTTTAACATCAGTCATATACGTGTGGTAGGTCCTGATGGAATAGAGCGTACCTTGACCACGCCTGTGGAAGTAATCATCAATTGAGAGAGGTGATTGATTTGTTTTGATAATGGAAAGAAATTAAAGACGATACTTATATGAAACGTATCTTATTCATATTGATTGCGCTCGGTACGGCTGGTGTCATGATGGCTCAGCCTGCAAAGAGTCGTGTGCAGAATGCTCGAACCACTGCGGCTAAAAACTCAGAGGCTAATGGTCCGAGCCGTGCAAGTTTAATGTTCCCAACTGCAGTTGATGTGCCAGAAGATCCCACATGGCGTCGTGATATTTATCGCTCTATCGACTTGACAAAAGATGAGAATGCGGCTCTATACTATCCTGTAGAGCCTCAGAATGGACAGATGAATCTCTTCACACTGCTCTTTAAACTCTTGAGTACGGGAAAGATTCCAGCATACAAGTACATGGACGTGAAGGAGGATTTCCGTGATCCAGAAGCTCGCTTGCATTTCGTGCCAGACCTTTTGGAGCCTTATCGTATTAATTATGAGGTGAATGGAAATTCTGTCACAGTCTTGCCAAGCGATATTCCCTCGGCTGATGTGCTCAGTTATTATGTGAAGGAGAGTAGTTATTATGATCAGAACACAGCTACTTACCATAGTCGTGTTGTGGCACTCTGTCCTATCCTTCATCGTGCAGCTGATGAATGGTCTTATTCTTCAGAAGTGCAGAAGAGTGGACTTTTCTGGGTCAAGTATGATGATGTGAAGGCATATTTGAGTGGTCAGGAGGTGATGGTGAGCAATTTGAACAATGCTGCTAAGATGTCTATTGATGACTTCTTCTCCACGAATCACTATAAGGGAGATATTTATATGACCAACAATATGCAGAATAAGGTTCTTCATCAGGTTGCTGCTACCGACTCTCTCCTTAAGAAGGAGCAGGGTCGTATAGAAAAGGAACTCACGGACTTTGAAAAAAATATATGGAAAACCCCTGTGGATTCTGTAGAGTTGGCTCGTCGTGACTCAATAGCCGCGGCTAATACTAAGGGCAGGCGTGAACGTAGTGTTTCTGCATCGTCTTCCGCTTCTTCTGAGCGTGTCAGTCGCAGAGGTTCCGCTTCTTCTGGTGACAAGGATCGACCAAGGAATGCCTCTGGTGGAAGTTCAAGCCCTCGTGTGTCAGTAAGAAGACAGCGTCATTTGTATTGATAGATTTTAGTAGCAGACGGGCGATTTAATGTCGTTTTTATTGTTTGAAGATGTTTCAACTGTCTCAATGATATTTTGATCATGAAAAGAAAAACGCGTGCATCATGGTGGTTCAGTCTTGTTGCATGCGTTTTTTGTACCCTTTCGTCTTTTGCGCAAACCAAGATTGTGGTACTCAGCGACACGCATGTGATGAGTCCTGACCTTTTGGTGAGGGATGGAAAGGCTTGGAGGAATTTCTTGAAGAATGACCGTAAGTTGGTGGATGAAAGTCGGGAACTCTTTGATGTGATGATTGATCGCATGAAGAATGAGATTAAACCTGACCTTGTTTTTATTACGGGCGATTTGACCAAAGACGGGGAAACCCAAAGTCATCAATATGTAGTGAAGAAGTTGGACGAACTTCGGGAGGCTGGTATTCAGACTCTTGTCATCCCAGGCAATCATGATAGAGGGGAAAATGTTCGGGCTGTGTGCTTTGATGGCAACAGCACGATACCGACTGCTACTATCAGTGATTCTACTTTTGAGAAGATTTACACCCATTATGGGTACGGGCATTCCTCCCTGCGTGCCAATGGTTCACTGACCTATGCTTGCGAACCAATCAAGGGGTTATGGGTCATAGGTATAGACTCGGGCAGAGATGGAAAGGTGGATGCAGAAACACTGGATTGGGTATGCAATCAAGCGTCAGTCGCAAAGAATGCAGGTGACAAGGTTGTTGTTCTGATGCATCATCCATTAGTTCCTCATTTTTATCAAAGTGAAAAATCAATCGCTACTTCTGTGGTGGATGATTATGAGAATGTGCGCAATAGACTCTCTGATGTGGGCGTGAATGTTGTATTTACAGGACATTTTCATACGTCAGATATTGCCAAAGCATACAATGCAGACCTTTCCCGTGCTATCTATGATGTGACTACAGGGTCGCTCATCTCTTATCCTTGTGACTATCGTGAGGTGTTGCTAAGTGATGATTTGTCGGAAATGAAAATAACGACTCATCGTATCACTCAATTGCCTCATGATGCGCATTTCAGCAAGATTGCGAAGAGACGACTTTCTAAGGCAATGAAGGGAATGGCAACCCAACGAGGGTATGGTGTGGTGAGGGGGAAAATGGCAAAGGCTTATGTTTTGCATGCTGAGGGTGATGAACATCAGTCAAAGAAAGCGCAGAAACTTCTTCGTTCTCTTCATCGTTTAGCTTCTTTGGCTCGTACTTTTAAGGTCTTTTCTACATCCTCTCTCGCCAATCTTGAGAAGATGGCTGTAAGTATGCTTCAAGACATTAATGCTTATGGTGAGAAAGGAAGGGAAAATCAGGTTGATGACTTGAACTTGACCATCAGATTAGACGAGTGATGTCTTGTTTTTTCAATAGTAGGATGTTTAAAAGAAGGGAAAACAGACCAAGATACATCCCTGAGAAACCATTAATTAGGAGAACGTGTTCTAATTATTCTATTTTTTCCGTACCTTTGTAAAAATTTTTAGCGTGTATCGTGACAGCTTGGGTCGTAACATGTCACGCAGATGTTGTATGTCTGCCTACGTTCTAAGCATACAGGCTTTATTGAAGTAATCATTTTAACTAATATTTTTCATCGTGAAAGTATTGAAGTTTGGCGGAACATCCGTAGGTTCCGTAGAGAGTATTCTCAATCTAAAGAGAATTGTGGAGGCATGCGACGAGCCTGTAGTAGTTGTCGTTTCAGCACTGGGTGGTATCACAGACCAACTGATCAACACCTCAAAGTTGGCTGTTACAGGCGATAAAGGATATCTTGTCTCCTATGAGAAGATGGTGGAGCGTCACCTTCAGATGATTGATGCCGTTATCACAGATGCTGAAAAGAAAAAGCGTCTCATGACGGTGGTTGATGATTTGTTGGGACAGTTGAAGAGTATTTATCAGGGTGTATTCCTGATAGGTGACTTGAGTGAGAAAACTGGTAATGGTATTGTTTCTTATGGTGAGCGCATCAGCAGTAATATTGTGGCTGCTTTGATTAGCGATGCTAAATGGTACAACTCTTTGGAGTTTATCAAGACCAAAAAGAAGCAGGATCGTAACTTGTTCACCAATTCTATCAGCACTCCGTTGATTCAATCAGCATTCAAAGACTTTATTTCAGGAACGGCAGACCACAAGGTGTGTCTCGTCCCTGGCTTTATATCTACAGATAGCCAGACAGGTGAGGTGACAAACCTCGGTCGTGGTGGATCTGACTATACTGCTGCGATTTTGGCTGCAGCGTTAGATGCAAAGGTGTTGGAAATCTGGACAGATGTGTCTGGTTTCATGACAGCAGATCCTCGTGTCATTAATTCAGCGTATCCTATTGATAAACTCTCTTATGTGGAGGCTACAGAACTTTGTAATTTTGGCGCAAAGGTCGTTTATCCCCCCACTATTTATCCTGTCTGCATCAAGAATATTCCCATCTTGATTAAGAACACTTTCAGACCAGAAGATGGTGGTACTATCATCTCAAATGAGGCAGAAGAAGATGAGAATGGGCGTGCTATCAAGGGTATTTCTTCTATCAACAATACTTCCCTCATCACAGTGAGTGGCTTGTCAATGGTGGGTGTGATTGGTGTAAACCAGCGAATCTTCACAGCATTGGCGGCTAATGGTGTAAGTGTGTTTATGGTCAGTCAGGCAAGTTCTGAGAACAGTACTTCTATTGGTGTGCGTGACGAAGATGCCGATCGTGCTTGTGAGGTGCTGAATGCGGAGTTTGCCAAGGAGATAGAGATGGGGGCTATGTATAAGATGAAGCTCGAGCAGGGATTGGCTACCGTGGCTATTGTTGGTGAGAACATGAAGCATACTCCAGGTATTGCTGGTAAGTTGTTTGGCACGCTTGGCAGAAATGGTATCAGTGTGATTGCTTGTGCTCAAGGTGCCAGTGAAACAAATATCTCCTTTGTAGTTGAGAGTAAGTCACTTCGTAAATCTCTGAATGTTATCCATGACAGTTTTTTCCTTTCAGAGTATCAAGTACTGAACGTGTTCCTTTGTGGTGTTGGCACTGTAGGAGGTAGTTTGCTTCAGCAGATTGCTGGTCAGCGTCAGAAGTTGATGAAGGAACGGAACCTAAAAGTAAATGTGGTGGGTATTGCCTCTGGTCACAATGCGATATTTAACAGAAATGGCATTGATCTTTCACAATATGATGAAGATGGTGCTTTCTCCATAGCCAAATTGCGCGCTGAATTGAAAGGTGCGGAGTCAAGTGATCTTGACCGATTGAGAGAAGAGGTGGTGGATATGAACATCTTCAACAGTGTGTTTGTAGATTGCACGGCAAGTGCTGATGTGGCAGGCTTGTATGAGGATTTCCTGAGCAATAATATCTCAGTGGTAGCTGCTAATAAGATGGCTGCGTCAAGCGATTATGACAACTATATGAAGCTCAAGACTATAGCACGCAAACGTGGTGTGAAGTTTCTCTTTGAGACAAATGTGGGTGCAGGCTTGCCAATTATCAATACCATCAATGACCTTATTAATTCAGGAGATAAAATATTGAAACTGGAGGCCGTTCTTTCTGGTACTCTCAACTTTATCTTTAATAAGATTTCTGCTCAAGTACCATTCAGCGAGACTGTTCGTATGGCCAAAGAGGAGGGTTATGCAGAACCCGATCCACGTATTGATTTGAGTGGTAAGGATGTGATTCGTAAACTCGTGATTCTTTCTCGTGAGGCAGGGTATAAGATGAATCAGGAGGAGGTGGAGAAGCATTTGTTCATTCCTCAATCATTCTTTGATGGTTCTCTTGAGGATTTCTGGAAAAATCTTCCATCGCTTGATGCTGACTTTGAAAAAGAACGACAGGATGTGGAAGCGGCTCATGAACACTGGCGTTTTGTGGCAAAGCTGGAGAACGGTAAAGGTTCTGTGTCTCTCGAAAGAGTGGGGGAACGTCATGCATTCTATGACCTTGAAGGGTCAAATAATATCATTCTCATCACGACAGAACGCTATAATCAGTACCCTATGCTTATTCAGGGCTATGGAGCAGGAGCTTCGGTAACTGCGGCTGGTGTGTTCGCTGATATCATGTCAATTGCAAACATTTAAATGAAACATATTATTATATTGGGCGATGGAATGGCTGATTGGCCTGTGGAGTCGCTCGGAAATAAAACATTGCTGCAGTACGCTCAGACTCCCTGCATGGATATGTTGGCAAAGATGGGACGTACGGGCATGCTGAAGACGGTACAAGATGGCTTTCATCCAGGTTCTGAGGTGGCCAACAGTAGTATCCTTGGTTATGACCAGTGCAAGGTCTATGAAGGCAGAGGACCGCTTGAGGCTGCGAGTATTGGTGTGGAGTTGAGCTCTGATGATATGGCTATCCGTTGCAATATCATCAGTCTCGAAGGAGATCATATCAAGAATCACTCTTGTGGACGGTTAGAAACAGAAGAAGGTGATATCCTCATCAAGTATTTGCAGGAAAAACTGGCTAACGACCCTGATATAGTGGAGAAATATGGACATATAGTTCATTTCTACACAGGTGTGCAGTATCGTCATCTACTTGTCATCAATGGTGGAAGCAAGAACCTTCTTTGTACACCTCCTCATGATGTTCCTCTCAAACCTTGGCGTCCCTTGCTGGTTCAGCCAGATGTGGAAGCAGAGAAAGTGGCAGGGCATACTACTCGCCTCAGTGCTACAGAGACAGCAGAACTCCTTAATCTTTTGATTGTAAAGTCGCAGAAACTCTTGAGTGAACATCCTCTCAATGCACAGCGTATGGCAGAGGGAAAAGATCCTGCCAATTCTATCTGGCCTTGGGCTGGAGGCTATCGTCCTCACATGATTCCGCTCACCACCACGTTCCCTCAAATAAAGAAGGGAGCAGTGATTACTGCTGTAGACCTCATTCGAGGTATTGGAACTTTGGCTGGACTGAGAGTGATAGAAGTGGAAGGAGCAACAGGACTCTATGATACAAATTACGAAGGTAAAGCACAGGCTGCCATTGAGGCTCTGAAGACAGATGATTTTGTGTATTTGCATATTGAGGCTTCTGATGAAGCAGGTCATGACGGTGACTTGGAGTTGAAAATCCAAACCATAGAGGACTTGGATAGACGTGCTATCAAGCCTATCTATGAAGCGGTGAAGGATTGGGGCAAGACGGGAACTCCTACTGCTGACATGGAGCCTGTTGCGATAGCAGTGCTTCCAGACCATCCCACACCTGTGGCATACCGCACTCATACCAATGAGCCTGTCCCTTTCCTTATCTATGCGTCAGGCATAGACCCTGATGGCGTGGAAGTCTTTGATGAGAAATCATGCCGAGAGGGTGTCTATGGTCACTTGGAGAAGGATGGATTTATAAAGGCTCTGATGGCAGTAAATTAAGAAAAGAAACATATAATGGTTTTTCTGTTGAAAGTTAAAATCATTCATCTGAAAAGATTAAAAAATAGTTGAAGTATCAATCATCAAAAAAGTATTGGAGATGAATTATTATAGTACAAATGGACAAGCACCTATTGCCACGCTTGAAAAGGCTGTGGTGAAGGGTCTTGCAGAGGACAAAGGTCTATATATGCCTGAACGTATCAAGACTTTGCCTCAGGATTTTTTTGACAACATTGAAAATCTTTCTTTCCAAGAGATTGCATATAGGGTGGCTGATGCCTTCTTTGGTGAAGATGTGCCAGCCGACGACTTGAAAAAAATAGTGTATGACACCTTGGCTTTTGACTGTCCATGTGTAAAAGTTACGGATAGTATCTATTCTTTGGAACTGTTCCATGGACCAACATTGGCTTTCAAGGATGTGGGCGCTCGTTTCATGGCTCGTCTTCTTCAGTACTTCCTCAAAAAGGAACTCAAGGAGTCAGGAACTCCTGATGTGAAGAAGTCACAGGTGAACGTGTTGGTAGCGACTTCAGGTGATACAGGTTCTGCTGTGGCCAATGGATTTCTTGGAGTAGAGGGCATCCATGTGTATGTGCTTTATCCAAAAGGGAAGGTGAGTCCTATTCAGGAGTGTCAGTTCACCACTCTTGGTCAGAATATCACTGCTGTAGAGGTGGATGGTGTGTTTGATGACTGCCAGGCTTTGGTCAAGAATGCTTTCATTGATGCAGATTTGAATGTTCACATGAAATTGACATCAGCCAACTCCATCAACGTGGCTCGTTTCCTTCCTCAGGCTTTCTACTATTTTTATGCTTACGCTCAGATGAAGAAGAGAGGACTTGCCGAGCAGTTGGTGGTATGCGTGCCTTCTGGAAACTTTGGTAATATATGCTCTGCACTCTTTGGAAAGAAGATGGGTCTTCCTATTAAACGTTTTATTGCGGCAAACAACGCCAATGACATCTTCTTCAAGTATCTCCAAACAGGAAAGTATGAGCCAATGCCTTCTGTGCAGACCATTGCAAATGCAATGGATGTGGGCGATCCCAGCAACTTTGCTCGTGTGTATGCTCTCTATGGCAAGAGTCATGAGGCCATTTGCTCTGACATTAGTGGTGCGACCTATAGCGATGAGCAGATTGCTGACACTATTAAAGAGGTGAAGGCTGAAACGGGTTATGTGTGTGACCCTCATGGTGCATGTGGCTATCGTGCATTGAAGGAGGGACTGAAGGATGGTGAAGTAGGCGTGTTCCTCGAAACAGCTCATCCAGCAAAGTTCAAATCAACAGTGGATAGTATTCTCAATGATGATATTGAGATACCTGTCAAACTTCAAGCATTCATGAAGGGAACAAAGCAAAGTGTGCCTATGTCCAAGAACTTTGTTGATTTCAAGCAGTTCCTGATGGGAGAATAGATTTCCTGAAAACAGGATATTCTGCACTTTCTTGAAGATACCTGAGATTCAGGGACGTTGAGAAAGCAAATCACTTATATTGTTCACGAATCAACCCATATTTATAAAAGAATGAAACCTAAAAAGCAACAAAAACGCACAAAAATGACTCGTCTTTTGATGAAGATCGTTTTGGTGGTCGTATCTACGGCATTGACAGTGTATTTTATGCCCAGAGGTAATGAATTTGGCTATAAATACGAGTTGAACAGACCTTGGAATTATGGACTGCTGATTGCCAATACTAAGTTTCCTGTGCTCAAGAACGATTCTTTGATTCATAGGGAGAAAGAACGGGTGATACGTGATTTCCAGCCCTACTACAACTACGACAAATCTGTGAAAGATACCATGGTGGACCGTCTCTACAAGCATGCCGCAAAGGAATGGCAGGAAGAAAATGCCACTATGTATATTTATCACATAGCGGTCATGCTTGATACGATATATAGCCGTGGTATTCTCTCTGTGGATGATTACTCGCGAATGAAGGATACTGAGCGTCATAAGCAAATTAGAATTGTGAAGGATAATCAGGCGGTAACGGTAGATCTCTCACGAGTATTTACTCCCCGTTCTGCCTACGACTATATCATGACAACCGACACGACCAAATACTCTCCTGTGGTGATGCGGAATCATAACCTTAACGAGTTGATTCAGTTGAATCTCACCTATGACAAGATGAAATCAGAGACGGAGTTGGAGGAACGTTTGCAAGGTGTTTCCAACTATAATGGTTTTGTACAGGCAGGGCAGAAAATTGTCGATCGCGGTGAAACTGTTACAGACGAGGTGTATGACATTTTGCGTTCTTATGAAAGAGACTATCAGCGTCGAACAGATACAGATACAGTCATTCCCTACAAGGCGATAGGTCAGACCATCTTTGTGATGATTATCTTTTCTATTCTCATATCATATCTCACCATGTTCCGTGCAGATTATTTTGAGAATTCACGCAATGTCACGCTACTCTTTGCTTTGCCTGTCCTGTTCAGTGTGATAGCCTCCATTATGGTTTCTCATAATATTCTGAACGTGTTCATGTTGCCCTGTTGCTTAGTTCCTATTGTTATTCGTGTGTTCATGGATTCCCGAACAGCCTACATGTTCCATTGTGGTATGATTCTCATCATTTCTGTAGTGCTCACCAACAGTTATGAGTTCATCATTTTACAGATGATAACGGGTATGGTTGCAATACAAACCCTCAGAGAACTCACACAGCGCTCACAGATTGTACGTACTGCCTTCATCCTTTTCCTTGTGTGTACCCTCTTCTATACAGGCTATTCGCTTCATCATGAGAATGACATGAAGACAGATACATGGATGTATGTCTGCTTCACGGTCAATTGTGTGTTGCTGCTCTTCACCTATCCGCTCTTGTGGATGCTGGAGAAGATGTTTGGATTTATTAGTGATGTGACCTTGGTGGAGTTGAGTAATGTGCACAATCCTCTTTTGCAACACATGATGGAGGTTGCCCCTGGCACTTTCCAGCACTCCATGCAGGTCGCCAATCTAAGTGCAGAGGTGGCCAACAAGATTGGTGCAAAAGCACAGTTGGTGCGTACTGGAGCACTCTACCATGACATAGGCAAGATGGAGCGTCCCGTGTTCTTCACTGAAAATCAGAACGGAGTTTCCCCCCACAAACACCTCACGCCTCTCAAGAGCGCAGAGGTAATCATTGCCCATGTCAAGAATGGTCTTTCTCTTGCGGAGAAAAATCATGTGCCAGACGCTATCAAGCGCTTCATTTCCACTCATCATGGAAAGGGCAAAGCCAAATTCTTCTATATTACATATAAGAATGAGCATCCAGACGAGGAAGTGGATGAATCTGCATTCACTTATCCTGGTCCTAATCCAAGCACCAAGGAGGAAGCAATCCTAATGATGTGTGATGCCACGGAGGCTGCATCTCGTTCGCTGCCTGAATACACAGAGGATAGCATCAATCAGTTGGTGGATAGAATTATAGACAATCAAGTGGCAGAGGGTTTCTTCAACGAATGCTCCATCACGTTTAAGGACATAGCTGTGGCAAAAGAAGTGCTGAAAGAAAAGTTAAAGACGATTTATCATACCAGAATCTCCTATCCGGAGTTGGGCGAAAACAATGAAAGCTGAAAAGAAAAATAATAACAGAAAGTGGCAGACTTTCTTCCTGATACTCATTGTAGTGTCAGTGCTCTTAGGTCTGTTCTATCTGCCTCGCACCACTTTGGCTGATGTGGAAACGCGTCGTGTCAATATTCTTAGTGATGTGCAGCGCCGCGACAAGGAAGGAAATATTGTGGCAGAGGTGAAGGCAGACTCAGCAGATGGTTTTGTGGAACAGAAAGTAGATTCCAATGCCATTCAAGTAAAGCAGATAGCCTATGTGGATACAGTTCCTAAAGGTATGGTGGCTATAGAGGATTTCTCCTCTGAAGCCTCACATCGTGAGATGGATAAATTCTACGCTGCACTGAGTCAGGCACACGATCGCCCCGTGAGAATAGCATATTTTGGAGACTCCTATATTGAGGGTGATATTCTTACCATGGATCTTCGAGGCTTGCTCCAGCAGAAATATGGAGGAAAGGGCGTAGGCTTTGTGGAGATTGCTTGTGTTTCTTCCGATTTCCGTCGTTCTGCCACCACTCGTCGCAGTGGTTGGAATCGTTACCATGCCAATGAGAGAGGTCGTGGCTTCAAATCTGCATTCCAAAGTCTGGCTGGTAGTTATTTCATTCCTTCTGGCACAGCCACCTATGAGGTGCGTGGGCAGAAGAATGTTTACCCTCATCTGCTTGATACGGCAGAGGTTGCCACGGTCTATTTCACTCCAGGTAGTGGATTGAACATCAACTATGCACTCAATGGCGGTTCTTACTCCTCACTATTTTCCAATGGGGAAAGTCATGAACCTGAAACCTATCAAGAGACAATAGAGGTGCGCGACTCCGATTCGGTGGTGCACTATAAAACCGTCACCCGTACCGTTCCAGTGCCCCAACAGGACGCAGGACAGATTACAGCCAAGAGTGTAAAAGGTCGCATAGGACGCTTCTCCATGACTGTTACAGGTGGCGGCGGATCCAGATTCTATGGTGTGGCACTTGATGGTCTTCGTGGCATCTCTGTCGATAACTATAGTATGCGAGGTAGCGGTGGTCAGCATCTTGGCGGCATCCCTTCCGAAACCCTTCGGGAATTTGCCACTCTTCGTCCCTACGACCTCATCATAGTCCACTACGGATTGAATGTGGCCAATGAGAAACAGAAGGATTACGGAGGCTACACGAGCCAGTTGGGCAAGTCTATCGAGCAACTCAAGGCGGCATTTCCCCATGCCAGCATTCTTGTGGTCAGCATGGGAGACCGCGACAAAAGAGGTGCAGACGGCAAGATGCACACCATGAGAGGTGTCACAGAGATGGTGTCGTATCTTCGCAAGATGGCAAGTGATCATCATGTGGCATTCTGGAATCTCTATGAAGCCATGGGTGGAGATGGCAGTTTGTCAAGGATGACAGAGAGGAAAGAGGCTAATTTAGATTATACTCACATCAATTTTGCTGGTGGTCGTCACTTGGCCGGCTTGCTCTATGATGTGCTCATGAATGGAAAGGAAAACTACGATAATCGTGTTCGCTAAATATCAACAGCTACATATCATTCGGATTGCGCTTCTTGTCGCCTTCTTCGTATCCTCAGGAAACGAAGTCCTTGCTCAGCAACTTTCCACTCCTTTTCCCCAGAGTTTCCGAAACACTCGGGTCAATGAACTGGCGGGCGAGGCTAACCTTGCCCCAGTGTTCAAGAAAATAAAGGAAGGGAAACCTGTTAAGATCATGCAGATAGGAGACTCCCATGTGAGAGGAAACATCCTTCCACGCACGGTAGAAAGCACCCTGAAGAGTCGCTTCTCTAATATTGATTTCGCTTACTATGGTATCAACGGTGCATGGGCACACCGATTCTACGAGAACGATATGATCAACCGTGTGGTGGCAGAACACCCTGATCTTGTCATCATATCTTTTGGAACAAACGAGGCTCATGGCAACAAGATAGACGAGCGTGCGCATGGCGAAACCATGCGTCTGCTCACTCAGCGCATCAGTGACCGCTGTCCCAATGCATGTTTCCTCTTCACCACTCCGCCTGGCAGTTTTATCGCACAGCGCACAGCCACTTACACAACGGTGCGTGGACGTCGCCGCATGCGATACACCACAACAAGAGTACCCAACCAGAACACTGCAAATGTGGCGCATAGCATCGTGAATTTCTGCGCTTCCAATCAGATGGCTGTTTGGGATATATTCACTATTGCAGGCGGCTCCACTTCCGCATTCACCAACTGGCGCAATGCAGGACTCATGAATTATGATTGTGTACACTATTTGGCATCTGGCTACACCTTGCAGGGGAAACTCCTTGCAGAGGCAATTTATAAAGCATACTTAAGAACACCTATCACGGGACGTCAAACGCGCATGATGCACAGCGACACCCCCAAACAGCAAGTTCCATATAAAACGGTAAAAGGATTCTAAAAAGAAAAGAAAGATGAATAAGTGAACATGGACCTCTTGGAACAGCGAGAGCAAAGATAGGCTTGCCAGAACTTATGCCGAGTCGTGAAAAGAGCGTCTGAAAGAAAACTTCTCATCTGCCCATAGGTGAGGGGTTATAACATACCCACTCCTCATTCAAAGAAACTCACTCATGTTTGACATTGATTTTAATCTCGTTATAGAACAGTTACAATACCAGTCCGACTCTCCAATGATTTTCTCGTCGGGCATTTTCTTGTTCCTGTTTCTGGCTTTCGCCCTCATCTACAATAGTCTGGGGAAAGCCGACACTCTGCGCATCCTCTTCGTCACGCTCTTCTCCTACTATTTCTACTATAAGAGCAGTGGACTCTTCTTCTGGCTGTTGGCTCTGGTGACGGTCTGTGACTATTTCATAGCCAAAGCCATTGGCAGCATAGGGAAGAGTGGAGCAGGAAAGACACTGGTAGCCCTCTCTCTAATTCTCGATTTGGGCTTGCTGGTCTTCTTTAAATATACCAACTTTTTGGGTGAGAGTATCTGTACCTTGCTAACCAATTGGGGCATCCATGTTCCATCCTCCATCTCTGGCAGTTATCTGCTGGGTGTGACATGGCAGCACCGCAACATCTTCCTTCCTGTTGGCATTTCCTTTTTCACCTTCCAGTCCCTCAGCTATACGATTGATGTCTATCGAGGCAACATTAAGCCTCTCAACCGTCTGCTCGACTATGCTTTCTACGTCAGTTTCTTCCCCCAACTGGTGGCAGGACCTATCGTTCGTGCGCGTGATTTCATTCCTCAGATTCGCCGTCCACTGCTCGTCACTGACAAGATGTTTGGCATGGGCGTATTCCTCATCATTGCAGGTCTGTTCAAGAAATCCGTCATCAGCGACTATATCAGTGTCAATTTTGTGGAGCGCATCTTCGACCAGCCAGACCTTTACAGCGGTTTGGAAAACCTTCTGGCGGTGTATGGCTACTCTCTACAAATCTACTGCGATTTCTCGGGCTACTCCGATATGGCGATTGGTATAGCCCTTTTGTTGGGCTTTGAGTTCCCAAAGAACTTCGACAGTCCCTACAAGTCCCAGTCCATTACTGAATTTTGGCGTCGCTGGCACATCAGCCTCTCCTCATGGCTCAAGGACTACCTCTACATTTCGCTGGGAGGCAATCGCCATGGCAAGTTCCGCCAGTACGTGAACCTCCTGCTCACCATGCTGTTAGGAGGTCTGTGGCACGGTGCCTCCCTCAACTTCATTCTCTGGGGCGGTCTGCACGGACTCTTCCTCTGCATCGACAAGGTTTGGCACTCCATCTTCCCTGCTGCCAGCCCCCTCACTTATCTTCCCAGCAAAAATGCACCCGCTCCCAAGAAGAACTATCTTATTGCCCTGTTGGGAGGTCTCATCACCTTCCACCTCGTGGCGGCATGCTGGGTTCTTTTCCGTGCCCCCTCCTTTGGCATTGCAGAACAAGTCTTTCATCAGATTTTCTTCAAGTTCGAGCCTCAAATCTTCCTCCAGTGGTGCACCTCCTATAAGGCAGTGGCACTCCTCCTGCTTCTTGGCTATGTGTTACACTTGATGCCAGAATCCCTGTCGGAAAAGACCCAAAAACTTGTCTCTCGCAGTCCATTGCTCGTGAAAGCCATGCTGATCATAGCCCTCATTTTCCTTGTCATCCAGATCAAGTCAAGCGACGTGCAGCCATTCATCTACTTCCAGTTCTAACTGCCACATCCCTTGCAGGCTACTTCTCTTGCGGAATGCGAATCGTCCAAGAGTTCTGTGCCACCTTGTCCTTCAGGATGTAGAGAGGAATGTAACGCTTTTCGAGGAGATATTTGCAGAGTTCCTCCGCAAAATATTTCATCATCTCACTCTCGATGTTCTTGCCTCCGTTTCTCATGGTCAGCTTCACGCCTGTGGGATTGTTCTGGTCATCAAAGCCATCATACTGCACTCCCTCCGCATAGAGAAGAGTGTATGTCTTCATGCTTTCGTCTGGAAAACGCTTTGCCAATTCAGGGCGTATGGCAGTCATGAAATCATTCATCAGCTTGTCCTTCTCAGAATCCTTGAGCTTCTCAATGAGACACTTCTGCTCATACGACTCTACTTTCCCCACTTTTCCCATCTTCACGTTGATGAAGTCCTCATGGTCATAATACCTGTTGAACCCCATTGTCTCGCTTGCGATTTCCTTGCCACTCACCACCCGAAGGCTCGTGCTCACCCATGTGGCAGCCATCCTCCCGTCCGTGCAGAACTCACTGAGCACAGAGTCATCCTGCGGAATGATGGTCTTCTCCTCAGTCCTGATGCTGTCAAGGTAGAGCATGTCATCCACGATGCTCCAATAACCCACATAGCCACGACTGCAACTGGCTCTCTTCTTGCCAGTAGCCAACTGTCTCACAAAGTCCTTCACTTGCTGATTCTGCTGGAGGGGCGTCACCAGCATCTCATACATTTTCCCTTGCCAAAAGAGTTGTTCACCCTCTTGAGCGGCAGCATTCATCCGCCCGAATGCCACAAGCCACAATGTGGCAACACATGCCAGGGCTCTTATCACGTTCTTTTTCATAACTTAGGGATCGATTAGAAAATTGATAGTAAATAGATTTTTGTTACAGGCAAAAATATATAATTCTCCACAATATTCCAAACAAAAACAATATTTTTTCTATTTTTTCTAAAAAAATGCTAAAAGACCTTCCTTGTATTCTTGAAATGTATTCTTCAGATGATATTTGCAAAAACAAGCCAGTTTATATGGTTATACCTTTTTCTTTTTATGTTAACCTAAAATCCGCAACTATCATCCAATACGTGATTAAGGGTAGATTTATGAGTCGTTAGTAGCAGCTTTCAGTAAAAAGCAACAGCACAACATCAATATGTAGCCACCATCCCCTTACCCCAC
>Ga0123334_1002300_pt1 | contig 22223 bp, 22 predicted proteins | sample BiotimSIPDNA_FD_89706 | JGI IMG/M metagenome (GOLD analysis project Ga0123334, IMG submission 89706) | Anaerobic biogas reactor microbial communites from Washington, USA - Biogas_R1 time_0 SIP DNA | ecosystem: Engineered > Bioreactor > Anaerobic > Unclassified | place: Washington, USA... | reverse complement strand
GTATAGCCATCTTTGGGGACAACTTGATATTTATCGGTAAAATAACGGTTATCCCTATTGGTTCTGACCGGTATTCGCGAACAAACGGATTTATCCATAGTGGACGGGGATAAGTCCCACTGCTTCTTGGTGTAATTCTTGTAAAACTTCTCAAATAATTCGCTACCGACTTTGCTGATAATAACATCTTCGGAGTTGTTAAGCTCAGCTTCAGGCTGGGCTACGGACCGCCAAAATTCTTTTAAATCTTCTTCATTATAATGGAATCCATAAAGTCCGTTGATTGTATCCAAATTGATGGGAATGGGCAGCTTTTGACCGTCAACATTAGTGGTTACTCTCAGTTGGAATAAATTCCATTCCGTAAATTGCGACAAATAATCGAACACTTTTTTATTGTTTGTATGAAATGCATGAGCCCCATATTTATGGACCAAAATTCCGGATTCATTATAGTAATCATAGGCATTACCGCCGATATGGTTACGAGTCTCAACTATTAACACCTGCCGGTTCAGATCATTTGCGATGCGCTCCGCTAATACGCACCCGGCAAACCCCGCTCCTACAATCAAATAATCAATCATCGTTATCCTCCCAATATTTAGCTCTGCTCATTGAGGACCTTCATTTTGATGAAATATCCGATTTTGTTGTTTTTCTCTTTTTTTGATTTCGTCGCTTTAAGATCAGCTTAAAGAAGTGATTGTCCTTTGAAAAAGGATTATCAAGGTTTTTGAAGAGTTTGAATTTATTTCGAAAAATCAACCTTGATTCTTTATTTATTGAACGACAGTTAGTAAAGCAACCATAACTCCATGATTTGGCGCTTAACCCCTTAGCCGCTTCCGACACTTCCTGTAAATATTGCTTTTTTAACGTATTAATTAACGATTTTTGACTGTAGTCCATCCCCTTCATTTTGCTGTTAAAATAATTGGAATAGGCGCCTGAGAAGTGAAAAAGGCGTAAAGGCTTTTCGTTTACCAGATATTGGCCATTATCGTCTACACTAAGAAGCCTTTCGTGAAAGTTCCACGGACCGACATTATAGCCGGGATCGGTTTGAACATAATAATTAAACAGCCCCGGTGCGAGGTCCAACCATTTTTGTTCATTCCATAAACCTTGTTGGAGATCTTTATAACAATGTTTTAAAAGAATCTTAGCCCACCATTGAATAAATTTATCGGATTCATGGCCCCTTTTTAATGCTAAGTACCCGGTATTGAATATTCCGCTCCGGTGAACCGTTCCTAAATGGGTAAAGGGTTTTTTCCGGTTGAAACGGATAAAATGCGGCGAGAAGATTATTTCATTTAACTTTAGATATTCCGACAGTTCATTAAAGGATCCAAATACTTTAGTATCGGAATCAAGGAAGATAAGATAGTTGTTTTTTTGATGAGTTTCTAATAAATGAAGTAATAATTGGGCTTTACATGCATTAGCCCCTTCGAATTGATTATATTGAAAGATAAATTGATAAAAGTTGGGAACCCCAAATTTTTAGCCAAAATGACCTTATCAAAGTAAGCGCTTAATCCATTCGTATGCTGCGGTATTTTTTCTTCGACAATACAGACGATGACTTTTGTTTCAGGCATATGTTTTTTAACCGATTTAGCCATTACCATAGCTCGTGGTAAATAACCGGTAGTAGCAATGGTTGCGATTATTACTTCTTCTTTATCTGTTAATAACATTTTTGTTTAGCTCCTAACAGACGGCATTTTCTCTTACCATACTCTTTTTTCTGATTATATTTTATTAATGAATCAACTAAATGTGTTTAAATGATTGAAGCAGCTATCTGTAGCGGCAATTAAGGGCTGGGGTATATATTTCGATCTGAAGCGTAATTACGACAGGACTATAGCGTATTTCAAATGTACCGAAAAGATCATAAGATAATGGGAACATTAATTTGTTTCATCCTACTATTTAATAGGAGTGAGTCACTTGCCTGATAAAAAAAATCTAGTTGTTCCCAATGAATGGTTGGATAAGGACGGATATGTGCCGTCGGAAGTGAAAACAATGACTAATCATGTATTGTCCAATTACGAGATGACCGTCTTCACTATGAAGCTAATCACCACCAAGCCCGATAAAGGCGGGGCGATTTGGAGATTAGAAACAAGTAAAGGCACACGAAGTTTAAAACTATTGCATCGGCCTCCGGCAAGGAGCCTTTTCAGTATTGGCGCCCAAGATTATCTGGCCCGGCGCGGCGCTCGGGTGCCGCTCCTGGTGCCGACTAAAAATGGGAAGCTATATGTGGAATTTGGAAATAAACTATGGATTGTTAATTGTTGGATTAAGCCTTTGGTTCAAGCTTCAAAGATCAATCTGGAAGGAGCCGAAAAGCTTTGTTATGGGCTTGGCGAATTCCACAAGCTTTCACGGGGCTATCAACCTCCAAACGGGGCCGAAAAACCGTCCCGGTTAACCCGTTGGCCGGAGTATTATAAAAAAATAATCAATAAAATTGACTGGTTCAGAATTTTGACCCAAACTTACAAGGACGCTCCTGCTAGTTCCTATTTTTTATCGGTGGTAGGCCAGTTTGAAAAACAAGCCAAAGAAGGGTTAGCCCGGCTCCAGCAATCGGCTTACCCCAAATTAGCAGCCCGGGGCGAGAAGTATTGGGGCCTGGCCCATCAAGACTATGGTTGGTCCAACGGCCAGTTGGGTCAGGGTGGAGTCTGGATTATCGATCTGGACGGGGTAGCTTTTGATCTGCCCATTCGTGATTTACGCAAACTGATTACCAGCACTATGGATGATTTAGGAGAATGGAAATTGAAATGGATTAAAGGAATGATCAGCGCTTATCATCAAGGGAACCCAATTGAACCCGATCTCTATCAAGTCCTCCTAATCGATCTGGCTTTTCCTAACGAATTTTATAAACATCTGAAAGAAATGCTCTATAACCCGACCGACTTTCTTAATGCCAATACCGGGAGGCTGATCAAACGATTGGTGAAGATGGAAGAAAGTAAACATTCGGCTTTGGAAGAATTGAGCAACTGGAAAGGAGGCCGATCATGAAAGCACTAATGATAGTAACAGAGAAACTACCGGTACCGCCGGTTCATGGCGGCGCGATTCAGACCTATATTGCCGGAGTAGCCCCCCTACTTGCGGAAAGATATGATCTAACCATCCTCGGTCGAACCGATCCGGTTCTCGCTAAAAATGAAACTATTGGCAATGTTAAGTATGAGCGAGTACCCTGCGGCGGTGATTTTAAAAAATATCGACAGGAAGTAGTCGATTGGCTAAGAAATAAATCATTTGATCTAATCCATATTTTTAACCGGCCTCGTTTAGTAAAAGCCATTCGGGAAGTGGCTCCAAACTCTCGAATCATCCTGAGCATGCATAATGACATGTTTAACCCGGAAAAAATCACTCCCGCCGAAGCGGCCATCGCCATCGACAATGTGGAGCGGATCATTAACATCAGCGATTATGTGGGTAATACCATCAAAGGAATGTATCCCCAAGCCGCAGATAAGTTGTTTACTATTTATTCCGGGGTTGACCTGAACCGGTTTCGACCGTCCACTTCCGCAGAAGCCCTTCGAATCCGTGAAGCACTCCGTAAAAAATATCAGATCTCCTCCAAGAAGGTTATTTTATATGTGGGCCGTTTATCGATTAAAAAAGGGGTCGATATTTTGATCCGGGCCGTCTTAGAACTGGCTAAAAAGCATCCCGATATCGCTCTGGTCCTGGTCGGTAGTAACTGGTACGGCCAAAACAAGGTCAGTGACTATGTCGCTTACCTTCGTTCCCTGGCAAAACGATCGCCGGTATCGATCATTACCACCGGTTTTGTCAAACCGGAAGAGGTACACCAATGGTTTTGGGCGGGAGATATCTTCGTTTGCCCGTCCCAATGGCAAGAACCCCTAGCTAGAGTCCATTATGAGGCCTTAGCCAGCGGGCTACCGATCATAACATCCAATCGCGGCGGCAACCCTGAGATTATTCGTACTCAAAACAAATTGATCGTCGATGCTCCCGAAGACCCCAAATGTTTTGCCAATAAAATCGCCATTTTACTAAATGATCCGCTTCTTGGTAAACAAATGGGCGAGGAAGGCCGGAAATTGGCGGAGCAAATGTTTGGGTGGCCGCGGGTGGCAAAAGAGATTCTTGAAGTATGGGAAGGTGGGGAGAAAGGTGAAGAGTAAAGTGTAAAGGGTAAAGAAAAAAGAAATAGGATGTTACTCTTTGTTCTTCTTCGAAGGCTATTGCAAAATTAGCCTTTATAAGTAGCTGAATAAAAGGAGATGGAAGTCCGGGAATGGGCTTACCTCTTGCAACCGTGAGGTTTACCTTACGGTTGATAGCGAAGTATTTTGCAACAGCCTCTCATAGTTTTAATTATAAAGCTCCGCCATTCCTTTTAAGGTTCGCCGGAGCTTTTTGAACGATCTCCATTCCTACGACTTGTTCAGCCATTCCTACGAGTCGTTCAATGATTCCTACGACTTGTTCAGCCATTCCTTCGGATTGTTCAATGATTCCTACGACTTGTTCAACCATTCCTACCAGTCGTTCAATGGTTCCTACGACTTGTTCAGCCATTCCTTCGGGTCGTTCAATGATTCCTACGACTTGTTCAGCCATTCCTACGAGTTACTCAGTAATTACGGGCATGTTTTACGGCTTTTGCGCGAGGGGCCGAGTAAGTTAACGATTACAAGCAGGAGCACGAACTTACAAGGTAGCTTCATTGAATAAGCCGTTACTTCTGTCTCCTGTCTCCTGTCTCCTGTCTTCTGTCTCCTAACTACTGCTCTTCGTCTTCTGCTGCCAGGGACTAATCTTACTACAAGGACGAACGGTGTACATCATGGTCTTTCCAAAATCAAGGGCAACTTTACCGAAGCGTTCCGCAATAGCGGGAGCTAGTAAAACCGAATTGACTCCGGCGGAGATCAAAGCCAGATCAAACCGGTATTTTTCGATTGAAGCAAGAGTGGCCGGGATTTTTTGATAATGAGTGAAGTCAACGCAGCCTACGATTCGTGGTTTTAAAAAGGGATAATCACGGTTTATTTTTTCGGCATAGGCCGTGGCCCATTTGGAAATGAGCAGCGTCCGGTAGCGATGAAGCATCTCCCAGAAAAGGCGGTAAGACACCATTTGACGGTTGACAAAAACATAACAGAGATTGGATGGCTTTAAATGAAAGTGATCAAACAGTTTATTAGTCATTTCCCGTTTATAACGGCTGGGTACGCTGACCTCATCGTTTTTTTGGCGGCAGATCCCCACCAGATTGGCGAGGCGAATGGCTTTAACCATTTTATTGCGGAGGTTTAAATTGGGAAGGGTAATCCCTTTGCCCCGGCCCGTATCCGACTGTTTTACCCAGTATGTTTTAAGGATCTCCTTGGGTCTTATCAAAACATTCTGGGCCAAGACGATATTTTCGCCGTCGCCGATCCTCACTAATGAAAAAGCCTTTTTTTGCTTTAAGGCAATTAGAATCCGATTTAGAACTTGAATTGTCGGAACCAATTGGCGGTCGGAAATTTGACTGATCGACAAGTTAATCATCCCTTTTTAAGCTATCTGAAAAAAATATTATAGCCTCTCTCTTGCTCTCCCCATGTCCTTTGCAGCCAAAATAGGCTTGCTTAACTTCTATTTTCTTCCTTCAATGCGCCCCGGCGAGTCGGGTTGGGGGGTACTCAACTCGAGTTGAAGATTGCAGAGTAAATCTCTTATTTCGGTTATCTGTTGTTCCGGATACCCGAATCTGCGCATTATTTCGGCTTCTTCGGGACCAATAGCGAAAAACTGCTTCCATTCCTCAAACTCGGCTCTCCGGTCTTTCATTTTTACATAAAAAAGTTTCCAAGCTCCATATAACGGGTCTGATTCTTTGGTCCGTCCGAGGCTGGTGCAAACATGAGAGACCAGGTAAGCCTTTTTTAAGCCAATTTGATTTGCTTTCCGTTCGTAATAACGTTCTCCCACGCCGTAAAGGGGGAGGTTTTTCATGACAAAATGCGAGCGCCATAAGGATTTTTTGATCATCATACACCAAAACAAAATGGTTTCATTACGGAACTCCAACGAATAACTACGTTTAACCGCCAACTGCCTTCGTTTTGATTTAACCGCCATCGGTTTTAATGCTACATAGGCCAATTTAGGATAATCGTTCAAAGCTTGATACATTGCTTGAATCCAATCCTTATGGGGAACAATGACATCATCATCAAGTTTAATAATATATTGACCCCGGGAATGTTCCGCGCCGAATTGGAACCCCGGCATACATCCGATATTCTTGCCAGGGTCGAGCACCCGGACTCTGGGATGCCGGTATTTTTTTAAAAATCGTAAAGCGTCTGAGTAAGGAGGATGGTTATTTACTAAGATGATCTCCGTTTTTTTATCGGTGCTATCAATAGCCGCGGCTACACATTGCTTGATTAAATTAAGAGTATTGTAGCAGTTGATTATCACTGAAAACGTCATCAGGATCTTCCTTTCCGGATGAAAATGGCATAAGGGATAATCGGGATTTAAGTCAACTTATATCCATAGTTTACGGTTGGGATTAAGTTCCGGTGTCGTGCCGGAAGCATAATTACAAAGGACAGAGAGTAAAGGGTAAAGGGGGAAAGGACCAAGACATAGCTAATTAGGAATCAGGCACGTTAAATCGGGAATAGGTGGCTATCGATGAGTTTAGAACATATGATATAGTGATTTTGAGAAAACTGTAATCCTTCACATTCAATTATTTAGGACGCGCAACTCTTAGCTAATCCCCTTTCAGGGATCGGTTCGCTTTCAGACATCGGAGGAGGAGCAAATTTGCGAGTATTATTTGTAGATTCAGGCGCTTTAGGGTTTCATGTAAGATATGCCTATGATATCTATACTTCTCTAAGGCATGATTTTCATTGTATCGTCCGTCAAGTTCATCCCCAAAACTTATTACCTGAGACAATCAGAGAATACCGGCCGGATCTAATGTTGGTCGTGCATGGTTCGCGCACCCCGGTCCAACTGGTCCGTTATGCTAAAACACTGGGAGTAGCTACAGTTTTATGGCTGGTTGAGGACCCCTATGAGATTGATTATCATCGAGGCTCAATGGTCAATGCTTATGATTTTGTTTTCACCAACGAACGCCAGGCGGTATTTGAATATTCACACCCACGAGTTACCTATTTACCATGGTGCTGCAACCCAAGGATTCATAAAAAGATGAGTGTATCCAATAGTTACCACAGCGATCTCTGTTTTGTCGGAATGGGTTTTCCCAACCGGGTCCAGGTTTTAAATTCGATCGCATCCACTTTAAAAAATTTGAAGGTAAAATTGATTGGAGAGTGGAACCGGTGGGAAAAACTCCATCCGGACTTACGAAGTTTCATCTTGCCGGTGGTCAATGATTTTAAGGAAGTTTTAAAATATTATAATGGGGCTAAAATTAATCTCAATATTCACCGGGACCCTTTTAAACCACCTTCCGGAAATAGTATGGGTGTGGTAGCCACCAGTCCTAACGACCGGGCCTTCGCCATTGCCGGCTGCGGCGGTTTCCAATTGGTAGACCCTTTCCGGCCGGACCTTTGGGATTGCTTTGAAGCTGAAAAAGAAATCGTCAGTTTCTCCGATCCGGATGACTTAGCCCGTAAAATCGAATTTTACCTGGCAGACGCGGATTTACGGGCCCAAATAGGCAGCAACGCCCAAAACCGGGCTTATCGGGACCACACCTACAAACATCGCCTAGGTGAAATCTTCCAACAAATTCGAAACTATCAACCAAGAAAAGTCAGTACCATCATTCCTAAAGTGAAACATCAGCACACTTCGGTTTTTTATCCGGGACAAAGCAGCGCTTCATGGCCTCAAGGCCAGTCGATTATCAACGGTGGCAGGGAGTTTCGTTTTTATAACCGGTCGGACTAAAGCGGATCTCCGGGATAAACGGGTTCTTCATCTTCAAATAATCGTTGCCAGCCATAGCGGTCCAACTCCGTAGCCCATTTACGGTTGAAATGCCGGTAGCTTAACTCCGCCAGTTTCCGGCAGACCTCGGGATCGCTTCGTTTAAATGAAACATGGACTAAGTGTTTGATCAACACATCTCGGGCCACTCGGAGTTGGTAACCGGCTTGGCGGACCCGGAGCGAGAGATCGAAATCATCAGCCCCGAGAGGCATTTTTTCATCAAAGAACCCAATCTTCTCGATCAAACGCCGATCGAACAAAATCAGACAACCGATTAGAAATTTGGTCGGTTCCGACTGCCTACGATAAACAGTGGCAAATTTACGGTCTGCAGCAGTTAGCTTGCTTGGGTAACAAAGCAAGCCCGGCGCCTGGCGTCCTCCGATACCAAGTCCCTTTGGTCCTACGATCAGGGTCCGGGGATTGTTCCGAAGATGCCAGGCCATTCTGTCTAGCCAGCCTTTTGATACTATAACATCGGGATTCATGGTAACCAACTGCTCCCCCTGAGCCCTTTGAATTCCCTGATTACAAGCCTTAGTGAATCCTAAGTTGGTTTGATTATAGATGATTTGAACTACCGGCAGATTGATTGTTTGTAAATAGGCCACGGAACCGTCTTCAGAATGATTGTCAATGACTATTATTTCCAATGGGGGAGAGGTATTTAAAAGCAGGGAATCTAAACAAGCACGGAACGCCGGTAGGGAATTATAGTTAACAATAATGATCGTAGTTTTCATTCAATTACAACCTTTTCCGGCCCTCCGCTTAAGATGAGGGGTTCTCCATAAACTGTTTGATCGGTTAAAAAATCCTTCCATTTATTTTGAAAATAAGTCCGGCTTTGGCTAAAGTAGTTATTCAGGATCCGCATATTTTGACAACTGCCGTAAACCCGGTGAATCACCTTGCTTTGAGGACAATACACCACTTGATAACCATGAGAACGGGCATTATAGCAATAGTCGGTCTCTTCAAAATAATGAAAGAAATTTTCATCAAAATAACCCAGTCGGGGCAATAGTTCCCGTTTGATCCCCATACAAGCTCCTCCCACACTCAGACAAGTTGAGTATTCTTGATAACGGTTAGGTTCGTCAGGTTCTCCCCAGCCCCTAAGGATCGGTTTGGCATTGACGCCTACCACTCCTACGCCAACCAGAAAACCTTCCGGGTTAACCAAACGTGGGCCCACCACCGCGATTTTAGAATAGGAATCCAAAGTTTTTACCAAAGGTTGGAGCCAACCGGGAGTAAATTGGGTGTCGCTATTAATTAAAAAGATAAACTTACCGGCGGAACTACGGATCCCTTGATTACAAGCAGCCCCATAGCCACGGTTTTTTTGATTAAAAATCCCCTGGATCCAACCGTAAGATTTAATCAATTGTACGCTTCCGTCGGTACTATGGTTATCGACCACCCACACTTTGAGATCCTGATTGATATTGGTATGTTCTTTAATGCTTTTTAAACATTCCGCCAAATACCTGCGGGTATTGAAGCTGACAATGATTAAATCCGCTTGATATCCCACCAATAATCCTCCTTATCCAAGGACTAAATAATTCTGTTGTATTTTATGTCTTACCCGGGACGATAGTGATAATCGGAGAAACGTAATCATTAATACTTTTTTAGTAAAAACGATTTATTTCAACTCTAACATGCGCACATAAAGTCAAAAGCACATATATTATAATAGCTAAAAACCGGAGGTTGACGCCAGTGCATTTTGGAGGTTAAGCAAGTGGGAGTATATTTTTTTGCCGGCCTATTGATCTATCTTTTGATCTTAGTCATTCTGATGGTCTGGTTTTTAAAATACCATAACAATAATGATCAAAACGGCGCTAAACCTTTCAAGGATAGTTCCGGTAATTATGTTGAAAACATTGACGCTGAATCATCTCCAAAGCCAAACCATAATGCAGCCGATATCTTCCAAACGGGTGCTCAATCCAGATCCGAAAAAAGCGAGGTGTTGCCGGGATATTGCGGTCAGTCAAATAATCATAAATTATTAAAGGAGGGAAATGAATGGACCCTTTAATTCGCGCTGAAGTGGTTATCGGGGAAAACACTAAACAATTATTGGTAGAGAAAAATGTTACCTTGGCGATTGCCGCGATTAAAATCCGGAACATCAATGCTACGATTCGCGACTTAACCACAGATGTGATTGCCGATAAAGTGGTCATCCAAGGGGTACTCCACAAACAAATCTTTTTTGTGGGAGAAGACAATATCGTCCATCATCAAGCTGAGAATATTCCTTTCAGCACCTTTGTAGACGTTCCGGGAGCGGAGCCCGGAATGAACGTTCAGGTCAGCCCGGTAATCGAGACGGTAATCTTTAATTTACTGTCGCCAACCATAGTTCATCAAAAAGTTGTGATCGAGTTCTTTGTAAAGGTCACCGAGACAAGACAATTGAACTTGGTTACCGGTGACGGGCCGCTAGTAAGGGTAGATCAAGTAGTGGGTGAAAATACCAGACAGGAATTGTTCGAGAATTTTATTAACTTAAATACACCGGCGATTAAAATTGATGATATAACAGTGGTGGTAAAAGATATTACCACACACGTGATTGAAGACAAAGTAATTATTCAGGGAGTAATTCATAAACAAATCTTTTTCATTGGCACTAACAATGTTGAATACCATCAGGGAGAAGATGTTGAATTTTCAACTTTCGTCGATATTCCGGGAGCTTCGCCCGGCATGGATGTAATTGTTAATCCGACCGTTGAATTTGTCCACTTTGATTTGAGAGATTCAACCACCTTGCTTCAAAAAGTAGTCGTTGAGTTTTTCGCTAAAGTAACTGAAAGTATTCAAGTCAACATTCAACTTGGGCCGGGGGCATTGCTCAAGCTTGAAACAGTCACTGGTGAAAATACCAAACAGATTCTAGTCGAAAATGTATTCTGCTTACCGCTGCCGACCATTAAAATTCGGGAAATCATCGCCAGCATTCGTGATCTAACCACTGAAGTAATTGAAGACAAAGTTATTATTCAAGGAATTTTGCACAAACAAATTTTCTTCATCGCCAACGACAATCTCGAACATCATCAGGCCGAAGATATTCCGTTCAGTACTTTTGTAGATATCCCCGGCGCTACACCGGGCATGAACGTTAGAGTTGACTCCCGAATCGAGACCATCCTCTTCGAGCTTGAGGACAGTACCACCTTGCGCCAAAAAGTAGTGATCGAGTTCTTTATCAAAGTCACGGAAACTCAGCAATTATCGGTAGTAATTGTTGCCCCCTATGGTCCATATTATTTCTAATTTCTACCTATCAATCCTTTGATCCAAGGCGTCTTCAGGTAAACTATATTAATAAAGCAGGGCAAACAGGTTGCACAACATAAACAACCTGTTTCTTTTTTTTCAGTAAGATTGCATATATATATGTTTAAGGATGGTAAGGCATAATCAAAATCAATCTCAAAATGAGTGAGATTATTTTGGGAGTCTTCTAATGGTTAAGACTTTAACCGGCAAATTTAAAGTAGAAACTGTTTGGCCGGAATTAATTAACAGACAAGTCCGGCAAATCAATAGTTACCTGAACGAAATTTCACTTTTCAATCAGGGTAATTCGTTATTGGCAAAAGGCTCCTTTAAACGCCAGGTGAATTATTTGGATTCCGGCGGCAAGCTAAAAAAAACCGAAGACAGACTTCAATTCGAAGTAACTATTGGAACCGCGCTTCCGGAACCATTGCCCTATTTTAGATCGGAGCTTAAATCCGATTATTTTATATTTCAACCCCGACGGCTTGGTGCGGATCATGCTTTATTGGAACAAGGTTTTACACTAATAATCAATGGATTTGAAAGAGCGGAAGTTGAAGCAAACTCATTTACCATCTTAACCGAAACCATCGTTGATCGAGGAAAAAACGGAAATGTTTATTGTCTGCCCATCGGTTTACGGCGGGATTCTCATCCGAAGAAATTCAACGGCAAATTAATATTTCAACGGAGTAAGCCGCCGCTGGCAACGGGTATTATAACCGGAGTCGTCACTTACCGTAATTCCCATCAAATTTTAAAGGAGCTGGAAGTAAATCATTCCTTCAGTTTTTTAATGGAATCAGCGTCAAAAGCAACGGAAGGCGAATTAATTGTAAATGGCACTATAGCCGCAGTCAACTGGATCTCGCCAACCGGCGGACAAGGGTGGATGGCTGAGCTTAAACTTGATTATAATTGGAATTTGGTAATTAATAAAGAACTGACGGTTTTAGGAAGGACTGAAGGGTCCAACCAGGTCGAACCGATGATTAGGGCCAATCTTTTAAATAAAGAAAAAGGTTTGCGATTTTCCAAGCGTTTTAAGGTGGAAAGGAATCAAGGAGGATCATTGGAGGTGGAACCCGAGATCCTAAAACTTGATTGGCAAAGGAGCGGTTTAGCGCTATTAATCAGTGCAACCTTGAGTTTTGATCTGTTTTTACCGGATGTTTCCGGAATGGAAAAATACCGGACCATATCTATGGAGATGGAAGAGTTAACCGAAGGTTTTTTTGAAAAGGAGAATAGTCACGACTTAACTCTTAATCTTGATCCCAAACTAAGCATTGAAAAGATTACCGATGAGGGAGCTTTTTCGATAATCGACTGTACCCTTGATTTAACCGCAAAACTATATCAAACCCAAGAAATTTATTTAATTCAAGAAAACGCCACCACTGAAATTAACGGTTTAGTTCCGATTACCACCAGAAATTTTTCTTTATTACGAGAAACCCTAATTAACCTGAGATATCCGCCTCGAAAAATAATTCAAGTGCGCAATCGGATCTTACAGGTTAATCCTTCTTCAAAGAAAGGATGGCTGAATCTTTACGGACTATCCGAAACAGCAGTATTCTATCTTGATCGGCAAAACCAGTACCGTGAAGAATACTTTAACCTCACTTTTGAAAAAAGCTTTTGCTGGGAAGCAGTTGATGAAGATGAAGGTTATCAAATTGATCTCCAAGACAAACTGGATTATGATTCATATCGAATTGAAGGGAACCGGTTTTATTACAAATATCTAAGAACTTTTACGGCGGCCATTTTTAGAAAAAGAACCTTAAAAGCAGCAGTTTCATTAATGCCAAAAACTATGACTACTCCGGCGGCTTTTTCGCAGTTGCGCCAAAATCCTGTTCAAGAATTATTAATCGAAGGTGAAGTCCATTTGCAATTCGGCAACCCAAGAGAGATAACCGGCAGTAGGGGCCTGATTACCGCCTTTAATTGGAGTGATGCTTTAAATGCCCTATTAGTCGAGGGAAACATCAAAGGGGAGATTGAGTATTGGGATGAGCAGGGTTTCTTCAGATGTGAAGTGGTAGAATTTTCATTTTGGCGGTTTTTAGACCGGAAGGAGCAGATTGGGAAAAATACGGTTTTAGTCCCGACTATAAGGCGTTTTAGTTATTTACCGTTAAGACCGTGGCCTTGGCGAAAGGGCGCCGTTCGCTATGAGGCGGATCTTGAAATTACTCTTTAGAAAATGCGACTTTAATATGCTTGAGTTAAGGATGGTGAATATGAAAGTATTAATCCAAAACAGGAGTAATTATTTGAATTCTATCGCCGGTGACAGTATTCAGCTAAGTAAAACCAAAGAGTATTTGGAAAAGCTAGGTGTCCAAATAACTGTCAGTTCCAAGTGGGAAGTTGATTTGTCCCGTTATGATTTGACGCATCTTTTCAATATTATGCCGGTGGAGGATACTTACCGGCAATATCAAAACAGCAAGCGCTACAGGAAAAAGTATGTTCTCTCAACTATCTATTGGGATCCTCAAGAATTTTTAAACACCAGCAGCCAAATGGTTACTTTCCAGAAATGGTGGACTATAACGATGCCGTTCCGACAGGAGATAATCAAAGAAGCAGCCCTGATCTTACCTAATTCCAATCTGGAATATGAATTGTTAAAAAAGAATTTTGGGAAATTACCACCTGAGATCATCGTTCCTAACGCTGCGGATCGGTTTTTTGCTACAGCCAAACCCGAAGGTTTTTTTCAAAAATACCGGATCAAGGATTTTTTATTATCGGTGGGTCGGATCTGCCAACGAAAAAATCAGCTAACTTTAATCCGTGTTGCTAAGGAGCTTAATCTGCCGCTTGTTTTAATCGGCCCGATTAATGATGGCATTTACTATCGGGAATGCCGCCGCGAATCAGCCGGCCACCAAGTCACTTTTATTGATGCTTTGGCTCCTTTGGAACTGGCATCCGCCTATGCTTCCGCTAGAGTTCACGCCTTAATCAGTTGGTACGACACTCCCGGTTTAGTATCTTTGGAAGCGGCTATGGCCGGGTGCAAAATCGTTACTACCGACCGGGGTAGTGCTGCAGAATATTTTAGAGACCAGGCCTTTTATTGCGATCCGGGAAGAATTGAAAGTATTCGTGCAGCAATCAAGAATGCCTGGTATTCTAAAAAAGATCCTCAACTTAAGGATAGGATATTAATGAATTATACCTGGGAAAAAGCCGCTCAAAAAACCTTCCAGGCATACCAAGCAGCCTTGAACAATAATTAGATTCTTCACCCTATAGATTCCTGCATGAACAATGAGTAACGCGCTATTTTTTTAGCTGAATCCCGATCATAAAGTTCAAAAAAGAGTTTTTTCTTATAAAAGTATCTTTTCGGAATATAAAAATAATGATAATAATCAGAAACCGCTTTACCAACCATGGTCACAAAATAACTACGGTATTTTACCTCTTCCACCAGACAATTCAATCCTAATATTGGAAAAGAATCACTGGACCAAACTCTTGAAATATCCAAACCGAATTCTTGGATTAATTTGTTTTGCCACTGTTTAAGTTCTTTGGATGTAATTATCAACGGAGAAGCGGTTTTGAAGTTTAAATTAGGTATTGGGCCTTGGGAAATAGTGGCAACCGGAAGAGGAATGTATTGGACAGCCGGAAACGGGTAAATAGTTAAGCTTCCGAAACTCAAAAAGGACACCTCCAAATCTGTTTTGGCAAAATTATTATATTAAAACGGATGGGATTTTGTCACAAAAACATATTTGATCTAAAAAAAGTCGCCCTATTTAGGAATTCCTAAAATATGGCGACATTAAAAAGATGAATTATTTGGTTCCATTGCTGTTAGGGTATAATCGATGAGGCTTGATAAACGGTTACCGGTTCATCCAGGGAAAAATATTGATCGATGGAATCGATGGGGTCGTTATCCTTGGATGAAACATTAACCGGAGTAATGGTAATTGGATTAGCTGAACTAGTTTGTTTTTCAGGATAAGAAACGTATCTAGCTATTTGTTTTTTAGAAGAACTATTTGGGAAAAGGGCAATTGTCGAAAAGAAAAAGAGAGTAACACAACCGGTGACCAAACCAAACCGCCCTAACATCAAGAACCGATCAGTTTCCCGAAAAAAAGAGTGTTCTGCGGCAGCGATCCGTAGCTTGAATCCTACTAAAGGATCGTAATCACATTGTTCCTGGTTAAGGTCATTAAGACATTCTTTAATAGCTAACAGATTTTCATATTCGGAGTGGCATTCCGGACACAAGAAAAGATGGTGTCTTAATTCCCGTTTATCCTGAGCGGGAAGCTCTTCATCAATAAATGCCGATAGCAAATTTTGGACACGATTACAGTTCATTTCGACTCTACCTCCGCTCCATGAAGATAGGGGAGTAATATTCGGCGCAGAATTTTACGGCCCCGGTGAATCCGGGAACGGACTGTCCCGATTGAAACCCTTAAAATTTGAGCAATCTCCTCATAAGATAATCCTTGAATATCACAGAGAATTACCGCCGAACGGTATTCCATCGGTAATTCTTTTAAACCTGCTTGAATCTGAGTGCCCAGTTCGCCGCGAACGGCTTCATCTTCCGGGTTAAAAGACCAGTCCGGTATTTCCACCGGTCTTTCATTTTCCAGATAGGGATGGGGTTCATCGATGGAAGATACTAAAGGACGATTTTTTCTTTTACGATAATGGTCGATATATAAATTATGGATGATTTGGTATAACCACCGGTCAAAGGCAGTTCCAACCTCAAACTTGGCAAAAGATTTATAGGCCCGGTATAATCCTTCTTGCAATAAATCCTGGGCTTCATGATGGTTGCCGCATAACCGGTAGGCAAATTGATATAATGGTTTTTCATAAGTCTTAACCAACGACTCGAAAAGTTCCATCCGGTTGGTGGAAGATTTAATCTGTGAAAGTGTTTGCACTGAAGATGTGAAAGCCATTTTGGTTCACCCTCTTTATAAAGTAGGTTTTTTGATCGGCCGATTTAAGATCTATTTTAGTTGTATTGTACCAAATATTTTAAAAGCTGTAATCAGGCAATATCTACAAACCGGAATTAGGATAATTTTACGAAATTACAAACTACATAAAAGTTCAATTATTATTAATTATTCCTAAAGGGCGCTCGGGATTTGTTTTGACTTTCTTGTTGTTGTGGTTTGGCCTCCAGTTTTACCTTGAAAACCTTGTATTCCTGATCACGGAAAACTAAGATTTCAATCTGTTGTCCCACTTTTAAATCCTTAATCAGGTCGACAACATCCTGGGGAGTCTTGACTTTTTTACGGTTGACTTCTTTAATAATATCTCCGTCGATCAGCCCCGCTTTAGCCGCTGGACTGCTGGGAAAAACTTGGATAATAGCGCCTTCTTCATTGGGCAAGCCATAATATTCAGCGATTCGTTTATTGATTTCAACTAAACCAACGCCGAGCCAAGGAGTTGCCGGACGTTCCACTTTGCCTTTTTTGATAAGTTCATCAGCAATACTTTTTGCTAAGTTAATCGGGATTGCAAATCCCAAACCTTGAGCGTTAGCAATAATTGCTTCATTAATACCAATCACTTTACCGTTCAGGTCAACTAAGGGTCCGCCACTGTTGCCGGGATTAATGGCAGCATCGGTTTGAATTAAGTTTCCCGACTTATTAGGATCTTCCAATGAACGTCCAAGAGCGCTAATGATTCCGGCAGTAACCGTATCGTGAAATCCATAGGGGTTGCCGATGGCTACTACCCATTCACCAGGTTCTAATTTACTAGAATCTCCCATCTCCACTGCAGGGAGATTTTTGCCGTCAATTTTAACTACGGCTAAATCGGTTTGAGGATCGGTTCCGATGACCCGGCCATCATACTTTTTGCCACCGAACAAAGTTACTTTAAGGGTCTGGGCATCCCGAACCACATGTTCGTTGGTTAAAATATAACCATCAGATCTAATTATAAAGCCGGAACCGGCGCCTTTAACCTGCTGTTGATTTTGGAAAAATCCCGGCGGGAAAAAATCGCGAAACTCAAAAGGAATCGATGGGTTGGTTGTGACAACCGAAACAGTATCAATATTAACTACTGATGGAGCCACTTTTTTGCGTGCTTCAACAATCGCTCCCGTGCCGATTGGTTCAGATAAGTAACTGGCATTTTGAACTATCGGTTGAAGCGAAGCTTGGTTCTTCATAGGTTCGGCTTTGAATATCTTTGGTTCCGCTACAATAAATAAACCGGCGGTAAGTAAAGATGAACATAACGCTATAATCATCAAAGGCGCATATTTTTGAAGCTTTTCTTTCATGATAATTTTCCTCCTTCTAAGTCGTAAAAGCCTTTGCTTAAACCTCAATCAGGTCTGTTTCTTAACATTTTAGTTAACAACTTACCTGGTGCAATTTAAATTTGCTTTTGTATGAAAAAACGGGCTATCCTAAAAAAAGTTCCTTAAGTTCTGTTAAATTTACTGGAAAAAAAGAGGAATAATCTGTTTAAGGTTGAATATAGATCATATTTCCAAATAAATCCTGGTGACTCAGGAGAAAGGTTACTATCACTTTGGCGCTAAGTATGACCGGTTATGGGCGAGGTGTTGGGTCCTCTCTTAATTACACAATAACAATTGATATCAAATCAATCAATCATCGTTATCTTGAAATCTATTTTAAAATCCCTAAAAGTTATTCCTTTCTTGAAGATTCTCTCCGGCGCGTTCTTACTAGCAAAATTTCCAGAGGGAAGATTGAAGTATCAGTATCAATTGAAAAGTTTTCACCTGAAGCAATCACTGTCAAACTAAACCGTTCTTTGTTAACTTCGTATTTTAAAGCTATCGAGGAATTAACCTCTGATTTTAATATCCAAGGCGTACCGGATCTGACTACCATTTTAAATTTACCAGATGTAATGCAAATGGTTCAGCCGCCTGAAGACGAAACAGAATTAGGAAATTTAGCTGTTGAAACCCTTGGTGAGGCGGTTAATGACTTGCTTAAAATGCGTTATTTGGAAGGTGACCGCTTAGCCGGAAATATCCGGGACATCCTTAATATTTTAAAAGATTTTCACCGGCAATTGGTTGAGCTAGCCCCGGAGATGGTTACCGAGTACCGTGCTCGTTTATTAAAAAGGATCCAAGAATTGACCGAAGGTGTTGAAATCGATCCCAACCGCATCGCAGTTGAGGTTGGATTTTTTGCCGACAAATCGGATATTACCGAAGAACTAGTACGTATTGAAAGCCATTTAAAACAGATATACAAAACTTTGGAATTGAATGAACCAATTGGCCGAAAACTAGATTTTATAATCCAAGAACTAAACCGGGAAATCAACACAATTGGTTCTAAAGGTAACGATTTGACCTTGTCTCAGATCGTAATTCAATCCAAAAGTGAATTAGAGAAGATCCGTGAGCAAATTCAGAATATCGAATAGGAGGTGAGATAGGATGGCATTGCCAAAACTCTCATTAGAGGAAAAGAGAAAAGCCCTTAAAAAGGCCCAGGAAGTCAGGAGTAAACGAGCAATAATTCGTCAGAACCTAAAGAAAGGAAAGACCACTATTCGCGAAGTATTAAATAATATCAATGATGATGTAGTGGCCAAAATGAGAGTGGTATACTTATTGGAGTCATTGCCGCGTATCGGTAAAATCAAAACTAAGAAGATCATGAATGCTATCGGTATTGACGAGACCCGGCGAATTCAAGGCCTTGGAAATCGTCAAAAACAAGCCTTATTAGAAAGACTCGGCAACGATTAGGAAGGAGGCTTCTTCACAAGAATATGGACATTAAATTAGTTAACATTGGATTTGGCAATATAGTCTCCGCTAACCGAATAGTTGCTATCGTCAGTCCTGAATCATCTCCGATTAAAAGGATCATCCAGGAAAGCCGAGACAAAGGCATGTTAATCGATGCTACTTATGGCCGTCGGACTAGGGCGGTGATTATTACCGACAGTGATCATATCATCTTATCCGCTGTTCAACCAGAAACTGTTGCCAATCGGCTTACATCCAAAGACACAAACATAGAATCGGAGGAATAGAGGTTTTGATGATGTCGCCAAGTTTGTTGATTGTCGTTTCAGGGCCATCCGGGGTAGGTAAGAATACGGTTATTAATAATCTTTTTATCCGCAAACCGGATTTGAGATACTCCGTATCAGCGACTACACGAGATCCCAGGCCTAATGAGATTGATGGTCAACATTATTTTTTTCTAACGGAAACTGAATTTCAAAAGAAGATAACTGCCGGAGATTTTTTAGAATGGGCTAAAGTATATGAATATTATTACGGCACTCCGAAACAACATGTCCAACAACTGCTATCATCTGGATGTGACGTGATATTAGATGTGGATGTTCAAGGAGCGCTTCAAGTTAAAAAATCTTTGCCCGAAGCGGTGCTGATTTTTTTAGCGCCGCCCTCTTTAGCGGAATTAAAAAAGCGGCTGGCAGGTCGAAATACCGAGCCAGAAACGGAGTTAAACAAACGGCTCCAGTATATTGAAACCGAGTTTCAAATGATGCCTCAATATGATTATTTGGTAATAAACAAGGAAATTGACTTGACATGCGACCAGATTGAATGTATTATACTAGCTGAGAAACGCAGGGTCAATCGACAACCAGAAAATTTACTGAATAATATATTAAATGGCTAAATTTTGCCATACTAAATAAGTTAAGTTAATTTGAAACATTTTAGATAGATTAGTAAAAAGGGGGCCGTGTTTTGATTTATCCGTCCTTAGATGAGTTACTTGAAAAAGTTGATAATCGTTATACCTTGGTTACGGCTGCGGCAAAGCGGGCCCGTAAGGTTCTGGAAGAGCAGAAAAACGAGGAAGAAAAAACCGTTAAAGCCGTATCAATCGCCTTAGAGGAAATCGGCGCCGGAAAAATAAAAGTCGAAAAAACAAAAACCGGTATTAAGTAATGATTGAAATCTCAGAGTCTTGTCACTCTGAGATTATTATTTTATAATTGACTTAACTATGAAGCATTCTGTGATTCATAAGTCGAGCTCTTGCTCGTAAACAAAAGAATAAGGTATGTTTTAATGAATAAAATTGCGCAGGTTTTAATCGCTTCCCATACCCAACAGTTAGACCGATTATTTGATTATTTGACTCCTGCTGAGTTTGGAGAAACTGCTAAGATCGGGGCCAGAGTGATCGTTCCTTTCCAAAACCAGCTAAGTATAGGCTATATATGGTCTTTTACCGATTATTCCGAATTTAAAAATTTGAAATCAATCGTTCAGATAGTAGACGATCCGCCGCTAATTTCGAATATTCAATTCCAGCTGGCTGAGTGGATATCCGAATATTATTATTGCTGCCGGACCGATGTACTTAAGCTCTTTTTTCCTCCTGGTTCTAACCCGGTTAAAGTGATATCATATAGGGTAAACCTTAGTTCCGAAGATTTGACAGACCGTTTAAAAAGGATTCTTGAGCCTGCAAAGATTAAAGAAATAATAGCATTGCTCAATGAACTTGATGGTGAACCGGTTAAACAGTGGAACAGGAAATTCGCCAATTTACCCGAGGTTTGGGATTTTTTAATTAAACAACGGATAATTGTTAAAACCGTTAAATATGCTTCTCCTAAGACTAAAGCGAAGGTGATCCCCATGTTATGCTGGGTTTCAGCAGAGACTGAGGAGAACCGCGCTACCGGTCAACGAGTTCGCAAGGTTTTACTTCAGGAAAAAATGCTCACCCGTTCCCAATTATGTGCCGCCGCCGAAGTCAGCAGCTCAGTTATTGATCGCCTGATCAAAGAAGGGAAAGTCATCGGAATTAAAGTCGCTGAGGAACGTAAACCAATCGGTTTTTCTGAGGTTATACCGCTTTCCGATTCTTGCCGATTTAACTCAGAACAAGCCAAGGTATTTGAAAAATTTTTCACTAATGACGCTACTCGCTTATTTCTACTCCACGGGGTCACCGGGAGTGGCAAAACCGAGGTTTATCTTAAGGCAGCGGCGGAAGTGTTGGCTAAAGGTAAACAAGCTTTGTACTTAGTGCCGGAAATCGCTTTAACACCGCAGACTCTGGAAAGAACCAGGCTCCGATTCGGTGAGCAAGTGGCCCTCTTACATAGTAATATGTCAGATGGCGAACGGTATGACCAGTGGTTTAATATCAAGAACGGAAAAGCCAAATTAGTTCTAGGGGCCCGTTCCGCATTATTCGCTCCCTTTGAAGATCTCGGGTTGATTATTGTTGACGAAGAACATGAGTCTTCATATAAGCAGGAAGAAACTCCTAGGTACCATAGTCGGACTGTGGTTGAGAAACTAGCCGAACTGAGTGGTGCTAAAGTCATCTTCGGCAGCGCCACTCCATCATTGGAGTCCTTTTATGCGGCCCAGAATCAAAAATATTGTTATTTATCGCTTAAAGAACGGTTTAACCAACAACCCTTGCCTCCGGTTTCAATTGTTGATATGCGCGAGGAACTTCGCAAGGGTAATAAGAATATTTTAAGCGAAGCACTTTTTGAAGCCGTGAATTTAGCCCTTACCGAAAAGGAACAAGTCATTCTATTGCTCAATCGCCGGGGTTACTCAACATTTATTTTATGCCGTGACTGCGGCTATACTTTAACATGTCCCGAATGTGACGTATCATTAACTTATCACCTGTCGGAGAAAGTTTTACGTTGTCATTACTGCGATTACCGGCAACCCATTCCTAACCTTTGCCCTAAGTGCAAAAGCAGCCGAATCCGTTACTTTGGACATGGTACCCAAAGACTTGAAGAGGAATTGGCGAAGTGCTACCCTCAAGCAAAAATAGTTCGAATGGATCTAGATTCCACTTCCAGAAAAGGCACCCATCACCGAATTTATCAAGAGCTTACCTCCG
>Ga0123334_1002294_pt1 | contig 22259 bp, 17 predicted proteins | sample BiotimSIPDNA_FD_89706 | JGI IMG/M metagenome (GOLD analysis project Ga0123334, IMG submission 89706) | Anaerobic biogas reactor microbial communites from Washington, USA - Biogas_R1 time_0 SIP DNA | ecosystem: Engineered > Bioreactor > Anaerobic > Unclassified | place: Washington, USA... | reverse complement strand
GTTGGCGTTCGCATTGATGTACGCCAACAAGACGGACCAAGGCAAGTCCCTGACCATCTGGGAGTACACTTCAGACAAATTCACGCCCTGGATTTTTTCATTGTTTCCCAGCATCCAGGAGAGTCTCCTTTTCCTTTTCCATCATTTGTTCTACGCTAACGACAAACGACGCACACATTTGGCGACGCAACGAATACTCAAGCTTCGGCAAGGTCATCTCAAGGGTCAATGCCAGATCCGCCTCGTCATTCTCCAAGGCCTCGGCTAGACACGTGCGACACAAGACTACAGCCTCGCGCCAACGATCCTCCTGGCACAACAAGGCAATGCGACTCATCGTGTCGTCACTCTCAATTTGGTGGTCAACCTGTTGCTGTGTCTGCTGCTGCTCACGGGAAGCCTGGCGAGCAAGCTTGCGCTTCTGCTTCCTGTCAACGACAATGTCGTCGTCATAATCTTCGAAATCTGATTGCTTCTTGCCCATCAAATCACTCACTCGCCTTGATCGCCGTGCCCTTTACGAGCTTAATCCCCCAATATCAACCATCGACTCGCAACTTGCAAGCAAAAAAAAATCCATCCCCAGCTTAACAGATGGAATTACAACTTGTTTCCACAGTTCGTCTTCAGGTCTTGAGTCAAAATTGGAGGCGCGAACCGGATTCGAACCGGTGAATAAAGGTTTTGCAGACCTTTGCCTTACCACTTGGCCATCGCGCCTTGATTAAATTTGTCCAATTAATCTACACCCCTTTCGGATAATTGCCAATCAAATAAATGTGTTTTTTGGAATTTTTCTTGAAAAAATCTCAAAAGCTGGTCGGTTGCGTAAAAAGCCAGCCAGCCAGCCAACAGGTCTGCGACGCAGTTGGCTGGCTGGGAGGGATTATAGGTTTAGGTTATGGCTTAGCCCGCCTGCACCTGGATCTTGCGTGGTGCGAGTTCCTTGAGTTTCGGCAAGTTCAGCCTGAGGATTCCGTCCTTCATCGTTGCGGTGATGGCAGCCGCATCGATGGTATTTCCCAGGGTGAATTGCCGTTCATATGACTTGTTCATGTAGAATTCGGCCTTGGCGAGCTTGCAGTCGCACTGCTCTCTTGCCTCGGTGTTGCCTCGAATGGTCAGGGTATTTCCCTGAAGGTCGATGTCAACCCCCTTTTCGCCGACTCCCGGCATTTCCGCCACCAAGTAGACGTTGGATTCCGTTTCCATGATGTCAACCCTTGGGGTGACTTGCGTGATATCTTTTCCTTGTACTTGCTTTTGTTCTGTCATGATCGTATCTCCTGCTTGTTTTGTGTCTTGCTTTTATTCTCCAACCACTGAGATTTTCTTTGGCATGATTTCCTTCGACTTGGGAAGGACAACCTTCAGGATGCCGTTTCGATACTTTGCCTCCACGGCGTCGGCATCGACCTTGAATGGCAGGCTGAAGCTTCTTGCGAATGTCCCTTCTCCTCGTTCCTGCCTCAAGAACGTGGCGCCTTCGGGCAGGGGATCCGCTTCGCGTGTTCCGCGAACCGTCAGGGTATCCTGCTTGGCGGTCACCTCGAGCTTGTCGGCGGGTATTCCCGGGACCTCGAACTCGAACTCAATCCTGTCATCGCCGGTCCAGACGTTCGCAGGCGGGAAATCCCCTCGGCGGTAGTTCAGTCCAGACAGAAACTCGTTGATTCCATTTTCAATACCGAACAGATCTCTCCACGGATCAAATAGCGCTGTTCCACTTGCTTTCCACATTGTCATACCTCCTTAGTTAATGAATGTGAATGATTGTTTCTTCGGTTGACGCAACCGATTCTATAATTGAATTACAATTGATATACAAGCAAATAGCGTGCCAATTTGTTTTGAGGGAGTTTGTACCGATGTTGATGAAGTTGGCTGTGACAAATCGTCCCAACTTTGGGCAATTTGTCCCAGTTTGCTGGATCAAATGCATTTGTTTTGTCGCGTGGAGGGGATACAGTACCTGATTCCGAAAACATCATGTCCACACAACAGGTTACAGGTCCAATGGCAGTCAATCTCAACCATCTTGAAGGCAGGAAGTTTTGCGTGGTATTCGTCAAGGTTCTCGATCCGACGGCAAACAAGGTACAGCTCCAGTGCCTTCGCGGGCGGGCTTCCGTTGACAGGGGGAAGGTATCGGTCATCGACAAGAACGGCGCCACCTTTACCATACCTAGTATTTCAGTTGCCAACATCCTGCCTTCCGACGGGACGAAACTTCTTCAGGACGCCGAGTATTTCGTCCTCATCAAGGTGGACGAGAACATCGAATTGTTCAACCGGAATCAGGATCCCTACCTTTAATTGACCTATGGAACCCTCTGCTTTTGAGCAACTCAACCCCAACCATGCGATCCTTTGGCTGGAAGAGGCATTGCAGATCCCCCTGGAGACCTTCGCCAGACCCTGCAACAGCCATATCAACAGGGTTTATGAAATGACGACTCGGGACGGGATTCAGTTCTTCGCCAAGTTCTATCGTCCCGGACGCTGGTCGATTGAGGCAATCAGGGAAGAGCATGAGTTCTTGCTGGATTGCGACGAGTCCGGGCTTCCCGTCTCGGTGCCGGCCACCTTCGATTCTGGCGATACGATTTCGGTCAATGACGGGATTCCCTTCGCGGCTTTTCCGAAGATTTCCGGGCGACCGCTGGATCCATCGGGTCTTGGCCATTGGCGAAAACTCGGTTCGCTGCTGGCTCGGGTACATAATGCCGGCGAACTGCAAAAAGCGCCCAGTCGAGGCACGCTGCTGCCAAATCTGCAAACGCGAAAAGACCTCGACTATATCGCCCAATTCGCGCAAATCCCAAAAGGCAAGGAAGCCGAATTCCTGAACCTGGCCGAACAAGCGCTGAAAATGTGCGAAAAGGCTTTCGAGTGCAACCCGAAAATCCAGAGGATCCATGGGGACTGCCACAGGCAAAACATCATTGTCGATGAAGACGGGACAATCTCATTGATCGACTTCGACGACATGCTCAACGGACCGCCCGTCCAGGACCTGTGGATGCTGCTGCCGGACAAGCCGGAAAACTGCAGGAACCTTATCGGGGATTTCATTGACGGATACACGGATTACAGGTCTTTCAGCCAGCATGAACTCAATCTCATCGAGCCGCTCAGGGTCATGAGAATGCTCTACTTCATCGCCTGGTGCGCAAGGCAAAAAAGCGATTTCTGCTTCAGGACCAAGTTCCCGGAATGGGATGCCGAGGAGTACTGGGTCGAGCAAATCGAGGCATTCAGGCTTCAATTGGAACGCCTGAATGACCCGATTCGTTTCTAGAAAGCGCCAAAATCAAACTTTCGCAATGAGTTCGATGGCAGTATCGACAAAGGTCTTGCCAACGTATTTTCCAGCCGTTTCCGACGATGGCGACGTTTCGTAACCGCCGCGTTCGTAGTGCTCGGGATATCCCACGTATCCGACTGCGCCTTGGGCAAGCGCCACCGGAACGGTCACAGCATACTTGGATCGCTTCTTGATGTCCTGGCCGATTTCCGTGAAAGGCTCTGCCGGGATGGAGACAAAGCACGCTTGCTGGCCCAGCCTGATGGCAAGCATCCGGAGCAATCTCTTGGGCCGTGGCGGCCTGTCGTGGCAACCGATCAGCCTTTTTGCGAAGTACTTGAGTACGAATGGATGCTTGCGGGCGATGTCTTCGCTGGTGAAATCCCGTCCGTCTTCCATTTCCTCGTCCTTGTACTTTTCATAGACCTTGAGCGCCTCCGTGTATTGATCGTCGTCGACCTCGTAGTAGGGGACTTCCACGATGGTATTGGCAACGGCAATGTCAGCCACCTCAAGGGGCAGGAGCTGGTAGAGGGCGGCATTGATCACGGCGGCATAACCCTTGCCGATCCGGCAGGCTTCGGCGTACGAGGTCTGGTCGGCGCCAGTCGCCACGTTGAAGTGATTGATGTTGCCTTGCGGTCCGACGAGCGTGACGACCGGGATGTCATACCCGATTTCAGCTTGGATGGCGCGTTCCATGCGTCCTGGCCAATCGGCCGACACGATGTTGCCTCCAATCGTATCGGTGTGGTTGACTATGTTCGCCATCAACAGGGCGAGACGTCCCGCCTGACGTACGGCAAAGAGTTGGATGTCATAGTCCACATTGCCTTCCGGACGGTCGATTTGGGGATTGAGCTTTCCCGGATTGGTGAGAACGATACCTGATTTCATCCAGTATCGACGATTGAAGGCAAGTGTTGTGCACTGTGTTTTTGCATGCAGGAGTTCTGCCGGTGCCATGCTGTCGGCAGCGCGCTTGAGGGCGTTAATGGTTTTGGCCACTAGTTCGTCCACGTACTTTGCGCAACGCGAATCAATGTAAGGCCCCGTGTGGGTATGTGTGGCGGCGAACATCACGTTGTCCGCAAAGTCGAGCCCTGCCTGTTTCGCCTTGGCAATCATTCGCTCGACCAGTTCCTGCGAGAGCATGCACAGGTCATAGGATGCGAAACCTGCAATGGTCGTTCCCGTTCGGAAGAGGACGACCTTGACCGCCAGGTCGTCGTAGGCACCTTTATTGGGTCGTGGATTGAAGTATCCGCGCAAGGGCAAGCCGTACGCAGGAGTAATGATTTCCTTCGCAAAGCCGAATTCCAGGGGCATAGTTCAACTCCTTGCTTGCTGAATGACGTTTAAACAGGTATGAGCTTGCCAACCCTCAAAATCAAAAAGCCCTTCGGGGGTTGTTGTCCGAAGGGCTTGCAAAGGGTTGGCTGCCTCACTAGGACTCGAACCCAGACAAACTGAACCAGAATCAGTTGTGCTACCATTACACCATGAGGCACCTTGGCTGCCCGACCAGGACTCGAACCCAGACAAACTGAACCAGAATCAGTGGTGCTACCATTACACCATCGGGCAACTTAAAAAACATCAGGTTAAAATATCATATGCACCACAAAAGTCAAATCAATCCATACTGTTTTTTGTGGATAAAGTTGAAACTAAAATTAAATGCAATAGCTTAAGCAATTCGCCGATTCCTTCCATACAATCACAAACAGGCATACGAAAAACAATGAAGAAAACCCTATCGCTCAATGGTACCTGGCAACTTCGTCAATGCGATTCGGAACTCAAGACCGAAGCGACAGTTCCAGGAGTCGTACACCTCGACCTGCTGAAGGCAGGACTCCTGCCATCAATCGAATGGAGGGACAACGAACTCAAAACACTCTGGGTCTCACAAAAAGACTGGGAGTACACAAGGACGTTTGACGTGGACGAGGACTTCCTGAAGGCAGACCAGCTTATCCTCAAATGCGATGGACTCGATACGCTGGCAACCGTCGCCATCAACGGTACCGAAGTGCTGAAGGCAGACAATATGTTCCGTGTCTGGGAAGCCGATGTGGCGGCGGCGCTGAAGCCGGGACGAAATACCATAACGGTAACCTTCGACAACTGCGTCGATGCCTGCGCCAAGGGGGAGGCGATCAAGCACCTCCCCGCCTGGAACTGCTTCTCGCCGCTCTACAAGGGAAAAAGCTGGCTCAGGAAGATGCCATGCTCATTCGGTTGGGACTGGGGACCGATGGCGGCAACATGCGGAATCTACAGGGACATGCAAATCATCGCATACAACAAGGCGAAGATTGACGACGTGCTGATCCTCCAGGACCATCGCGACAACGGCGACGTATCGCTGGACGTTCGCATCAGGGCCGACAAAGTCGGCAAGGGAGTTTCCGGTACCCGTTTGTCAGTCAAGCTCGAATCGATTGGTCATGGCGATGCTCCCCTGGTCGAATCGGCATCCGCCTCGGCCGAAACGAACCTTGAGCTGATTGCCCGCAATCCGAGGCTTTGGTGGCCCAATGGCCTTGGTCGCCAGGACCTTTACCGCATAACGGTCGAGCTTCTCGATGCAGACGGCGCCTTGCTGGACAGCTGGGCATCGACCCTTGGCCTGCGCAAGTTGGAATTGGATCGTCATTCCGACGAATGGGGTGAATCATTCCAGTTCAAGATCAATGGAAAGGCCTTTTTCGCCAAAGGCGCCAATTGGGTGCCTGCGGACTACCTGATTCCAAGGATCGCGACTGCGGACTATGAACGGCTTATCGGCGACGCAGCCAAGGCGAACATGAACATGCTCCGGCTCTGGGGAGGCGGATTCTACGAACAGGACGACTTCTATGACCTCTGCAACAAGCTGGGAATCCTTATCTGGCACGACTTCATGTTCGCATGCTCGACATATCCCACCTTCGACAAGCAATTCATGGACAATGTCCAGGCGGAATTCCAGGATAATCTAAAGCGGATCAGGCACCATCCGTCGCTGGCCATCCTCTGTGGCAACAACGAATTGGAGCAAGGGCTGGTGGCTGACGAATGGACATCGTCGGCAATGTCCTGGAAAGACTACTCGCGGCTGTTTGACGAGGCATTGCCCAAGGTTTGCTCGGAACTGGCTCCGCAAACCCCGTACTGGCCTTGCAGCCCACACACGCCCATTGGCGACAGGCGGAATTTCAACGATCCGACATGTGGCGACGCCCACTGCTGGACGGTCTGGTTTGACGGGCAGCCCTTTGAGTCCCAGCGTACCTGGAATCATCGGTTCATGTCAGAATTCGGCTTCCAGTCCTTCCCCGAACTCAGGACGGTCGAGTCGTTCACCGAACCCGCAGACCGCAACCTGACCTCATACATCATGGACTTCCACCAGCGCAGCGGCGATACGGGCAACAGGAAGATCTTCGCCTATCTCCTCGATTGGTTCAAGCTTCCCCATGGACTTGAGGAAACCCTCTGGCTGACCCAGATCTCCCAGGCGATGTGCATCCAATACGCCTGCGAACATGCCCGTCGCATGCAACCAAGAATGATGGGCGTCCTCTATTGGCAAATCAACGACATCTGGCCCTGCGCCTCCTGGTCGTCGATTGACTCCTTTGGACGCTGGAAGGCACTGCACTATCTGGCAAAGCGATTCTTCGCACCAGTTCTTGTCTCGCTACTGGAAACTGACGGCGGAAACCATGTGGAAATCCATCTCTCCAACACCTCGTTCGAGAAGGCAGACGACCTGACCGTCAACTGGAGCATCTGCACGCTGGACGGAAAACCAGTGGATTCCGGCGAACTCAAATGCAACGCAATGCCCCAAGCCAATGCGAAAGTCGCGGACATCGATTGCAAAAACGCATTGGCGACCTGGGGAAAACGAGGCCTGATCTTCCACGCCAAACTCGTCAAGGACGGCAAAACGATCTCCAGAAACCACTATACCTTCGCCAAGCCAAAACACGTGGACCTGAAGCAACCGAAATTTGACTATTGCGTCCGAACCTGCAAGGACGGAAAGTATGCCATGGAGCTGAAAGCCGATTGCCCTGCCCTTTTCACCAGGCTGGAAATCAAGGACGCCGAAGTGATCTTCTCGGACAACTTCTTCTTCCTGCCTGCCAACGAGAAGGTCGAGATCGCCATCGAGCCAAGATCGCCGCTTTCCCTGGAAGAGGTGCGCGAACGACTCACCATCCATTCGCTTTACGACAGCTATGCGCACTATTAAGGCAAGGAGCCCGAAATCGTGGAAACCAAGACATTCATGGCAATTGGAGGACATGTGGGCGACATGGAGTTGACCGTGGGCGGCGTCCTGTCAACTCTGTCGCTCTCTGGGCATCGCATCGTTACTGTCGCCCTGACAGCAGGCGAAAAGGGAAACCCGCCTCATCTGACCACGGATGAATACAGGAAGCAAAAGATCGACGAGGCGGCGGCATTCGCCACGATGCTGGGCGGGATATCGGAAGTGCTTCCCTACGACGATGGCCTGCTCCCGGTTGACGACACAGTCAAGTTCCAGGTTGCGGATTTGATTCGCAAGTACAAGCCAGTCAGGATTTTCACCCATTGGCAAAACAGCTTTCACAAGGATCACAAGGCTTGCAATCAAATCGTCAAGGACGCTCAGTTCTACGCCGCCCTCCCTGGCTTCCAGCGCGAACTCCCGCCACATTACGCAGGCGGTCCCTACTATGCGGAAAACTGGGAGGACGCAACGGATTTCCAACCATACGCCCTCTACAAGATTCCACGGGAGGGCTTCGAACTGTGGCAAAAGGCGATCCAGACCCAGTGGTTTGCCATCAACAGCAAGGATTTCAAGTACTACGAATATTATTGTTCTCTCAAGGCGGCAAGGGGAAAGCTGGCAAGGTCAGACTATGCCGAGGCTTTCGATCTCGATCCGCATCACAAGACAATCGTCATTGACACCCAAAAACTCTAGAGGAAAAGGAACGGAAGATGATCATCGAACTGGATTTCACGGGACAAGTCGCGATTTGCACAGGAGGCGCTTCGGGAATGGGCTTGCTCGCAGGGCAAAAACTCGCAGCCTCGGGCGCCAGTGTCGTGCTGGCTGACATCGACGAGGAAGCCGTCATGAGGGAAGCAGAGGCAATAAGGAAACATGGCTTCGAGGCAACAGGTGTCGCCTGTGATGTCAGGGATTTCGCGCAAGTTGACGCTGTCGCCAAGCTCGCCATCGAGAAGTATGGGAAGATCGACATCCTGATCAACGCCTGCGGCGGCGCATCGTCCAGAATGCGCAACTGCAAGGATGCGTTCCGCGACCGCGATCCCGAAATCATCGCCTGGGGGCTTGATGTCAACCTGAAGGGCACGCTTTTCTTCATCAGGGCATGCATCGGCAATATGCTTGACAACAAGCACGGCGTGATCATCAACTTCGGTTCCGTCTCTGGCGAGGAAGGCTCACCGGGATGCATGGACTACGCGGCCGCCAAATCCGCCATGCATGGAATCACCAAGTCCATTGCCACGCTGGGCGCCGGAAAAGGCGTCCGCTCCTGCTGCATCGTACCAGGTCCCGTGCTGACAAGGCCTGGAATGGCGGGAATGAAGACAGCAATCGGAAGAGCTGCTGAACCTTGGGAACTGGTGGATTTCATCCTCTATCTCTGCGATGACAAGCATGGCGGCTTCATCACGGGATCCTCCCATCTCCTGGACGGCGGAAGGCTCCTGGCGCAATTCTGACCAGAAACCAGCCGAATTTAACCTAAAAAGAGCAGTTGACGCCATGGCAACAGTTTGAGTACGGGCACCCCGGGTGCTCGTACTCAAACGATGTCGCCGCTAAAGCGGCTAAACATGACGTATCCCTAGCCAGGTGGGTCTGACGGGTCTGACGGGTCTGATGGGGTCTGACGGGTCTGGCGGGTCTGACGGGTCTGGCGGGTCTGAGTCTGGGTGAAATTCATCTGCCGGAATGCCACGACAAGCGGGGAAGCTTGCCGCTTGACGGAAAACAACCGTCAAAGCGGCTGATCTCGAAAAAACAGAGCGAAAATCCTCCGACCGACCTTGCAAAAAAAGGACGGCGCAGGTAAGTTAACATCGGCTTCGTTTTAGTGTAAACTCGGTGTAAACTCGGTACTGTCACGATCTAAAAAACAAGGAGTGTCCCCATGTTTACGTCTCTTCGCTTGCAATACCCCCCCTCGCGTCCGCATAAGCGCTTTACGCTGATTGAACTGCTGGTGGTGATAGCGATCATCGCCATCTTGGCGGCGATGCTCCTGCCGGCCCTGGGCAAGGCGCGTGCCAAGGCTCGAGCCATTTCCTGCACCAGCAATCAGAAGCAAATTGGCGTCGGCATGACCATGTATTCCGATGACAACACGGATTACTTTCCCCATACCGGGTACTTCGCATCGGGTGAACCACCGCAAAACCTGTCCATTCCGCCGCATCAGTTGATGTTAGGCTATGTTGGCGACAAGAAGATCTTCCAGTGCCCCGCCGACCCGGCTTTGGACAAGAGCAAGGCCTACACCAGTCCCTATGCGATTGGCGCCAGCATCGTGGTGCGTCCGAGCTATTGGTGGGCCTTTGCCAACCGGCCGGATTTCCCGGACAGGAATTACAGCTGCATGTTCAACGAGCATACGCTTGTGAACGCCGGCGTGCGGCTCCTGGCGGTCGTTCAACCATCCAATTACGGCTACATGTCGGATGGCTGCATAACGCTTAATGGCTGGAGTTGGAAGTCGATCAATGTCTATGACGCCAGCCTGACCGGCTGGTCTATCCGCTTGGACTTTCTGCATGGCGATTACGTGAACTTCCTTTATGGCGATGGCCACTGCAGCCAAGTCAAGCCCCAGGCATGGTCATCCATCGGCTCCTCAGCCACCGATGTGAAGTAGACGCATGCCGAGCGAATGGCACAACGCCCACGCCAGCTCCTTACCGGCGTGGGTGTATTTTTTTCTCCAATGGATGTTTATGCCGGTTATCCAAGGCGGTTTTGTAAACGGTCAGTCATGGGTGACCGGCTCCTAAGTTATGCTTTCCATGTGTTTTGTCTCCATGTTGTCGCATTTCAATTCCAAGAGGACAGAAGATGAAATCACTTAATTGTGCATTGGTCGCATTGACAGCTTGCTTGTTTGCTTCCGCCCAGAACCTGGTACAGAACTCATCTTTCGAGACGGTTGATTCCCATGGTCGTCCTGTAGGCTGGATAGTATCGCCAGGGAGAGCCAATGCTGAGATCAGTGTTATCGAAGGGGAATCGATGTCAGGTTCCCACTGCCTTCAAATCAAGAATCCCACCGGCTATGGGCCGCACATTTACGGTTCCATTTCCCAGCGGCTGCCACCATTGATGCTAGCTGGAAAGGAGTACACCATTTCCTTCTACGCCAAGTCCGCCAACCCTGGCTATGTCTGGTATGGCGGCGGACAATCCTGGCGCTTCAGGAAGAGGCTGGAACTGCCCAATGACGAATGGACACGGGTCTCCTTTACCATCAGGCCAGAAAACAGGGACATGCCCTTCGAATTCCGAATCAACACCGACAGTAAGACGGACGGCGTCCTGATCGACGACGTCCAGATCGAAGAAGGCACACAGGCGACGCCGTACGTCTGGCTGCCGCCGCTTCAGGAAAACCAGGCGAGATTGGCGCTGCTGCCCTTCCACACCTCGCCGAATCTGGTCAGCAATCCGTCCTTCGAAAAGCTGTCCGCCATACGGCCCCAGGACTGGGTCTGGGACAAGCGGAACACCGATTCCACCTGCGAAGTCGTCCACGACGACGTGCCAAATGGAAGCAATGCCCTTAGATTCACCAACAAGACAGGCTACGGCGCACACGTCTATGGATGGTTCGGACAACTGGGAAGCATCAAGGTCAAGCCGGCGACAAAGTACACCATCGCCCTTACCGCAAAAAGCAGCAATGACAGGGCGGCATGGTTCGGCGGAGGCGACGGCTGGGTCTACAGGCAGCGAATACCGAAAACCGACGGCAAATGGAAACGAATCTCCTACACGTTCACCACCAGGGAGGATGAAACAAGCTTCCCACTGATGCTAGTTGTCGAAAACGTCGTGGAGCAACTGGATGTGGACGAATTCATCTTCGTAGAAGGCGAACTCCCAGCCTCGACTTGGACGCTGGAAAATCCCGTGGACGAGATATCGTTCAAACCGGTGACGACGGCGCTGCACTACCACAGGAACAGCGCCTTCCTACCCTATTGGGACAAGGAATCGTACCCGCAGGACGAGTGGCTTTTCACGGATAGCGAGATTCAGTTTAATGGATTTATCGGGCTTGCCAAGCCCACCAAGGACGTTGCGGCGAATATCGTCATCCTCGATCAGGACGGCAAGGAGCTTGCCTCGACCCAAGCCAAGCTGCCGAATCACGACCTTCCTGCCTGGCAAGCAACGCTGACCTGCAATCCAGGAGATACTTCAACAGGAAAGATTGCCGTCAAGACGACGCTCAAGGCGGGCGATGAAACCTTGGTCGCAGCCGAACGGACAGTCAACCTGGTCAATGCCAAATCGATTCTAGCCAAGACTGAGCTGCTTCGCAAGCGCAACGACGCCTTGCAGACAAAGGTCGATTCGCTCAAGGATCTCCCAAGCCCATCGATGCCAAGACTGGCGCCGATCATCGTCAAGAGATTCCTGGACTACCAGCCCGACAATATCAGGGCAAAGCAATGCAACCGCGCCTGGTTCGAGCTGGCGAAACTGGAGCAGATCCTTGACGAATACGAGAAGACTGTTGACGGCATGGTCGCAGGGACCATCCCGCTCCCGCCGCCGGTTCCTACCTACCAGACCAGCAAGATCACCGTCGATGGCACGTCGAGCAAGGCGACAGTCAGGCTGCCGGATGGCACCCTGAATGAAAACTTCCCCGTCTTCTTCACGGGACATGGGCATTTCAGGCAGGTTCGCAAGGACGTGGACGTATTCCCGGACTACGGCGTCAACTACATCCAGGTCGAGCACGGTCCCACCTCGATGCTTCCCAACGAGACCGATGTCAGGACTGACGCAATCGAGGGCTTCATCGAAGTCGCCAAGCGGGCCGAAAAATCCAATGTCTCGATCACGTTGCTTCTTTCACCCCATTACTTCCCCCGTTGGGCATTGGAGAAATATCCCCATCTGGAGGATTGCACAGGCGGCTTCTTCAAGTACTGCACCCATGCTCCCGAATCGCGAGCCGTCATTGAAAAGTACCTGCGCAACGTCATCCCCATGGTCAAGGACCTGCCTGCGATCCATTCGTTCTGCCTGTCCAACGAACCGATCTGCAACAATTCTGAAAATTGCAGGGTCGTCAAGGAAATTTGGCCGAAATGGCTGGAAAAGCGCCACAAGACCCTGGACGAACTCAGCGCCAAGTGGGGAACAGAATACAAATCGTTCACCGAAATCCCGATTCCAAGTCCCAGGCCAAAGTACCCGATGACGCCGCTGGCATACGACTACACCCAGTTCAACCAGGAAACGTTCGCCGAATTCCACTCCTGGATGGCAGGAGTCGTCCACGAGATGGCGCCGCACATTCCTGTCCATGCGAAGATCATGATGTCCGCGCACTTTGGCAGGAGCGCCGCGGGAATCTGGTCTGTTTCGCCTGAATTGTTCGGCGAACTGTCCCAGTACAACGGCAACGACGCCTGCAATTGGACAAGCGGACACAGCCTCTACTACAGTACCTGGAACAGCTACTTGAGAGCCTATGACTTCCAGAAGTCCGTGGCGGACAAACCCGTCAACAATACCGAAAACCACTTGATCTTCGACCGAGACTTCAACGACTATTGGCCAATCCACTGCTACACGGCGCACATCCAAGGCGCTATACATGGCCAGACCTGCAGCGCCATGTGGGTCTGGGAACGTACTAACGATCCTGCTTCGGATCTGGCGGGAAGCGTCCTCCACAGGCCTCGCCACATCATGGCGGTCTCCCAGGCGGCAATGGACCTGATGAGGAACGCCTACCAGGTTACCGCCCTCCAAAAGGCAACGCGCAATGTGGCGCTCGTATGGTCCAATTCCTCGGACCACTACGGAAATGCACCGCAAATGCAAGCCCTCGGCAACGCCTGGACCGCCCTTGCATTTCTGGACCAGCCCACTGCCTTCCTTACCGAACGCACGCTTGACAAGGTCCTCGAAACGGGAAGCCTCCCGGAGCACCTGAAGTCGATCAAGCTGATTATCCTGCCTAGTGTCGACAACTTGGCGACAAATGCGCGCAAGGCGCTGGACCTGCTGAAAGCCAAGGGATGCAAGCTGGTCGCCCTCAACCACATTACCACCCGGGACGAATACAATCGCTCGATCCCCGGAGGCTGGGGCGCCCAGAAGCCTGACGCGACTTTGGAAGGACAGCTCGAAGACCACATCGACACCATGCAGTCCATCCTTGCCAGGGCGGGAATCGTCTCCAACGCGCTCTTTGTGGATTCCTCCGGCAAGCCGATCCAAGGCGTCCAGATCCGTTCCACTGTTTACGAGGGCAAGCCACTCGTCAACTTGTGCAACCAAACCAGGTTCCCTGTCACGGGCACCCTCAAGCTCAAGGGCATCGCCACTGCATCCAGGGACTTCATTTCATTGAAGGATTTCGATGCCACCCTGACTCTGGCGCCGCTCCAACCAGTCATCCTACAAACGAAGTAAATCAACCATGAAAAATACGATTTTGCTCCTGATCCTTTCCTGCCTTGGCCTGTTTGCCCAGACCACCTTGATGGATTTCACCCATGAAAAGCCGAAGATCTACATCGTCAACGCACAGAAAGTGGAGCAATCGTATTCCTATGAAACGGTAGAAGGACGTGAAAATGCCCTGAAACTCACCTGGAATCCGCAAAAACACGCTTGGCTGGAATTTAGCTTTGCCAAGAATCCGCCAATGAACTCCTTCACGACGGCAACCTTCGCGGTGGATGTCTGGATCCCGAATCCAGAGCATATCGATCATTTCAACATCAGGTTCAGGGACAAGTTCCGTGAAATCCTCCAGTATCGAACAAGCCTGGACCGCAAGACCGCCAAGCCAGGGTGGCAGACGATAACCTTCAATATCGACAACACGAAGCCCCCGCTCTGCAATTGGGGTGGGATCCAAAACAACGGAAGAATCGAATTCCCGGCATCCTTCCAGGGGCTGACCATTGATTTCAAGGACAGGACAATCCAGCAGGGAACTGCGGCATTCGGCAAGGTGGTCTATGCCGTGAAGACCGACTTGACCCCGGCAACCCCTACCCTGGATACCGGCAATCCACTTGGCATCCTCGTGCCAGGACAGGAACAAAACTTCAGGCTCAAGCTGGAAAATACAAAGCCGAGAACCCTGGACGGAAAACTTGAGTTCGTCATCAAGGACCATGACGGCAACCCCGTCCAAAAAGGTTCCTTCCAAATCAACCTACCTACAGGAAAAACCGCATACTCTCCCCTTCCCGCCCCCAAGCTCCTGGGCATCTACACCATTGACTACGTCTTCAAGGAATCAGATCCCAACATCGATGATTCCGAAACAACAAGAAGCTTCGCCTACATGAAGCCGGCGGGACCGACCCCGGGACGAGGAGTCGGATTCCTTTTCGGCGTTTGCTCCCATCCCCAAAGCAAGCCTAGGCACGAGCAGGAACTCGAGGCGATGGCGGCGGCATGGTGCGGCGCCAAAATCTTGCGAGAAGACGTGTGGTGGAATCGGTTCCAGCCCGAAGAAGACCGATGGAACTTCGAGGACTTCGACTTTTGCGTCGATGTGTTTGCAAAGCAGAACGTCGAAATCGAAGCGATCTACAGCTTCGGCAATCCCTGGGCTAATGCTTCAGACACGGTCCCGCTGGATCCGTCAAGGCCGGCACGCCGCCCCGACTACAAGCACTGGGCCAATTTCATCAGGACCTTCGCTGAACGCTACAGGCACAAGGTCCACTACGTGGAAGTATGGAACGAGCCTGATTTGATCGGCTTTGCCAACTTCGGAGTGGACGAATACATCGAATTGATGAAAATCGCCTACCGCGAAACCAAGAAGGCGGCTCCGGAGATGACCATGCTGACCGCAGGATTCACCTGCATGCCGCCTGAACGACCTTCCAGCGGCTTCCGTGACCCGCAGCACATGGTCAAGGCGATTACCAAGGGACGGGGATTCTACGACGTGCATGCAATCCATATCCACGGAACCTACGAGAGGTACAAGAAAGAAGTCGATGCCCTCGTCAAATTGAGGCAGGATCTCGATATCCCCCAACCCTGGTACTCCAACGAAACGGCGATTAGCTCGACCCATGCGGGGGATTTCGTTCAGGCGACGACGCTCTTCCGGAAATTCCTCTTCGCATGGTCGCGAGGAGCGATGGGATACAATTGGTACGATCTCAGAAATGACGGATACGACCCCAAGAACGGCGAACACAACTTCGGACTCGTCACCAGGGACTTCCAGCCCAAGATGGCATACGTCGTCTTCAATACCCTGGCAAGCTACTTCACCCAGGCGAAGTTCATCCGTCAACTGGATTGCGGTCCCAGCATGGACATCTTCCTCTTCCAGGACAGGGACGGCAACTGGCTTATCCCCTTCTGGAACATGGATCGGCGCCAAACATCCCAGGCAGCGATCCTAACCGACGTCACCGGAACCGCAACGCTGATCGATATGTTCTCCAATGAAACACCGATCAACGTCAGCCAAAATACGCTCGTCTTCTCCATTGACAAAGTCCCCGCATTCATCAAGGTCACAGGCCAGGACAATCCGCCAAAATGCTCCGGCAACTTCTTTAGGCTTGCCTCGAAGATCACGCACCTAAAGGGCGAAGCCCAATCACAGGCTTTCAAAGACAGGCAACGAGACCTGCTATACATTCCGGGTGAACCATCCGAACTCAGCTTCGAAGTCGATAACCCAACCAGCCAACCCGTCGAGGTCAGCCTCGCAATCATCCCGCCAAAGGGAATCGCAGCCGACAGGCAGTCGATCAACTTCAAGCTGGGAGCTGCCGAAACCGCCAAGCCGACCTTTGTCGTCACCGTCGATCCAAGCCTCTACGACCAACGTACCCCGATCCAGGTTGACACCAAGTTCTCGACATTCTGGAACGTATCCTACAAGGTTGTACCAGCCCGCATCCACACATGCCATCGGTCGATTGGCGACAGGCAACCCGATTTCATCCTGGACAGCAAGGAACAGTACATCAAGTTGGCCAATGAGGCCGGCGACCTCCAGCATTTGACCTGGCAGGGACTGGACGACTTGTCCGCCAAGGTCTGGATCGCCTGCGACGAGACCAACTTCATACTCAAGGCGGATGTAGTCGATGACAAGCATGTCCAGCCATACAAGGGATTCGATATCTGGAATGCCGACTCAATCCAGTTCGCTGTCAGCGCAGGACTGAAGACCTACGCGGAAATCGGACTCGCAAGAACCAACGACGGCAAGCCCGAGACCTTTGTCTTCTCGAAGGCGAATGACAAGACGCCTTCAGTCAACCTGGTCACAACCCGAACTGGAAACGCCACGACCTATACAGCGACGATCCCGTTGGCCGACCTGGCGTTGACGTCGCAACGACTCAAGGAAGGCTTCCTTGTCAATGTCCTCGTCAACGACAATGACGAAAACACCCGCGAGGGATATCTGGAACTGGCAAAGGGAATCGGCGAATACAAGTCCGAAAGGCATTTCGTCATCCTCAAGCAATAGCATAGGAATACCGATTGAACATGAAAACCATCGCCATCGCAACCGGAAACAAGCATAAAGTCGAAGAAATCACAGCCATCCTGAAACCCTTGGGATACACGGTCATCTCGGCAGACGAACTGGGAGGACTCCCCGACGACATCGCGGAAAACGCAGATACCTTCCGCGAAAACGCGCTGATCAAGGCAAGGGCCTGCGCAAAGCACTGGAACAAGACCGTCCTGGCTGACGACTCCGGCCTCGTGGTCGATGCGCTTGGCGGACTGCCCGGCGCCCACTCGGCACGATATGCCGGCGAAGGCGGAAATGACGGACGGAACTTGGACAAGCTTCTCCGCAACATGGAAGGCGTCGAAAACAGGACTGCCCGATTCGTCACCGTGATCGCCATCGTCACCCCCGACGGCAAGGAAAGTACCGCCGAAGGCACCGTCGAAGGGCGCATCATCCACGAGAAACGTGGCACGGGCGGCTTCGGCTACGACCCCTCGTTTGTACCTGACGGCGAAACGTTGACCTTTGCCGAACTCCCGGCAGAAGCCAAGAACTCCATGTCCCACCGAGCCAACGCACTCAAGAACGCAGTCAAACTCGGCCTGCTTTGATGGGGGAGGAATTGGAAAAATCAAATCTGCCTATTAATCCTAATAGATTGATTAACATAGAGTTGGCATAAACATCCCACGCAAAATCATCCCCGTTCACAAGCGATGCCAATGACATCGAAATCAGAAATAATTCGTGTTTATTAGTATTAATTCGTTCTTCCTAAACAAAAGCTTGAACTACAAGGACATTATATCAATTTCACTTAACTAATATGCTCATTTCCTCAATACAAACAAATACTCATGGGCAATCAGCAAAAAGTTGTACTTCAAGCTGATTGTTTTCCAATACTCTGTAGCTTTGCAATTATGTTGTTCTTTAATAATCAGCTCTTTAAGCTTAAATCCGGTATTCTCAAAAATTCGCATAACATCGAAAGACATCGGAATCATATGCCCCTTTTGGCGAGTATCCCCCATCAAAAAAGCACAAAACTTGTCTTTCTTCAGCACTCGGTAACACTCAGCAGCTACAGTTTTCATCTCTTCAAGAAAATCTTTGATCTTAAGATGTGACAAATCACCTTCGCTATCCTCACTATATTTAATAATATCAGCATAAGGTGGATGGGTACAAATAAGGTCAATACTTTCACTTGAAATAAAATCTAAATTACGAGCATCACCCTTTCGGATCTGAACTTTTCCATTAGCACCTTCGTATTTAAAATCTACTTTTTCTAGGCATCGTTTGAGGGCAACATCATTTACATCAACCCCAATGATATTTCTATTAAGCAGCTTTGCCTCAACGAGTGTCGTGCCGCCTCCGGCAAACTGATCAAGTATCTGGTCTCCCTCTTGGGAGTATCTTAAAATAATATTTCGTGGTATATAAGGAGACCAATTGCCACGCCACTTAGCATCATGAGTTGCCCAAATGCCACGTTTTGGAAAGGACCAGTGTGTGGTCATCTCCAACTTGAAGTCATCCGGCTCCCATTTATTTATTTGATTTACTGTCATCAACCGTTTCTCCCCTCAGCATTTCTCGTATCTCACCAGGTGTGTATGCTGGTCTTTTGTTATGTACAACCAGATGGCAGTTTGGACAAATTGGTATCAAATCTTCTATCGGATTAACCTCATATTCATTGCCCACAGATGAAATTTCGATCAAATGATGAATGTGCATTTTATCGGCAAACTCATCGCCATACCTTTTCCCAAAATCAAAGCCGCATATTTCACATTTCAACCTACCTTTATTTTTCTTGCGATAATGATTAATGCAAGCAATTCGAGCTTGAGGATTTCTTTCGATCGCGTTTACGGTTATTTTCTTCTTTGCACCCTCAAAAAGAGGACCGGTTTCTTCTTCATCTACTTCTTCCGGCAAGCGATTTTCAACAAACGATTTAGCATGCTCGCCCTTTTCCTTGATTGTTTTAAATATTGCAGGCAATAAGCCTACCTCTATCTCTTGAATACTTTGACTAAAAGCGTTAAAAGCTGGATCGACACTCGCGAATTCTTCTTTGGTTATTGGCTTGTTAAGCAAAGTTATCGTCCCCGGTGCAAACTGATAATATCCTTTATATGCACTACCATCACCATAGGTTAATGGTTCATCCAATTCCACCGTGTCCAAATGTACTGCATAGCCTACAAGTTCTTCTCCATATTGAAATAGCACAAGGGTATTCGACGGGCCATTCATTTTGCCATTCATGTAGTAGTATAGGCCACCTCTGCCAGGCAATTCTTTTACAATAAAATTTTTCACTTCGTCGTAAGAATCAAATACAGGCTGACTCATTGGCAAAAGGCGTATCCCATTGATTACGTAGCCTTCGTTTTCCCTGGCTTGAGAACAAGGAAAAGCATTTTCATGCGGTCCTTGCCTGCTTGAACCTGAACGACATTTGGCGCAATAACTTTGCAGGCCCATTGGATTTTTGCGATTTTCACGCCCTGAAGTAATTCCAAAAGTTTTAGGGCAATCGTAATAGATATGTTGTTCCCCATTATCACGCGAACACTTCGGGCAGGACTTATATACAATGTCCCCCACTACTAAATACTGCGCTTCGTACAAAGGATTGCCACAGAAACCACAATTCATCGCATTGACTCCCATCATGTAAAGTATTTTATGGTTCGTTCCTTAAAAATTAGATATGAGCAATTCATTGATTTTACCTCTCGCGTCACTTTTGCTGTTAATCATACGAGTTGCTTCAACTCGCTTGATTTTATGGGAGGAATAAATATCATCGAAGAAATTATCCTCCTTCTCAATATTCTTTGGATCCGAATTACTAACAAGGATCTTCGCGCCTTTCCTATGCATCTCATCAACAAATTTTGCAAGTTCAATCTGCTCTTCATCATTAAAAAGATTTTCAGTGTATGCAGTAAAACTTGCAGTGTCGGTTATAGGGCGATACGGAGGGTCGAAGTAAACAAAGGTCTTTTCATCAATAAAATCAGCTGACTCCCTATAATCTCCACAAACTATAATAACATTTTGGAGTTTCTCGGATACAGCATAAAGGTTTTCCTTGTCACAAATTATCGGATTTTTATACGTTCCCATCGGGACATTAAACAAGCCTTTTCTATTGACACGAAACAAGCCATTAAAGCAAGTTTTGTTGAGGAAAACCATAAGCGCAGCCTTTTCAACATTGGTATTCTCATCACCATTAATTTTCAATTCATTGAAACGCTCGCGCCTCAACAAGTAATTCTTTTTACGATTTTCAGTGCTTAAAGGATGGAATTCACTTTGCATCTTGTTAAGCAATGAAACCAGAGCATCAATATCATCTCTAATAGTTTGATAGGTATTGATAAGCTCTGCATTTATATCACTAATATATACTTTATCTAAATCGTATTTGCTTAAAATATCAAAAAGTATTGCTCCTCCTCCCACAAATGGTTCGGCATACTTTGTAATTTTCCTAGCTTCAAAAGGGTAATGTTTTTCAATCTCTGAAATGAGCTGTCCTTTACCCCCTGCCCACTTCAAAAACGGTTTTACTTTCTTTCCGTCATTCTGAATACAACTAGCACTCCTCGCATCGAACGGTTTTTCTGCAGTGGCAGGTATGAGCCACATATTGCCGACCTTTGCTGCATTGTCTATTCTGTTTTCCGAACAAAGAACTGCTACTCGTCTTTGAGAAATTCCCCATTTATCAGCAGCTTCTCTCGCTGAAATAAACTCCATATTGCGACTCCTAACCATATAATCTGTAACATTTCATTCTAAAACTCGAACAATTGCAATGCCAAATGGCAAACAATATAAATTGTCACAAGTTTTTAACAAGAACCTGACAAAACTGGATCACCCACAAGACCTTATGGGAATTGAATGTTTCTCCGGTCACATGCGATTTTATAATCTACTCAATCAAATGTTTTCCTACAAGTCCCGCTACCTGAAAAACAACGACAACAACGCCGAATCTCGCACAATGAACATCGATGCCGTCCCATGCAGAAACAGCAGGTCCCTCTCAGGAGAAAGATATTGCCTTGAGAACAATATGACTTTTTCAGATATCATTTTTGAGGTGAAAAATTGTAATTTATATACGAGCCTTCCCCAAACCATTCTGGAACTAAAATGCATGCAATTATCTTAATTTTTCTTTGAAAAATGAAAAGTCCAGGTGTCCAACATACCACCGAGCCAGTTTCGTTACGAGCAGCCTCGGCGCCCAACATAACAATATCATCATAACCATACATATCGTTGCCCGGCAACTCGCAACCGGACGACATGAATGCATGCCAGCCCAGCTCACTCCACGCTTCGCCACCAAGACAAGAACGTTCACGAAGCCAAGAATCATAAAATCCAGGCGCTCCGGCAAACACAACTGTCCTACAGCTTCTCGCAAAGGAGGCAATTCATGCGCCGATTCGTCGCTTATCACGTTTGATGCGGGAACTACTAGATACCTGAACCTTTCCACGGCATCTGGCAATGTCTCGTCGTCATTGCAATCGCCATCGTCACCCCCGACGGCAAGGGAAGTACCGCCGAAGGGCGCATCATCCACGAGAAACGTGGCACGGGAGGCTTCGGCTATGCCCCCTCGTTTGTATCCGTTGGCGAAACATTGACCTTTGCCGAGCTCCCGGCAGAAGCCAAGAATTCAATGTCCCATCGAGCCAACGCACTCAAGAACACAGTCAAACTCAGCCTGCTTTGATGGGGAGGAATTGGAAAAATCAAATCTGCCTATTGATTTTCCCCTGCATCTTGGTAAATTAAGCAAATACTTCTTGTGGCTATTCTTGCTGCTATGGACAATGCTAATTTGATCAGGCATCTGCCGCATAGCAAATCTCCAGCTTCAGGAACAGCCCCCTTTATTGATGCGAGTTTTCCTGTTGGTTTAAATCGTTATCTCAGTCATGCGCAAGAATATTGACATGGCTTCGATTGAGAAACACGAAAACATGACTTTGAAAAAATCGAAATGATATGCGACAAAATCGCGAGGTCGATAAACCTAAAAAAAGCAGTTGATGCCTTATGATTGTAGTGCCTTTACAAGGCACTGTACTTGGGTGGGTTCGCCATCCCCAGGCTAAAGCCTGGGGTTAAGCATC
>Ga0123334_1002291_pt1 | contig 22291 bp, 15 predicted proteins | sample BiotimSIPDNA_FD_89706 | JGI IMG/M metagenome (GOLD analysis project Ga0123334, IMG submission 89706) | Anaerobic biogas reactor microbial communites from Washington, USA - Biogas_R1 time_0 SIP DNA | ecosystem: Engineered > Bioreactor > Anaerobic > Unclassified | place: Washington, USA... | reverse complement strand
TCACCCGAACTAATTTTACTACAACTGAATAAATGCAGGGAGCCCCCACCTGGGGCTCTTTTGCATTGCCAATTTTAAGGAGGAATCTACTAATGATAGATCCATATGAGCGCCAAGCAAAATTAGAGCAAGAAGGCATTCAGGAGGGCATCAATAAGTACTACGAAGCAATGGAAAAGAATCCTTTGGATTTAATGCCTCCAGGTGTAGAACTTCTAAGGCGCAGCCTACCAGCAATGATTGAAGCAATTAAGAAATACAAGAGCAAAAGAACTAATCCTTATCGAATGGCTGTAGCAGAATTTATGGACAGATTCAAAGAAGATGAAATGGCTTACATTATTATTAGAAGAATGTTGCTAAGTATTTACGAACATAACACCGTTCAAACTGTAGCCACTGAAGTTTCCAATGATTTAATAGAACACTTGAATTATAAAGTATTTAAGAAACAGGCACCAGGGCTTCTACACACCGTTGAGGAGAACTTACATACCTCAAATATAAGGCACCGCAAAGCAGTAATTGGACACGCCCGTAATAAATTTAAGATCCCGTCTTTTGATTGGCCCGTAGATACTAAGATATCCCTAGGATGCACACTTATTAATTTGTTCATCGAGAATGTAGGCTTTGTACGTAGACAATTGTTGCGCAGGAGGAGCTACATCGTTGGTGAAGAAAGTGTTAAAGAGTGGATTGAACAAGCCAATGCTAAGTTTGATATTTTGGATCCAATATTAAAACCAATGATTGTCCCTCCAGTTCCTTGGGAAGTTGGTAAAATAACTGGCGGAGGATATCTCACTAATACTGCCACAATGACACATCGTATCGTTAGAACGTACAACAGAGATGTCCTAGATGCTTTAAATGGATGGCAAATGCCTAATGTTACTAAAGCGCTAAATGCTGTTCAAGAAACAAGATGGAGAATTAATACCAAGATATATAAAGTATTAAAGCAAATATGGGATGAAGGTGGACGTCTAGGGCACCTGCCACCAACTGACGAGGAGCCAATACCTCCGAAACCATGGAATACCGACGAAGAGTATGAATACTTCAAGAAGTATGAGCCCAAGGTAGTTAGTTTATGGAAGCGCCAAGCCACAGAAGTTTATGATCGGCAAGTTAGGGTTAAAGCAAAGCGAAAAGGTATTAATACCAAGCTAGAACAAGCAAACTTATTTCAGTACGAAGAAGCCATCTACTTCCCTTTTAACCATGATTATCGTGGCAGACAGTATCCTATCCCACCAACTTCATTCTTATCACCACAAGGCGACGATACATCGAGGGCATTATTAGAATTTGCTGATGGTTTTCCTTTGGGCGAAGACGGAGCTTATTGGCTAGCAGTGCATATTGCCAATTGTTATGGCTACGATAAGGAATCCTTCGATAACAGAGTTAGGTGGGTTGAGCATAACGAACAGCATATCTTAAAATCAGCCGAGAATCCACTTGATTATACTTGGTGGGCTGAAAAAGATGTAGATTCACCTTTCTTATTATTGGCTGCTTGCTTCGAGTGGGCTGGATATAAAAAAGAAGGCCCATCATTCAAATCTTATATTCCCATACAGATGGATGGCTCGGCAAACGGGCTCCAACACCTATCAGCCATGTTATTAGATGAAATCGGTGGCGCTGCTGTAAATTTATTGCCTGGTAACAAACCTACAGACATCTACGCCATGGTAGCCAAGGAGCTGATAAAGCTCGTAGAGAACGATATTATCAATGGAAAATCGAAGAGTAAAACAAAAACAGTTGATAATAGCGACGGCACAACTACTACAATTACCACTACTACTGATGAGAAAGCACTCGCCAAGGCATGGCAAGGAAAAATAGATAGAGGCATCTGTAAGAGAGGCACGATGACATTTGCCTATTCGGTTACACCCAGAGGAGTTACTGATCAATTAATGGCTGAGCTCTCAAAAAGATACGCCGATACTGGTGAACGTTGGCTTGATGTTAAAGACGAACTTCCATATTGCTTGTATTTGTCAGAGCGGTTACTCCAAGCAATACGTAAAGTGGTGTTGGCTGCTGCTAAAATAATGGATTGGCTCAAGGAAGTAGTGGCACTGTTTAATAAGGCAGAGCTGCCGATTAAGTGGGTTACTCCTTCAGGCTTCTTAGCTATAATGGATAACAGAAAATACAAGGTGCGTCGAATTCGCACAACATTTGGCGGAATAGAAATATTGTTAAATTCAAGAAGCGAAACACAAAAGATTAATAAAGTGAAACAACTACTTGGAATATCCGCCAACTTGATACATAGTTTTGATAGTGCACACCTTCAATTGACAGTTTGCGCCGCTTATCCAGAAATTAAACATTTCTCATTGGTTCATGACAGTTACGGAACTCATGCAGCTAACATTACAAAACTCAATCGTATCATTAGAGAGCAGTTCGTTGCAATGTATTCCGTAAATCAACTAGAGAGTTTCCGCAACCAAATCATCAAACAACTTCCCGAGGAACTTAGAGATAAGGTTCCGCCGATTCCCGATCAAGGTAAACTCGATATCCAACAAGTATTGGATTCGAAATATTGCTTTTCATAGGAGGACAATAGATGAAAGAGTATCCGAAAGAAGCCATCTCTGCGGTGGCCGCAATTTTGTTATGCAGCGAAGACAAATCATTATGCAATGTGTGTCAGAAGTTAGAGAAATTATTTGGTTACAAGTACATGGAGAAAGAAATAAACATCAAAACAACTGGAGATGTCATTAATATCATGAAGGTGGTTAACAATGAGTAAATTTACTGAATCAGAAGAATTTAAAAAAGGACATTCCTTTGAGATATCATTATCAGGCATCCTAAAAGAAAACGGCACATTTGTCTTACCGTGCTATGAAAATACTGGAGAAAAGCAAGACAAGGCTCCTAAGATGTATGGTGAATACAAAGGGCTTGTTCTCCCAGATTTGTTCATTTGTAACAATGGGCGCTCATCATGGATTGAATGCAAAGTAAAGGCATCTCCAACCGTATGCACCAAGAAGGGCTACCCAAAAGGAAGATTAGAACACGGTATACCGTTGCGTCTTTATAATGATTACATGGAAGTTCAGAAGGTATCAGGGCTTAAAGTGTGGCTTTTCTTATTAGAAGAAAGCTCAGGAGAAATTCTATACAATACCCTAGATGCGTTAAGTATTCAAGAAGGGCCAGATCGTATTAAGATATATGAGAATAACAAGATGAGCTACGGCGGCATGATATTCTTCTCGCGCCGAATCTTCAAAATCTATCGCAAATTATAACAACATAACACTACTAGGTAAACTACCAGGTGAGGAGGCTTCGTATGGAAGATTTTAGGGATTTAGAAATACCTGCATATAGCAAGGATTTAATAAGGCTTCTTGATGAAGCCTTTTCTCATCGTATCTTGTTCCCCAGTGCTAACGATGACATGAATACAATTCAAAGGAATATAGGACAGCGGGAACTGGTGGACACCCTATTGGCTCGTTTAGCCGAACAAGAAGAAATAGAAAAGAGAGGGGAATAAGAATATGTGTAATTGGGCTTACGTCGCTGCTGTAGTTGTTACAGCTCTTGCCTCAAACCAAAAAGAACCAGAAATACCAGATCCTCCAAAGGTGCCCGAAGCTCCAACCGCGGCTCCAACTGGAACCTTTGCTCCTAGTGCCCAAAATACTGAGCAATATGCAGCTGCTGTTTCGGCTGCCAGAAAGAGATTAGGCAAGAAGAAATTAAACGCCGCAAAGAGAGGCCAGTTGAGCGTGGGAGTTGGAAACAACACAGGAACTGGAATTAACAGCAACAAAGAAGATAAAACAAACAGCGGAACTGGAATCGGAGTTAATTAAAGAAGGAAGTGATTCATATTGAATCAAAGTATAAAATCAAGGTTTGAATACCTAGACGGCGAAAGATCGATGGTACTACTTCGTAATCGCGATTTTTCAGCCTTAACTGATCCTTCATTACTTCCTCCTATTGGCTCTAACGAGAATTCAACATTAGAACAGCCGTATAATAGCCTGGGTAAAGCATTAATTGATAACTTGGCTAATAAATTATCGCAAGCTTTATTCCCTACTCAGCCATTTTTTAAGATGCAAATTGATGAAGCAAAACTAAGGAAGATTGCTCAAACAGAAGATCCAAATTTACTCACTAACATTGAGTTTGGATTATCTAAATACGAACGGGCCATTATGAATGAAATAGATTCAAGAGCCTTAAGAAATCCTGCTTTTGAAATATTTAGGCTTCTAATAGCAACAGGCAACTGTGTTGCCTATCTTCCAGAAGATGCGACAGGAATGAAAGTGTATCGGCTTGATAGATACGTCGTTGCTCGCGACGCAATGGGGCAATTACTTGAACTCATTATCAAAGAAAGCATTTCTCAGTTGGAGTTGCCAGAAGGATTTAAGCTTCCTGACGATATTACCAAAAAACCATATGAGAACGTTGATGTGTACACTAAAATTTCCAGGGTTGATAAAAAGCGCGGGGGACATTTGTGGGAAGTATCTCAAGAAATCGAAGGAGTTCCTGTTGATGATCCTAAAACAAGAGGAACATACAACGACAATAATATGCCTTGGATTGTATTGCGCTGGAATGCCCTTGCTGGAGAAAACTACGGCAGAGGTATGGTAGAAGGATTGTCGGGCGATTTCTATTCGCTAGAAGCGCTCACTAAAGCCATTGTATTGGCTTCTGCTTTAGCAGCTAAAGTTATCTTCTTTAAGAAGCCTAACGGAACCACTAATATTAATAAATTAGCCAAGGCTCGTTCAGGTGATTTTATTCTGGGTGACGCTAAAGAAATTTCAGTATTACAACTTGAGAAGTATCCTGATTTAGAAATAGCCAAACAAACTAAGGGCGAAATTGAACAACGTCTTATGAGAGCTTTTTTAATGATGAGTTCAATTCAGCGTCAAGCCGATAGAGTTACAGCTGAGGAAATCAGAATTATGGCTCAAGAACTAGAAACGTCATTAGGTGGAATTTATTCAATGTTAGCAGTTGAGTTCCAGCTGCGTATTATAAAAATACTTGAATCACAAATGAGTAAGGCCAAGAAACTTCCTGTTATCGACAAGAAGCTCTTGAAGCCAGTGATAATAACTGGCCTTGAGGCATTGTCAAGAGGAGCCGAACTCAACAAACTTAATACCTTTATGGGACAAATGCAACCATTTGCAGATGTCGCCAAAGATTACTTAGCATTCTCTGATTATATGAAGAGGGTGGCAACCTACATAGGAATTAATCCTGAAGGTATGGTTCGATCTGAATCGGAAGTTGAGCAAATTAGAGCTCAAAGAGAACAACAGGTTCAAATGGCTGAAATGGCTCAAATGATGATGAAAAATCCTCAAATAATGCAAGGCATTGGTGGCGCCGTTACTCCACCAGAAGTAAATCAATAACAAGGAAGGTAATGATTAATGGCCGAACAGGACGTTACTAATACCAATGTTGAACAAAAAACTATACTACCCTCCGACAAACAACTAATTGCAGGCAAATATGCTGACGAAAACGCAGCTATTAAAGGTACTATTGAGGCTGGAGTTAAGAAATATGGCTCACTGGAAGCATTTTATAAAGCAACCGCCGCCGATTTAAAGCCAGTTGAATCAACTCCGAAGCCTGAAGACAATAAGCCTGCAGGTGAGGAAGGTAATACAGAAACAAATCCAGTTGAAGATGAAGATCTTGATAAGCTTCAAAAAGCAGGCATTAATCTAGAAGAGTTAACCAGTGAGTATAATGAAACTGGTAATCTATCCGAGGAATCCTACAAGAAGCTTGAGAAGGCAGGATTTGATCGCGGCTATATAGACACATATAAAGCAGGCTTGAACGCACAAATAGAGATGATTAAGAATGCTATGGCCGCCGAAACTGATGGAGAAGATAATTATCGTTCAATGGTGGATTGGATGCAATCAAATTTATCTAAACAAGAATTAGATGCTTATGAGGAATCATTCAAACCAGCAAAAGGAGCCACCTTTGAACAATATATGGAGAACATTAAGGGCTCCATTAAAAATATGTATACAAGATATATTGAATCAGAAGGGCAGCCGCCTACTGGCCTTATTAAAGGCGGAGTTGCCTCTCAAACAACAGGTGTCTATCAAAGTATGGAAGAAATGACAATAGACATGAGAGATCCTAGATATAAAACTAGTTCTAGGGATTATGATCCAGCTTTTGCAGCTAAAGTTAAGGCCAAAATTGAAGCAAGCGTTGCCGCAGGCACCTTAAGATAAGGTGCCTTTTATATTGCTAACATCGACAATAGTTAGAGCCTGAGTAGGGGTGAGGTTGCAAACTCACCCTCAAAGGATACCTTTGGCGAAGATAGATGTTTAAATCAGAATCAAGCCTGATGAGGAGAGAATGCCCTCGCGAAGCATTGTCGATTCTAGGATACCTTGATAAAGATTTAGGGGGCAGATGCAACTATTAAAATTAAAATATAAGGAGAATGATATAAATGGGTAGCAATGCAACCCCCTTTCGCCCTGGACAAAGAAACGGCTCTGGAGATGTTGACGCCGCTTTCTTAACAATCTTTTCAGGCGAAGTATTAACCGAATTTAAAACTAAAAACGTTATGTTAGACAAAGCTCTTATCCGCAGAATTGAAAGCGGTAGTGGAGCACAATTTCCTAGAGTTGGTAAAGTAACCGCTTCTTACCACACTCCTGGCGTCGAATTAGTAGGACAAGCCGTATTGGCTAATGACATTACCATCAAAATCGATGGCGAGATAGCTGCTGACGTATTCATCGACAGCCTTGAGGAAGCTATGGCTTCTGGAGATTATCGTCAACCGTTAACAGAAGAGATGGGCGCTAGATTATCCAATATAGCTGATCAAAACTTAATTAAAGAATGTATCAAAGGCGCTCGTATGGATGCTATAGTTACTGGTGGCAAAGGCGGAATCCAAATCGTCAATGACAAATTGATCGCTGCCTCTACTCCTGTAGCTGGCGAACAGAAAGACGCCATATTGGCAGCTTTACGTCAAGCCAAAGCTAAACTTGACAAGAATAACGTTCCTGAGAATGATCGCTATGTTGTTATGGGGCCTGATGAATTTAACTACTTGCTCGAAGATACCGTTATTACCAGCCAACTATATGGTGGCCCAGTATCAATTGTTACTGGTAATCCTACTGGTAAACTTTACGGCTTCAGCGTTCTAGTATCCAACCAGATTCCTCATACCGATGAAACCTTAACCGATACCAAACACGGTGCCGATTTCTCCAAGACAGTATTTATAGCGTTCCAAAAGAGTGCTCTGGGCACTGTTCAAAAATGGAATATCATTACCGAGATGGAGCGCCAAATCAATCGTCTTGGTTGGTTTGCAGTTTCTCACATGGCAATGGGACACGGAGTATTACGTCCAGAAGCATGTGTCGAATTCTGTCTCAACGAATTATCCTATCCAGAAGAGTAATTAACACTACCACCCAAGCCTGCTCACGTACTCCGTGAGTGGGCTTTTTTTTACTCAATTTAAAAGAGGTGAACCATATGGCTTTACCATTAACGCAGAGTACGGTTTTGGATGCAGTGAATTTCATCCTTACAATGTCTGGGAACAATCCCGTCAGCTCCCTATCCAAGGATAGAACGGACGTAGTTTCCAAAGCCGAGGATGCATTACACTGGGCTAGTAGGGAAGTGCAATCATTTGGCCTTAGAGGGAACAGCGAGAAGTGTTACCCCTTAAAACCAAATATCGACAAGAGAATACCGCTTGCATCAAATATTCTCAAAGTGTCCAATCCAAGTATTAGATGTGTTCAGCGTGGCAGCTATTTATTTAATACTTCGGTTAGCCCTGGAACAGATAAATTTACCGAAACAGTATATGCCGATGTAATATTTTTCTTGCCGTTCGAGCAACTATCTCAAACCGCAAAGACATATATTATGATTAAGGCCGCTAGACAATTCCAGGCAAAAATAAAGAGTTCTGAGGTTATCCATCAACTTACTGAATTAGATGAATATATGGCTCAGGCAGCATTATTTGACGAAGAAATCAATGATGAAAATATTTTTACGGCATCAGATACATTGTGGGTTTATCACTATCGGAGATAAGGAGGAATGATTATGGCTTTAGTGGATAACACAATTGCCAACCTAATGGGCGGAGTATCCCAACAGCCAGCCCTATTAAGGTTTTCAAATCAATGTGAATTAGAAGAAAATATTTTGGCAACGTTGGGAGACGGCCTGATTAATCGCCCTCCTCTAGAGTGGATTAATTCATTAAGTACCAATACCAGCGACGCCGCTTTTACTCATATCATAGATGTTGGTGGTGGCGAAAAATATATTATGATTATTACTTCGGACGCCACAAATCCAATTGAGGTTTTTACTTTAGAAGGACAGCCATGCACGGTGTTATACAATAACCCAGAGGCCAAGGTATACTTGACAGAAAGTAATCCGCGGGAAACGTTTAGAGCTGTTACTGTGGCGGCGTATACTATTGTAGTTAATAAGAATGTAATCTGTGAGTATGAAGATACAATAGTTGATCCTCAAACTCCCACTGGGGTTATTTACATCAAGCGTGGGGTTGATAAGTGCGATTACAAGGTTCATATTAACGGAACTCAAGTAGCAACTTACTCATCCGATACCACTGCTAGTACCCCAAAAAGCGCCAAGACAAACGATATAGCACAAAGCCTATATGATCAAATGGTGTCTGGTATTGGAGCCGATTATAATCTCACCAGAATGGAATCAACTATTATCGTTACCAGAAAGAATGGTGCAAGTTTTGATATCAAGTGCTATGATAGCCAAGGAGATACCGCTATTATTGGCTTCACTGGAGCTTGTTCAAAATTCACCGATTTACCAGCCAAGGCTACAGATGGCCTTATTATTGAAATAACTGGCGACGAAATGAACCAATTCGACAACTACTTCGTTCAATACATTTCATCAAGAAATGTTTGGGGAGAAACAGTTAAAAGGGGCATCAAGAATATTATTGACGGCATGACAATGCCTCATAAAATTGTTCTTGATAGCTATGACGCACAAAATCTACCTGTCTTTAGTGTGTCCCAGATAGATTGGAGCCAAAGAAATGTGGGAGACGAAAACTCAGCACCAGATCCAACCTTCATCGGAAGCACAATCAACGACATATTCTTCTTCAAAAATAGGTTAGGATTTCTTAGCGGCGAGAACGCTATTTTGTCTATGGCTGGAGAATACTTCAATTTCTTCCCTGGAACAGCGTTAGAGATAATGGACGATGATCCAGTGGATGTATCGGTTAGCTCTAATATTTTATCATTACTTGATAGAGCAGTACCTTATCAGAATAATGTAGTGCTCTTTTCCGATCAGCAACAATTTAACCTAAGCTCGGGACAACTAGCGTTTGCTCCATCTACTGCAAGCATTGACACCACTACTGCTTTTGAAACCGATACCCATTGTAAACCGATACTTGCTGGAGCTAATATTTACTTTGTTGTGCCCAGTGGCCAATATTCAACTATCCGCGAATACTTCACATCTCAATCAACATTAACTCATGACGCCGAAGATGTTACTATCCAAGTTCCAAGATATCTACCTAAAAATATAGTTACTTTGGCGGCTTCTACCTCAAAAGATATCTTATTTGTCCTATCAAAGGACAATCCAAAAGAATTATATGTATATAAATACTATTGGGCCAATGGAGGAGAGAAGAAGCAGAGCTGTTGGAACAAGTGGGTATTTGATGATGAAATAATCAATATGGCCGTAATATATAATTACCTATACCTTCTCCAAAGCAAAGAAGATCAGGTGTTCCTTACTAGATGTAATCTAGAAAGAACCAACACTGGCAATTTACCATTTAGAGTACATTTAGATAAAATGAGTGAAATTATACCAACTTATGACGACGCCACAAACAAAAGCACCTGGACATTACCCTACACTGATTCAGCTAAGAACTTTCTAGTTGTAGACGCAGAAACTGGAACTCTTTTATCAAGAGCAGTTAAAGATAGTGATTCCACAATTACATGTGTAGGAAATTATAGTTCCAAAAGCTATTACGTTGGCAAAACGTATGTGTGTAGGCATAGGCTTAGTGAATGGTTCGTTAAGCCAGACGGCAATGCTCCTTCACTCCAAAATAAATTAACCATAAAACAAATTACCGTGTTCTTCGAGAAGACAGGATATTTTAGAATAGAACTTACTCCATGGCGTGGCATCACAGAGGTTAAAGAGTATACTGGAGCAGTTATCGGAGAAAGCACTATTGGAACACCAAGTATGCTATCTGGGCGTGTTGATTACTCGTTTAATTCCGATGCACATTTCTGTACTATTGATTTGGTAAGTGATAGTTATAAGCCATTTACTTTTGTTGCAGTAAGTGTAGTAGGAGAAGAAAATTCTCATACAAGACAGGTGTGATGCAATTGAAAACATATTGTCGTCCCATAACGGCTGAGGATATGGAAATTGTGCATAATTTGAAGCTGCGCCAGAAAGACATTGATGAGTTATATGCAAGTACGGGGCTTCCTCCAAAGGAGGCCCTTATTCAATGTGTTGATTCTTTAAAAAATACCTGGGTAGTTATACATAATGACAAAATAGAAGGAGTATTTGGCGTACACGGGTATCCGTTTAATTCCACCATAGGGGTTCCCTGGTTCTTGGCCACAGACGAGTTTGACAACTTCCGTTTTTGGTTCGCCAGATACTCTATAACTGGGATAAAGATAATGTTGGATGAACATCCAATACTTATAAATCTAATTGATGCACGCCAAAAGGATTCTATAGAATGGTTAAAGTGGCTAGGATTCACCGTTACTAAAGAAAACAAAACTACTATACGTGGAGTAGATTTTGTCTGGTTTATTAAATGTAAGGAGCCTACGGAGAGAGAGGGTGATTACCATGTGTAATTGGTATGCTGTAGTTAATGGCTTGATTCAAGCCTATAGTTCCCAAAAGCAAGTTGAAGCACAAAATGAAGCCGCAGAAGCACAAGCCGATGCAGCAATTGACGCCTTTGAAGTGAATATTGCCCAGTTACAAAATCAACAAGGAGAAATCAACAGAGCAGCGGCTGTGGAGAAGTTTCAACGCACCCTGCAGGGAATGCGTGCCAGAGCCAAATTTAGGGCTGCAGCGGCAGACGCTGGTGTTTCTGGATCATCTTTTAACAGATTGTTGGGGAACACATTTATGCAAGAAAGTGTTGATTCAGGAAATACCGAAGAGGGGAGACAAGCGAGAATCTCCCAAACATTCCAAGAAATGAATGCCATTCGTGTTAATTCTCAGAGCGCTCTCAACCAGGCTATCGCTAATTCAATAGATCCGTGGGCTGGAACATTAAGGGTTGTAAGTAGTGGAGCACAAGGGGCTGCCAGTGGGTATTCCATGGGGAAACAAGCAGGACAAGAAGATTTTAAATGGCCGAAGAAAAAGAGCCCTAAAGGTGAAAATACAGATTCTAGTGAATTTATTAATTTAGGAGGTGGATCTTAATGGGCAGAAGAACAGAATATAGTAAAACCACCAGGAAACAAGTTAATGATCAGAATACATGGGATGCCTCTGCCCAAGGTATACCTATCGTGGCACGCACAACAGATGCGTATGTAAAGCCTCCTTTTATTGATGAAGATTCTAAGAGTGTTCTTGCTTTAGCAGATTCACTACAGGGCTTTTTTGGCGCATACGCCACCATGCAGAAAGCATACCAGCCTGATAACGAGAAACAGGCAAAAATTAATGCTCAAAAGGATTATGAAAAAGGCGAGTACAATCCTGAACAGAAGAATAAAGGCTTTATGAATGCCAACTGGAGCACAAAACAAGCCTATAACCAAGCTTATGGTGAACGTTTAGGCATAGAATACGGCACAGAATATAGCAATCAATTGGCTGCTAATAATTATTTTGTTGATTCAACTAATCCCAACGAGGATAAACGAAAGCTTCGCAACAACCTATACCAAAAATATTTTGGCCAACATCAGCAAAACACTGAGTTCTTATTTGGTGCAAATGAACGTATCATTTATGCCGATTCTTTGAATGATGCTAAGTTTAGCGAAGCTCAAATTAAGAAAGCCAAAGAGAATAGCCTTACTGTCGAAGCCATTATTCAATCAGACGTATTAAAGCAGTTCGCCGAAAGCGAAGCAGATGATCCCCAATTAATGGTTGAACAAAATGAAATCTTATACGAAACATCTGCTAGCCCACAAGGCATTACCAGAGAAGAGTGGGACACCAATACAGTTACCACTACTACTAACACCATCGAAAGTATTATTGCTGAGAAGACAGTAATTAATGGCATCGAAGTATATAAGTATAAAGCCAACGATGCCTATAAAATGGGAGATAAACTCATCAAGACGTTGAAGACAGCTGGCCCAAATGGAGTATCATATTATGATATGAAAAATTCTGCAGGTAAGTATATATATCGTGATATGATAGATACCGCTGAAGCTCAGATGTTGGAGATGATTAATGCCAGAGATAAAGCAAGCAATCAAGCCTTGGAGAACTTATCAAAGCAGAATCTTAGCGCCCTTAATGCTAAAATGTATGAAGGAGAAGATGTCCTGGCCGAGATAAATACCTTAGAGAGATCAAACCAATTAACTCCTGAAGATGCCACTAAGGCTAGAGATTGGAATAGGCAAGCCCTAAGCCAAGAATGGGACAAAAGGGAAGATCAAGATTTAGTGTTTACTCTGGAAGATGGCATCAGAAACTTTAAAATAAATATTGATGATGTCAGATCCTACTTCTTTAATAAAAGAATTACCAGAGATACCGCAAATGATTTAATTGAGCAAATTAATAAACGGAATGAAGCTATTAAGAAGGCGAAAGAGAGCGGTTCGAAACTTAACGAGAAAGCGTACTCTGCTGGATCTAATTACATTAAAGATATGTTGAGTGAAGAAGATAAGGCATTTGTTGCTGAAGCGTTGAGAGAATATTCCATTCGCGTCATCGAAGGTGGAGATGATCCGTGGAAGGTATCACAGGAGATACCGAAGAAGTATGCTCCTGAGAGCAACAAGAGACAAGTTAAATCGCTTGTTAAACAAGTTAGATACCCATCAGAGGCTGCTGCCTGGGAAGCATATTACAAAGGATCCTTCGGTAAAGTGGGCAGCAAAGAAGCTCTTGTAGCGTTAGATATTGAACTCCAAAAGAGAAAGAAAATTGAAAAACTCGATCCAGATAGAAAGATTCGGAGGGGAGAAACAGAATGAGTGAAAATTTAGATTTTGATTTTCTGCAGGAAAGTAAGAGCAAGTACGAACAAGAAATGTATAAGCGCTTGCTGAGCTCCTACGAGGATTATATGTCGGGAAAACAACCAAAAGTATCTTCCCCTTCGGCTCCAGAGCAACAAACAGAAATGAGCCTTATGCCTTCTATGACACCGCTACTAGACAGGATAAATAACCCTAATTTGCCACCGATGCCTCAACAACAAAAAACGCCGAACGCATTCGATAAGTTTGGCATGTATATGGCTGACGTAGACAAGAGTATAGCCAGTGGAGCCATGAGAGGGCTGCAACAAATTAAGGATTTTGCTACCTGGTTTTGGATGGATGAAAAGGGGCCATTAGGCAGTGTGAGTAAAAAAATCACTCCATCAATGCAGTACGTAGCCAAGAAGTTCGCTCCAGTTGCCGATGTTATGTTGTCAGATAATGCTGACACCAAAGCCATTGAAGGCATAATCGATGCAGTAGAAAGTGTTCAAGATTTCCAGTTTCCATTTCAAGGCTATGAACCACAAACGTTAGTTGGCTCTCTATCGAAGCCGTTGGTTGATTATGGAGTAAGGTATGGCTTGCAACACTTGGCAAGTGGAGGAGCCATTAATCCGTTATTGGCAGGCCTGCTTGTTAATGTCACAAATGATCCATATGAAACAAGGATATCTAATGTTATTCAAGAACATCCCTCAATGGAGAAATTCCGTAATCCGATAACTGAATTTATGGCAGCTAATCCCAATGATCCTGAAGCAGTAGCACGCCTTAAGAGTTCTATCGAGGGCGGCTTACTCGATTTAATAGGAGAAGGGGTATTTAAAGGTATTGGGTGGCTCGGGGGTAAAAGCCTTAATGCGCTTGACAATGCTATTGCCAAAGGTAGTGTTGATGAAGTTATTGAGAAATCAGCTGACGAAGTTATTTCAGGGTTAGCTACTGCCAAGACATTAATCAATGCCTCAGATAACCCAGAAGGGGCAGCTTTGGCTTCCCAATTCGCTCAAAAGCTACAATCGGCGAAGAGTTTTGATGATATGCCCAGAATAATGGCCGAAATGGATGATTATATCATTAACACCACTAAGGAGATTCCTGGAGTTGTTGATGACGTTCAAATGCCTTTAGGGTTTACCATTGAACCAGAAGTTCCTACGGCATATAAGCAAATATTAGACAACCTTGGATTGGATGAATCAGATGTTATTGGGGGATTCGATGATGGAATGAGAATAACCCAAGCTAGATTAAACCAAGCATTATCTCGTAAGGCCATGCAAGAAGATGATGCCATGGAGGATCTAATTGATGCTATGTATAAGAACATAGAAGTTACCGACGACGGAACTACTGTTGTTCTTAGGGAAGCTCAGCCAAAAGTTCCTAAATTGACAGATATTTATGACGATGAAACTGCCGCATGGATAACAAGCAGAAAACCATTGCCTCCTGGAAGATTTGAAATTGATCCCGCTACGGGAAAGAAAAGATTTATGCCTGCGCCTGAAGAAATAGCCGAAGAGATGAAACAAACAGGGAAGCTTGCTATGGTTAAAGATGGCGCTGAATATAAGATTTACAAGGTAGAAGATTTAGTTGAAACCGAAAGGGCAAATGATTTATTTTCTATTCTTGAAGACGAGCTCGGCTCTATTACGCTAGAATCTCCCGCATTTATTGGCGGTGGAGCTCTAGGTGGTATCACTGGAACCTTCGTCGATTATAACGGCGACGGTAAAGTTGACATGAATGATATTGCCGTAGGAACCATATTTGGAGTTATTGCTGGTGGAACCATTGATGTCGGTAGATATGGCTTCAAACAAATTAAGAAGCTTACTAAGGGTAAGGGAGCCAAGGAAGTTATTGAGCAGACAGCTAACTCATTAGCTCCTCAAACATCCACCAAATATTTTAGGACGCCAGAAGAAGCATTCCCTGTTTATAAACAAGAAGTAATAGCTCGTATTGATAGTTATATTGGAAAGTTCAATGATTTACTAAAAGGCAATCTTGATGAGAAACAAGTAACAGAAATTAACGGCAAGATAGAGCTGCTTCAAGGCTGGAAGCAAAACGTGGACGATTTTAAGAGCTTTGAGGGATTCGTATCGGCGATAAAAAGCCCAGAACTTAAAGCAGAGCTAGAAAGAATGGTAGCTCCTGCCGTTCAAGTTATTGATGCAGATCCTACTAAACTGGTTGCTAATTGGAATGTTAACTCCTTGAATCAGAGCATAGCACTTAACTTTGATAATATTAGAGATATTAATACCTTAAATAAAGTTACTGATTCATTGTATAACGAATTAACTCAAGGAAACCTTAAGCCGATATTGGATAATATTATTGCTCAAGAGAATGCTGTTAAATCAGCATTGGCTAAGGGAAAGAAAGTAAATCCTGCTCCAGACGTATTTCAGAAGTTGGCAGATAAAATAGGAATCCCAGATAGCGTCCTCAGAACCAGGATGGCTGGTGATTCAAACGTCAAGGCTAGAGTGCTGGCATTTGATATCGCTTTGACAGAAGCCGATAATACTCTTAACTCATTAGTGAATGACATTATGATGACGAGCAACCCATCTCCTAAGCAGTTACTTAACATGCGGAGGCAGATGGCTGTGCGTTCAGGCATAGCCGCTAATGCTGCTGGCATTGATGAAATTGTTAACAGATCTACCAGATCATTAGGGATATTGCGCGGGGCAGATACTGTCGAGAATATTGCCGAAATAAATAGGTTACTCAATACTTTGGGTGGCTATGAGAAGAATACTACCATACTTAAACAGTATATGGATTTGGATCCAGCTCAACGACAAGTATTTGCTACCACTGTTGGATCAAGCCATAGGATGGAGAATGCTGCCTGGGCATTCACTGCAGCTAAACTGTGGAATCCAAGAACATGGATTGGAAACGTAGCTTCGAACGGAGCCATGTTAATAGACAGTATAGTTACTACTGGTGTGGCTGAAGTTGGCGGTAGCACGCTTAGAATGCTCAATAAGAATCGCCCGATAGGTGTTACTAGTGGCGAGACATGGGCACTAACTCAAGGTATTATCGGGGCCACGAGAGACGCCGTATCGGCTGCCGTGTATCGTATCAAAACTGGGCGGCCCGTACTGGCACTCCAAGATTTCAATACCAAGATAGAGTTCGGCTCAACTGAAATTCTAGATTGGGTGCGACAGATAGATAGCGACGGAACTATTCAGAAAGGATTATCATTCTTTGAGAGTGCTTCTAGAAATGGTAAGAATGCTCTCGGCTTTGGTGCCAGAGTACAGCAAGCTGGAGACGACATGGCTAATATATTTGCCAGCAGAGGCTCCTTGAGGCAACAAGCCTATCGTGAAGCATCATCAATAGTTGACAAGATGGGCCTCAAGGGCAGAGAGGCCGCCGAGAGAATTAAAGAGCTAACCGAGTACTATGTCACACATCCAAATGATGAGATGATACTTAAAGCCAAAGAATTCGCTGGCGAAGTTACTTTTACTACCGATTTAGATTCCAAGAAAAGTGTTATTTCTGGTTTGGGCGCACACGCACAACAATTCGCCAATGAGCATCCTGGAGCCAGATTTATTATCCCGTTCATCAGAACAGGTACGAATATTGCTGATACCATTCATTATCGTACTCCTGTGATTAACAAGTTATCCAAGATAGCTAATAACATTCGCAAGTATGGCACACAGGCCGAGAAGGATTTACTTGTGGCTAAAGAATCGGTGGCTGGCTTACTGATGTTAGCTGGTTTTGGAATGGTATTAAGCGGCAGAATAACTGGTGGAGGCGGTAGAAATTACGGCAATGACAAAAAGATAGCTGGATGGCAACCGTATTCTATTAAAGTTGGGGATACTTATGTATCTTACGACAGGCTTGATATGCAGGGCACTTGGTTAGGTATAATGGCCGATATCGGTGAAATTGTACTTAACGCCGAAGACGAAGAAGATAAACAGCTAGCTGTCACTGCTGGGGCCTTGGCAATAGCTCAAAACCTAGCAAGCCGCACTTTCTTTAATTCTGTTCTCCAAGGAATGGACGCTATTGACAAAGGAGATCCAAAGGCTGCACTGAAATACATCGGTAGACAATTCGGCTCTGGTTGGGTGCCTACGATACTTCCTGCCGTCGAAAAGGTATTTGATCCTACCGTAAGAGAGACAAATGTTATGCAAGAAGATAACGCCATTTTCAGAGAGGTATTCACTGTCTTAAACGATATCAAGAGCAGGATACCTGGATTAAGCCAAACTTTGCCGCCAAGAAGAGATATTCTTGGTGAAGAGGTTACTAATAGCAGATTGGATATCATTAATCCATATACAACTTCGACAGATCCAAATGATGATATTAGAACCTTAATTGCTGAGTTAGAAATTGACACCACTAAGATAACTGGCCCAATGAAAGCCCTCCATGGCGTTAACCTTTCTCCTGAACAATATGATAGATACATGATACTAACTGGAGAATATGTGAAAGAAGAGATGAGGGAATTGTTAGATAGCGGAGCTCTAGAAGATAGAGATGTAGAATATCGCAAGAGCAGAGTACGTAAAGCTATTAATAAGAGCAAAGCTAATGCAGGTAGGGATTTACTTGACGAATTTCCTGATTTGGATGAGGCTATCGAAGCTCTAGAAGAATAATAGGAGGCCGAAAGGCCTCCTTCCTTTAAGGGGGTTAATAAATGCGTTCAAGAGAAACATACCAAGGCGACGGAGAAACCACGGTATTTAATGTGCCATTTGAATATATGGATGGCTCATTGCAAGTATATATCGACGGAACTTTGGTATCAAATTATATTTTCCCAACCAGACAAGTTATTCAGTTTGATGTGGCCCCCGAATCAGGGGCTGTTATTCTGCTCAAAAGGGCTACTAATCTTGATGAGCGCCTCGTAGTATGGAATAATGGAGCTTTGCTTAATAGAGACGATCTAGAAGACGACAGCCTCCAAGGATTTTATACTAGCCAAGAGCTCGTTGATATGTTCGAAACAGCTATGTACCTGGACAACGATGATAAGTTTGGCGCTCAGAACAAGATAATTAAGGATGTTAAAGATCCAGTTGATAATCAGGATGCCGTTACTAAGTTTTATGTAGATTCCTTAGTAACGGGAGCCTCAAGTGATATAGCCCAAGATTTAGCAGATTCACAATCTGCCAGAGATGCTGCTATTAACGCAAAGACAGCTGCCGAACTTGCCAGAGATCAAGCAATATCAGCAAGAGATACGGCTAACACAGCTGCCTCTAACGCTGTAGCGGCACAAACTGCTGCCGAAACTGCCAGAGATACTACCCAAGGGTTAATTGGTGACGCTAATGCTTCTAAGTTGGCTGCCAAGGCCAGTGAAGATGCTGCAGCTTTATCAGCTACGAACGCTTCAAGTAGTGCTTCTTCGGCTTCAGCTAGTGCAGTAGATGCTGCCACTAGTGCCCGCAATGCTGGGCTAGCCAAAGATCAAGCCATAATAAGCGCAGGAGAAGCAGATCAATCAGCCATAAATGCTTCAAATAGTGCTGGCGCAGCTGACGCTTCAGCCGATGCCGCTCAGTTATCAGCAACTGCTGCTGCAGGTAGTGCTGCCGATGCCTTAACACATGCAAATAACGCTCAACTTTCAGCTGAAGCAGCCTATGCTTCTGAACTCAAAGCATCACAGTGGGCTGATAGTGAATTTGAAGTTGAAACAAGTAGATACTCAGCCAAGTATTGGGCTGATAGGGCTCAGCAGATAACTGGCGGGACACCTATTGATGAAACAAAAATACTCCATACGCAAGCAAGTGGTATGAGCCCTGTCGGTTATAGTACTACCGAGGCAGATGACAGATATTATCAAAAATCCGAAGTGTATACTAAAGCAGAAGTAGATGCTTTGTCTCCTACTCTACCGCCTACGAATATATCATTTTGTTTTAGTGGGTTAGAATTTACTGGACAATACTCCTCACCAAGATATCTTATTAAATCAGATAAGACAATCTCCAGAGTAGATTTATTGGGGGATGCTCCTGTAGATGCAGCCTTCGGAAGTGCCACATTTTTGTTAATTGAGGTTATCCCTAGCCCCTCGTCAGGTTCGGTAGAACCTACTTGGGTAGCCAATACACCAATACAAGATGGGCAAATCATATGGTATCACGATACTACTAAGCCTGTCACAACAGCATGGCAACCCAATTACGCATACACTGGCTATGAATGCGTTTACGCCGACGAAAGTATTTGGGTATGCATCATGGGAGGAACTTCTGGCTTAACTGAGCCAGATTGGGCGTCTGTTGGAGAAATGGAACCGTTGTATGATGGAACAAATGTGTGGGTTAGATTTTTGGCCTGCTCTACATGGCAACCAAATACTAGTTACTCAACTACTATTGGCTCTGGTTCACTAATTGTTCCTAGCTCTGGAGTTGGCCCAGTGTTCCAAGCGGTAGGTGGTGGATATATGTCAGGTTCAGTAGAACCTACATGGCTATTAAGTGGAACAGTTCAGGACAATGAAGTATATTGGCAAGCATTTGATTACTATGAAACATGGACGGCAGAAACAGAACTAGCTGGGGGTGTGACACACTATATTATGCCCACTGTACCAAATGGCTACCTGTATAGTGTCACGCCTTCTGATACTGTGTATACTGGCTCTACTGAACCAGTGTGGAATACAGATGGAACAGGCACTACAGATGGCGCTATTACTTGGGAACTGGTTGGTAGACAATGGAGTGCTGACACTATGTACACAAAAAATGACATAGTTTATCCAATAACGCCCAATCCGCTAGATCCATCTATCATTTACATTTTTAATGACAAAATTATTGCTAGTGTAGCTAGTAATGGAACAGATCGCACTAGCGAACAGATGGCGGCAAATGTAGACAGCAATAAAATAATATATGTGGCCTTTAACAAATTCGGAGGCCGATATACCAATGTAACAATTCAGGTAGAAATGGAGGATCGTTAACTATGGCTTTAACTAACTTATGTACGGCGGGTAACGGTTCTCCATACTCCGCCATAACATGGAGCAACTTGCCAAACATAATTGACAGCAATGGCACAACTTACGCTTCATTAACAACGGGCTCTACCCCTACTTCACAATATAACACTACAATAGGATTTACCTTTAATACCCCTACCAACGTGGGCTATTTTTATTATAGATTTAGAATGGGGAGATATTATAGCGCTAGCCCTGGTGATACCGTTCGGATAATAGCTTTTAATGGAGCAACTGAAGTATATACCACTGAAATTACTCGGATAAGTAGTGGATCACAAACCACTTCAAACATTGCTGAAACAATAAGCCTAGGGAAAAACCATTTAATTACTAGAATAGTTGTTCAGTTTTTGTTCGACACCTATTTTAATGGTACTTCTTATGCACCATTGGAAGTATCAGAAATAAAGGCATATGCTTATCCAAACAAATTGGCCGCTGATACTAATATACTTACGTCAGTAGGAGGTACGGTACTTGCCGATACCGAGTGGAGTAATGCTGGTTTACTATTCGATGGTAATACCGAAACTGAGGCCACATGTAGCACAGGAACTGTTCCCATAACAACCAACTCCCCAGAGGTTAGATTAACCCTCGCTGGCGAGGCTACTATTTCAAGGATTAGGCTGATTCAAGGGAGTAGTATTGAGAACAACTGTACTTTTTACGAAATAAGGATTCATGATGTGGTTACAGGTTCAACAAAGTACTTATATGAGCGTATTAGGGCTTTACCTGGAACAATACTAGATATCAATCTTGATAGAGATTATGCGGCAAACTATATTGTTATAACTCCAGATTCCGATATGAATACCTACGAAATTGACGGAGTTACCTATTATGAGGACGTTTGTCTTGCAGAAGTACAAGCATTTTCAAATACAACATCAGTAGCAACACCAGGCTCCACTTGGATTAATTTGTGTACAGCTGAATATGGAGTTCCGTGGGCGGCTGAAACGTGGAATAACCTATCTTATGCAACTGATACGGACACGAACACACTTGCTACTTTAGAAACTGGCTCCACTCCAACAACAAGCCATGATACTTCTATTGGATTCGTCTTCGATGAACCACAGAGCATAGGCGTTATTATGTACAGTAAGAATATAGGAAGAACTACCGCTCCTGGTGGTGATTTATATAAAGTTATTGGGTATGATGAACTAGATAATGTTATATTTGTCGATAATGAAGAATGGCACGGCTCCGAAGATCCAGAACCATCCAACTATATAAGCGACAGTACGCACGTGCTGAGCAGGAACTATACCGTTTCAAAAGTTGTTATCCAGTTCTTATTCGATACTTACTTCGATGGTGTAAATTACTCCCCTATTAAGGTATCAGGTATCAAAATGTATTCCATTCCTGAAAGGGTGGCCGCTGATACTAATCTTCTTACTGAGCAATATGGGATATTTAATGCTACTGATTGGGAAGAAACTGAAAGCGCTTTCGATGAAGATGAAACCACAGATGCTATCTTCTCTAGTGGAGAAGAAGCAACAACCGATGCTTGGTATAACTTTATAGAATTCTTTTTTCATGAGCCAGTTCTGATTTCTAGAATTAGGATCATAAATAGCCAAAATCCAGAGAATAACTGTACTTCATGGCGCATTACCAAAAACACCTTCTCTTATGGGAGCTTCACAACAAAAAGCGATATTGTAACTACAGCAGGAGCGATAACTGATATTAACTTCAACGAAGTTCTTGTCGATAGCATCAAAATAAAAGCAAACGCAGATATGGGTACCTATGAGTTGGGCGGAGTTACATTCTATAACGATGTGCACGTTGCAGAGATACAGGCATTCTCCAACAGCACTACAGAAGAAGAAGAACCAACTACTTC
>Ga0123334_1002290_pt1 | contig 22300 bp, 19 predicted proteins | sample BiotimSIPDNA_FD_89706 | JGI IMG/M metagenome (GOLD analysis project Ga0123334, IMG submission 89706) | Anaerobic biogas reactor microbial communites from Washington, USA - Biogas_R1 time_0 SIP DNA | ecosystem: Engineered > Bioreactor > Anaerobic > Unclassified | place: Washington, USA... | reverse complement strand
GATACAGGAGAAAATCATGGCCAAGATAGCAGCCCCTCTGATGATCCAAACGGAATAGACTCTGGTGATGGCCATAACGCCGATGTTTTCACCATAGGTGGTATTGGGGGGTGAACCGGTAAAACCTGAAATGACATTGCTAATACCATCACCTAACAGTGAGCGGTGCAACCCTGGTTTGTCCATGAGGTCTTCTCCTGTCACCTTACTGGTTACGATCAAGTGGCTGATGTGTTCGGCAAGCACGACCAGGCAGGCTGGTGCGATGATCAGTATGGATGTGGTATCGTACACGGGTGCCTGGAATTTGGGCAGGGCAAACCAGGCTGCATTACTGATGGCGGCAGTGTCTACCATACCCATGCACAAGGCCAGGATATAACCAGCTACGACAGCTATCAGGATAGGGATGACTTGTAGGAAGCCCTTGAACACGACGGTTCCGATGATGCCAACGGCCAAGGTGAACATGGATACCAGCAGGACATTCTTGTCAGTGGCTTCTCCAGCTAGTAATCCGGCCTGGTCTGCGGCTACAGGAGCTAATTCCAGTCCGATGATGGCAACGACGGCACCCATGACGGCTGGCGGCATGACGACATCAATCCAACGGATGCCCCACTTGTAGACCACCCAGGATATGAGGATGAAAAAGAGTCCGAAAAAGATAAAGCCGGCCTGTGCATGGGCAAAGCCTCCGTGCTGGGTCATGATGAGCATGACGGGGGCGATGAACGCAAAGCTGGACCCCAGGTAGGCGGGGATTCCACCTTTGGTTACCCAACTGTAGATTAATGTTCCGATACCGTTCATCAACAGGGCGATGGCCGGATTGATACCCAGTAATATGGGCACCAGGATGGTGGCACCGAACATGGCAGTAAGGTGCTGGAGACTAAGAGGTAGGCTTTGTAAAAGTGGTAGCTTTTCGTGAATGCCAACGGTTCGTCGTTTCATGAGTCGATTTGATTAGTGTTAGAGTTAGTTTGGTGAGGATCTATAAAGCGATTTGGTATGGTTTTGGAGGGTGACAAGCCCAGCTTCCTGAGTTGTTCCACGCGTCTGACCAGGTTGCCCGGTCCGGCCGTCAGTTGGCCATAGGCATCGTTGTATACCTTTTGAGCGGCGTTAATCTCCTGGCCTATCTTTTCGAAATTGGTGGCAAAGCCCACGAACTTTTCATAAAGCAGGGTCGCTTGTTTGACGATGGTTTGGATGTTGCGCACCTGGAATTCGCGTTTCCATAGATCCATGGCCATGCGCAAGGCGGCAATCAAGTTGGTGGGACTCATCATGACCACCTTTTTGTGGTAGGCGTATTCCCAAAGAGTAGGGTCGGCTTGAAGTGCCAGGTTGTAGGAAGGTTCGTTGGGTATAAACATCATGACAAACTCCAGGGCTTTGACATCGTAACCGGCGTAATCCTTTTTGTTCAATTCGTCGATGTGGTTTTTGACTGAACGCAGGTGCTCCTTGCGGAAGGCCTCTTTTTCCTTGGGGTCGTCTGTGGCTACGTATTGGCTATAGGCTGTAAGGGAAACCTTGGCATCGATGATGACGTCACGCTCTCCTGGATAATGAACCACGACATCGGGGCGCATGGTTTTGCCCGTGGCTTGATTGGAGGTCAGGTCTCCTTCGTCTTCCCTGAGTGAGGTTTGAATCACGTATTCCACCCCTTCTCTCAAACCGGAGGCCTCCAGGATGTTTTCCAAAATCATCTCGCCCCAGTCGCCCTGCATTTTGTTGTCGCCTTTCAAGGCTTGGGTCAGGTTGTTTGCTTCATCACTGATGCGACGGTTTAGCTCCATCAGGTTGGCGATTTCCTTGGTCAGTGAGAATCGCTCCCGCGCTTCTTTGTCATACGCCTCAGTCACTTTCTCCTTGAATTCTTTCAAGTTGTTGGTCAAGGGGTTCAACAGGGTGTCCAGGCGTTCGCCGCTGAGTTCGTTGAACCGTTTGGTCTTTTCATCGAAAATGCGGTTGGCAACGTTTTGGAATTCCAGGGTGAATTTTTCACGCAAGGCATCAAATTCCTTGTGCTGGGAGGCTAATTTATCTTGCAGGTTTCTGTTTTCGGCTTCTAAAAACAAGGCTCGACGGGTGGCGTCATTGAGTTGTGCCTGGTTGTTGTTGAAGGTTTGTTTGAGGGTGCTGAATTCTTGTTTGAGATTTTCAAGAAGGGCTTTGGTGTGAGCCGATTCTGATTCAGCGGTCGAAAGGAGTTTGGTTAATTCGAGCAAGGTGGCGTTGCTTCGGTTTTTTTGCCTGTCTTTACCCAATAACCATCCCAGAGCGCCTCCCAATAGGCCTCCTGCGAGAAAGCCTAGGATGATGAAAAGTGTGTCTGGCATGGTGTAGATTCGTTTATCGTGGCAAAAGTACATTTTTTTGAATTCACAACCAACCATGTTGACGATACCATGCCAGTGTTTTTATCCATCCTGTACGTAGATCGGTGGGGGGGGTGTAACCCACCGCTTCTTGCAGTGCGGTGATGTTGCAGGACCAGTTTCTGGCGGCCATAATTCGGTACTTATCCTGGTTGATTAACACCGACTTGCCACTGAGGCGCCCCAGGCCTTCGCCCAAGGCGGCGACTACCCTGGCCAGGCTGAGGGGTATCCTGACTTTTAGTACCCGATGTTTGTGAAACAAGTCCTGTAAAAGGTCTACATAATCCCTGTCTTCGACGATGGCAGGGTGGGCGACCAACCAGGTTTTGCCAGAAACGGCTGATGTCAATGCCAACCAACAAAGTTCAACCAGGTCTTCAACGTATAGAAAGCTTAGCCGTTGAGGGGTCAGGCCCAACGTTGGAGCCAAACCTGACTTCACCAGCTTGGCCATGGCCAGGTAATCTTTGTCGCCGGGTCCGTAAATGCCGGTGGGGCGCAGGATGAGCCAAGGTAGTCCTTTGATGGTCTTCAAACCTTCCTCGGCGGCGAGTTTGCTCCGCCCGTAGGCTGACACTGGCTGCGGTGGACTGTTGAGCGTGATGGGGTTGAGGGGATCGTCGTCACCGGGGCCGATAGCTTCCAGGCTGCTCATGAACAGGAACTTGTCTGGCGCTTTGCCGGTGTCCATCAAGGCCTGGGCCAGGTTGAGGGTGTAGGTGGTGTTGACCAATGCGTAGTCAGATGGATTGACACTGCGGGTGAGACCGGCGCAATGAATCACGTACTGCCAGCGTGGCGCCTGGGCGATTTGTTCCTGCAGGTGCTCTGGGTGCTCATAGTCCAGGTGAATAAGATGCAGGTTGGATGGCTTTGTTGACGAATCCGATCGGTTATTGTCTGGCAGGCTGCTGCGGCGGGTGCCTGCCCACACTGTCCAACCCTGCTCTAGAGCGCTTTCTACCAAACGGCCTCCTACAAACCCTCCGGCTCCCGTAATCAAGATGGTTGGCGTGGTTGGTTGCTGAGTAGGCATGGTAGAGGAACTTATGGACTTGGATCCAAAAGTACACAAAAAGCCCCTAAAAATTAGGTGGCAAATCGCTATATTTGTGCTGTTATGCAAAGACAAGTCACATCCAAAATGCACCGTTGTCTGCTCGTATTGGCAGGCTGCCTGGTGTTTACGCTGCCCATTATCGCTCAGTCAGTTGAGGTTGGCAAACAGTCAAAAACGACAATCAAAAAACAACAAGCCAAAAAGACCAAACAAGGTTGGTTGGCGCCTAAACCCCTGTTCGTGGACCCCATCTATGACGGAGCCGCCGATCCTGTGGTCATTTGGAACCGAACAGCCAAACGTTGGTACATGCTTTATACCAACCGCAGGGCCACCGCTCAAGGCTTGGAAGGTGTTGCCTGGGTTCACGGCACCCGCATTGGCGTGGCTGTCTCAGACGATGGGGCCAATTGGACCTATTTGGATACCTGTGACATCGATTATCGACCTACGGAAGGGTATACTCACTGGGCGCCCGATGTGGTGTACCACAAAGGGCTGTATCATATGTACCTGACCTATGTGCCTGGCGTGTTCACCGATTGGCGCCACCCCAGAGATATTATCCATCTTACCAGTGACGATTTGCTGCACTGGCGGTATGAATCAACCCTCAAGTTGGCTTCCGATCGGGTTATTGATGCCTCTGTCTTTCGTTTGCCTGATGGTAACTGGCGTATGTATTACAACAACGAAAGGGCTGGCAAATCCATGTATTATGCGGACAGTCCAGATCTCTACAACTGGACAGACAGCGGACGCAGGGTTGTGGGCGACAAAGGTGGCGAAGGGGCCAAGGTGTTTCGCTGGCAAGGAACGAACTGGATGCTGGTGGACAATTGGGACGGCCTCGGCGTATACCGCTCGGACGACCTGGTGAACTGGGTCCGTCAGCCGGAAAACATTCTCAGGGAGCCGGGTAAGGGGCAGGATGATGGGGCTAAGGGCCAACACTGCGACGTTGTGGTCAGTGGTAAGCGGGCCTTTGTGTATTATTTCGTGCATCAGACACCCAAGATCACCAGGTTGCAGGTGGCTGAGTTGAAACTGGTAGACGGCAAGATCGTTTGTGACAGGGACAGCCCCTGCTACGTTAAACTCAAACGGTAAGTTTGTAGATGAATAAACGGATAAAGTTGCCTGCGCTTGACCTCTTCAAGGCTGATGTGGAGAGCGAACAGGCGTTGCCTATGGTGGAAGGGGGCATTGCTGCCGGCTTCCCCAGTCCGGCGCAGGATTACATCGACCTCAGTCTGGACTTGAACAAAACCTTGATTGAGAACCCCTCCAGTACGTTTTTTGGACGAGTGAGGGGTACTTCTATGGTGGATGCGGGTATTGAAGATGGTGATTTGCTCGTCATCGATAAATCCCTGGAACCCAAAGATGGTGATACCGTGGTCTGTTTTCTTGATGGAGAATTTACCCTCAAGTATATTCAGATTGAGAAGGAGGTCGTGTACCTTGTGCCAGCCAATCCCGCCTTTAAACCTATACGGGTCACAGAAGCCAACCATTTTTGCATTTGGGGGGTGGTGACCTATTCCATCAAGGATCATCACCATCATCGTAGACGTAGTGCTATCAGGTAATCATACAGTCTTATGTGCTTCTTTTCCCGCCTTACCCTGTCGGTTTCTGAACTGAAACGTCATTACCAGGCCGATCCCTTGGAGATGGATGATTTTGAGCCGACCGAACGGTTCAACGGATTTGCTCATCCGCTTACGCCGGTGATTGCCAACGACAAACCCGACAAGATTCGTCTCTTTGGTTGGGGACTGATGCCGGCCTGGGCTTCAGACGAATCCTTCAGGAAGAATACCCTGAACGCCCGATTGGAAACCCTGTACGAAAAGCCCTCGTTTAAACCCTATGTGGCCAATCGGTGTTTGGTGCTGGCCAATGGCTTTTATGAATGGCAATGGTTGGACCCAAAGGGAAAGCAAAAGCAGGGGTACCTGATTACATTGCCCGATGAACAACCCTTTGCTTTCGCCGGCTTGTGGAATGTATGGAAACAACCGGGTACGGGTTTGTTGGTGCCGACCTATACCATTATCACCAGACCGGCCAATGAACTCATGGCTACCATCCACAACTCCAAGCAACGAATGCCCTACATTCTCAAACCGGGCGATGAAAAAGCCTGGTTGGAAGGAGCCCCACCTAAGGAACCGGCTGAAATACTCGTGGCTACGCCGGTGAATGGGCCCTCATCCCTTGGATAGGCGCTGACTTTCTATGTGATTCGAGCATCTCATACGTGGCTTCTACCGCGGCTATCCACGTAGGAGGAAAGAGGGATTCGTCGGTCAGCCATGCCTTCATGGCGCTTCTCGATACTTGTTGTCCAAGAGTAGCATCGGCCAATGAGCTGGCTATCAGGCTGCCCATATGCAAGGCTAATTGCAGGAGATGCCTGTTGGTCACGTTGTTTTTTTGCAATTGGGTTTCAAACATTCGATCAGCCTCGATGAAGGTGCTCTGGTCGAAAATGCCCAATCGGTCACTTTTCAAGATTTTGGCAATCTCGAGAAGGTGTTTGTACCGGGGTTTGTTGTGTGGTGAACGTTGGCCCAACTCGTGGTGGAGGGTGTGAAGCTGCATTTCGATGATGATAGAGGGCATGCCTCTGATGGAGAGAAAATTGGATAGCCAGCGTGCTTGATTAGCGGCTATCTCCAGGGGAATTTCACTGAGCCCGATTAGCCAGGCAGCGTCACTGATGGCAAAACGCCGTCCCCGCTCTCCAAAACGTTCTTCAAAAAAAGGGTAATGGTTCCAGCAAGCCAGGCCTGCCTTTATGGCGGCCTCGATTTCGTGGGGGTCGGTGGTGATGGGTAAATGACCCGCTTCGGGGTTCAAGGATGTAATGTGAATGCCCATGCTGGCCTCGTCTATGGGGTAAAGTGCTCCATAAAAGGCGGTCAATCCTTTAAAGGCTTCTTCTGCCCCTTCGATAACGGCTTCCTTGGCTGCATCGTCGGGTAGTTTACTATCGAGTAACTGGAGGTAATTCATCCAGAAGTCCCTGAAATTGTAGCCAAAAGAAGAAAAATAACGGATGCCGGTTTCTCCGCTCAAGCCCAGGGAGATGGTGACGTGTCTCTTCAGGATGCTTCCTACGTTGAGGGCACCGTCCAATGCATAGAGATAGCCCAGTAGGGTGTAGGGCCTACTGACACTGTGTACTAGAATGGTATCTGCCATGCCCAAGGCCTGACCGACGGCTGGCAGGATGTCGGGGGTGTGGCAACCATCCAATGCTTCAAGGTCGGCCAGCAACAGCGGTAGCTTACGCAAGTAGTTGTTCAGGTAGGGTTTAAGGATGAGTCCATCCTGACCCAGCAGTTGTTGTTCCAATGCTCCATATACGATGGCCATTCCTTTGAGATACCCAACGTAGGCTATCTTGGGTAGATCGTTTTGGAGTAGGGCTTTGATGTACGGTAAGTTTTGCGTTTCCCGATGAATATCGCTTATTCGTTGTTTTATTTCGGCACGAAATCCTGTTGCTTGTGTGTTTTCCATGCTTGTCAGTTTGTGTTGAGACTGCAGATGGAGTGGTAATCTGCTTGAAATACAGGAGAAAAGGAGTTGTTGCGCCTTCAAATGTACGAATTAATCCGATGGTTTGGAAACAAAAGAGACACCCTTTTTTTTATGGTGAAAAGTATTTATTGGTGTATCTTTGAAGGATGCCCCTCTGAATCCATTTGCTGCCATGTTTGCCCTGGTTGACTGCAATAATTTTTACGCTTCCTGTGAACGGGTGTTCAACCCTTCGCTGCAAAACGTGCCCATCGTCGTGCTCTCCAACAACGATGGCTGTGTGGTGGCTCGATCGCAGGAGGCCAAGAATCTGGGTATACCCATGGGGGTGCCGGCTTTTCAGATCAAGGATATGATTGAAGAAAAGGGGGTGGCTGTTTTTTCTTCCAACTACTCACTGTACGGGGATATGTCTAATCGGGTAATGAAGACCCTGGCCGGTTTTGCTGCCCAATTGGAGGTTTATTCCATTGATGAGGCTTTCCTCGATTTCAGGGGGTATGATTATACTGATCTGTCCGTTTATGGACGCACCATCGTCAATACAGTGCGTAAGAATACGGGGATACCGGTGAGTATGGGGGTGGCTCCAACAAAGACCCTTGCGAAAGTGGCCAACAAATACGCCAAGAAGTTCAAGGGCTACAAGGGTGTTTGCATCATTGATACGGAAGAAAAGCGGATCAAGGCACTTAAGGGTATGGCTGTCGGGGATGTCTGGGGTATCGGTCGCCGATATACAGCTTTCCTGCAAAACCAGGGCATACTTACGGCCTATGATTTTTCCCAGTGCTCAAGGAGTTGGGTTCGCCGCCATATGACAGTGGTTGGGGAGCGGATGTGGGCAGAATTGAATGGGGAGCCCTGTCTGGAGTTGGAACACACTGCGGCCGCCAAGCAGCAGATTTGCACCTCACGTAGTTTTGGTAACCGACTCACCCGGTTTGAGGATGTGTTTGAGGCTGTGTCGAACTTTGCAGCTTCCTGCGCGGCTAAACTGCGGAAGCAGCACTCCTGCGCTACTGGAATGCTGGTCTTTGTGATGACCAATCCCTTTAGTGAGCGTGATGCTCAGTATGTGAACAGTCGTCAGTTGAAACTGCCTTTGCCGACGGCTTGCACGACCGAGCTTATTGAATATGCCAAGTTGCTGCTCCAGGATCTTTTCAGAGAAGGCTACCGGTATAAGAAGGCCGGTGTGATCATCACCGACATTGTGCCCGACACTCCTCTACAGAGCGATCTGTTCGATACAGTGGACAGGGGCAGGCAGCGACGTCTGCTGGAGGCGGTAGACAAACTCAACGACAGCATGGGGACTTATAAAGTGAGGGTGGCCGCTCAGGGTTATGGCAAGACCTGGAAACTCAAAAACGAGCGGCTGTCGCCTTGTTACACCACCAAACTGGATGATTTGATCACAATCAAGACGACGTAGTTACCTTTGATGCCTCTTGTAACACGGTATTCATGGGTTTGACATACAATCAGCCGTTTTTTTTTGGTACTTTTGTCATAATCGATCAATCATGGATATTCTGATCATAATCCTGGGTGCATTGATGGTGCTGGTGGGAATAGCCGGTTCTGTCTTGCCCGTCCTTCCCGGTTTGCCCGTCAGTTGGCTGGGGCTGCTCTTGCTCAAATTCACCGAGCGGGCTGCCGATGAGTTGTCCTGGAGTACCGTGTTGTGGACAGGCTTGTTTATGCTCGTGGTGTCCCTCCTGGATAGCATATTACCCGTATGGGGTACCAAAAAGCTTGGCGGTGGCCGTCGGGTTGTCGTGGGTGCGAGCCTGGGTTTGTTGTTCGGTTTTTTTGCCGGTTTGCCCGGTATCCTCCTGGGCCCCTTTGTGGGGGCTTTCCTGGGTGGTTTGACCGAGGGTCATTCCTTCTGGCTGTCGATACGGCAGGCTATGGGGGCTTTCCTGGGCTTTTTTGCCGGTATTTTTTTAAAACTGGTCTGCGGTGGGGTGATTGCCTGGTGTTTTGTGGCTGCCCTGTTGTAGACTGTAATTTATGTAGAACGAATGAAACAATTAACCATTGCATTGGTGGCACATGACCACCGTAAAGCCGACTTGGTGGAGTGGGCTATTTTTAACGCCGAATTTCTGTCGCAGCACCGTCTGGTGTGTACAGGCACAACCGGCAGCCTTGTTCGGGAAGCATTTGAAAAGAAAGGCATCAAGGCTGATGTGACTTGCATGAACTCAGGGCCGTTGGGCGGTGATGCTGAGATTGCTGCCTTGGTGGTACGCAAACAAGTGGACCTGGCTGTTTTTCTGATTGATGACTTGAACGCTCAACCGCATGAAGCCGATATTCAGATGTTGCTGCGCCAATGCCGTATCCACAATGTGCCCATTGCTTGCAACCGTTACAGTGCTGATTTGATGATTACAAGCAGCCTGTGGGAAAAGGCGGGATACACACCCACCGAGCCCAAATACATCAAATACAAACGGAAATAAAGCCGTTCAGCTTAGCTTATCTGAAAGCGGTCTGCGTCCATCCAGACAGGAAATTTCTGTCTGAATTGGCGTAGGCTTTCCAAATCGATGTCCACCGTTTCCACCTGTACCTGCTCAGGGTTGATGTTGGTCAGAATGGTGCCATAGGCATTAATCAAGCAGGAATCACCGGTGTAGTTCAGGCCTTTGCCATCGGTGCCCACGCGGTTGACTCCGCAGACGTAACTCATGTTTTCCAAGGCTCTGGCTGTCAATAGGCTGCTCCAGACATGCCGTCTTGGTGCAGGCCAGTTGGCACAAACCAGGAGTAGGTCGTACCCGTTGTCGATGTTGCGGCACCAGACGGGAAAACGCAAGTCGTAACAGATCAACAGGCGGATGTTCCAACCCTGATAGGTGATGATGGTTCTGTCATCGCCAGGCAGGAAGTGCGCCGGCTCTTCGCCCATCCGGAAAAGGTGGCGTTTGTTGCTGAAGTCACGTTGGCCGTCGGGGTGTAGAAAGAAGCCTCGGTTGAAAGCGCTTTGGCCATCTGAAGACAAACCCATGAAACTGCCTGCAATGGCCATGCCGTAAGTGGTGGCCATGCGGCTCAATGCAGTCATACTCATACCTTCATCCGACTCAGCCAGGTTGGCTGTTTTTAAACTGAAACCGGTGGTGCACAATTCGGGCAATACGGCCAGGTCGGTTTTTCCGGCTAATCCGGCCAACAGGCTGTCGTAATACATTAGATTGGCCTCAGGGTGTTCCCAGGTGATGTCGTTTTGGATCAAGGTGACTCTCATGGTGACAGGTCTTAATTTCCTATGCTGAAATTTTCCGGGTGTTTGGCAACTACGTCCTTGTAGTGGTTCATGACGGCTTTCATGTCTGCTTGCTCATCGCCAGTGGGGGTAAATTCGGCCGAGAGGCTCATGTGCTTTTTGCCATAGTCGATGATGACCAGAATGATGGGTACCTGGGCCTTGATGGCTATGTGGTAGAAGCCGCGCTTCCAGCGTGGATTGCGTTTGCGGGTGCCTTCGGGGGTGATGGCGATGTTGAAAACCTCCCGTTGCTTGTACATGTCGGCAATATGGTCGGTAAAATGACTGGCCTTACTACGGTCGACGGGGATGCCGCCCAGTTTTTTCAATACGTAACCGAAAATGGGGACTTTCAGCCATTCCTGTTTGATGGCGAAATTAGCGTTGCGCCCCATGGCTGTATAGCCCAACTTGCCCCATACGAAATCCCAGTTGCTGGTGTGCGGTGCCACGACCAGAACGCATTTTTTGTAATCGGGTGTTTGGACACTGTAGGTCCAGCCGCAGACCTTAAGAATGAACCGGGCAAATCCTTGCATCATGAGAAAGGTGTTTAGGCTGCAAAGATAGCGTATTTGCGCGAGTTTGGATGTGACTTTTTGATTTTTGAAAACAGGCCTTTCCCGCTAAGAATGTGAACGAAAGGTCTGGACAATTGGAAAAAAAATCCTATCTTTGCAGTCTTGGTTTTTACGATAAAGAAGATTGATTGATGCCAAAAAAACAATGGGTACCCGATTGGCTCTTTGAGTCTAGTTGGGAGGTTTGCAATAAGGTGGGCGGTATTTACACTGTGCTATCCACCAGGGCTGAGACCTTGCAACGCTTGTACCCGGATGCCATTCTTTTCATTGGTCCTGATTTGGCAGGTAAAACAGCTCAACCCGATTTCAGGGAACTTCCCGGTTTGTTGACCGGTTGGAAGGCTAAGGCGGCCGAAGAGGGTTTGCCCATTCGAATAGGTCGTTGGGATGTGCCTGGACAGCCCCTGGTCGTGCTGGTCAATTTTGACCACGTGTATGCCCGACGCAATGCCATTTTTACCGATATGTGGACCTGGTTTGGGGTAGATTCCCTACCAGCTTACGGTGATTACGATGAGTCTTGTATGTTTGCCTGGGCTTGTGGGGAGGTCATTGCCAGTTTTATTCGCTATCAACAGCTGGAAGATAAACAGTTGATTGCTCATTTCAACGAATGGACTACTGGTATGGGACTGCTCTACTGCAAGCATTTCCTGCCCAAGGTGGCTACGGTCTTTACAACACATGCGACCTCCATAGGTCGTTCCATCTGTGGCAATAATTTGCCATTATATGATTTTCTGTCAGATTATCAGGGCGATAGGATGGCCAGGCAATTGAATATGATCTCCAAACACTCGCTGGAGAAAATATCGGCGGCTCAAGCCGACTGTTTTACGACAGTCAGCGACATTACTGCCAAAGAATGTGCCTGCCTGCTTGAATGTGAGCCCGATGTGGTCACCCCCAACGGTTTCGAGCCTTCCTTTGTAAAACAAGGCAGGGCGGCTTCCAGGGCCAGGAACCTAAGCCGTCGTCAGTTGCTCAAGGTGGCTGGCGCTGTGTTTGGCTATGAGTTGCCTGAGGATACGTTGTTTGTGGGGATTAGCGGTCGTTATGAATACCGTAACAAAGGCCTGGACGTTTTTGTGGACAGCCTTTACCAACTCAGACACCAACGTGCCTTGCAAAAGGATATTGTCGGCGTGATTATGGTGCCGGCCGATGTGAGCGCTCCCCGTCAGGAAGTGATTGACCGATTGGCTGCCCTGCAAGCGGACGATCAACAACCGGCCGATGGTGAGCGGACATCCGGTCCTATCTATTATCCTTTTCTGACCCATTGGTTGCACCAGGTCGATACTGACCGCTTGGTGTCCATGATCCGTTACCGGGGCTTTGGCAACGGCAAGGATGAGCGGGTTAAACTTTTATTCGTGCCCTGTTACCTTGATGGCAACGATGGCATTTTCAACCTCGACTATTACGCCCTGCTGCCGGGCTTTGATTTGACGGTTTTCCCCTCATACTACGAGCCTTGGGGATACACGCCGCTTGAAAGCATCGCCTTCTCTGTGCCAACGATTACGACCAATCTGGCCGGCTTTGGTGCCTGGGTCAAGAGTCAGGGCGATGTGGAAGGCTTATCAGACGGGGTAGCGGTGGTGCATCGCTCAGACCACAATTACGCCGAGGTTATGAAAGAAATTTCCCTGCTTTTGTTTGATTTTGCTGGCAAGAGCAAGGCGGAACGTAAACTCATAGCAGGTCGCGCTGCAGCATTGGCTGCCAAAGCTCAGTGGACCCAATTTATAGACGCCTATCAGGAGGCCTATGCAAAAGCGTTGCAGGTAGCCGATGAGAGGCAAAGAAAGATTCAAAGTGTATAAACCATTTCACTGGTTGCGCTGTTATCACTTATGTGATCAGTCTTGCGCCATTAACGTTTAATCAACTACATCAATGAGAGTTACTGCTGCTCCTATCAACCCGACCGAATGGAACAAGGTAGTCGTCAAATCGACCCTGCCTGCTGAATTGGAACGTTTGAAGGAAATCGCCTATAATATCTGGTGGACCTGGAATTACGAGGCCCTGAATTTGTTCAAGGATATCGATGCTGATGCCTGGATAGCCTGTCACAAGAATCCGGTTGCCTTGCTGGAAACGTTGTCTTATCAACAATTGGAATCATTGGTGGCTGATCCGTCGTTTATGAGCCGGGTAGACGCCGTTTATGCTGCCTTCAAAACGTATATGAGCCAGCCTGTCGATGCTAATAAGCCTTCTGTGGCCTATTTTAGCATGGAATACGGGTTGACCGATGTATTAAAAATCTATTCAGGTGGTCTGGGAGTTTTGGCCGGGGACTATTTGAAGGAAGCGTCCGATTGTCGTTTTGATATGGTGGCTGTCGGTTTTCTGTATAGAAACGGTTATTTCACCCAAACGTTGGCCATGGATGGTCAACAGATTGCTGTATACGAACCCCAGAATTTTGACAGTCTTCCGTTGGAACAGCTGAAGCAGCCTGATGGCTCTCCGTTTGTGTTGGAAGTGGCTTTTCCTGGCTATACTGTGTGTAGCTATGTTTGGCGCGCCAATGTGGGTCGTGTGCCTTTGCTTTTGTTGGATACCGATCATCCCTGCAACAGCGAGTATGACAGGCAAATTTCGGCCCAGCTTTATGGAGGCGATTGGGAGAACCGACTCAAACAGGAATACCTGTTGGGTATAGGTGGAATCCAGTTGCTCAATAAACTGGGTATCAAGAAACAAGTTTACCATTGCAACGAGGGACATGCTGCGCTGATCAATGCTCAACGAATAGCTGATCTGGTCAGTGAAGAAAAACTGACGTTCCCGGTGGCCCTGGAAGTGGTGCGCTCGTCATCCCTGTACACCGTTCACACGCCGGTACCTGCCGGTCACGACCAGTTTGAGGAAGGCTTGTTTGCCAAATATATGACAGCTTTTGCTCCCAGGATGGACTTGACCTGGAATGAATTGATGGACCTGGGGCGTGAGAATCCAGGTACTCCGGGTGAGAAGTTCTCCATGAGTGTTTTTGCCTGCAATACGTGTCAGGAAGTCAACGGTGTCAGTTGGTTGCACGGTAAAGTGTCCAGAGAAATGTTTGCACCTATTTGGAAGGGTTATTTCCCTGAAGAGCTGCATGTTGGGTATGTCACCAATGGTGTCCACATGGCTACCTGGACGGCTTCGGAATGGCAGAAACTGTATACTGAAACGTTTGGTCCGGAATGGCTCAATGATTTGTCCAACCCTAAACTGTGGGAAAAGATCTACAACGTCAGGGACGAAGAGGTGTGGGAAACCCACCAGGTGCTCAAGCGTAAGTTGATTGAATACATCAAGGGCAAATACCAGAAAAACTGGCTTAAGAACCAGGGTGATCCCAGCAGGGTGGTGACGGTGCTTGAAAGCATTAATCCCAACGCGCTCATCATTGGATTCGGTCGCCGTTTTGCGACCTATAAGAGGGCTCACTTGCTCTTTTCCAACCTGGATCGACTCAGGGCTATTGTAAACAATCCCAGTCGTCCTGTGCAGTTTGTCTATACCGGCAAAGCGCACCCTGCCGATGGTGGTGGTCAAGGCTTGATCAAACGTATTGTTGAAATCTCTAAATTACCTGAATTCCAGGGTAAAATCATTTTCCTGGAAAATTATGATATGGGTTTGGCCAGACGTTTGGTAACGGGTGTTGATATTTGGTTGAACACGCCCACCAGACCGTTGGAGGCCTCAGGTACCTCTGGCCAAAAGGCCGAAATGAACGGCGTGCTCAATTTCTCAGTACTCGATGGCTGGTGGCTGGAAGGGTATGTGAAGGGGGCTGGCTGGGCATTGACCGAGAAACGTACCTATGACAACCAGGAATACCAGGATCAGCTGGATGCTGCGACCATCTACAGTATGCTGGAGAATGAAATCATTCCGCTGTATTTTGCGAAAAACAGTAAGGACTATTCCAGTGAATGGGTGATGTTTATCAAAAATTCCATCGCTAAGATTGCCCCTCATTTCACCACCAAACGCATGATTGACGATTACCGGGATCGTTTCTATGTTAAACTGGCTACCCGGTCGGCGCAACTGGCTGATGCTAATTATGCTAAAGCTAAAGAACTGGCAGCCTGGAAAGCTGAGATCAAGGATGCTTGGGATGATGTGCAGGTGGAAGTGATCAATATGCCCGATTTTTCTGTCAAACCAGCCGAGGTAGGCAACGTTTTCGATTTGGAAGTGAAGCTGACCAATACGGGATCGTTGACTAGTTTTGGCGTGGAATTGGTGATTCATAACATTGTTGAAGACAACGCACAAGAGATAAAGTCTGTTGAATTTGAGCAAGTTAAGATTGAACCCGATGCCTTGTTCTATCGTCTGCCTTACAAAGCAACAAGAGCCGGTTCCTTCTCATATGCCTTGCGTATATTCCCCAAACACGCTGATTTGCCACACCGCCAGGATCTTTGCCTGGTCAAGTGGTTTTATTAAGCGACGATCTAAATTAAATACCTCGAGGCACCTTGAAAGCATTGGCTTTTGGGGTGCCTTATTTTTATTATGAAAAATTAGGAATATTCCACAAAATTTAATATATTTTGCACCGAAAACCGCACGGTTCGTAACCGGAAGACTTCGTACGTTCTTTTATTCAATTAATACCTTGAACTATGAAAGCCATCACTGTTTTTGTGTTGAGTACACTGGCTGTTACGCTGGTGTGCTGCGGTCCCAAGGGCCCCAAAATGGCTCAGTGCACTCCCAAGAAAATGGCCAGTACCTTGACGGTAGAAGAGAAGGTCAGTTTGCTGGTCGGTTCGAACCTTGATGAGACGATGGGCGATAGCCTGCCCTGGAAACGGGCAGATTTGATTATCCCCGGCGCTGCTGGAACAACCTGTCCAGTGCCACGGATGGAAATCCCTGCTATCGTGCTGGCAGACGGCCCTGCAGGATTGCGTATTTCTCCTTCCAGGTCTGGAGATACGGCCAGCTATTTTGGTACAGCCTTCCCCTCTGCTACACTGCTTGCCTCAACGTGGGATGATGCTTTGGTTGAAGAAGTTGGGGCGGCTATTGGCAATGAAGTGCTGGAATACGGAGTCGATGTGTTGTTGGCTCCCGGTTTGAACCTGCATAGGAATCCCTTGTGCGGCAGGAATTTCGAGTATTATTCTGAAGATCCCGTTCTGGCGGGAAAATCGGCAGCCGCTTATGTGAGAGGTGTACAAACGAATGGGGTAGGTGCGACAATCAAGCATTTTGCAGCCAACAATCAGGAAACCAATCGTCATAACAACGATGCCAGGATATCCGCCAGAGCCTTGCGTGAACTGTATCTGAAGGCGTTTGAAATCGCTGTGAAAGAAGGCCAACCCTGGGCTGTGATGTCTTCATACAATAAAATAAACGGTGTATACACGTCAGAAAGTAATGTGTTGCTGACCGATCTGCTCAGAAAGGAATGGGATTACAAGGGCCTTGTCATGACTGATTGGGATGGTGGCAAAGATCCCGTGGCTCAGATAAAAGCTGGAAATGATTTGTTGATGCCGGGTAGGGACTGGCAATACGAAGCCCTGATGACCGCCATTAAGGACAGCGTTTTGTCGATGACTGATGTGAACACTTCGGTGGAAAGGGTGTTGTGCATGATTCAACACACCCCCAAAGGGAAAGAATATGAACCAACCAATGCCCCTGACCTGAATGCGCACGCTGCCTTAAGCCGTAGGGCTGCCGCCGATGGCATGGTCTTGTTGGAAAACAAAAGCGTCCTGCCATTACGTGAGAGCCAGCGTAGCGTGGCTGTTTTTGGGGTCACTTCCTACGACATGATTGTTGGTGGTACGGGTAGTGGCGATGTGAACAAGGCCTATTCTATCTCCTTGCCGGATGCCCTCACTAAGGCTGGTTTGGTTGTGCTTGAATCTGTCAAGACGCCATATCTGGAGTACATGGAGAAAGCCATGTCCAAAATCAAGCCGCCCGCATTCAACCTGGCGCCTAAACAGCGTGTGCCTGAATGGTTGCCACCGACAAAATTACTACGTAAGGCGGCTTCTATGACCGATGTGGGCATTATAACACTTGGACGGACGTCGGGTGAGTTTGCCGATAGGAAGGTCGATAATGATTTCAACCTGACAACACAAGAGCAAACGCTTATTAAGGTTGTTTGCGAGACTTTCAAGGAAGCCGGTAAACCCGTTATCGTTATTCTGAACGTGGGTGGTGTCATTGAAACAGCCTCCTGGAAAGCGTTGCCCGATGCTATCCTGCTGGCCTGGTTGCCTGGTCAGGAGGCCGGAAACGCCGTGGTTGACGTGCTGAAGGGTAAGGTCAATCCTTCTGGTAAACTACCGGAGACCTTCCCCATGTCGTATGCTGACGTCCCTACTTCAGGTAACTTCCCGGATGGTCTCGCATCGACATCTGCCAAAGGCCCTCAGAAGAACACCGATTTTACCCTGTATGAAGAAAACATCTACATGGGCTATCGCTACTACAACACCTTTAACAAGCCTGTTTCTTACCCGTTCGGCCATGGCCTGTCGTACACCACATTTAAATATGAGACGCCCACGGTGATTCCCAAGAAGGGTGGTTACCTGGTCAAGGTGCGTGTTAGCAATGTGGGTCAACGCGAAGGTAGGGAAGTGGTCCAGCTGTATGTTTCTGCTCCCAGCAAGAGTGGTGTAGAGAAACCCCTCAGGGAGTTGAAAGCATACAAGAAAACAGCGATGTTGATGCCTGGTGAAAGGGAATTGTTGGTATTCCAGATTCCGGCTCAGGATCTGGCATATTACGATGAATCGACTCAGTCCTGGACATTGGACAAGGGGGTATATTCCTTTGAAGTGGCGGCTTCATCCAGGGATGTACACGCCAGTGCGCTGGTAGACATCAAACACAAGGCCTGGAAAACGAGCGCCAAATTACCGATTCCAGATCCACCTTTAACGGTAATGTCCTTGCCGGCAACCCGTTAATGGTTCATAAGTGAGTAAAAAAGTAGCCCGTCATACCTTAAAGTCTATGACGGGCTACGTTATTGATGACAGGTCAGTAGGAGGCTACGGTAGTTGTGGTGCAGGGAAAAGGTAGGTCATTTGCAGGATATAGACTCCGGCACCGGCCAGGTAACCAATCAAGGCTACCCAGGAGATTTTTTTCAGGTACCAAATGAAATTGATTTTCTCCAATCCCATGACGACCACACCGGCGGCAGAGCCAATAATGAGGATGCTGCCACCCACACCGGCGCAGTAGGCCAGGAAGATCCAGAAGATGCCGTCCTGGGCGAAGTAGAGGGAGCTGGGGTCGATGGTGTACATACCCATGGCTCCAGCCACCAGGGGGACGTTGTCAATTACAGACGACAACAGACCGATGATGATGTTGATAACGTAGTAGTTGCCCACCTCCTTGTCAAGTAAGTCGGAGAAGCCCTTAAGGATGCCTACTTCCTGCAACACAGCCACAGCCATCAGAATTCCCAGGAAGAAGAGAATGGTGGAGGTGTCTATGCGTGTGAGGATGTGTGTGATACGGGCCTTGCGACTTTCGTCAACATTGCTCTTGCGTTTGTAAAGGATTTCGGTGACAATCCACAGAATGCTCAGGCCAAACAAGACACCAATGAACGGTGGCAAGTGGGTGATGGTTTTGAACACAGGTACGAATATGAGAGATCCAACGCCCAGGAAAAACAGCAGGTAACGTTCCTTCTGGCTGATGATACCGGCTGCCGGGTGTGTATGGCCAGCCAAATCTTCGCTGTTCATTTTTTTCGTTTCGCCCTTGAGGCTCAAGGAAATCAGGAATGTAGGAATGAGGGTTGAGATAATAGCAGGCAGGAACAGTTCTGGGATAATTCCACCTGTGGTGACGTTGCCGTTAATCCAAAGCATGATGGTGGTGACGTCTCCGATGGGGGAGAAGGCGCCGCCGCTGTTGGCTGCAATAATGATGATGCTGGCAAAGAGCAACCGGTCTTTTTTCTCGCTAAGCAGTTTGCGCAGTAACATGGTCATGACAATGGCGGTGGTCATGTTGTCGAGGATGGCCGACATAAAAAAGGTAACAATGGCCAGAATCCAGAGTAACTTGCGTTTGTTGCGGGTGGTTATGTGGCGCGTGATGATGCTGAAACCGCCGTGGACATCGACCAGTTCAACAATGGTCATGGCTCCCAACAGGAAAAAGAGAATTTCGGAAATGTCCCCCAAATGCTCTATGAGTCGTTGGTCGGTAACGATGTGACGTACTTCATCCACGGACATGCCGGGGAATAAAACGGGGGCGTAAAATATGTAAGCGACCCAAAGTACCACCGACAGCAATAGGGCTGTGGCGGCTTTGTTCACTTTCAGGGGGTGTTCCATGGCTATGCAGACATAGCCTATGAGGAACGCGGCAATAATGAATCCTATCATGGTATAAGGTTTTTATGAAGTCGCCAAAGTTACACTAACTAATGTAATAATATGCATTTTGTTCCTGCAAAAAAGTGGCTTTTTTGTTTTGGGGCGGAGTCGGGTACTGGAGACAATACCCAGCCCCGTCAGGGGAGCGGCCTCGAAGAGAATAATAGAAAAGACCGACCCCGCAAGGGGAGCGGTCTTGAAGGAGGAAAAGAAGAATTTGACTCTGTAAAGAAAGCGGTCAATCCAGGAAGTGGCGTTGCTGGAGCCAATCCATGAAGGCACCCTTCCAGGCCTCGTGGTACCTGAAGGAAGGACGGAAGCCCCAGCCATGACCACCCTCAGGATAAATGTGCATGGAAGCAGGAACCCCCTTGGCTTTTAAAGCCCGGTAAAAACTGATGCTGTTTTCAGGAACGACCCCCTTGTCATCGTCACTGAGCAAGAGCAAGGTGGGAGGCGTCTGTTCCGTAACACGCGTTTCGTTGGAATAGAAGGCAACAGAGTCCGGATTTGTTTTGGCGGTACCCAGCAGGTTTTCCTTGGAGCCACGATGGGTGACGTTGTCCAGCATGGAGATGACAGGGTAGAACAGAACCATGAAATCGGGGCGGTTGGCCGGACTGGTAAAGTGGGTGCCAGCTGTTGAGGCCAGGTGTCCACCAGCCGAGAAGCCGCAAATACCTATTCTGTCGGGTTTGATATTCATGTCACTAGCCTGACTGCGAACCAGTTCAATAGCCCTGAGGGCGTCTTTTCCTGGTATGAAAGCATGGCCGTTGGGCAATCTGTATTTGAGTAGGAAGGCAGATATACCGTTGTCGGCCAGCCAGTTGGCTATCTGAGTACCTTCATGCTCTGCGGCTTGTCTGGAGTAGCCACCACCAGGACAGACCACCACGGCTGCACCTGTGTTGTTGCCTTTGGCAGGGTAAAAGGTCATGGACGGAACGGTGACGTTTTCTATGCGGGTGGGTTGATTGATTTCGGGTGCTGTAATGCCATTGCTTTCGGGTACACCGCCTGGCCACAACAATTGTATCGAGACAGCAGTCACGGTGCCTTGGGCGTTTAGGGGTGTTGACAGGTTGCAGGTGAGGGTGTACAGGAGAGCGAAGGCGCTTAGGCCGACTTGGTTGATGTGCCTGGTTTTCATGCGTATCTACGGTTTCGTTGAATTGGTTGCTTGAGAGTTATGGCTGTTGAGTTGTCGCTCAGCCACGACTATCAAAGATACAAACTTTTTAAAAATACGACCATTTCTTTCAAGGGCCGTGTTTTTGGCATCATTTTGGCTATTTTTGCGGGCACAACCTTTTTTTGAAAAAACACCGGCCTATGAAACGATACGGCAGCCTTATAAAACTAAAGCCTGAACAACAGGCTGAATACCTGTCACTGCATGCAGCAGTGTGGCCTGGCGTATTGGCCATGATTAAAGCCTGTAACATCAGAAACTACAGTATCTTTCTCAAAGACGGCGTTTTGTTCAGTTATTTTGAATACATCGGTACGGACTATGAGGCCGACATGGCCAAGATGGCGGCCGATCCGGAGACGCAGCGTTGGTGGGCCGTGTGCAAACCTTGTCAGGAGCCCTTGGAAACCCGACAGCCCGGTGAATGGTGGGCCGATATGGCCGAAGTGTTTCATGTAGATTGAATCCCATCATGTCGACTCCCCTGCTACGCACATCTTCAGGTAAATCTTTCCTGATACCTTTTTTGTTGATCTCCAGCCTCTACTTGTTGTGGGGCTGTGCCCATGGTTTGCTGGATGTGCTCAACAAACATTTCCAGGGCTTTTTCGATATGTCTAAGGCTGAATCGGGCTTTGTGCAGTTTTCGACCTACCTGGCTTATTTCATCATGGCCATACCGGCCGGTTTCTTGATGCGCAGGGTGGGGTATAAGCGGGGACTGTTCACGGGATTGCTGTTGTTTGCCCTGGGAGCCTTTGCTTTTGTGCCGGCTGCGTTTGCCCACTCACCCATACCGTTTCTACTCGCGCTGTTTGTGCTGGCTTGCGGGTTGTGCATCATTGAAACGGGTGCTCATCCTTACGCCACTGTCATGGGACCGGCAGATACCGCTGCGCAGCGTATCAATGTGGCCGCAGCCTTCAACGGGGTAGGCTGGATTGTAGGCCCTTTGATTGGGGGAACCCTTATTTTTGGGGCTGATCCCGGTGATGCCATGGCTACGGCCAGGCCGTATGTCCTTGTGGGCGGCGTGGTGATGCTGGTCGCCTTGGTGCTGGCCTTTATCAAGCTGCCGGAGATTGTGCCTGAGGTTCCAACGACAGCAAAAGCTTCAACACAAGCTCAAGATCGTCCTTTGTGGAAACACGGGGCCTTTGTCGGTGCTGTCGTCGCTCAGTTTTGCTATGTGGCAGCCCAAACGGGTATTTTCAGCTTCTTCATTAATTATGTGATGGAGTTGTTCCCCGATTTGACCAGTTTACAAGCGTCCAGGCTGTTGAGTATGGGCGGGATGGGTCTGTTCTTTATCGGCCGGTTGAGCAGTAGTTTCTTTATGCGTTGGATGAAGCCAGCCAACCTTCTGGCACTTTTTGCCGGGCTTTCTGTTGTGTGCATGTTGCTGGTCATCGCTTCCTGGGGGATGGTCTCTTTCATCGCTTTGGCCGCATCCTTCTTCTTTATGTCTATGATGTTTCCTACTATATTTGCCCTGGGAGTCAGTGGTTTGGGTGAAAAGACCAAACAGGCATCTTCCTACATCGTCATGGGCGTGGGTGGTGGAGCTGTGGCACCCTTGTTGATGGGGTGGCTGGGTGAAACCATCATGGCCATTGGTTTTATCGTACCGTTGGTTTGTTTCTTGGTCATATGGGTATATGGCTGGCGACAACGAGCCCCAAAAAATCCAACAGTATGAAAGAAGCGTTGCACGAACGATTGGTGTGGGAGGGGCGTACCGTTGAAAAGATGGTCGTGTTGTATTGCAAATACCACCACCAGGAAAGGACTTTTACCTCAGAATATGGCCAAAAGCCTCTCTGTG
>Ga0123334_1002287_pt1 | contig 22322 bp, 18 predicted proteins | sample BiotimSIPDNA_FD_89706 | JGI IMG/M metagenome (GOLD analysis project Ga0123334, IMG submission 89706) | Anaerobic biogas reactor microbial communites from Washington, USA - Biogas_R1 time_0 SIP DNA | ecosystem: Engineered > Bioreactor > Anaerobic > Unclassified | place: Washington, USA... | reverse complement strand
TTAAAATATTTAAAATATGAATTCCAATCAAAAACGACCTTTAAGGTTGAATCTTGTTGTTCGTTCTTGTTCGAGCGATCATCTCCTTCATAACTCATTACCGAGGGCAACGATCGGTCTGAAACTTGTGCCCATGCCTTAAGCGATAAAATATTTTTCTCGGTCAGTCTATAATAAAACTCTTGTAAAAGCCCCTTTTTATGAAAATCGGCATTATCGTTTTTCATTAACGGGCGCTCAATAATTGCCTTATTTACATATTGATAGTCATTGTGTGAATCATCGGCATAAATGCGGGTTTTCGATTGAAATTTTCGGTTACCAATTCCGAATTGAAAAAATTCGCCAAACGAGTCATAGCTTCCTACCGACTGCCTGTAGCTCACATTGAACCGATTATTCCAGGCAGGCATATTTTCAATGGCAATACTTCCTCCTAATCCACCACTACCCGTCCCTAGCGATGCCGAACCATGTTCCAGCTGCATATTGTCAACAATAAATGACGGGATCAACGAGAAATCGGTCATTCCAAGCATAGGAGAATTGATAGTCAGTCCGTTCCAATACACTTGAGTGTGCGAAGGGGCCGTACCACGAAAAGATGCAGTAGCCAGTGCACCTCTTCCGTGATCTTTTATGAAGACAGTAGTATTTTGTGACAATAATTCAGAAAGCGAAACGGTTATTTTATCTTGCATTACCATCGAATCGATACGGGTTATTTTTACCCCGGCATTTTCTTTTTTAAATATCCGTTCGCCATGCACTGTAATTTCTTTTATGTGAATGGTATCGGTTATATGCTGAGAAAAAAGCACCAGCGGAAATAAAACCATGTATAGTGACAATATCTTTTTCAACACGGCAATTATTCAATAATGATTTTTTTGTTGAAAATATGGTTGTTGGCCTCTACAGTTAAAATATAAACCCCTGGAATAAATTGATCAATAGGAATTTGATGATTTGCATTTTCGGGACTCTTTCTACTTAAGAGTCTTCGGCCAGCAAGATCATATAAAGAAATTGTGCATGATTGTGGCTCATTAAATTCAATATTCAACAGCGAGTTGCATGGCAATGGCCAGGTTTTAGGGGCATTTTGCCTCGAAAAAGTAGTAGCCGATAAAGGATCGGTAACATGTACAGTCAATTCATCAACGCCAATTGAAATCGTCTTATCGCCAGGTTCCGAAAAAGACAGTTCAACACTACCCAGACTATTGGTTTGCAGAATTTTACCATCAACATACGCTTGCACTCCATTTATCCGAACCGCTTCATTTTGTATGGGGATTGAATTTCGTACTTCTATTTGTCCTCCTGCTGTTAATGCGCATGTTAGCTCAGTCAGGAAAACTTCGAAAGTCTCATTGCAATTAACCACGTGTTTATCAGACTGTAAATAAGAAAGTTTCCATTCTTCGAGAATATTATCGACATGATACAATACTATCTCATCACCATTTTTCACAAAGTATTTATCTAAGCCATGAATAATGTGTTGATTGTTCAGTAGTACGATCCAGGATTTTGCAAAGGAAGTACTCTGTGTGTTACCTCCGTACCCATATATTAGCTCAACATTTAAAGAGTCGCCATAAGGAACTTTCCACGCATAAAGATTTCCTCCTGATTTTTCATCATCACGAAAACGGAAATCACTTTCCATCCCATTTTCCTTAAACCAGGCAGCAAATACATGAGCTACAGTAATTCCCTCGAGCTGGTCAATGTTATAAATTCCTGAACCATTATCAACATAAGAGTTGAGATTAAATAATGAAACAGTCTGTAATTTACGGGGTTCCAATGTTGAATTTTCATTTTTTATAGTAAGATACACTTGCTTTTGCTCTACTTTTTCAACTACTGAAACGTTGACTGTCTCTTTAATATCAGGAGCTTGAACTAAAAAAACGTCAAGCGTTGACTCACCTTCTTTTAGTCCTTTGATATAAAATTTCCCTGCCCTTTCAGCTATTGAAAAAGCTGAATTGACCGAGAATGAAAAACCAGTTTTCAACCCTGTAATCTCTTTCCCTGCGTTATCGAAAACCTTAATCTTTATTTCTGTTTCTTCGTTAACTAGAATAACCGAAGAAGTTAACAAGACTTCAATGCGTTGTGGGGCAACAATCTCAAACGATAATGAAGATTCAACCCCCGGCCTATCCGACAACGATGCAATAACCGATACCTTTCCTTGCCCCAAAGCATTTATCATTCCGTCTGCTGAAACCGACGCCAGGGTATTGTTATCTGTTTTCCATGTTATTCTTTCATTGGCATCGAAACGACCATTAACGAAAGCAGCAGCTTCTAGTTGAAGCTTACTTCCTAAAATAATCTTCTGGGCAATCCGGTTAATTACCACACAAGCAGGTATTTGAGCGAGAGTTTCATCAGGAACGACATCAAAAATCCCTGTAATTTCAGTTGAAATTTCACCACACCAACCGGCATTAGCCAAAACCCCAGTTTGTATTTTAACAAAATTAATTTGATCAATTTCGACATAATTTCCATTGTTGTCTACAGCCCATGAGATATCCATGGCGTCACCACCGTACCCCTCGATTAATTCACTATATGGATTATCCGGTAAAATAGCCGTAGAATTTGTACGCAATGTATTATCGGCATATCCAAACCGGCGATAATAACATTTGACCATAGCTGGATTTGACAAATCGACTTGATCGGCAATTAATGTTCCCGAAACCATCATTGAACTCACTGCATTTTCACCAAAAAATTCGGCCGATGGAAAGTAGTCTTGTTTATGGAATTCATTTGTTGCAACAACACCAGAAGTGCCGTCAGAGTGTTGCCAAAATACATCGTCACTTCCCGAAAAGAGCGGATTAGCATAGGTAACAGAAATGTTTTTTTGGGTAGTTAAAAAGAAATATTCACTTCCAGCCAGCTCATACCAGATATCATCGGGCTTCCCATTTTTATTTTCATCTTTCATTACCGAAACAATCCCGGGTTCTGCCCAATCGGTTTGAACATTTCCAACGATTACAAAATCGACACCATACGGGTTTTTGGCATCGTTTTTTACCGGTGCTCCGAAAGCATAAACAACATATCCGCCAAAAGCTCCTAGAGAAACCATGCCATTAAGCGAGCCCACAAGCGATTCAGCGGCACTATAACTTCCTGCAGCCTCTGTATTTACTAGTTGACCAGGTGCAGGGCGGTATTCAATTAATTTTGATACAATCTGAGCATTCGACAAAGATGCCGAAAAACAAAGTGCAACAATTATCAAAGCAAGGTACTTCATTGGTACATTTTATCATTGAAAATGTTGCTTTTGATGCTGAGGTAATGCGAAATGAAAGCAGAATAAACTGCCTCGTTTCCTGTCTCCCGCAGGCTACAAAAGCGAAAAATCATTGGCAGGTCTTCTGACTTACTTCTTTTTGAAACGCCTTCCCGTTATGCATTAAAGTTTAACTAAAACAGTGGCAAAATGTTCCAAAAATATTGAAGATCACAGCAGCGGGAACTGTTGCCGATTTGCCAATAAATTAAAGGCTCACAGCATTCCCTTTTAATCCCATCAATTCTGATTATGGGAACCAATGCAGATGCAAAAATATTCAAATTATAACAAATTCACAGAGAAAGAATAATCTTTTACCGAATTAAACATACAGGCATAAAAAAAGGGTACCATTTGGCACCCTTTTTCTTATATAGATTTTAGTTACTTTTTTGATTTTAGAAAGGTACTGAATGCTTGTGGCTCAGAGCAATTCACAAGATCAACTCCGCTAGTTACCATCACATCCCAAATGTTTTCTTCGTTGGGACAATTATATACGCGAACTTTTTTCCCTTGCTCATGAGCTTTGGTAATCACTTCTTTAAATTTCATGAATTGATCGAAAGGCATTTTGCCAACGCCGTTCCAGCTAAGGTCGTTTTGAAAATCTATCCCGATAAAAGGCATAACTTTCGAATCGTAGTTTTTTTCAAGGTCAGCAATAGTGCCCTGAGCTGCGGCAAAAGAAACTCTTTCTTGTTGCAAAATCCTCATAGGTGCATTTCCAACAAATACAATTCTCACCTTTCCATCATGCCACTGATTTCCAGTACGGTAAGTTAAAAGTTCATTGTAAGGGCTGAGTTGCTCCCATAATTTCTGGTATGTTTTTTTTGCATCAAACTTTATATTCAGGAAGAGGTACATTTCGCCGTCATAGTTTTCATGAACCTTTCCTGCATTTTTCTTGTATTGACTGTAAATAGGTAAAAGATAAGAAGACCTGAACGTAGGCATCTTATGGTTTGCACTATCGGGCATCTGGGAGGTAACAAAAACTTCTCCGTAGATGTACATTATTTGAGCTTCGTAATGAACCACTCCTTCGGTAAAGGTTGAATAAATATCTTTATCTGAAACAAATTCCTTGTTCAAAACCATATTCGACATTATTTCGACCTGCGAATAACTTTTGGTCATGCCCAAAAGCATGAATAAAGCGCTCAATAAAACTAATCTTCTCATTCGTCAAATGTTTTTATGTTGGTCAAAATTAGTATTTTTTTTTGTCTGGAAAAGCATTTTTCACATATTGTGGCTTATTGCCTCAATTTTGGATGATTTTATTTGCAAACTGTTCTTTAAAAATCCTGCATCATTTTTATATGTAGGTCATACATTTTTATGGCTGTTATCGCCGCTTCAACCCCTTTGTTTCCCAACCGACCGCCAGCCCTGTCAAGAGCTTGTTCTTCGGTACTAGTAGTAAGAACACCAAAAATAACAGGCAAATTATATTGAGTGTTCAAAAGAACAGCTCCCTGCGTAACCCCTTGACAGACATAATCGAAATGAGGAGTTTCTCCCTGAATTACACAGCCTAACAGAATAATGGCATTTACATCGGTATATTCTGCAAAGAACTGACCACCAAGAGTGAGTTCAAAACTTCCGGGAACATGACGAACAATAATATCTTCATCGTTCAGTCCGTGTTTCAACAAGGTTTCCACTGCACCTTTCGCCAAAGCACTGGTAATATGATAATTCCACTCTGAAACAACAATTCCCACTTTCATTCCTTCAACTTGAGGAACCGAACTGATGTCGTATTCGGATAAATCGCGTGTTGCCATATTTTTTTCAATAATAATAACAAAAAACGGGCAAACTTTTGGTTGCCCGTTATATTTTTTTTTGTAAAAAATTACTGGTTAAGCCTAGCAATATTTTTTTCAATTGCAGTAATCTCGCTGTTATTCGGGAATTCGCTTTTTGCTTCGTTGAGAATAACAAGAGCTTTTTCAACATTCCCTTTTTCTTCGTAAACCAGCGCCAACTTCAATTTAATAGTTGGAGTGGTAAAATCGTTATTATTTACAGCCAACGCATCGTTGTATGCTGAAATAGCTTTATCATAATTGCCCAATTCAACGTATGCATCGCCAATAGCTGCTTTAGCTAAAGGGGCAAGCAAAAGATCGTCGGTTTTAAACTTTTTGAGGTGTTTGATAGCTTGATTATAGTCGCCTAAATGCAAGAACGATATACCAGCATAGTACTGAGCTAATTTGCCCGATTTGGTTGAGCCAAAGTCGTCGATAATATCGAGAAAACCCAGCGAAACGCCATCTCCGTTCAACGCAACATCGAATGAATCGACGCTGAAAAAATTCTGAGCGGCAAACATCTGTTCCTGTGCTTCCACATTTTTAGGCGATATGACATATTTGTTTATGCCAAGCACACCTAAAACAACGACAATTATTCCACCAATAACATAGAATACTAGATTCAGATGTTTTTCGAGAAACTGCTCGGTTTTGGTCAATGCTACCTCTACTTCACCAAAACTCTCGGCTTTTTTGTTATGAGTATCTTTTACCATTATGTAACTGTTTTTCTAAATTGCCCACAAAAATAGTCTTTTTTGAAAAATACCATTCAAAATACTTAACAATTTTCCTACTCCTGCGAAATTCGCTCTATTCACCGTATTTTAAGTAATCGATATTTTATGATTGAAGCGAACCTTTCCTTTCGTGTTTAGAGTATTTTTTTCAATTTTGCTAAAAAAGCAGGCATGTACCTAAAATTACTTAGCATTCTTAACTACAAGAATATCGAACAATCTGAAAGTCAGTTCAGCCCAAAGCTCAATTGCTTTCTTGGCGACAACGGGGCAGGAAAAACAAACTTGCTCGATGCCGTGTATTACTTGTCGTTCTGCAAAAGTTTTTTTAATGCCATCGATTTTCAAAGCATCCGGCATGGTGCCGATTTTTTTATACTTCAAGGCAAATACTCAAGAAATGAAAATGATGAAATAATCAGTTGTGGATATAAAGCCGGTCAGCAAAAACAGTTTAAACGGAACCAAAAAATATACAAAAGACTTAGCGATCACATCGGATTGTTCCCATTGGTAATGGTATCTCCATCTGATTCTGCCCTTATTCAAGGAGGAAGCGACGAACGCCGCAGATATATCGATAGTGTTATCTCCCAATACGACCCGGTTTATCTCGATTCGCTGATACGATATAATAAAGCGCTGTTGCAACGCAATAATTTACTGAAGCGTTTTGCCGAAACTGGCAAATTTGATACTGAAACCCTTTCTATTTATGATGAACAACTTATTATTCAAGGAAATATAATTTTCAACAAGAGAATTGAATTTGTCAATCAGCTTATTCCTGTGTTTCAAGACTTTTATTCCACAATATCTGGAGGAAAAGAACAAGTAATTCTTGAGTATGTGTCAACATTACATGTCGATGATTTTCGGACACAACTTGAAGAATCGATTGATAAAGACCGAATTACACAATTCACAAATGTAGGCATCCATAAAGATGACCTGAATTTATTGTTAGGTGCACATCCAATAAAAAAAATTGGTTCGCAAGGACAAAACAAAACGTACCTTGTTGCGCTTAAACTTGCTCAGTTTGAGTTTTTAAAGCAGGCTTCGGGAATAAAACCCATTTTACTTCTTGATGACATTTTTGATAAACTCGACTCGAACAGGGTAGGAAAAATTATTCAATTAGTTGCAGAAGATCGATTTGGTCAGATATTCATTACAGATACTGATCGAGAACACCTTCAAAAATTAATTACCGACATGAACATAGACCATGCAGTATTCACCATTTCCGACGGACAAATTTCAAACTGATGCGACGCAAAGAAACACAACGAATTAGTGATCTTATAAAAGAATTTACCCGAAATTCGCACCTCGACCCAAAATTGCAGGAAACACGTATTATCGAGAATTGGAGCAATATACTGGGGCCAACTATTGCAAATTCGACACGAAAAATATTCATCTCAAACAAAGTTCTTTTTGTGTATATTGAATCTCCGGTAATACGCCACGAGCTTTTCATGATGCGAAGCCGGCTTCAGGAAGCATTGAACGAAAGCGTGGGCGAAAATGTAATCGCCAGTATCGTTTTCAGATAAAACATCACAAACAACACCTTAGTAGTTATCTAAAAAGATATTTATGAAAAGCATAATAGTTTTACTGTTGTTAATCATTGTTGGTCTTTGCGCCAAAGGACAGAAACATAGCATTCCCCTAAATAATTACACTTGGTATACATCGAATGAAATATTAAATAGTACGGATGATTTGAACAGCTTCAAAAGCCACTTGTCAGCTATCGATTTGTCTTCATTTAAACCTCTCGGTTTTGATAAGGTAAAGCTCTACTCAACAATCGATGGGTATGACATAAACAATACAAAAGTATTTCTTGAGATGCAAAAAACGCAGTCAACGATCAAGGCTGATGTGAACGGTAAACCTATTGAAAACCTCAGAAGCGACGGAAATTTCACTGGAGAGATTGAAAACAGCGAAAGCCTCGATGAACTTTTGTTGTGCCTGACAATTGAACTGTCCGAAAAAAATTCAGTTCTTGACTGTATTTCAAGCATATATTTATCTACAGCGAACCAAGTGAGTCTGGGATGGGCCCAACCCCTCGCCGACCCTTTCTTCGAAGGCTATTTACTCGAAGTTCACATTTACAATATGCTTAGCAAAGATATCGATGGAAAGCTTGTGGCAAGGGTTTTCGACCAAGAGACATTAGAGACTGTTGCAGAAAATAATAATTGTGCATTTTCCAGAGCCGGTTCTGAAGCGATAATCGATGTGAATTTTCCCGAAGCAAAAGTAAATATTGCCGATGGTAGCTACTTGGCTGAAATAATGCTTCTTGACAAAGAAAACAACGAGGCAGTTGTCGATAAAATTACGATACCAATCAAGTCCAATTAACAAGTAAATGACAAATTTAAAAATACTTCTTACGACAAGGAAATACATTGCTACTGCCCAGTTGTTCCTTTCTTTAAGCCTGATTTTCGGCACGTGGGTTACCTATATACCTTTCATTAGTACAAAAGTTGGCCTGAGCAAAGGCGATTTAGGTATTGTACTGTTGTTTGGAGCCATCGGCTCAATTTTTACCCTCCCTTTTGGCAAAAAGTTGGTGTCGAAAATTGGAGAAGGAAAACTTGCACTTATCACAACGTCTCTTTATGCTATTTCCATGTTGGGCAACTTTATAGCTGACTCATTTTTCCTTCTTTGTGTTTGTCTGTTTGTCAACGGACTCTCTTCTGCTCTTATGCAAATTGCCAGCAATTCCATTGTCTCAACCCTGGAGAAGAAAGATAATGTTTCAATTATGTCGTCGTGCCATGGGTTCTTCAGTTTTGGAGGCCTTATTGCTGCCGGCTTTGGGACAATGATTTTAATTGCCATAAATAACCCGTTGATTCATATAATATTAATGGTATCGATTGTGTTAATTCTGCAAGCAGTATTTGCAAGTAGCTACCTTCCTTATAAAACCGAATCGCACGTAGAAAAAAATGAAACCAAACATTATAAGAAACCAATCAAAAACGTAACGCTATGGGGATTAGCATCAGTTGCACTGTGTGTTATGCTAACAGAAGGTGCTATTGCCGACTGGAGTGGCCTCTTTCTGCGTGATGTGGTGTTGGTATCTCCCAACATTGTAGGATTGGGGTATGCCGGCTTTTCAATTGCGATGACATTGGGGCGTTTTGTCGGCGATAACCTGAGTTCAAAATTGGGGGCATGGAATGTTATTGTTTGGGGTCTTGCACTGAGCATTGCCGGGTTTATTCTAGTACTATGGGCCAATACTTTTCCCACTTTATCCGGCTTTTTATTAATTGGCTTTGGCTTTTCAACCATTGTTCCCGAAGTTTACCGGCTATCGACGAATGTTAAAGGTGTTCACCCGTCGTCGGGTATTTCTTTCATGGCTGGTGCAGGGTACTTTGGTTTCCTTACCGGCCCCGTATTGTTAGGGGCAATTGCCGAGAATTTTGGGTTAAAGACTAGCTTCCTGCTTTTGCTCGCCTTGGTGACTCTTGGAATAATTATTGCAACTTTTATCCGAAGAAAAAAAGCACTAGCGGTAAAATAAAAGGACCCGTTTCCCGGATCCTTTTCATTTTCAGAAATATGTGTGCTTAAAATTTAAAGCTAAAGCCTACGCCAAAGAGCTCTTTAAACTGCACTTTTGCTTTGTTATCTACCGGATCTTTTGTATCGAAGTCGTACAGCATTTGAGTACTCAACTGGGCACTGATGTATTTATTGACTTTCATATTGATACCAATTTTCCAATCAACATCAACTTTTTCGGGGTTCTTCAGGTAGTTTGTAAAAAGACCAAGCTCCGTTATAAGACCAACATTTTTCATTATCTCGGTATTTAAGGCCGATTTAAGGTAAGCACCAAATTCGGGTCTCATATTCTTGTCTATATCAACGCCGTAATTAGCCCTCAATAATTCGTCGGAAACAATGGTTACTTTGCCGGTAAGAGGCGAAATCATCAACGAAAATTTATCGTTTGGTTTATAATCCATACCAAGGGCGAGGAACATAAAGGCTGGTGAAAAGAAATCAGAAATTCGGTTAAGGTTTTCTTTGTCTGAGTAACCTGGCGCAAATTGCGATTTAAAGTTGAAAAGCCCTGAATAAAACCATTTATTGACGGCTTTAATACCGAGTTTCGACTGAAAGTACATGATATCTTCATTCTTCTGCAAATCGTATCCTGTAACTTTTGAAAGGCCATACCCAAAATCAAAATTGTTATCCCATGAGACACTATTCTTTTTATAGTTGGCAGAGTATTGCGCTTTTGCTACACCCGACACTGAATTCAACCCCCCGGCAGCCCAATTAACAAACGATATCTGGTTGAAATTCACGGAGAACATACCCCCATTAGTCCAATACGATGTATCTTTCTTTTCTTCCTGTGCAAAAACAGTATTGATCAAAAAAACACCAATTAAAAGAGTAAGTAACTTTTTCATTCAAAATTATTTTTAATTGAAGTATAGGATTGAACCTGCATGATAGATTTTATCCATGTTTTTTAATTAACGAATCATGCCCGTTTTAATGCATCGTGTTTTATAATTTGAGAAAATTTCGTACAATATTTTTTAAAATCCAATAACCGGGTAATTTTAGTTTAAGCATGGCTTAACATTTTTTGACCCGGCATAACGAAAATGCAAAACAAGCACTGCACCAGTTGTTTTTTGTCTTTGAACTCACAAGTGCCAAACCCAGATCAGCAGCTCTGCGCATAACATCATCCAGGTCAGAAGCATAAAATCCACTTACAATTATTGCCCCCTCGGGTTTCAGTGCTTTAGCATAAACCGGCAAATCGGATATAATAATATTTTTATGGATATTAGCCAGAATTACATCGAATTTTACTAAAGGAATAACTGTAGAATCTCCTAATAATGGTTTTATATTCAGAATATTATTCAATTGTGAGTTTTCAATCGTTCCGCGATACGACCATTCATCAATATCAATTGCAGTTACAGACTTTGCTCCTCGCATCGATGCCAGAATTGCAAGGATTCCAGTTCCACAGCCCATATCGAGCACCTCCATTTGCTGAAGATTCGATTCAAGGATAAATTCCATCATCATAGTTGTAGTTTCGTGGTTTCCTGTTCCAAAAGCCATGTTGGGCTCAATGATGATTTCGTAGTCGGCCTGAGGGTATTCTGTATGAAATGGCGCCCTTACAACACATTTGTCGGAAACCACCAACGGTTTAAAATAATTCTTCTCCCACTCCTCGTTCCAATTCTGATCGGGGATCTCTTCTGTTGTGAAAGAGAATGAAAACATCGACCCAACCATTAGTTTTTCCATCAAATCAGAAGAATCGGAGGCTGTAGGGATAAATGCATCAACTGATTCTTCATTCTCAACAAAACTTTCAAATCCGATCTCTCCGGCCATAGCCATCAACACGTCTCGAAAATCCTGCGTGTCGGGTGTAAGTGTAAATGTGTATTTTGTATACGTCATTGCTTAATCATACTATTTTAGGCATCCATTGTTGGAAAGCCTTTCTCATGCGAAAATACCATAAAAATAATTACACCCAAAAGCTGGGCTGAAATTGAAGATTTTATCAATTAAATGTATTCAAATCTTTGCTTTAAACACAACTGCATAACTTAGCATAGAAACTATAAAAGCCAGGAAATGTTTTTAATATGTAAATTTCATGAAGAAAAAAAACAGGCTACCCTTTTGGATAACCTGTTTTATATTGATTAACATGTTATTACGTACTAATTGAAAATATAACGAACGCCAAGCTGGAGTTTCCATAATTGGTCGTAGTTCCGATATGTTGAATACGATTGAGTTGGATAAACTTCGTTTTTGTTGGCATCTTTAATTTTTACCATCGAGAAAGAAGGTACATTGCTGGCATCTTTACCTTCATATTTCAGAATCTTACCGTAGTCAGAAATAGCCATGTTCTTGTTAACACCCCATTCTGAGTTCAGCAAGTTCCCGATGTTCAAAATATCGAGGCTCACTTGTAACGTGTTCGTGTTTCCGCCAACCTTAACAGCAAAATCTTGCGCAATACGGAAGTCGAACTTGTTCACCCAAGGAGCACGAGCAGCATACGCTTCGGCGTATTGACCTTTATGCGAGCTGAGATATTTGTCTTGTTCCATAAATTTGAAGAAAGCATTTTCATCTTCGGAAGAAACAAATTTAATATCGCCTTTATTTTCTGGGATATAGATCAAATCACCATTAATTCCATCACCATTCATATCGTTACTGTAATAAAAGCTGTTCCCGTACGGTGAATAGCCCTGATAGAACAGACTGATGTTCGTAGCCATGTGGTTTTTCAGGTAAGCAATACGATAGTTAACCGATCCAATAACTTTGTTTGGTGTTACATTTTGCGAACGTTGGATTCCAACAGTATTTGGCCCATCAATTGAAAGCACCCCTTGCCAAGCTGATAAAGCGTTACTTCCCGGCATTCCAGTTACTTCCTTAAACTCTGTGTAGGTGTATGCCAACATTACATCAAGATTGCGAACAGGTTCTGCGTTGATGGTAATGTTTGCAGTATAACCATACCCTTCAGAAGTATTAGTGAGGACATTAGCGTCTTTCTTAGCATAGTACCGTACTTCTTCGGGATAAATATAACGGGTATCATTTCCAGAAAAACGAGCCCATGTGTTGTCTGGGTCTTTCATATTGTAATTCAACTGCATAGCAGCATTAATATTTTTAGTGAAGATTCCTTCAACAGTTACATTTAACGGGAAAGAAACAGGTACCTGATAGTCGGCGGCCAGTGATGTTTTCCAAACCTGAGGCATTTTAAAATTAGGATCAACAGCAGCAATTGCACTTGGTACGCTTCCATCTTCAGGAGTAACAGTAGTTTTGAAACCTAATTTTTTTATCATCTCATCTACATCGGTAATCAAACCTCCTTCAAGGAGAGCCAACCGTTCGTCAACATTTTTAATTGTACCATCGGTGTTATAAGTCGTTGAAACACGTTGCAGCGACTGAATCATACCTGCGTTAGACGGCATGTTGGTGAAGAAAACCAACGGCAAACGACCAGTGAACAACCCTGTTCCTCCGCGCACTTTCAATGTTTTATCATTGAACACATCCCAAGTAAAACCAACACGAGGTGAAACTTGAATTTTCGATGAAGGCCACTTACCTGTATCAATTTTCTTTCCATTGAAATCGAGATCGTAGATCGCTTGATTTCTCATCAACTCATTATAGAACATTACATTATCCAAACGGATTCCGGCAGTAATTTTGAAATTCGAAGCCAATTTCCATTCATCCTGGCCATATATACCTAATTGATGGAATGCAACTTCACTGGCTGGTTTTTCAACGCCATTGTTTCCATAAGTCAATGCGAAAGCTTCAGGAGCAGCGCCATTTATGAAATCGTCGATACTAGCATAGCGATAATACCCTGTACCATTACGGATATATGCATTTTCTGCATTTTGGTATTCGTAGCTGATACCAGCAGTAATTTTGTGTGCATTATAATAATAGGTAAAATTGTCGGTTACAGTAATCACATTGTTTTTAACGATGTTATTATAAGTAAACAATTCATAACCAGCAGAAATATAAGGTTCTCTAATGATATTACTATCGGTGTCGTAACCAGCCATAATATCAATAAACGGGAACAAAGAAGAGTTAGTTCCACGTCTTTCTTCAATATTACTATAGGTTACAAGAATCTGGTTCGACATATTGTCGTTAAAGCGGCTGTTCAATTCAGCGGTAGCCGAATTAACTACATTGTCTTTTGAATACATAGAATTGGCATACGACATCGAATATTTCGAAACACGGTCCATCCCATTAAGGCGATACCCGGTATCAGAAGAGTTTCCGCTTGGTTCAGTCCAATCTGCGTTTTTAGTATAATTATATCTAAGGCTGAATTTATTGTCGTTGTTTATGTTCCAGTCGATACGGCCTAAGATTTTGAAGTTGGTCATATCGGCAGGGAAATCTTTATAAGAACCAGTTTCATATCCATATTTCGATTTGAGATGATCTGAAACTCTCTGAAGATCAGCTTCTGTCGTACGGGAAATGGTTTGTCCGTCGCCTACTCCATCGGTCGAAGCTTTCCATTTAATTACCTGTTTAGGTTCTTTTTCGTATTCAAAATTAGCAAAGAAGAACAACTTATCTTTGATAATCGGGCCACCCAAGGTCGCACCATACACCGATTTTGATTCTTTTGCCCTTGTGCCGAAGTCGTAACTGCCAATTTTGTTTCCGCGCATATCTTGATTGCGCTGATAAGTGTAAACTGTACCTTTAAATTGGTTTGTTCCTGATTTTGTAATCGCATTAATTCCACCTCCAATAAAATTAGTTTGGCGAACATCGAAAGGAGCAATTACCACTTGTACTTCTTCGATAGCATCCATTGAAATAGGGTTGCCACCACCTGGCAAGTTCGACGACAAACCGAAATTGTTGTTAAAATTAGCGCCATCAACAGTGAAATTTGTTGAACGTCCATCACCACCGGCAAAACTCATTCCGTTGGCATAAGGCGAAACCCGTGCAATATCTGAGATACTGCGGTTAATGGTTGGCATAAACGACATCTGTTCACGCGAGATGTTTGTTGTAGCCCCTGTTTTTTCGGCACTGAACTTCGATGGTTTAGCGCCAACTACCATAACTTCGGAAACTTCAGTAACATCTTCTTTTAATGTCGCGTTAAGAAGGAACGATTCACCAAGAGATAGCGTAATATCGGTATAACTCAGAGAGCTATAGCCAACAAAACTAACCTTCACATTGTAAGGTCCACCAGGACGCATCCCCTGAAGGTTAAAATACCCTTCAGAATTGGCAATGGTTGCATACTGAGAACCCGAGGGCTGATGCACTGCAACTACAGTGGCGCCAGGCAGGGGAGATTTGCCGTCGGAGGTAACCTTTCCCGAAATTGCAGAAGTAGTAACCTGGGCAACAGCTGTTACAGAAAATAAAATCATGATGATAAACATCAGAAATGATCGATTTTTTTTCATAGGATTAATAATTAATTTTATTGTATCGTGTAATTTTTTTCGATTTCGACTTGTTGTTTTTGATTTGATTGCAAATAAACACAACAAAATGTTAAAAAACATTAAGTAAACCTCAAAAAAATGTTTCCATTTTGTTTTTCATTTTCTTTTATGCGGAAGCAATTTAGCTATTCGGCAACGAATTAACAACGAAAAACCACTGCTTGTTAGTAAGTTTTTATAAACTTTCTTACCTCTTTTTCTTCAAGTTTTAATTTGGATACTTTTTTAAAACTTATATTTGTTTTTCGATACTATTAAAGGGGAGATAATTATGCATAAACCATTTCTTGCGTTGGCAATAGCATTCATTCTATTGTTTTCAACAAATGAAAGTTTTTCTCAGAGTGTTCAATCGCAAGCCATGAAGCTCAATTGGCTCTTGCGTACTATCGATAGTTATTATTCCGATTCTGTTAATATTCAAGATATTACCGAATATGCAATAGTCGAAATGCTCTCAAAACTCGATCCACACTCAGTGTATATTTCTGAAAAAGAAGTACAGGAAATGAATGAACCCCTACAAGGAAGTTTCGACGGGATCGGTATTTCTTTCAATATCTTTCACGATACACTCATTGTGCTGCAAACTATCCCCGGAGGGCCATCTGAAAAAGTTGGGTTAGCTGCTGGCGACCGTATTATTTATGTCGACAATGAACTTATTGCTGGTGTAGGAATTACCAATCAGGATGTTTTCAAAAAACTCAAAGGAGAAAAAGGTACTTTGGTTAAAGTCAGAATATTACGTAAGGGTGATTCTGAACTGCTCGATTTTAATATCATCAGAGACAAAATCCCTTTGCACAGCCTCGATGCATCGTATATAATTGACGAGCATACGGGTTACATAAAATTGAGCCGTTTCTCGGCCACAACTACCGAGGAGTTCATTGCTGCGTTGCAAGAATTAAAAAATACCGGAAAATTTGAAAACCTAATCCTCGATTTACGGGGAAATGGCGGTGGTTTCCTCAAAGCCGCTTACGAAGTTTCTGATCAATTCCTTGGACTTGGTAAACTTATTGTGTATACAGAAGGCTTAAAAAACCCACGTAAAGATTATGTTGCGACCAGCGATGGTATTTTTGAAAACGGGCGTTTGGTTGTCCTTATCGACGGAGGTTCAGCATCGGCCAGCGAAATTGTTTCTGGTGCAGTTCAAGATTGGGATCGTGGAGTTATAGTAGGGCGCCGGTCTTTTGGAAAAGGTCTTGTTCAACAACCATACAATTACATCGATGGATCAATGATACGCCTCACTACTGCACATTATTATACACCAAGTGGTCGTTGCATTCAAAAACCGTATGAAGATGGCGTTGAAGATTACCAAAACGACTATGCCGATCGATACTCAAGAGGCGAGCTTTTCAGCAAAGACAGCATATACATCAACACTGAACTAAAATATAAAACATTGGTTAACAAGAGAGATGTATTTGGTGGTGGCGGGGTAATCCCCGATATCTTTGTCCCCATGGATACTTCATCACATTTTAAATATTTAAATGAACTGGTTAGGAAAAATATTTTCAACCCTTTTGTTATCGATTATGTTGATAAAAACCGGAATTCATTATTGAAGAAATATCCCGACTTTGCAACATTTAAAAAGAATTACGACGTTAGCAAAGAGATGTTGGAAGAACTTTGGGCTGAAGGAGAAAAGAATGGGGTTAGCAAGAACACCGAGGCCATCAATTTTCTTGAAAACAATATCAAACGGCAATTGAAAGCCTCAATTGCCAGAAACCTTTGGACAGCAAGCTGTTTTTATGAAATAATCAACGAAGGCGAAGAAGATATTATCAATGCTATTTCAATAATAAACAACCCAACCCAATACAATTCGATGCTGAAAAACAACAAATAATGATATTTTTTGATTGGATTATTGAAAATTGGATAGAAGTTACCGGAGCCATTTTAGGCATAGGCTATGTTTTTCTCTCTGTAAAACAAAACATTCTAACATGGCTTTTGGGTTTTCTTACCTCAGCGTTTTATATTGTTGTTTTCTTGAAATCGGGATTTTATGCCGACATGGGACTCCAAATCTACTATGTTTGGATTAGTGTATACGGATGGATAATTTGGTCGGGAGGAATAAAAACAGCTGATTCAAAAAGCGATTATCCTGTAAGCAAAACCAGTAAAAAACAAGTTGTCGTGCTGTCTGTTGTATCAGTTTTTTTATGGCTTTCAATAGGAATACTTTTATCAAAATATACCGACTCTGTTGTCCCGATTGGTGATTCATTTACAACAGCCATGGGCATTGTTGCGACATGGATGTTGGCTCGTAAAATGATTGAACATTGGATTATTTGGGTTATTGTTGATTTGGTATCGGCCGGGCTTTACCTTTGGAAAGGACTCTACCCCACTGTTACGTTGTACATTATTTACACTTTTGCAGCAATTTGGGGGTATATTGAATGGAAAAAAAGTTTGGTTAAAAACCTTTAATGAATACAGTATGGTTAAAATTGTTCTGACCGGAGCCGAATCAACAGGGAAAAGTGTTTTGTCGCAACATTTGGCCAAGCATTACAACGCTATAGTTATTCCGGAACTTGCACGTACTTATGTTGAAAATTTAAAGAGACATTATACCTATAATGATGTTGAAGAAATTGCCAGGCTCCAGATTGAAAAAGAACAAGGTATTAACTCAAATGAATCAATGGTTTTCTTCGATACATGGCTAATCATTACAAAAGTATGGCTCGATTTTGTCTTTGGGAAATCGCCCGACTGGTTAAAGCATCATATTTTAGCGAGTAAAATAGATCTATTTTTGGTCTGCGACATCGACATCCCATGGGAGCCCGATCCCGTAAGGGAAAACGGGGGCGAAACCCGGAAGCTGTTGCAACAAATATACATCAATGAACTCCGCAGTTTTGGTTTCACTTATGAAATTGTAAGCGGAAAAGGCATTGGACGTACCCAGAATGCCATCAATATTGTTGACCGTTTTCTTTCAGCATCACGTTAAAATTAACTTTCAATCTGTAAAATCAACCTTTTTATGCTGAATTTGTTTTTTCGTTTTTTTTTAGGAATATTGCATCATCAATACAGAGAAATGATAATTCTTGTTCCACATATCAGTATTCCTGCGTTTTGTTGTAAGCACAACTGAAAAAACCTACTAAATTCCTCATTGATTGTTTATAAAATTCATATTTTAACAACTTAAAGCTACAATTATGAGCAAAGTGAACAATGTTGCCCAGCTTATTGGCAAGACTCCATTAGTTAAATTACAAAAGCTTACACAAAATATTGAAGCTACAATATATGTTAAATTAGAATCGATGAACCCGGGAGGCTCGGTGAAAGACCGGCTGGCTTTCGCAATGATCGATGCTGCAGAAAAAAAACAACTGATCAACAGCAAATCAGTGATTATTGAGCCAACAAGCGGCAACACAGGAATTGGCTTGGCTATGATCTGTGCAGTAAAGGGTTACCGGCTAATAATTGTAATGCCCGAGAGCGTTTCAGTTGAGCGTCGTCTTATTTTAAAAGCTTATGGCGCTGAACTGTACCTCACTCCCTCAAAAGATGGAATGAAGGGGGCAATTGCAAAAGCTAACGAACTAAGCAAATCTATAGGCAATTCATTTATTCCCATGCAGTTCGAAAATGAAGCCAATGCTGAATTCCATCGTAAAACTACTGGCCCAGAAATATGGGAAGATACCAATGGTGAAGTCGATATTTTTGTTGCCGGCATAGGTACTGGCGGAACTTTCTCAGGCGTTAGTGAAATCCTGAAATCGAAAAAAAATACAATAAAAGCCATAGCAGTCGAACCTGAAGATTCACCTGTCATTTCAGGCGGGGAATCTGGTTCACACAAAATTCAGGGAATTGGTGCAGGGTTTATCCCCAAAGTGCTTAATACAAGCATTATAGATGAAGTTTTTAAAGTTGGGGCTAACGACTCTTTCGAAACCGCTAGGCAATTAGCCCGTCAAGAAGGTATTTTGTCAGGCATATCGTCTGGAGCAAATCTATTTGCAGCCCTTACTATTGCTCAAAGACCTGAAAATAAAGGAAAAACAATAGTCACTATTGTTTGCGATACTGGCGAACGCTATTTAAGTACACCTTTATACAACACCGATGGTAACATCTAACGACAAAAAAATCAATAGCATACTAAGCCAAACCGCATCACAACTTTCAGATGCTTCAACTTTTGGCAACGTATGTCACGAACATCAGGCTGGGGCTCCAATGCCTTCGACAAAAAAAATTGGAATTCTCGTCTCAAAAATCAGGGAAGTTATTTTTCCCGGGTACTTTGGGAATACGCCGCTCGATCCTCTTGTAAACCAATACTACATGGGGGTTTATGTTGATGAGATATTCGAGATGTTAAGTGAACAAATTCTTGCAGGTCTGTGCTTCGGTTGTGCCGATTGGAAAATTGAAGACCGCGATGTTGATTCGAACCATCAGTTTTCGCGCAATATAGCTTCGCAATTTGTCGAATATTTACCAGAGTTGCGCCGTTTGCTTTCATGCGATGTTGAAGCAGCTTTTCTTGGCGACCCTGCAGCCCATGGACGAGGAGAAGTCATTTTCTGCTACCCCGCAATCAGAGCTATATCCAGTTACCGAATTGCCCATAAACTGGTTGAACTTCAGGTGCCGCTAATCCCTCGGATTATTTCCGAAATGGCTCATTCCGAAACAGGAATCGACATTAACCCTGAAGCCCAAATTGGTGAATACTTTACTATTGACCACGGGACAGGTACTGTAATCGGTGCCACATGTATCATTGGAAAGAATGTAAAACTATATCAGGGGGTTACCTTGGGCGCGGTAAGTTTTCCGCTCGATAATGACGGAAACCCGATAAAGGGAATTCCCCGTCATCCTATAATTGAAGACGATGTAATAATATATGCACAGGCAACAATTCTTGGCCGGGTAACCATTGGGAAAGGCTCGGTTATTGGTGGTAACGTATGGGTAACCAACGATGTAGCTCCAAATTCAAAAGTTGTGCAATTAAAAGTAAGAAGCGTAAGCTATAAAGATGGAGGGGGAATTTAACTAACATGAGTTCACAAAAGTATGTAATGGTGGCAAAAACATTTGCCGGCCTCGAAAATGTTTTAATGGAAGAATTAATCGAGATTGGTGCTTCCGATGTTGAAGTTCTTATTCGCGGGGTAAAGTTTTCTGGTTCGAAAGAAATCCTTTATAAAGCAAATTTTTGTTGCCGGACAGCACTTCGTATTTTAGTCATTATCAAAGAATTTAAAGTAAAAAATGCGAATGACTTATATAATGGCGTGCGAAGTGTGGAATGGCCTGATTATTTCGACATTCAGCAAACTTTCGCGATAACCAGTACTGTAAACAGCGAAGCTTTCAATAATTCGATGTTTGTCAGCCTGAAAACCAAAGATGCCATCGTGGACAATTTCAGGGCAAAATTTGGCAAAAGGCCATCGGTCAATGCCGAAAACCCTGAAATTCGCATCAACGTTCATGCATCGTCCGACGAGGTAAGTTTATCGCTCGACAGTTCAGGCGAATCGCTTCACAAGAGGGGCTACCGTGTTGGCCAAAATGAAGCATCGATGAGCGAAGTACTTGCTGCCGGTATTTTAAAAATTGCAGGATGGAAAGGACAATGTGATTTCTACGATCCCATGTGTGGCTCAGGAACATTACCAATCGAAGCAGCCCTTATTGCACGCAACATACCGCCAGGAATATTCAGAAAAGCTTTTGCCTTTGAAAAATGGAAAGATTTCGATGAAGTTATTTTCGACAAAGTGTATAATGCTGATTATGAAAAAGAATTCACGCACAATATTTATGCATCAGACATTGCCCCTGTAAATGTTAAGATTTCCAGCGAAAATGCCCGAAATGCAGGCCTGAAAAAGGATATCCAGTTTTCTGTTGCCGATTTTGCTACGCTTAAACCTGTCGGAGAAAATGGAATACTGGTAATGAACCCTCCTTATGGACAGCGAATGAACGATCGGGCTGTTGAGCCAATCTATAATATGATAGGCACTTCGCTAAAAAACAACTTCAGAGGAATAAACACTTGGGTTATAAGTAGTTCTGAGGAGGGATTTAAAAGTATCGGATTGAAACCATCAGCTCGTATTAAGTTGTTCAATGGTGCATTAGAATGTGAATTGCGCAACTTTGAAATGTATGATGGCTCAAAAAAAGCATCAAAACAGGGTGAAGGGCGCAGAAGTTATTCTGACAATTCGGAACAACGGGGAAATTTCAGACGTCCTCCATTGCGGCAAGATAATAATGACCGAAGAAGAAGCGGAAGCGGAAGCGAAGAAGGTAGAAACGGACGAAGGGAAAGAACTGGACCTAGACCAGACAGGTCAGGTTACGACAAACGAAATCAGGAAAATAACCCACATGAACGCAAACCTTTCAGGGCTACTTTAGGTAATGAATCGAACAATAGGCCAAGGCGGCTTAGAAATTCGGAAAATCCTAAAAGGTCGTTTAACAATACTGAAAAGAATGACAACGATTAAGGTCACAACACTCATCGAAAATTCGTGTTTTCAAGGGAAACTCATTGCAGAACACGGACTTTCGATGATCCTTGAAACGCCCACAGCTTCTATTTTGTTCGACACAGGAGCCGGACCTAATTTTATTGCCAATGCCAATATTCTTGGGTTTGATATTTCCAAGGTTGATTATTTAATTATAAGTCATGGCCATTACGATCATATTGGAGGGATCAAATTTTTTTGCGAAGTCAACAAAAAAGCGACCATTCTATTGAAAGAACATGCTTTGGCTCCCAAATTCAATGGAGAAAGATACGTTGGAGTAGATAGAGAACTGACAGGTATTAAGAATCGTTTTCAGTTTGTTGATCATGTTACGGAGCTTATCCCTTCTGTCTTCATCTTACCCGAAATTCAAATCTCAGATCCTGACGACATACGCACAAGTGATTTTAAAACAGTAAAAAACAACGAATTAATTGATGATGATTTTACCGACGAACTTTTTCTTTGCATTAATTCAAACGATAAAATATCAATTATAAGCAGTTGTTCACATAATGGTATTACAAACATTTGCGAAACGGCCAAAAACTATTTCAATCTTCCTATTGAGCGAGTAATTGGTGGTTTTCATATTAACCTGAGTTCGACTTTATTTTTGAGTTCAGACCGCTTGTAAACAGTAAGATTCAATGCAAAATCACGCAGGAATAACGGGTTATTTTAAGTGATTTTAAAGCAGAAGATTGCTGTTT
>Ga0123334_1002277_pt1 | contig 22409 bp, 17 predicted proteins | sample BiotimSIPDNA_FD_89706 | JGI IMG/M metagenome (GOLD analysis project Ga0123334, IMG submission 89706) | Anaerobic biogas reactor microbial communites from Washington, USA - Biogas_R1 time_0 SIP DNA | ecosystem: Engineered > Bioreactor > Anaerobic > Unclassified | place: Washington, USA... | reverse complement strand
GGCATTATCATATCAAGGATAATCAAATTAATGGACAACTGCATTTCCTTGAATTTATTAACACCATCAAGTCCGTTCTCTGCCAAAATTATTGAATATCCCAGTGACTGCAACAGTGCTGATGCCGTGCAACGAATCAGCTCATCATCGTCAATGATAAGAATTGTTCCGGTTCCGGTTGGGTAGTTCCTGTTTATGAGACTCTCCACAACCGGTTCGTTGCTTGTGGGCAGGTAGAGATGAAATACAGTTCCGACTCCGACTTCAGAATAGATAGTAATAGCTCCGCCATGATCCTGAACCGTTCCGTATACGGCAGACAATCCAAGCCCAGTGCCTTTACCCTGCTCTTTCGTTGTAAAAAATGGTTCAAAAATTCTGGATAAAACTTCCGGTGACATTCCGCAACCTGTATCACTAATAGAAATATCAACAAACAATCCAGGTTTTAGCGTAAAGGGTGATGCCGTACAGTAGTCTTCGTCCAGCTTAATTGTATCAAGTGAAAAGTTCAGATTACCACCATTGGGCATGGCATGAGTAGCATTAATTCCAATATTCATTAGTGAATTCTGAAGCTGTGATGCATCCCCGTTAATAGCCGGCACATTTGGCAAAGAATCTACAGTTATATTGATATTCCTGTCAATAGTATGCCTGAGAAGCTCAACGGTTTCATTGATTATTTTTAAACAATCGACTGTAGTATTTGAATGAATCCGTTTTCGTGAAAAAGCGAGTAATTTATCAGTAAGACTTGCAGCACGTTCGGCAGCTTTTATAATTAAATCCAGCATTTGCCTGCCATTTTCTGAAAGTGGTTCCAGATTTAATAATTCAGCACCACCAATAATACCTCCGAGAAGATTATTAAAATCATGCGCAATACCGCCAGCAAGCTGACCAATGGCCTCCATTTTACGCGTCTGGTATAATTGTTCTCTGAGTTTTTCTCTGTCAGCATCAGATTCACGCAATGCCCTTTCGGTTGCAACAGATTTGAAGAGCCGGTCAATTGCCACAGGAAGTATATCAAGAAAATCCATATCCTTGGCAAGATAATCAGTTGCTCCAAGTCTCATCATTTCCACAGCAAGACGCTCATCACCCTGACCGGTCATTACAATAAATGGCAGTGCTGTTCCACTCGCAATAAGCGATTCAATTATTTCACGCCCTTTCATATCCGGAAGATTCTGATCGATTAGAAGCGCATCAATCCCCCCGGCACCTACCATAGCAACAGCTTCGGCCCCATTTGCAGCACCTAATGTTGAATATCCTGATTTTGTGATCGCAGAATTAATAATTTCCTGTAAAGACTCATCATCTTCGACAATCAGAATCCTGAATTTTGCCCGATTATCCGGTTCAGTCATGGTATGGTCACCCTTGCAGATGTACGTACTCTTCTGTATAGGATAAGAGTATAGAATTAAATACAATAAAAGTAAAGGGCATACATTGCTGCATACCCTTTACTTTAAAATTTCCGATGCTATTAAAAATCTGAGTGGGAGAGTTGGCTTCTATGGAATCACCTGGCAAGCTTTTACAGGAACTGATACGCAACCTTAAAAAGATGCCAACTCCTGCACTGACCCATCATCTTAACTGATACGTTCTATACTCTTTTTTTCCTGAAGATAAAGTCCCGAGCACTATATGCATTTACCGACAACTGATCAGGATCAGTGAGCGTAAACAGATTACGTTCCCCCTCAGATTCATGTTCGTTTACAACATAAGACTCTACTATACCAGAATCATATGCTTCTTCCGGAAGCTCCCGGACAACATCATTGTTTTTCTCAAGTATGATCCCTACCTTCTGCCACAACTCAGCAGTACGAACCGGCTGGCCCTGGCGTGGTTTAAAGGTTTTCATGGAATTTGATATCTCATCGTCAATTACATCACGACCCATATCGTAATACTTGTGAAAATAATCGTAAAGCGAACTTTTTGAATTCCAGCGGAACCTGCTGGTCCTTTCTATGACGGCGTTAGCCATAGCACACCCCTCTCTAACGTGCGTCTAATAATAATATAACTAATTATCTGAAAATCGTATCAATATTTCTGAAAAATCTGATTAAGCGATAAATCTTCCATTATTTCAGTTATATTCAATAAACGAATCAGAATTCGCTGTTTCATTCTGACTTAAAGACCGGTATGAAAAAAAAATGCCGATTCCATACTGTAATGCAAGAAACATTGATGCAATACCAATATCAAAAACCAACACTGACGTTATCCTGACAGGTGAGATTTTAAAATCACTAATGCCATAGTCAAGCCTTTCTTCCGGAAGCTCCTGGACAACATCATTGTTTTTCTCAAGTATTGTACCCACCTTCTGCCACAACTCAACAGAGCGGGGTGCTTTTCCCTGACGCGGTTTAATGGATTTTCTGGAATTTGAAATCTCTTTGTCAATGGTTTCCTGATTGATACCGTAATACTTATGAAAATAGTTGTACAACGAATTTTTTGAATTCCAGCGAAACCTTTTTGTTCTTTGGATATTTGCGGTACTCATATTTCCCCCTTTAACAAATTCATATTATCAATAGCAATATTTAATAAATGCAACAGTAATTATACGAAAAAGATGGAAGAAATTATATAAAAAATATCAATAAATATGAAAAATCTGATTAAGCAATAAAGTAATATGTTTACATTTCAAAATGACTGGTTGCGATTAGAACTTTACAATTAAGATCATTTTTTATTGCTTCTGCATGCTTTAAACTCTCAGCGATTCCAATCACCGTTGATCCTGATCCGCTCATGACAGATGCAAGGCATCCCTTTTCAGCAAGCTGTTTTTTCAGTGCTTCCAGTGCAGGATTTTTTTTAAATACTGTCAATTCAAAATCATTATGCATTAATGGATACACTGATACAGGATCATTGCGAAGAAGAGATTCTTCAAGTAATTGCGTTCTGTCTACAGACTTTCCAATCAGGTTATAATCAATCCCCTGATATGCATCCTTTGTTGACACACCAAAATCAGGAATCGCAAGCACAAACGTAAATGCGGTTGTGTGACGTATCGGACGGATTACACCGGTTGCCTCCGTGTCAAATGCTGTATCACTAGTAAAATAAAAAGGAACATCCATACCAAGCAGGCGACCAAAGCTGACCAGGTCATTCATTGACAAGTTAAGATTCCAGTAAGCTGACAACGCAGAAAGTGTCGTTGCTGCATTTGCACTCCCGCCAGCGAGACCTCCCATGACCGGAATATGCTTTTCAATATTGATTTTTACATTAGAGCGTATCCCGAAACGTTCTTTTAATAGCAGCGTTGCTTTCCAGCAGATGTTGGAGCTGTCACAGGGAACCAGAGGGTTATCACAGGTAATTGCCATCTCTTCTGAATCGCTGATTTCGATATTATCATAAAGATCTATTTTATGTTTAATAATACCAAGTTCGTGATAACCGGCAAATTGTCCTTCCTGAATTTTCTTAACAATATCAAGTGCAAGAGTCACTCTTGTATACGATTTGACTTTCATCAATGCTCCAAAGTATTGTGACAAATCATTCCAGCCGGATAACAAACCATCAGAAGGCAATTGTACAATTGAAAGAAATTAATTGTCAATTTCCGTCTGGAATTGTAAAATCAATGAGTCGAAAATATATTATTGCATAATTATTAATATGAAAAGATTCACAGATGGTCAAAGATGAACGACGTAAATCTCCAAGGGTCGATGTTGATTTCGTTACAGTTGAGATATACCGTGATGATTCGTTTGCAACAGATCATGCAGAAATCTGTTCTGTTGTCAACCTTAGCCGGACCGGTATGCGGTTCGATTCTGATCGAAAGTTTAATGCTGATCAATTACTTAAACTTACATTCATTCTTCCGGAATCAATGGTGATTATCCGGGTGAATGCAAAGATCATCCACATGTCCGCAATCAGTAACGAAATGTACTCATACGGAGTTCAATTTACAAACCTTGGAACGTTTGAACAGAAACAGATTGAATACTTTATCCAAAAGTCACTTAATGATAGAAAATAACGCGTAGAGAAAAATTTTTATTTGACATGTAATTTTTTTTTGTTATATTAAAATTATGAACACATCAAAAAGTACCACTATAACCAGTCACAGCACTATTTGCATAAAGCACTCCCTGGTGTACTCCACACTCTCTCTACTTTCCCTATACCTACTACTAACACTATTCCTACGATTCTGAGCCGGAACTAACTTTTTATTACTATATATGCCTGCTCAGAATCCGAGCAGGCATTTTTATTTGTACAACCAATTTATTTACAGGAGATAAAAAATGAGTAAGTATGCACGTTCTCAGCAGTTCAGTTACCCGTCACGAACATGGCCATCACGAATGATCGAAAAAGCCCCCTGCTGGTGTAGTGTTGATCTTCGTGATGGAAACCAGGCACTTGCGAATCCGATGAATCCTGAAAAAAAATTGACCTATTTCAAGTACCTTGTATCAATGGGATTCAAGGAGATTGAGGTCAGTTTCCCATCAGCATCAAAGGATGACTATGATTTCACCCGGACAATTATCGAACAGGGATTGATTCCTGATGATACAACAATTCAGGTACTTACACAGGCCCGAAGTCATTTGATAGAGAAAACCTTTGATGCAATCAGGGGATGTAAACGTGCAATTATCCATGTTTACAATTCAACATCGCCTGCACAACGGGAGGTTGTTTTCCGGAAAGATCGTAAGGAGATTATCACCATTGCACTTGACGCAGTTAAACAGATTCGTGAATATGCAGTAAAACATGATGGGAAAATAATCCTTGAATATTCACCTGAGAGTTTCTCTCAGACAGAGGTTGAGTTCGCAAGTGAGATCTGCAACCGTGTCGTAGAGACCTGGAATCCTCAGAGGGATGAAAAGGTAATCATCAATCTTCCATCAACAGTCGAAATTACAACGCCATCAATTTTCGCTGATCAGGTGGAGTATATGATCGATCACTTTGACAAACGTGACAACATAATAGTGAGTGTGCATACACACAACGACCGGGGATGTGCAATAGCTGCTGCAGAGATGGCAATGCAGGCCGGTGCAGAACGGGTTGAAGGAACACTCTTTGGAAATGGTGAACGCACCGGCAATGCTGATATTGTAACAATCGCGTTAAACCTTTATTCACAAGACATTGATCCACATATAAATATCAATAACATACCTGAAATAAGAACAATGTATGAGGAGTGTACCGGAATGGATATCCACAAGCGTCACCCTTATGCGGGAGAGCTGGTTTTTACTGCGTTTTCCGGATCGCATCAGGATGCAATAAACAAAGGTCTTGCACATTACCGAAATGCCAAAGGCCACTGGAATGTTCCCTATCTCCCGATAGATCCTGCTGATATCGGCAGGACATATGATGCGGTTATTCGTATCAACAGTCAATCAGGAAAAGGGGGTGCATCGTATATAATGGAAACCGTGTATGGATTTCAGATTCCTAAAAGCATGCAGCAGTCATTTGGAAAAACAGTGCAAAAAACAGCAGATACGCTGGGAAGAGAACTGAATCATCAGGAGGTATTTGAATGCTTTAACAAAGATTTTCTTGCCCGACCGGAATGTTTTTCAATACAGAGTTTTTCAGGTGAGAATTTTGATGACGGTATTGAAACGCATGGAAATGTATCGATAAAAGCTGTTATCTGCGATTATGAAAAAAAGGTAACTATCAGCGGAAACGGAAACGGACCCATAGATGCACTTGTAAACGCACTTAAAGAGTATGGAATATCGTGTACGGTTTTATCTTTTCACGAACACAGTATCAGTCGCGGCTCAGATTCCTGTGCAGCTGCGTATATTGCAATAAGTGCTCTGTCCGACGCTGTTTATTTCGGAGCAGGTGTCGATACAGATATTACAACAGCCTCTGTAAAAGCGCTCGGTGTTGCAGTTGCAAAGATGCATCTGGGAACATAATAAATACAGGTACAAAGATTTATTCAGCCATGCCGGAGCTGCTCCCGTATGTCAAATTCATCTTTGTACCTTTATGTCAATTTTCTACTATATTATATATATACTTTTTATTCTTCTTTTTTGATACGATAATTGACAATTCAGTTATCTGATAACAGATCGTGATAATGAAAAAAATCACCCGGTGCAAAAACGGTATTAGTAAACGTTAAAAAACGTTTTTTTGTTGCACAAATCAATTTCATAAGTGAAAATGAGATCCCGAAATTACTTTTTTTCCCCGGAAATTCATGTTACCCCTACTGATGGTATACAATCAAACTGCCTTAAAAGCCGTATGAGCAGATACACTTACAAGTGTAAATTTTTTTTCCACTTATCACGTTGATTCTAAAAGCATTTAAAACCAACCCAAGGTATTGGGTGCTTTTTTTATTGACACACTATCGGTAGATTTTGTATAATCAGTGGTAGCGAGTTTTCACTGGACTCACGAGACGTTACCGTTCTAAACGCAATTACCCTGGAGGCAAAATGCAGGTTACGAAAGTATCATGCACGCAGTGTGCTCATTACAAGGACTGCTCACAGAAGACAAGGATGTATGTCAACTATTGTGGTTCAGATCACAAAAGAGTTGAGCATTCAATCAAGGATGCGGTACTTGAATGCAGAGCGAAGCGAGGCCACCTTTTCAAGAGAGGGTTTTATGTTGATGCGACCATGGCATCAACGCTCGACGAGGTAGTAGTCACCGTTTGACAAAATCCTGATTAAACACTATCTACACCCTTTAAACAATTGTAACACATTTGCTGTAAGCTGCAGCAGATGTGTAATTTTTTTTAAGAACATGATTTCCTTGCTTAAACACCGTTTCCATGATATAATTTTAGATATGCGTCAGGATGAAATGGTGTTATTCCGTTTTTCCGTGTTCTTTTGGTACTAAACAGTTGTAAAAGGTATATATTACGTTTAATGATGTATATTAGGTTATTAGTTGTACTTGTTAGTTTTACAGCGATAATAAGCTGTTCAAGGGTTATTTCGCAGAAATCGTCTATTCCGCAATATACGCAAGAATCTGCCACTGACACAACAAATCAATCAGTTACAGAAGTATTAGTTAATGACTCGACACAGGTAACTGCCGTTTTTGACACTATGTTAGAGGTGGATTATTTCCAGAAAATTGCAGAAGCAGAAACACTTTGTATACAAAACCGATTTCCGGAAGCAGATACTATACTCCGGTTTGTCCTGAGCCAGGTCGATTCTCTGAACGAATCAGAAATTGAAAATTTTCGGTCCGATTCCATAATGGAATCAATCCTGCGGCTTTATACAACTATGATGCCACCTGAATTTCTGCCGGATGACATCGCACTTATTCAGTTCAATCGCCAGATGCAGGCATCACTTGACTCACTTATCTACTCTTCGGCTGATAGTGCGATTATAGGCAAGCTGGTAAACCGCAAAGATATCAACTATGATGTCCCAATGGTTTGGAATGAGAAAGTTATCAAGGCTTTGAGTTACTATATCCGCAGTAAACCGCAAACAATCAACAGATGGCTTCAACGGGCTGATTTTTATCTTCCGGTAATGAAAAAAATGTTTGCAGACAGCGGGTTACCTCAGGATCTGGCTTACCTACCGCTCATTGAGAGTGGTTTCAATCCACAGGCATATTCACGAGCAAAAGCTGCCGGTATCTGGCAGTTTATACAGTCAACTGGTAAAATCTATGGACTACGGCATAACTACTGGCTTGACGAGCGTCGGGATCCTTTGAAATCAACAGAATCTGCAATCAGATATCTGAAAAAACTATATGGTGACTTTGGAAACTGGCATCTTGCACTTGCAGCGTACAACTGTGGTGAGGGAGGTGTTGGCAGGGCAATAAACCGCAGTGGAACCACTGATTACTGGCAGTTACCTCTGCCCAAAGAAACAAAAAATTATGTTCCAAGCTATCTTGCGGCGCTAACAATTGCAAAGAATCCGGATATTTTTAATTTTACATCAGATTCATCACGTGTTTTCGATTTTGACACTGTCACAATCAGTGAGTGTATCGATATGCGTGACATTGCAGATAGTCTGAATATTGATTTCGAGACATTTAAAAAGAGTAATCCCCATATTACTCACTGGTGTACTCCGCCGGATGTTTCAAATGTCTGCCTGTATCTTCCAAAAGGCAATGCGGAAACATTTTATGCTTTTGTGAACTCAATCCCTGATGATAAAAAGGTTCGCTGGTATGTGTATAAAATCAGAAAAGGTGATCTTGTTCAAACAATTGCAAAGCGGTTCAAAGTATCTGCTGATGCAATCCGGGAGATAAACAGACTTAACAAGAGCAGCAAAATTATTGCAGGAAAAACTCTTTTTATACCAATTCCGGCCAAGGTGGGAGTCGTTCAATATGCAGAAGTGACCACAGCGCCGGCACCTGTTACAAAACAAAAAGCTGTGCCAAACAATACCGGAAAAGTTCAGTACAAAGTTAAGCAGGGTGAGACCATTTCCGGTATAGCACTGATGTTTGATGTCTCTGAGGGTGAGCTTGAAGATTGGAATAATGTCTCAAATAGTAAGATCCGCGCCGGACAGATTTTAACGATCTACACAAATGGCAAAGCTCCCCAAAAAGCGGTAACCACGACTCAACAGGCTGGAACATATAAAGTTGTTGAAGGTGATACACCCTCTTCGGTTTGCCGGAAATTTAACATCACGCTCGATGATCTGGCAACGCTTAACAATCTTGATAAAAATAATCCGGTCATCAAAATTGATCAGATCCTTTCTGTACAACAGCAATCAGCACCGGAGAAGCAGAAGTCAGTTTCACTGGCAAACATGATAAAATACGAAATTGTTCCAGGTGATAATCTTTATAAAATTGCACTGAACTTTTCAATCTCCCTTGATGAACTGATGAGTGCAAATAACTTTAATGATAACACAGTAATTCATGCAGGACAGGTAATCAGGGTTCCATCAAACGGGACATCACGGGTAAGAAAATCCCAGGAAATTTCTGCAAATGTTGTTTACTATAAAGTAAAACAGGGTGATAATTTGTGGAATATCGCAGCAAACTTTGGCACGACAGTTCAGAATCTCTATAAACTGAATGATCTGAATAAAGACTCGATAATCATGCCGGGCGACACACTGAAAGTACTGAGATAGAGAGAGCCGTGAAAAATATTCAGAAAGTAATTATTGTCGGGATTCTTTTATTACCTGTGATTCTCGGAGCATTTATCGCCGGGCGTGGCAGTTCACCTGAGGCATCGTTCGGTGGGTCGACCCTGAAGAAAATCGGTCTTGTCCGAGTTGATGGCATTATCATGGATGGCGAGGAAGTGATCAAGCAGCTCCGCTCATTCAGAAATGACAACTCGATTGCAGGTGTGTTGTTAAAAGTTAACTCACCCGGTGGTGCTGTCGCTCCATCACAGGAAATCTACACTGAAGTACTAAACTATCAACAGCAGAATAAACCACTTATTGTCAGTATGGGTACAGTTGCAGCTTCCGGTGGTTACTATATATCAAGTCCTGCAAAAAAAATTTTTGCAGATCCGGGAACTCTTACCGGCAGTATTGGTGTGATAATGACACTTCCAATGTATGAGACTCTTGCTAAGAAAGTCGGCGTTGAAATTCGTACATATAAAGCCGGTAAATTTAAAGATCTGACATCACCCTATAAATCTATGGGGGCATCTGAACAGGCATTGCTTCAGGGTATGCTTGATGATACTCATGATCAATTTATTGGAGATGTTGCTACTGCACGCAATCTACCCTACGACTCGATTAAGTTGTACGCTGATGGCCGGGTGTTTACGGGAAGGCAGGCTCTGAAGACACGACTGGTTGATACTCTTGGCGGTTACCATGATGCACTAAGATATTTACGGCATGTTACAGGTCTTTCAGACAAAGCAAAAATTATTGAACGAACTGATAAAACAACGCTGTTCAGGGAATGGCTTACAGAGGAGACTGTTAAGGTATTCCCAGGCCTCTATACGCTTATATCAAAACCCGGTCCGCAGTTTCTAATGAATTGAATTGCCTCTAATCTGCGATTATTTAAACTTTACACTGGCGTATTACCCGTCCCACGAATGATATTAAGATACACATTTAGATAACATTATTTCTATTGATGAACTGGAAAGAGGAGGAAATTATGAGCATCCAGAGCCTTTTAGATGAAGTTGAAACATTGAAAATGGAATATGACAAGTTTGAACGGGGTAACAAATCTGCCGGCACCAGAGCTCGCAAAAGCCTTCAGAATATTAAGAAAATTGCCCAGGATCTCCGTGTATTAATTCAGGACAGTAAAAAGACTGACGACGAGGAGTAAGGTACCGGGTTCTCCACAATTCTTCACAGAATTAACTTCTGTGAAGAGTACCTGTAAGTACCGTTCTTTTCAACCTGTCCGATGAATGTATATAAATTGCTGTGATACAGGTGTTTGCTTAAATTCTGACAATAATCTCATTACAAATTCGTAGTAAACCGTAAATCATGTTTCGCATTTCCTGATTCGAAAATCAGGGATACGCTGAGTGCTTCCAGATGAATCACAAACAGTTTACGCGGCATGATAAATAACCAAATAACATTTTGAATTTTTCATACAACGGGTGGTGACATTTATGAGTTCATCAAACAATGGTTTTATGTTAGAGGTCAAAGGCCTCGACAAAAGGTTTGGTCAGGTCCATGCCGTTAAAGATCTCAACTTTCAAATCAGAAAAGGTGAGATTTTTGGATTTTTAGGTCCTAACGGCGCCGGAAAAACCACAACAATGCGAATGATTACCTGTTACATGCCTCCGACATCCGGAAGTATACGTGTTGATGGTCTTGATCCTATAGAGCAAAGTCTTGCTGTTCGCCAAAAGATCGGGTATCTACCGGAAAATAATCCGCTCTATAATGAGATGACCGTTAGAGAGTATCTGCAGTTTGTAGGGGAAATCAGAGGCATTAAGGGAAGCAAGCTTTCCAGTCGTATCGATGATATGTATAGTGTTTGCGGTCTTAGTAGAATGTCCGGTCGGCAGTTGGGACACCTTTCGAAAGGATACCGTCAAAGAGTCGGTCTTGCGCAGGCCATGATCCACAATCCCGACCTGCTTATTCTTGATGAACCGATGACAGGTCTTGATCCCAATCAGATTATTGAAATTCGTAACCTGATCAAGAAAATGGGACATGAAAAAACTGTTATCTATTGTTCTCATATTCTATCGGAAGTAAGCGCAACCTGTGATCGCATTCTCATTATCAATGAGGGACAGATTGCTGCAAGTGGTACCCCTGATGAGCTGACACAAAAATCAAGTTCAGGGACAAGCTATAATGTACGCCTCAAAGGTGACAGATACGAAATGGAAACCAGACTTTCAGAGATTGCCGGTGTTTCATCAGTCAAAGTGCAGAGTGTCGAAAACGAGTGGGTCAGCCTGACACTTTCAACCGGATCAAAAGATGATATTGGAGAAGCGATCTTCAAATGTGCAGTGGATAATAAGTGGAGCCTCTCTGAACTCAAGGCAGAAACTGTAAGCCTTGAAGAAGTCTTCAAACAATTGACAAGGGGATAAACAGTGGAAAATATAATGGCTGTTTTCAAAAAAGAATTTAAATCGTTCTTTATATCACCGATCGCATACGTATTTATCGTTGTGTATCTGGTAGTGACAAATTTTCTCTTTTTTCAGGGATTTTTCCTGATCAATCAGGCAGATATGCGTGGCTACTTCGGATTACTGCCATGGATTCTTCTGTTTTTTGTGCCGGCAATCACCATGCGCAGCTGGGCTGAAGAAAAAAAGGTGAAAACACTTGAACTGCTTCAAACCTGGCCGGTTAGCGATATGCAGGTTGTTATGGGAAAATTTCTTGCAGCATTCTGCTTTCTGGCAATTGCAATTTTATCATCAATAACAATTCCGGTGACTGTTGCACTGCTTGGCTCACCGGATCCGGGACCGATTATCGGCGGATATCTCAGTGCATTCCTCATGGGTGCAGCGTATCTTTCGATCGGACTCTGGATCTCATCGATAACTGAAAACCAGATTAATGCTTTTATTCTTGGTGTTGTTGCAATTTTTATTCTGTTCATTATTGGAAGTCAATTTGTCACACTTGCAGCACCTCAGGCTCTCATTCCAATCCTGACATTTATTGGATTGGGAAATCATTTCGAAAGTGTTGAACGTGGCGTTATCGACAGCAGGGATATTATTTATTACCTTTCTGTCATCAGTTTTTTCCTTTTCCTGAATGTACAATCTCTTGGAAGCAGAAAGTGGGAATAAGCAAATATGGCAAACAATAAAATTAAAAATCGCGCAGAGCTTCTGATCTATATACTGGCGATACTTGTAATTATCGGTTTTATCAACTATATGGCGTCTCGCTGGTTCAAACGGATTGATTTAACCGAAGGTAAAGAATACAGTGTCTCCAACTCTACAAAAAAGGTTCTTAAAAACCTTGATGATATTATCAATGTAAAAGTCTATTTTTCAAAGAACCTTCCATCAAATCTTCATAAAACAGTTACCGATGTAAAAGATATTCTGAATGAGTATCAGGCATTTGCCGGTAAGAATCTGAAAATCACCTGGGTAGACCCTGCTGCTGATACAGCAGAAAAACAGCTTGCCCGGAGTTATGGCATCCCTGAACTGCAGCTTCAGACATTCGAAAAGGACAAGCAGCAACTCATTACCGGCTACCTCGGTATTGCTGTTCTTTATGAAGACAAGAAAGAAGCATTACCTGTTGTACAAAATCTTCAGAATCTTGAATATGATCTTACAATGGCAATTATGAAAGTATCGCGCAAGTCGGTACCAAAAGTTGGTATTGTCAAAGTCGATTCAATGCTTGATCTGCCACCACAGATACAGCGGCAGATGCAGCAACAAAATCCTGATAACGTACCAACTGAACAAAAATTTCAGAGTATCTACACGCAGCTTCGCAATAACTATGAAGTTATAACGATAGATTTATCAAATGCAGCGCCGATTGACTCAACAATTAAAACACTAATTGTTCCTGGAACTGCAACACTTACTGAGAGAAAACTTTTTGAAATCGATCAGTTTTTTATGAAAGGCGGCAATCTTATTGTTCTTGCTGATGCGATTGCAGTCAGTTTTCAGTATGGAATCAATGCAATTCCCGTTGAGTCGCAGTTATTCGACATGCTTGAAAAATATGGTGTAAAAGTAGAAAAGAGTCTGGTACTTGATGCATCCTGTGGTCAGGTGGAGATACCACAGCAGATTGAACTTCCGGGTATGGGTGTTGTAAATATGAACCATCCAGTCCCCTACCCTTATTTTACACGACTTAACCCGGAAAACTTTACCAAAAGCAATCCGGCGGTATCGCCGCTTTCTGATGTCGTTTTTCCATGGGTCAGCCCATTGTCATTTGCAGTTGACAGCGGGAAAACCGGTATTGAAACTACTGTTCTTGCCAGATCAAGCGAGAAAAGCTGGCTGGCATCAGGAAATATCGACCTGAACCCTCAGCAAAAATGGGCAATTCCATCAGAGAATACAATGAAAGCGTATAATCTCGCGGTATTTCTTAAAGGTAAATTCAATAGCCATTTCAATAGTATACCTGCTGATAATGCAGCCTCTGATGATACGCTCAGTAAAATCAAACTTTCTGCATCATCAGATCGCCCGATTACAGGTTCAACTGATAATGGCAGACTTGTTGTTATTGGTGATGCAGATTTTGTTGCAGGACAGAATGCGACACAGCAGAACGTTGCAATGCTTATGAATATCACCGACTGGTTTTCGCTTGATGACAACCTGATTTCTATCCGCACACGTGCAATTAAAAACCGTACCATCAATTCAGATATGTTAAATGGTAGTTCTGCAAAACCAGGAATTATTCGTGTAATTAATATTACACTAATGCCGGTAATTGTAATTATTATCGGCCTGATAATTTTCATGCGCAGACGGGAAGTCGTGCCATCAACAGCCAGTGCACCATCAAGTAGTGCTCCGGCTGCAAAACAGGAGGATAACTAATGAGTTCAAAAAAACTTATACCTATTGCTGCTATCGCGATCATTGGTATTCTTGTCATAGTTGTCAGCGAAAATCTTAGTAAAAAAAGGCCGTCCGAAAGTACGCTCAGGTTTTTTAATGAAAAGGCCAATTCTTTTGTTGTAAAGAACAAAACCGGCGCGGTAACACTTCATAAAAAAGGTGACCTCTGGTTTGTTTCGCGAGGTGTAAAGAACACTGCGGTTGTATCTGGCCCGATCGGATCACAACCGGATTCAAGTGGTGCAGATTATCCGACAGATAGCGCAACGGTTGTGATTGCACTGGAAAAACTTACCGCAATGAAAAAGGGTGACATCGTATCTTCAAATGCCGAAAAACAGGCGATATTCGAAGTAGACACAGTGAATGGTACATCCATTGAAGTGTTCAGCATTGGCGGGAAATCGCTTGGAACGATTATAATCGGAAAAACCACTCCGGACCACAACGGAAACTTTGTCCGAATGGTTGGTTCAAATGATGTTTACAATGTTGGTGGCAATGTCGGATATTCGTTTTTTACTGATATCGACCGCTGGCGTGATAGAGTCATAATGACCTTTGATAAGTCACTTGCAACAAGCCTGACACTCATTAATAATGCTGGCAAAACAATTTCCATCACAAAGGCAGATTCCGGAGATGTGTGGAATATTGTCACCCCGGAGAAAGTTCAGGCTAAAAACGACCAGGTTGACGGAATACTATCTGGATTATCAAGGTTTACTGCAGCTGATTTTCAGGATACTGCGCTTGCAGATTCTGTCAGCGGATTTGCAAAACCCGAGCTTGTCGTTTCAATCGGTCTTAAAGCCGGCTCTAAAAAAATTACCTTTGGTGCAAAGCGGGATGACGGTAAATACTATGCGATGGTTGACGGAAAGGATCAAATTTATCTTGTCAACGATTACGAGGTTACCGGTTTCAACAAAGAACTGAAAGATTTGAAAGATGCACCAGCAGTTGACCCGGCAAAAACAGCTAAGCCTGTAAAGGGTAAGAAATAGTTTAAACAGCCTTGTTTCTGATATACAGACAGCAGATTTTGCAATCTGCTGTCTTTTGTTTTTTAATACAACCTACTGGATATTTTACATGAGCAGTTTTGACAATATGGAATTTCATCGTACCGCGTTTATTCTGATACCGGACGATCATCTTGAACCTCACAATACGGTACTTATTGAATCTCATGACAAACAAAAGAATCGGATATTCTGTACCTGTTCCAGCAGAAAAAAATATGCGGACTGTGTCCATGCAAAAAAACTTGAGACACTTTACAGAAATTACTACGAACTGATTATTGACAAATCTGCAATCGATTCATTTTTCAACAGCATCTGCTTTAAGCTGCTTGAACCCGTCGCAAAGTATGCAATGACATCATCGTCAAGTCTGAAAACTATTCGCTCCGGATCATCAGTACTACTTGTTGATTTTAAGAACACACCGGTAATCAACTGGGAATCAACCGCAGAATCCTGTATCAGACTTGAAGAACGTATGATTTCCCGTCGGTTTACAAAAATGAATCAGGCGTTACATTTTCTGTATTCAGATCAGGAAAAAGGGCTGTTGTGCATGGGCCGTAAATCCCAGCGTCAGACAACTGAAGACAGTGTCTGGTACCGGTTCGCCTATCATCTTTTCAGAGAGTGCCCCGAGACACCTGATTTCAGCTATTCAGTCGACGCACAGACAAATACGTTTCAACTTCATATTACAACAGATTCCATCATCGCATCAGTTACCATACCGTCAAAAGCTGTCCCTGAAATTTTAAGACTGCTTGAGAGTTATTTTCCTTCGAAATTCTCATCACCAATTGAGAAAAATGGACATTCACTTTTTTTCCGGTTTTCTGCATCAGGCAAAGACGTTCTGATTGAGCCCTGTATAGACTCACCAGACACTGTATCAATCGACACATGTACAGTACTTTCAAAGAGCATGATCTTTAATTCGCTGATCTATCTTGACAGTCGTAAAACGTTTATTAAACCGGATGATGACAGTCTGAAAATTCTTGCATCGGGATGGAATGCACCAAGAACAATTCCATTAAAGGATTTATCATTATTCATCGAGAAAAACATTTCTGTTTTTTCAATAAGTTCACAGAATTGCAGCAGTGACGTACTGGAACAGGATCTTTTTTCTGTTACCGGCGCTGATGATCTGAAAAGAGTAATTCCTCCTGTAGTTACATCATTTGACAAAGTGGTATTGTCACCAAAAACACTCACAAACAACAAATTCAATCTCGGGCTCTCGTTTACAAACAACAATGTTGCCATTGATATAGTGGCTCTGGCTGCCGCCATTGCAAAAAAGACCCGTTTTCATATTGTTGACAATATAATGTACGATTGCAAAAGTGTTGAGATCAGAAATGCAGTCGCCTCTGTAAAAAAAACAAAGAAAGATGGTTCTGTTACTTTATCAAAAGCTGAAATTCTCCAGTTTCGCGGTTCAACTGCACCAGTTGAGTTCACCGGTAATAATAAACTTATAGACGAAATACGTTCACTGCTTGATTTCAAGCCGATTGCAGAACTTGAACCTCAGAGTATCTATACAGGAACACTTCGCTCCTATCAAAAACTTGGTGTCCAGTGGATGCTTTTTCTTTATGATAACAATTTCGGAGGATTACTCTGTGATGATATGGGACTTGGTAAAACACACCAGATGCTTTCTTTCATCGCCTATATCAAAGAACATCGTAAAAAGGACGCACAAATTCTCGTCGTCTGCCCTACATCCGTTATGGGACATTGGCAAAAAATCATTGAAACCTTTGCCCCGTCATTACGCATAACCGTTTTTAATTCACAGAATAAACTATCAGATCTTGACAATGAATTTGACATTGTGATAACATCCTATTCAATCATGCGTAATCACGATATTGCACTAAGTAAAGCATCTTTTGATCTTGTAATCTACGATGAAGCACATATGCTTAAAAACCGGACAACAGCATCACATAACTCGGCATCCTTTATTCAGGCACCCATGAAAATGGCACTGACAGGAACACCGGTTGAAAACAAAATCAATGACCTGAAAGCACTTTTTGATCTTACAATGCCGGGATTGCTCTCCAAAAAAGATGCATCCGGAGAAATCATAGACTCCTTTGTTGATGATAATGAGTATATCAATCCTGATTTTCTTAAAAAGGTTACAGAGCCATTCATCCTTAGACGTTTAAAGGAATCGGTACTGCTTGAACTGCCTCCAAAGATATTTGACAACAGAATCTGTTCATTATCCAACGATCAATTTGCAAGTTATCAGGCACTACTGGAAGTGAATGCGACTCCTCTGCTGAATAAACTTAAAGAGGATAACAGCGACATACCGTACATGCACATTTTTGCACTGCTTAACAACATGAAACGGCTTTGCTGTCATCCTGCATTACAATACGATAATCCCCTTGAAAACTATGAACGACTGGAATGTGATAAGTGGGAATTGTTCAAGGAGCTTATTGATGAATGCATTGAATCCGGGCAGAAAGTAGTCGTATTCTCGCAATTTCTTGATATGATTGCTATAATGGATCATTATCTTACAAACAGAGCAATCGGCCATGCAGTGCTCACCGGATCATCAAAAAACAGGGATCTTTTAGTGAAACAATTTGCTGAAGATCCGGATTGCAAGGTTTTTGTCGGAAGTCTGAAAGCTGGAGGTGTTGGTATAGACCTTGTTGCAGCTTCGGTTGTTATTCATTACGATCGATGGTGGAATGCCGCAAAAGAGGACCAGGCAACCGACAGAGTACACAGAATTGGTCAAAAAAAGGGTGTACAGGTGATTAAAATCACCACAGAAGGTACCGTTGAAGAAAAAATTGATAAAATCATCGCAGCGAAGAAAGACCTTGCAAATGAACTGCTTACAGAAGATTCACCAGACACGGTGAAAGTATTTTCACGTGAGGAACTTATTGATTTACTGTCTATTTCAAAGTAATTTCGTTACGTTTTGAAATATTTGCATCTGGTTTAAGGAAAAAGTATCTTTGTAATGAATATAGGATGATAAGGGTTATGGTTAAAATAGAGATTAAGTTAAGATTGAAAAACAGAGACTTGTCACTTGTAACCAGTTACTCGTCACTTCTCAGAGGAGTTTTATGATACGTGTGCTTGTTGCCGACAACAACCTTAATTCTCATGAACTGATTCATGACATTGTTCAGATTAATTTTCGTAATGTAAAAATTGAAAGTGTGCATAACAGCGAGAATTTTGTCTCAAAAATCACCTCCGCAAAACCACAATATAATCTTATTCTTTATAGTGCTCATATGGATGAAAGCACTGATAAAACAACACTATCTGAAGCAATCAAAAAGAATCCGGAAATCAGTGACCGGACGATAATAATGACAGAATCTGATTCTGTAAAGGTACCGGATATGTTCAATCATTTTCCAACAGTCACAAGACCCTACTCACTTGATTATTTCGGAGAGGTCATAAAAAAAACCTGTGCCAGCTGAACCAACTAATTCCAAATTTGTAAAACCTGATTCATTATCAATATGCATGATCGTGAAAAACGAAGCTGATCTGCTATCCCGTTGTCTTGACAGTATTAAAAATGTCGCTGATGAACTCATTATTGTTGACACTGGCTCTACGGATGCAACGGTCAGCATTGCACAATCATTTGGAGCAAAAGTAGTTTGTACCGACTGGCGTGATGATTTTGCATGGGCCAGAAATATCTCAATCAAAGATGCAACATCTTCATGGATTCTATGGCTTGATGCCGATGATGTTGTTCCACCGGAATCAATTCCGATCCTTGCATCACTGAAGAAGGAAAAACCGGATCACATTATCGGATTGACAGTAAGAAATCAGCGACCAGGTAATACCGGAACCGAGTTTGTACAGGCACGAATGTTTCCTAACCGGCCCGATCTTTACTTTGAGAGACGGATCCATGAGCAGATCATGCCCAGCGCTTTACGTATTGGTATGAAAATGGAAAGCCGTAATGCCGTTATTGAGCATCATGGATATGCAGATCCTGCAACGCTGAAAAAAAAAGCATTGCGAAACATACAGCTGCTTCTTGAAGACTATGATGATTCAGCGCCGGATGCTGTAACTACTGTCGAGATTGCAGATTCCTATCAATTGACAGATAACCATGAGTCCGCATTGATCTGGTATAAGCGGACACTCGCAATTCCGGGGTGTGAATCCATAACGCCATCAATTGCCAGTCAGGCATATCTTGGACTTGGTACTATCTACAATCTTCGTTCAGAATACTCAACAGCAATTACTTACCTCCGGCGGGCATCAGAGATTTCTCCCTGGCGTCCTGATGTTCTTTACAGTTTAGCAGTAGCTATTGAACAAAACGGCGAGCCGCAAAAAGCAGTTGCGATACTCGAGCAAATTCTTACACTCAAGGTATCAGCAGGCCAGGTTGGTGTGGATTTCAGAGCTGCAAAAATTAAAACATATCTGCGACTTGTCAGAATTCTTGTCGAACTTGGTAATATGGAACACGCAGCGGCAATCACCGCAGATTCGCTTGCATCAGAACCACTGCGTCCTGAATTGTATAACTCTGCCGGCAAATTCCTTATTAAATATGGAAAGCCGCTCGACGCCCTAAAAACATTTGAAAAAAGTATTATGCTTATTAAACAGGGCAATCTTGATGCATACATCGGTCTGTGTATTATTTATGTAAAAGCCGGCATGACATCCAAAGCTATTGAAACCATGGATTCTCTTGCAATTGACTTTTCAGCAAACAATAAATACCAGACATTCAGATCCTGTATCAATGGCACAACATTAACACCGGAACAAACAGAACTGCTTGCCAATCTCCGGCGTGAGTTCTTTAATGTATTTTGACATCAGTAGTTACTTAATGGGAAATTCTATTGTGAATACAGTACCGATTTCCTCTGATGAAACGAAATGTACCGTACCGCCCAGATAATGTTCTGTCAATAATTTGATACTGAAAGTGCCTAATCCCCTACCATTGCCTTTTGTTGAAAATGACTTCTGGAAAATCTGTAGTTGCACTTCGTGTGACATGAGAACACTGTTTTTTACTGCTACTATGACACGTTCATTCTTTAAAAAATAAGCTATGGTGACGTTTCCATCAGGCAGCGTCGCTTCCAACGCATTTTTCAACATATTGATCAGTACGCGCTTAAAAATGCCCTGATCGGAGAAACAACTGATGTTTTCATTAGTAAGAATCAGTATCTCCTTATTAGTACATATCGAATCCATCGAAAGAAATCTGACTGCAGATTCTACTACGTCAGAAATAGCAAACTCTTTTTTATTAACAACCAGTTCGCCGTTTTCAGCAAGCATAAGCATTTTTTGAGAATATATCTCGTTAAATAGCATGCTTGTAGAATTCTTAAGAAGAGAAATCAGATCAAAATTCCCGAGAGGATTTTCCTCTATAATATCAAAGCCGTTTACCAGCGCAGAAGAGTAATTGAGGATATCATGAAAGAAAATCCGTTCCATCATTCGTTTGCTATTTTGCACGCTTATATCCTGAAGAATAAGCAACGCGTAAACATCGTTATTATACGTTAATGGAATGGTATCAATACGGTATTCCAGTGTTTTCTCACCGAATCCTCTTTTAACCCGGATTCTGGTCTCCTCAGATGTTTTTTCGTTCCTTGAGAGACTTCCTACGATAGCTTTAAATGCACCACAAACTGTACACCCCTCAGCACTGCCACAACCACCTGATTGTAAGTATGCATTTACACAATTTAATGCTTCACCAGGACGCTCCCCTATTATTTTTTCAATTGACTCCAACTCAAGATGAGTCTTACAGGATTCATTTGCAAATACCACCTGACGTGTCCGGTTTACAATCAAAATGTTGACAGGAAGATAATAAACAAACGTATTAACAGCGTTATCATGTGAAAAAAAGTAATAATCCGCCTGAATTTTCTCTGGATGCACTCTTTGATGATCCAATGATTGTATATCGATTTGATTCATGCTTCTGCTTTCACCGGAAAAGAATACGGCATTGTTTCAGATAAAATAATAGTCCTTTAACATGCATTTAATGTGCACAGATTCTTTTTACAAGTATACCGTTTTTTCAATGAAGATACAATCGCTGAATTCAGGACATTCCGGGTGCAAACAATCTGGTTCCATTATACAACTGCCTTAAGTATTTTCTCATAACTTTTGTACTATTGCATATAAAAATGATACCATTATTTGGATTTTGAAGAATTACAGGCCGGTTTATGAGATGTTTTTTACTTAATTATTCCAGCAGTGACATAAAAGGTCGTTACGAAATAACGTTTTATGCAGTTACCGACACTCATACATTTATAAAAATTATCGTTGATTCGTTCAGGCCACTTTTTTTTGTCCCCTCCACAATCCCCCTGGAGAAAACAAACGCTGCTGCAGAACGAAAGACGCTTTCTCTTAAAGCAATGGATGGTACACCAGTTGATTGTCTCTATTTTTCTACCTTTGGAAGCAGTATTGAGTGCGCGCGAAAACTACGCAGTGAGGGATACCCGGTTTACGAATCTGATATTCATCCTGTTGACAGATTTCTAATGGAACGTTTTATATGCGGAAGTTTTGAGTGCAATGGCACCATTCAACAAACGGGTGACCTGCTTATGTCGAAGAATCCTGTGTTGCGCGGCGTTGATTTTACACCGGAACTTCAGGTTATGTCCATTGATATCGAGACCAATGCAGCAACCGAACAAATCTATAGTATTGCACTCAGTGGTTGCATTGATAACACCGTTTTCATTGTTGGCCCTCAGGTAGAATCGCGTTATAACTATTGCACCGATGAGAAAGAATTACTTAAACAGTTTATTCAATGTGTAAAAAAAGCAGATCCGGATATTTTTATCGGATGGAATGTCATTGATTATGATTTAAGGGTTATTCAATCACGATGTGCTAAACATGGCATTCCATTTGATATCGGCAGAGACCGGTACGCCCGGATTGTCCCATCCAGAAACAGTTCGCAGATGAGTGCACGAATTCCTGGGCGACTTGTTATGGATGTTCCTGTTATGTTACGATCATATTTCTATACTTTTGAAGAATACTCGCTTAATTTTGTTGCATCTGAAATGCTTGGAAAAACTAAAAACATTGAATTGACAGATCAGGACAAGATAAACGAGATAAATCGTCAATATGCAGAGGACAAAGAACAGCTT
>Ga0123334_1002272_pt1 | contig 22421 bp, 21 predicted proteins | sample BiotimSIPDNA_FD_89706 | JGI IMG/M metagenome (GOLD analysis project Ga0123334, IMG submission 89706) | Anaerobic biogas reactor microbial communites from Washington, USA - Biogas_R1 time_0 SIP DNA | ecosystem: Engineered > Bioreactor > Anaerobic > Unclassified | place: Washington, USA... | reverse complement strand
CCGCCTTATGATTGCGTTAATGGAATTATTTTCAATATTGACTTCCAACGTATTATTACACCATCTAAATGTCCTATTAACAAATAGAACTATTGTCCTGTTACCATTAGGACTAATTGACTATTCTGTACTTTAAAATGGCGGAAATTCACGGCACCGGCTTTGACAGATATTACTCCGCGCTATATATTTAATATAAAGAGGTAAAATTTTTAATAAAAAATATTAAGCGAAAGGATGATTATATGAAAGTAGTTGCGTTTAACGGAAGCCCAAGGGCAAAAGGAAACACATACATACTACTTGATACTGTTCTGAAAACACTGGAAAAAGAAGGCATTGAAACGGAGCTTGCACATGTTGGAACCCGTGATATCCACGGCTGTATTGCCTGTGGAAAATGCAGGGAGTTGAAAAACGGAAGATGCGTTTTTAATGATGATATCGTCAATCAATCCATTGAGAAAATAGAACAGGCGGATGGAATTATTCTTGGCGCACCTGTTTATTTCGGAGACATGTGCAGCCAGATGAAAGCTTTTATTGACCGGGTCGGCTATGCTGCAAGGCCTGTAAAGCTTCTCAAAGGAAAGGTTTGCGCCAGTGTAGTGGCAGTCAGGCGGAACGGGGCTCTTGTGGCTTTCAATGCGATGAATAACCTGTTTACGATATCGGAATGCATTATTGTCGGGTCCAGTTATTGGAACCAGGGTATCGGCAACGCTGCCGGTACTGTAGAAAACGACGAAGAAGGGCTGAACACGATGGTGACCCTCGGGAAAAACATGGCGGAAGTTCTTAAGGCTATAAAAGCAAAATAAAGAGGCTGTCAAACCGTAATAAGAATTTTCACTGCGGAAAATCCATTTTCCAAGTTTTCAAACTTAAGTACATGCTCAGGGCCGTAATGCTGTATCAGTCTGTTCTTGATTGATTGTACCGAGCCATATCCATTATTCAAATCACTGACTTCATCAAATCCTTTTCCGTTGTCTGTTATGGATATTTCCGCATATTCATTTCTCTTTTGAACTGAAACCTGTATAAAAAAATCCCCTTCCCGCTTGTCAAATGATTTGTAAATTGATTCATCAACAAAAGTCAAAACAGTATAGTGAGGTATATATATGTCAACGCAAGTCTTATCAATATCAATTTTATAGCTCAATACATCACCATATCGAACCTTAAACATTTCCAGCAGGTTTTTTGCAGCTTCAAGTTCCTCGGTAATCTTTACTATCTGGCCTTCCCTGCAATACCTGTATCTTAAATTATCTATAACCTGTTTGGTAAACAATTGCGTTTTTTCAGCATTCTCCATAGCCGCTATCCGCGAAATGCAGTTAAGCTGCGAGACAATAATATTAAAAAAATGTTTACTGATCTTTATCACCTCCCAGGTTTATTTAAACAAGGCGGAAAATGTACCCTGCCTCCATAGGCGGATGGTGCCTGTTACTAAAATCAGCTTAGGAGTCAAGTATTACGGGTCGCCCATTGCCGGATTTTGTTTAAGAAACCCGGCAATGGATCGCCCGCTGCGCAGATTGTCCACAGCCTATAGAGGGAAGTGTCTTCGGACAATTGAATTATGCATATTTTCAAATCCGTCAAATATCATCTTTTTTTAGTGTTTTGTAAAACTTTTGCGATATAATCGCGGATAAACGGGCTATTCTTTGCACACATGATATCCCGTTATTTAGCTATTAATCGCGGTATAAAAAGTACTATCTCCGGGATGTAAGTCACCAGCAATAAAGTAACGAACATCGCAATATAAAAAGGCAGTAAAGCCTTTGTCGCTTTTTCAATTGAAATCTTTCCAATAGCACAGCCGACAAACAGGGCAGAACCAACCGGAGGCGTACACAAGCCGACGGCGAGGTTTAATACCAGCATAACCCCGAAATGTATCGGATCGACACCCATGTTTGTCAGTACAGGCAATAAAATAGGGGTTGTAATCAGAATAAGCGGCGCCATATCCATAATACACCCCAGCCCTAATAACAATAAATTGATTAAAAGCAGCAGCACATATTTGTTATTAGTTATTGACAGCAAAGCGTTGGTCGCAAGCGCTGGAACCTTAAGATAAGCGAGCATCCATCCAAATGCGCTGGCAGCGGCTATTAGACTCATTACCATCGCAAGCGTTTTCAACGAATCAAATAGTATATCACCTAATTTTTTCAAAGGAATCTCCCTATATACAAAAAACGTGATTATAAAGGCATAGATACAAGCTACGGCTGCGGATTCAGTCGCTGTGAATATTCCGGTCATAACACCGCCGATAATAATAACGGCCGTTACAAGACCAAGGAGGGAATTCCAGATTATTCTCAAAGCTTCTTTAAAAGAAACCTTGTCTTCTTTAGGATAATTTCTTTTTATCGATATAGCCAAGCTGAGTATTGCAAGAGCCAGACCAAGGATAAGTCCGGGTATAAGACCTCCCAAAAACAACGCTCCTACCGACACACCGCCGGCGGCAACGGAATAGATAATCATATTGTGGCTCGGCGGAATCAATACGCCCTGGCAGGCGCTTGTGACAGTGAGAGCAACCGAAAAATCCTCATCATATCCCTTTTCAACCATCATCGGTATCATAATTGCGCCTAACGAGGATACGTCAGCTACGGCGGAACCGGAAATACCGCCAAAGAAAGTACTGTCCAATACATTTACCATTGCAAGACCGCCGCGTACACGTCCGACGATTAAATTTGCAAAATCAACTATCCGGCGGGCTATTCCTCCCTGTCCCATTATCTCGCCCGCAATTATAAAAAACGGAATAGCCAACAAGCTGAACACGTTAACACCTTTTACCATCAATAAAAAAACTGACATTAAAGGCACTTTCAAATATAAAGCGGTAACAACGGACGAAATTGCGAGAGAAAAGGTCATCGGCATCTTGGCCATAGTCATAACCGCGAAAGAACCTAACAAAATAATAATAGCAATGGTATTATCAGGCATTATCAACTCCCCCTTCCTCAGATTTTGAAAGCCCAAATAAATGGGATAGCGATTCATACGCAATCAATAAACCTGTAACAACCGGCGCACCATAATATACCGAAGTAGGGAGTTTTGTTGCGGGAAGAGTTGATCTCATACCGTACCCAACCAGCCTGCATCCGAAGATTAACATTAAAACTCCAAAAACCAGCACCAACAAATCATTTACTTTAGGCAGGATAATTTTACTTAACTTTTTTGGGAGAAAAGAGGCAAATACTTCAATGTTGATGTGAAGCCTGTGCTTGACTCCCAATGCCATGCCGATAAAGCAAAACCATACCATAAGTACTAATGATATTTCTTCGCCCCACGGTATGCTCCGATTTAAAACATAGCGGGTGAATACATTTGCAAATGTAATAAGGCACATCGCAATAAATTGTAATTTAGCCAGCAGAACTAAGAACCGGTGAATATAATCAAAAACTTTTCTTACCATCATATATAATAATGCACCCCCTGTTGTGTGGAAAGGAGCCGGAATAGTTTCCAGCTCCTTTCCGACAACTGAATTAAATTAGAGGTAAACCTCAGGAACCGGTAATTATATGTTATGGTGTGTCGTTTATTCTTTGAATTATGTCGCTATATTGACTATATTCCTCATATAATGGGGCAACGGCATCCTGGAACCCCTGGAAGGCTTCGGGCGTTAACTCCGTAATAACGCAGCCTGCCGCACGCACTTTTTCTTCTGATTCTTTTTCTTTTTCCGCCCATAATCTTCTTTGAAGAGCAACGCTGTCTTTCGCAGCCTGTTTGATAATTTCCTGATCTTCCTTTGATAACTTGTCCCAAACCATCTTGCTTCCAATCAGTATTTCAGGAACCCTGGTATGTCCGTCAAGAGTATAGTATTTTGCCACTTCATAATGGCTTGTGGAATCATAGCTCGGGAAGTTGTTCTCAGCACCGTCAATAACTCCTGTCTGAAGAGCGCTGTAAACTTCACCAAATGGCATTGGGGTGGGAGAACCGCCTAAACAGGTGATAAGATCCATCATCATCTTGCTTTCCATAACGCGAATCTTCATCCCTTTTAAATCTTCAACGGTCTTAACTTCCTTTTTATTATTGTAAAAATTCCTCGCACCCGGATCGTAGTAACAGAGGCCTACAAAATCTGCTTCTTCTATACTCTTTAGCATTTCTTCGCCGATATCACCATTAAGAACATTCCACATATGGTCACTGCTGCGGTAAATGTAAGGAAGCTGCAATACATTCAGCTCATCGGCAAATTCGGTAAGCGGCGCAATACTGACACGGGTAAAGTCAATCGCTCCGAACTGCACCTGTTCAATAACAGCTTTTTCTTCTCCCAACTGTGAACCGGGATAAACTTCGATTTTAACCCTTCCATTGGTTCTCTCTTCCACAAGTCTGGCAAATTCCATGTCGCCTTTTGTTGTTGGGTAGTCCGCTGCATGTGTCTCAGCAAGTCTCAAGACAATTGTATCCTGAGGTTTTTCAACTGGTTTCTCAGCTGGTTTCTCAGGTGTATCTGCCGCCGGCGTCTGTACAGGCGCCGGAGTACATCCTGAAAAAACAGCCGCAAGCAGAATAACCGCTAAGACAATGTACGCAACTCTTCTCATTAAAATCATCCTCCCTGGATTTAATATGTTAAAATAATCGTAGCTCATCAGCTAAAAATTATCTCTGAAATTTATTGTCATTTTCAGAACAATTTTGTGAACAATACATAAATAGTCAATCTTTACTCTCATAACATCAAATTTTTTGTCATAATAGTACTTTCTTGTTCATGCTAATAGCTCCACTTCATTGCTGGCCAATATAAATGTCCCTATTCCCTTAATATCATCGGCTACGGCAGGTTCACTGACATAGTATTCAAAAGTGGAGTCTTTATGCGGGGCGTCTCCCAAACTCGCGCTCTTGCATGTTCCTTTTATACTTATCATGCCGGAATCATCTGTTTCTACCATATGGGTTAACAGCCCGTTATAAGCTTTATTTAAAACAGTAAGAAGGCTTTTATTCAAATAGCCTTTTCTTATGCCCTTTGCGATTGAATAAATAAACATATTTGATCCGGACGTCTCAAGATAATTTTCTTTCCTGTCACCTTTGTCCAAAACCTGGTACCATAAACCAGTGCCGGGATCCTGAACCTTAATTAATCCCTCAATCTGATTTTTGAAAATCTCTACTATTTTATTTCTTTTAACGTGTGTTTCAGGGAAAAAGTCAAGCACATCAATCATTGCCATTGAAAACCATCCGTTTGTGCGGGACCAGAAACTATGCGAGCATCCTGTTTGCTTATTGCACCAGAATATTTCCTTCTTTTCATCCCAGGCCTGATAATGAAGACCGGTATTGACATCCTTTGTATGGGTTGCGGCAACGATAATTTGGTTTGCGATATCGTCAAAAATAGTTGATTCGTTGAACTTTTCAGCATATTCAGCATAAAAAGGTGCCCACATATAAAAACCGTCAAGAAAAATCTGATACGGATAAACCAGTTTGTGCCAAAACACTCCCTCTTTTGTCCTGGGCTGGATTCTTAACTGATCAGCCAGAGTAAGAATAACCTTCTTATATCTTATGTCACCGGTTATTTCAAATAAAGCAAACAATGCTTTTCCGCTGTTAATTGCATCAACCTTAAACTCCTCAACTTGATAACCGCGGACGATTTTTCCCGATTCATTTATATTTTTATCAATGTTTCTTTGAATGTAATTAAAATACATCCTGTTGCCGGTTCTGCGCCATAGTCTTTCCATTGCCTTGAATATGACGCCATACTCATGAGACCACCGTTCATACAAGTCAGGATTTGATTTCATGTAAGATTGCGCCATCTTTTCCGACCATGCGTTGCCCTTTGAATTCATCATACCCCTCCTTAATTCATTTCCTGCATCGAAAGAGGTCCAGAGTGAATTGAATCTGTTTGAAGCTAATTCAAACAGATTCTACCCCCACGATAATTGGATTACTATTGTTAATCTGTTTTATAAATGTTAGTTAGATAAGAACCTTAATGACAATCTTTTTAACCGCCATCGGCTTATCATATGCTACCCTGGGAACATGGCCATCATCAGGGAAAATAATCATAATTGTATCATCTTTAAGAGTTATGTAATCCCCTTCATAACCGGGATCATAGAGAAAGCAATCGGTCTTTGTTTTGTACTCATCCGGCTTCATTCCTTTAAGCGGGCGGTAACCGATTTTTTCCACACCGGAAACAAGATATTGAACATCAATGTGATATTTATGGGCTTCCCACGGTGGGTTAGGGCTTGTAGTATACTCCTGAACAAGCACTACTATGTCTTTTCCGTCAATCTCATACTCTCCCGCCTCAAGGGATTCCAAATCCTCGTTCTTTAAAAACGCAAATGCTTTTTCAAGCCTGGGATTCAGCCCATAGTACTTATAAGCGTTTTTCAATGTGTCAATAATCATAACAATCCTCCTAAGATAAGTTTTTTTGATAAATTCATGTTAGCTTATCCTAAAAGAATTATCTCTAAAAAAAATTGTGATTTTCAGAACAATTTTGTGGATACTTATGGAATAATCTGACGTGATATTTGAGATATCTAATATCTTGCTATAACAGGACTTTTTTGCTATTATAATCTGGTCCTGTAATCTGAAGGAGATATCTTTTCAATTTTCTTGAATACTCTGGAAAAGTAATTGGCATCGCTGTATCCGACCATACTGCTGACTTCGTTTATGCTTAAAGAAGGATTCCTCAACAGTTCTTTTGCTTTTTCAATTCTAACCATGGATAAATAATCTACAAAGTTCATTTGCTTAACCTGCTTAAAAACTTTGCTGAGATAGTACTGGCTAATCCCGGCAACCGCGGCTGCGTCTTCAAGCGTTAAATCTCTCGTAAAATTTTCTCTTACATATTCACAAGCCTTGTTTACCAATAAAACAGTTCTGCTGGACATTGAGCTTCTAAGTTCATTCATCATTTGCTTAATAATCTCATAAGAATAACCCCTCAGCATCTCGGCCGATTTCATTTCAAGTATGTTTTCCATAAAATCATCTACGGTACTAAAGCTTAATTTTGTCTCCATTGAAAGAGAACGCTTCAAAAAAACCATCATCTCAAAAACCTTTCGGCACATTTCCTCCGTACTTGAATGATTATTCTGAATCCACTCTATTAGCTCATTTATTATTATACTTACTTCTCTTTCATCTCCGGAAATTATTTTGCGATACAATTCCTGCTCTTTCATTACCGGGTATTGTTGTTTCGTGTCTTGTCGCGTTAAGTGAGAATAACAATTTACGCCATAAGGTGTTTTTATCTTGTGAAGCGCAATTTTTGCGCGCGTAAACGAGGCGCATATATCATCAAGCACATTGCAATGGTTTCCAATACCAGCTTTTAGCGGCACATTCAACTGCATGTGCAGTTGCTCGTTTATTCGTCCTACAAGCCGGGCGATATTATCTTGATCATGAAGATCTTCTCTATTATTGAGAAACACAATCATATATATGTGTTCGCCAACTGGGCAAACAAGCGTCTTTATATTCTCTTTTTCGAATTCGGCCTTTAGTTTTACCATATACCTTTTTTTAATCATTCCCTTTTGTAAGGCAGATACAACAGGTATTTCACCCGCTGAATAATTTATTTCGGCAACAATCGCAACAGCTTTTTCCATTCGCAGCCCGAGAATATTAAGATACTCTTCAGCCTGGGAAATGTCATTGCCCGCTATTGAAAGCAATGCAACCAGCTCGGACTCAAAATAATTTGTAACCTGCTCAAGGCGTGTTTTGGCTTCTCTCTCCCTGAACTTTCTCTCCTGATCTTTCTTAAGGTTATTTATTATTCCTTCAAGGGCTTGTATTATCTGATCATTTGTAGCAGGCTTCACAACAAATTCCTTTGCTCCTACTTTTATAGCCTCCTGAGCATAGTTAAAATAATTAAAAGCAGTCAAAAATAAAACCTGCAGGTCAGGAAATATTTGCTTTATCCGTTTTACAGCTTCAATTCCATTGATACCTGGCATTTTAATATCAATAAGCAAAATATCCGGTTTAAACAACATGGCTTTTTCAATAGCTTCCCTTCCGCTGCAAGCCTCCTCAATCTCATTTATCTCCAGCTCGCTTTGCTTTATTATATATTTCAGCGCATCCCTTTCAATTGATTCATCATCAACAATCATTATTTTATACATTGTCGCTTTCTACCTTTCTTACAGGAATATTAAGTGTTATTACCGTACCCAATCCGCTTTTGCTTCTGATGCTCAGACATTTTATATCGTTTGTAAAAAACTTCAGCCGTGAGTACACATTGGAGACTCCAATAGCTGTCGTATGCCCTTCCTGCTTGCCTTTTTGCATATTCAGAAAATCGTTCAGCTTATCTTTTGGAAAACCAACTCCGTTATCAATAATTTTAACCTGCACGGATTCAGACTTTTTAAGAATACGGATTCGTACACACCCGCCACCTTCCTTTGGTTCAATTCCATGAATAATTGCATTCTCAACAAGCGGCTGGAGTGTAAAACACGGTACGGTAACATCCTCCGTACCGGCTTGACAGTCCAGTTCAAACTGTAATCGTGATCCGAACCGGTATTGCTGAATATATATATATTGTTCTATGCACTCAAGCTCTTTTTTTAGTGTAACTAACTGACTGGAATTCATAAGATTATATCTGAACAGATTTGACAGTGCCTGTATCAGCATTGTCGTATTCGTTGCGTTTTCAAACATTGATGTTCTTGCGATAGCATTGAGCGTGTTGAATAGAAAATGCGGATTTATTTGCGACTGGAGAGATATGAATTCCGATTCCTTTAAAAGTTGATTAATTCTCATATTCTCCATTTCCTCCTGATGCAGCTTTTTCTCGATTTCAGATTTTTCCTTCAAATCATTAAACATTTTTTTAATACTTTCACTCATCAGGTTGAACGAATTTGCCAATGAACCGACTTCATCAGCGGAGTTCACCTCAATTGGTCCAACTTCAAGATCTCCATGCGCCATACGTATAGATGCATTTGCAAGACTTCTAATTGAACGGGTAAGATAATTTGAGAATATGAATGTAAACAACAGACAAAGTATCGTCATTACGGCAATAACCGCCAAAATAGACATTCTCGCCCTCGTAGCCTTCTGCGCCAAATCCTCATAATAATAGGAACTTAGATTTAAACGGGTATATAGTAATTGACTGATGTATCCTTCAATATATTCACCAATATGCAGCGCTTTGTAGAAATGCATGTAATATACTGAGGACTCGTCGTTGTTCATCTTTTGGACAATACCCGTGTCACATTCTTTAAGGTAAACTGTCATCGCGTTATTGATTGCGCGCAATAAAAAATATGTTTCAAGCGATTTATCGGATTCTTTGTCGACCTTATCAATCAATTCCAGAATATACTCAACATTTTTATCCAGTTCCGCCTTAAAGGCTTCATCGCTTTCCATATGCTGGTATTTTAAATAGTGGTCTATAAATTTGGCATTGTTTCTCATCTGAATGAATAGTTTGTTTAGTGTAAAGTAGCTTTGAAGATTACTGCGGAATTCATCGATAAAATGATAGGTTCTAAGATGCAAATAAAAGCTGATAATACTGATACCTAAAATTATAACCGCAAAAAATAAGATTTGCTTGGTTTTAATTGAGAGTTTGTACCTTTGCTTTTTTATCATATCATACACCTTTTGCCAAACTATATATTTATGCGATTTTGTCTGGCGGTTAATGCTTTATTTTTGCAAATTAATTTGGTAACAATAATCCTATTAAATTTAAATGGATATAATTCTGCCCCCTCTAAATTATCTCTATGAAAAGTATACCAAATAATTATGCAAAAAAAAAGAAAAGCAGCTTCCTCTCCATAATCAGAATTATGGTAAGCCATGGCGCCTACTCTTTCGATTCTTTGCTTTCATAGATTTCAGTTATTATTTTTTCCATCGGCAGTTCTTTTATCGATATATCGGAAAACTCACACATCTCTGACAACCGCCTTATGATTGCGTTAATGGAATTATTTTCAATATTAACTTCCAACGTATATTCATAATCCGAATTCTTTTCAATTACCTTTATGCCTTCAAGTTCTATTTCAGCTAAAGGCTCTGCTAGAATCAGGCGTATAATTTTTTTTGCTCCCAGATTCATTTTCAGCCTTTGAAGAGTATCATCAAAAACCTTCTGCCCGTGATTAATAATAATAACCTTCCTGGCAAGCTGTTCAACATCCTCCAAATCATGCGTTGTAAGAATAAAAGTAACTCCTTGCCTGTTCATTTCCTTAATAAAGCTTCTAATCTTCTGTTTAGCTATAACATCGAGACCTATAGTCGGTTCATCAAGAAATACAATTTTGGGTCTATGCAGCATCGCCATTACAAATTCACATTTCATTCTCTCACCGAGGGAAAGAACACGGGTGGGCTTTTCAATTATATCTTCCAGTTCAAACAGCTCGGTCAATTCTTTCAGCGTGTTCTTAAATTCCTTCTCCGGAATGGCATAAATAGCCTTGTTCATATGAAAGCTGTCTATAGGAGGAATATCCCATACAAGCTGTGACTTCTGCCCGAACACAGCACCAATATGATTCACATATGTGTTTCTGTCCCTGAACGGTGTATAACCCATAACCGATATATGCCCGCTTGTGGGATAAAGCGTTCCTGTAAGCATTTTAATTGTTGTGGATTTTCCCGCACCGTTAGGACCCAGAATCCCTGTGATCTGCCCCTCATCAACCTGAAAAGATACATTCTGAACCGCGTTCACATTAACTCGTTCGCGGTGAAAAAAGCTCTTTATAGTATCGGTGAAACTGCTTCCCCTTCTGTATGTATAATATGTTTTTGTTAAGTTGTTTACATCGATTATAGCCAATTTTTATCCTCCTACTCCTTCATATAAACGGATCATGTGCCGGAACAGAAAAACTCCCGCCATTGCAAATAAAAAGCATGGGAGTATCGCAATGAATGCTGTGGCATCCGCTTTACCTAAAAGAGACGCTGCCGGAAAGTACCCTACCATCGCGACCGGTATAATAAACGAAGTAAAACCTGAAATAACTTTATGGAATATGTTTTGCGGGTATCTTCCGAAATATTTGATGCTTTCGAAAATTTCGGGTATTCTTGAGTTACCGACCCATTTGAACGAAGTGGCCGCCATAATAAATGAAATACCCATCATAACACATACGCCTGACAAAAAAAGAACAATAAACTGTAAAACCATCAGGATTGAAACCGGTCCGATATGAGGAAGCGCAACGACAAATATTACCAACCCGCCGAGAAAAAGGCCAATGCTGCTGAATTCAATCGTTGAAGCGGTCAGGAAAAAAAGGCAGTCAACAGGCTTTATCAGTACAATTTCGAGGCTGCCTTCTATAATGTGCCGCATTGTCGCCCATAAGACACCATTAAAAAGGATATTTGCTATTCCTGTTGACATTGTAAATACAGCCTGGATCAGTAAAACCTCGTATAACGTCCAGTTCGGGAATTCCGCTCCCGAACCGTAGATTAACAGCGTAAAAAGCGGGAAAAGAATATTGCTTACAAGCATTATAAAATTATCTAAAAGGAAATTAAGCCGATATGTCAGCGCGGTTGATATTGATATTTTAATGCATTCTATGTATATCCTGATATATTTTTTCAGCATTTTTCCTCCTGTCACGCTATTATGCACCAACTCCGGTAAACCTTTTCATTGACAAACGATAGATATACTCACTAATAATGGCTGTTACCGCGACGGCAATTGCCTGCAGTCCAACAACCTGCGGAATCGGCATCGACACACCCGCAAGGGTATAACGGCCTATATAAACCATCGCGGGAACATACGACACATATTGAAACGGCAGAAACAATAAAAACTTCTGTAATGCCCCCGGGAAAAACACAAGCGGGATCAATCCTCCTGAAAATATACTCTGCAAAAGCAGATATACCCTGCGCACACCGGCAGCCTGTACAAGCCAGAAAGCCGTCATGCCAATCGTATAATTAAGGTATAGATTCATCAAAAAAGCAAGAGCCACCGAAATGATTGCCCAGCCGAAATTTGCGGGGCGCATGTTTATTTTAAATATAAAAACAAAAATAAAAAGACACGGCAGAAACTCAAAAAGAAAGCCAAGAACCCTATGCCCTATCTTCTGCGATAATGCAAAAAAGCGATGGTGTATCGGCCGCAGCGCAAATGTCAGGAACTTCCCCGTCCGCACAAGCATCTGAAGGTTCCAGTCCGCAAAATCCATTGTAAGGTATCCTATTAGGGTGGTGACCCCAAAATAAGTCAGCATTTGAGAAAGCTCCATTCCATTGAGCGAAGTCTTCCCTGAATAGACAACCGACCAGATAAAATACTGAACAATGAAATAAACCGGCCCTACAAAAATGGATACCATCGAATGTGTGCGGTATGCGCTCCATTCCTTATATGTAACCAGCGCCACGGCTTTAACAACCCTGAACTTCTTTACAAGGAAATTCATTATTTCAGCCCTGACCATATTATTGCAGCCACATTGAATAGCCCATGAGCATGCCAGGCATCATTCGTGAAAGGCACAAACCATGAGGCTACAAGTTTTTCAAACGGATCGATAATCAGACAGCATGCCCCGGCCCCTTCGTGAAAATATGAGCCCTTGGTATAAAACGTTGACAGGTTATACCTCATATCCGGGCCAAGGCCATACAGACGAGGAACACCTCCCGCGTTCCAGCAGTAATCCTTTATATCACCCGTAAGATAGAATGTTGACATTTTTTCAACCGCTTTTCTGCCAATTATCCGGTTTCCTTCATATGTACCGTTATTTAAAAGCATTGTCCCGAATTTATTCAGATCATAAGCGGTTGAAAACATTCCGCCCCCGGTTGAGGGAATTTTGCTCCATATACTGTCATCCTGCGTTTCACCATTCAAAAACGACAGCATTCTTTCTTCCCTGCGTTTGTTCAGGACATTCATCCTTAATACCTGTTCCCTGGTGGGGGTAAAACCCGTATCTTTCAAACCGCACGGCTTAACTATGTTCTCAACAATATAGTCATGGGCAAACATACCGCTTACCCTTGTAATAACCTCGCCGAGTATAACATAACCAAAACTGCAGTACGCCCATTCTTCTCCGGGTTTCTTGTACATTCCCGCGGAAAGAGCGGCTTCAATCCAGTTCGTCCCCTTCATATTTTCTATAAAATACCACGGAGACTTAAAGTATTTGTTTTCAAACGATCCGGGATCGGAATACATACCGGATGTGTGCGACAACAGGTGGGCAATGTTTATTTTGTTGAACGGTGGTTCCTTGAATTCATCAATAAATTCACCCACTGTCTGATCGAGCCTCAGCATGCCGTCTTCTGCCAGTTTGAATATCGCGACCGCGCAGAACAATTTCGTAATTGACGCAATCCATTGTATTGTATCTGGCTGCAGTTGACGATCATCGTCCTCCCTGTACGATAGTTTTCCCACAGCAGCATTAGCGAATATTTTGCCATCTCTGGACAGGCAGTAATTGGCGGACAGAATTTCTTTTTTCTCAATCATTTTTTTAAAATGTTTGTCCAGGACAGTCAGTCTTTCCTTGTCGTAGTTCACATCAGCAGGTAAATAAGGAGTATCGGAGCGTATCATAAAGTCCACCTCTTTCTTATTTATTTTTTTCAAGCCTTGTCGGATAGTCGGAATATTTTGTAATTATTATCAAGTGTCCAAGAAGTTACAAATAGATGCATACTTGAAAAAAAGAAAAAATTCACTAAAGGTGCATAAAATATTGATTTCCTTATTTTATGAAATTTTCAAACATAAATCAAGCCCTAAAAATTCGAGCTCACCTTTATTAACAGGAAACTTCTCAAAAAATTAAAAGCTCTTATATCATGGACTTTCTGCTATATCAAAGTCGGGTATAAAAAAGAAACAGCTAATTGACAAATCATTTCAACTAACTGTTTCTAACCATCCTCTGTCTTTCCTGCGGCATCTATTCCGTCAAAACCAGGTTGCAATAAAATACAGCATTATTTCCATCAGGTATGTATTCAATAGAGACCTTATATTTATTCCCATTCCAGTAAATTGTATTGCTGATGTATTCATCCGAATCCCTCCAGCCTCTTTCTATGTAAGATTCCATGTATTGCCGGACATCGTCTTCGGTAAGTCCGCTGTACTCGAAAATTATGAAGTATGCTTTGGAATCGCCGTAAGCTTCTACTTCGCCGATCATAGTGCCTTTTGTCGGCGGTACAATTTCTTCAGGTATTTCGCCGTAAGGCCAGGTACCCTGTTCTTCGACATACACGGTTATCTTCAGCAAGCTCTCTCTGCTGAATTCAAAATAAAGGGACATATTCTCTTTCTTGGCGTAATCACTGTCGGTATACCACCCATCGGCTTCCAAAAGCTCCAGATACTCATTCAAATCATCTTCACTGGTATTGTCTATATAGATTGCGTACCCTCCTTCGTCCTCAAAAGAATTAGTTACTTCCCCCTTCGTGTATTCCGGAATTTCGCTCGGAATTTTATCAGCCGGCCATCCCTTGCGGCCCATCAGGTTGCCGAAAATGTTCAGCATATCCCCCATCTGCGGAAGTCCGGTGTTTCCCGATGCGTCCGTACCTGAATCCGGCGAAACTACCAGACCCGAAGAAGTCGTGGAACCCGAAGAAGTCGTGGATTCTGAAGAAGTTGAAGAACCCGAAGAATCGGAAGAATCGGAAGAATCAGAAGAATCCGCCGGATCCGAAGAATCCCCAAGCTCTGAATAATCCTCCCAATCTTCGCCTTTTCTGTCCCCCGGCAGGCCTCCTTTCGGTACGCCGACCATAACCGCGTCCCATTTTCCAATAGCGCCTAAAACAATTTGAGCTCCCTTCGCAGTTACCGATATATAATAAGTTTGCATACGCGTTCCTCCGCCTCCTCCCCGTTGTTGCGCATCAGGAAGGACCTTTGGGCCCACAATGCCGAAATCAAAATTACCTTCCCCACTCATATTCATAGACCCAAGACTATGCAGAAATTCCCCCACATCAACAGTCGGGTCGCCTGGACGCAGTTCGGTGGGAATGTTCTTTCTTCCTGAAGGATTGTTCGAAAGAGAAAATTCAAGATTTCCGGTAAGGGTAAGCTTTAAATCGCCATACGCCACCATTTCCACTTCTTTCGGCACTACACCCTCTTTCATTTTTCCGGTAATCGTGATCACAGGCTTTCCGTAATACTTGCCGGTGATTTTGCCGCTCCTGTTTACAGCCGTCAGCCGCATATTGGCTTTAAATTCCCAAACTTCATCATCTTTTATCATCGTGAACTCCTTTGCGGGTCCGTTTGCGACAAAACGCCACTCTTCCCATTCACCCTTGTTTTTTGTATTTTTGCTGGCACCGCCGGAACCGCCTTTACCAATCCCGACAATGCTGAAATGGTTCAGCTCCGCTGTTACATAACTGATTCCGTCTTCGCGTACTATTTCGCTGTCCACCTCATAACCTACGCTTTCACCGTCATCATAGACTATAATGCATGCGGATTCGGGAAGCTCGGTTTCCACCGCGAGGGCAACGAAAACCGGCATCGAAGGCTGGATTGTCTTCCCTTTGTTTATCGCTTTCAGTTCATAAAAAGTCGATAATTTCTCTCCCTTTAGCCCTTTGTCTTTCGACAGCGGAGTTATCGAAACATTTGTCCCCTCGGGGAAAACCCCGGGCATCGCGACAACTGTAGCTGTTGTCCCTTCCGATTCAACTTTGAAATGTGCCCCCTCCGAATCGGTTACCGTAGCGCTTTGCTTTTTCGATGTATCCAGCGCGATGGAATTCTTTTTTAATTTTGTATTCCCTTTGCATCCTGTGAATAAAAATATAATAGCGAGCAATAATGCAATAACATAAAATAACTGCTTTCTCATAAGCATGCTCTCCTTTCTGTGATAATGCTGATGAATATTACATAAATTCTTAGTATTTCGGATTATCCTCTTTTCAACAGGACCTGATGCCAAATACAAAAACACCCGATTATATTTTATTGTCATTCCGGTTAAATAGATAGGTAATATATAATTATAAATAATAAGAAAAGTGTGAGACAGATGGCTGCCCTTTACCTTTGATTTCATAGATTTCTGATATGATCTTTTCCATTGACAGCTTAGTTAACCGACCACTCATACCGGCGGTTTGGCGGCTTGCCGTCGTTTGCGCCGCCCACACGCCTTGTGGAAACGGCAGCTGGGCATTTTTCTTACCTTTTTGCGAGCTAATAAGCCATGAGCCGGTTTTCTCATAAGCGTTTCTCTCTCAAGTGGATTGTACGGGTCATCACTTCGCGCTCTACTGGCGCATAATTATCCTCCGTGCAGAACAACGCAACCTGTTCCGTCCATCCGCCGCGAAGGAGGATGGTGTGCCTTTTCGGCTTGTATTTGACCTTCGTGACGCGGTTCCATTTAAGAAAAGTCTCCTGCCGTGACTGCGCCAGCGACCCCGCGCCCGCCACCGCGGGTTTACCGGAAAGCAGCCCCAATACGACCGTAATGGCATTTACGATTCGGTTCTTTTTTGCCTGTTTTGCCTGCGTACGGCAGAGTACGCCCTTGTCATCCAGCACAAATTCCGCCTCATATTTTCCCCGATAGACCGCCATGATGAAAAGCCAGGTGAAAAACAGCAATGCGGCAATGAGCCCGAGCCCATAGAGCGCATAGACGCTTTTACCTGACGCAAGCCCGATGACCAGTGCAACAAGGCCGAAGGGGATGCCGATGACAATCCCCAACTGCTTCAAAACAACCGTGTTTTTGAATATGGATACACTTATCTGCCATTGTATTTTTTCCATCGTCATTCCCCCTTCCCATAACCGTCTTTAATAATAGCCGCCAATGCCGCCGAGCAGTTCTCCGATGATACTTATTAGAGCGGTCCTAAATAAAATAGGGAATTTATATAAATTGGCTTCACTATTTTGCATAAAGCCGCCTATCGGCTTTTGTTCCGGAGCCGGGATTTTTTCTTGACCTCAAGCACAAGTAAGAAAATACCCAATCCCATTATAACATAACCTGTAAGACCCGCCTTTTCGCCGTCCTCCGCATTGACATGGGGCCAGAAAGGAAGATAGCGCACCGGCATGGTTTGCCTCATGTGACTTCCACCCGGGAAAACCCGAGTCACCGACCCGGTATAGCGCTTACCATTCACGGAAAACTGATAATCCAGTTTGTAGCGGCTGGGGTTCCTTGTGGATTCGTCATTGTTAATGATATACTTCTGCTCATATCCGGTCACCTGGGCGGTGACTGTACTGCCCGCCACTCCAAGGGTCAACTGACCGATTCCCAACAGAATAAGGATGACTGCAATGGGAATCATCAGCAGATCCATGATCCGGCCTTTCAACGGCTTTCGCGATGCCGTAGGCCGGTCGGACACGGGTACAGCAGGCACGGACGAGGCAGGAAGGACGGAATTCTCCCGCCGCTGCGCCGCCCCACAGGAAACGCAAAAGCGCGCGTTTTCGTTTATCCGGTTCCCACAATTTAGACAGAACACCTGCAACGCCTCCTTTCTCGCTTCAGTCGATATCGACAATGCCGGGGATGCCTTTTGTATTGATCATGGATTAAACCTCCCTTTTCAGAATTTGATAAATACCGTTTCCCGTCTATTTCAGCAGCGGGCATTTGCCTGCTTCTATTTTTGCTTCTGCCTGTCAAGGCAGCAGTGTCGGCGTGATTCCCGTCTCATAGCGAAATCGCTCAGAAATTTGCTCCAGCACGACTGGATCGATTACCGGGCGCAGAAGCCGGATGTTCTGTGTTCGCTTTTCCGTGCCGTAGGTGAAGGAGATGAAATCCGCTCCGATCTCCACAGCCCTGAGGCGGATGCCGTCCTGGTTGAACTTGATGGTCTTTTCGCCCAGCAGAATGCCGAAGTACGAGACGATCACCTCGGTATTTTCGATATTATCCGTCCGCACCGCTTCACCAGACAGATCGCTGATTACGGCGATGCTGACATGGAGGATTGGATTTTCTGCAATGAGCTGCGCGTTCTTTAGCTTGCCTACCCCCCGCAGCCAAAACGACGCCGTAACTCCACTAACAATCACTGTGCATGTTAGAAGTATCTGCACTCGGATTTCAGACATTGCTCCCCCAAAAACAAGAAGCATACCGCCCGTCAATATGCCAAAGCCGGTTAGAGCTGCCAAAACGAAGTTTTTTCTTTTGATCGCTTTCAAACGTACGCCCCCTTGTCCGGTAGGATTTTATTCTTCAAGAGTAGCATAGCAAAAGCAGGGCCAAAAAAAATCACCCGACCGGGTGGTTTGCATGAAAAAAGCCCCACCTTTTTCGGGTAGGGGCTCAAATTACATGATTTTCAGGGGTATTATTCCTTAAATATATCGTGGTGTTTATATGGGATATCAGATACTACCTGTCCACCAGGACATACCAAAAATTATAGGGGGGACAATGGGATAAATTTTAATCATTGCCGCCTCTTTTTTTCCTGTTCATAAAAAAGATAAGGAACCCTCCGGCAATCATCAAAACCACCTGTCCGGCTCCGAGTCCTGTGTCCCGCTCCATGGCGTTTATATAAGGGAAAGCAGAAAAATACCGCACCTGCACAGTCGATGTTCCATCGGCATTCAGATAGACTGAATCTCCAATCTTCTTTGTAAATCCGTTAATCTCTTTCCCCTCAGGAAGGGTGAATGTATAGCTTATATTGTAGGTATACCGCCCCGGCTTGCCGTCAGTTCGCTCGCCGCCCTCACGCCGAATATCGGTGATGACGGCGGACGCGCTTTTTCCGACAAAACCGAGAATGGCCTGGGATGCGCCCATGAAAATGAGGCCAATGCCCAGCAGTGTGATAAGTATACGAGGAATCAGTCCCTTTTTCATAATTGGTTCCCCTTATGGCTGCTCATTCCGGTAAACGCCGTCCTCGCCCACAGCAGGAGGCGCAAAAGCGTGTATTTTCGTCCAGCGTTGCCGCAGTTTAAACAAAACATGATCTGCGACTCCTTTCATTTTTTTGGGGGAGTCAGTTCGCTTCTCTCCACACATAGTAATATTTAAAGCCGTCGCCGTTCAGGTAGAGTATAATGGCCATTTTTCTGCCTTCTCTTCCTTGAACCGCTTTTTTCATCTGTAGGGTTCCCTGATATGTTTGCACGTATGACTCTCCGTCGGGTGTGACAAACATGACCTTACCCTCTGTTGCTCCGCCGGGATTAACGGTTTCGATGTCAAAGTAGAAGTGTAATCCGCTGATGCCCCAATCGGACTCTACACTCCGGTCGACTGTTATAGACGGCATATCGGTCCCGCTGAAATATTCAGGCGGGTCGGTCCATTTTGTCACCGCCTCGCCGTAAGCGATTATATTGCTGCTGTCGTCTGTGCGCCAATATTTGTTTGTAAAATTATTTTTTTCTCCTGTTCCCTCAATGTGATCCCAGATGGTGTCTGTCGTGCCCATCACGGTATTTCTAATAGGCCCCGATTCCGCCGTATCGTTAGGATTTTTGTAATATTCCCAATGGGTGAAATACCAGCCGGGTTCTTTCTTTTCTTCTTCAAGAGTGATTTTACCGTTTTCGAACGGCAGCGGTACAGCGACGGTAGCGCCCTCAATGATGCTGAAGGTCAGAACTTCCTCAATGCCGCGACCGCGGATGATCACCTTGTAATTTCCCAGCACCCAGCCATCGTCCGGCTGTTCCAGTATGAACGCGCCGCGGCCGAAATCCTCGCCGGTTTTTACCTTGAAGGTGTGGATGGAATAATCGTCGTCTAAGTAGATCCATTCGACCTCGATTTCGTCATTGCCAAAATTGTCGTAGACAAACCACACATAGAGCTCCTTCGCGTCCGCGGAGTATTTTGTGACCGTATCGACGGGAATAAACTCCTCGATACGCGAGGTCATCCGCGCTTCCAGGAACCGCGGGTCACCTTTCCCGGTCATGTCTCCGTATTTTTCCGCGATGGCCTCGACCATCGCCTTCTCCCGGGACTTTTTGCCGAAGCTGCCGGGCTTGAAGCTTCCGCCGATATCCAGACATCCGGAAAGAGTCAGTGCCAGGAGTACGGCGGCACAGATGATACAAGCAATTTTTTTCATGGTAATCCTCCTAATTTTGATAGATTATTTCAGCAGCGGGCATTTGCAACGGAAACAGGTGCCCTCGCTGCAATATAGAAACTAACGACAGCAGCAACGGCAAGAATTATGGAAAATGAAATCCGTTCCGATCTCCTGTCCGGCATAATTTTATTCTTCAAGAGTAGCATAGCAAAAGCGAGGCCATAAAAAACCACCCGAGCGGGTAGTTTGCATGAAAAAAGCCCCTACCTTTTTCGGGTAGGGGCTCAAATTACGTAATTTTCAGAGGGTTATACGGGAGGGGGGGGCGTCCTCTTTTTTCAATATGATGTTAATCAACTCTGCGCGGCTTTGAATACCAAATTTGGAATAGATGTTTTTCACATAATACTTGACCGTGTTTTCGCTGATCGTTAATTCGCCGGCAATTGTCCTGTAGGTCTTTCCCTGAAGCAGCAGGGAGGCGACTTGCCTCTCCCGTTCCGACAGGTTTCCGAACCTTGCAGCTCGCTCAATCTGGCCTGTTTGCTCCTGAGCGGACAGTCCGGAGAACTCCGAGAGGTACGCATGACCTTTGAGCAGAGAGGAAAGATGCTTGTGCAGCGGCGGCAGGAGAACCAGCGTCACACAAACCACGACCAGCGCCAGCAGAGTGGAATCTGAAATACGCGTACTCGCAGATGTGATGGCTTTGCCAATGAGCCCGCCCAGCAACACTCCCAATACGTTGGCGGAGAGGCCAATACCAAGAATCTTCGCGGGATTTTTGTGAAGCTCCAGCATTTCTCCGAGAATACTCCACCAAAACAGGTCATACACGCCGCAGGCCCCCAGCATCAGTGTATTGACTATAAGATAGCTGGCCGCCCCGCGGCCAAGGCTCATAAACCCGATAAACGAAAGCCCGATCATGGCGATGGCCACATAGAGGATATAGGACCGGTTAATTCGCCGGGGCAGATTTCTCATGACAAAGAGTGCAACGATATAAGGAACGGCCCAATACCAGCTTGTTAAACCTTCAAGATGCGCAAATGCGGGAATCACCACCTGATACATGAGCCCCGAGTTTATGGTGATAATGATTATGAACAGGCACAAGAAAATTAGAAGCCTCGCAATGCCCACGGGATTCTCACTCTGTGCGGAGGGAGCGGAGGAAACTGCGTTATCATCTGACGGAAGCTTTAAGGCAAAAACGAAGGCACCGAGCAGCATAAACATGGCCAATGCGAGCCCTGTCTGCGGCGATAGATGGATGGCCGCCATATTGCAAAGTATCATGAGGACATTGGATAAGATCAGCATATCCGCGATCGTTTTGATCCGTTCGTTTTTCGGCGTGCCGCTTTTCAGATAAAACGCCCAGGCTGCCACGCAGCCTCCAGCGAGAAACGAGCTCGCGATAATCCCAACCGTCCAGAATGCGGACGGCGGGAAGAAAAAAATAACAGAGACGGCGATGAAAAAGAGATAAGAATACAGAAACAGCCGTTTTGCAGCTTTCTTTGTTTTTATAAACAGCCCGCACAGCAGCAGCCCTGCGAAAACGGCCGCGACTGCGCTGAAGACCATACCAGCGGGATCAATTTTATAGCTATCTGTCAGGGAGTAGAAGATTTGGCCTTCAAAAAGAAAGGCCAGCAACCATGAGGAAAACAGGGAATGGATAAGAACGGAAAGTTTTCGTTCATCCAGATTTATATGTAATATCTTTTGCGGATATCTGTCCGCCATCTCGCCACCCCCAAATAAATATGCACCTCTAATGCTGCTTTTTTATGTCTTCCATCAGCGGGCTTGGGGGCATCTTTTGGTATTAGCTATAGAATACCCTTTTTTACCGCACCTTCAATTCTTTTGGTAACGCAATACAAAACAACCATGCGGCTGGTTGCGCCCTATAATAATCCAACTTATAGACTCACCAAATTGTCGATATCACTATTATACTGTACGAGCTCACACATTTCAACAAATAGAAAATATGTGTTTGTGTCAAGTAAACGTGGGTAAACCGGAAAGAACCATAAAGATGCTGAAAAGCGGCTGGTAAATAAAATTTCTTGTGTATATAATAACGAAACAGCTAACCGGCACATTGTACCAATTAGCTGTTTCTGATCTGGCAAAGGACACGACGATTGATACAATGCACCTGTTTTACATAGAAT
>Ga0123334_1002271_pt1 | contig 22422 bp, 20 predicted proteins | sample BiotimSIPDNA_FD_89706 | JGI IMG/M metagenome (GOLD analysis project Ga0123334, IMG submission 89706) | Anaerobic biogas reactor microbial communites from Washington, USA - Biogas_R1 time_0 SIP DNA | ecosystem: Engineered > Bioreactor > Anaerobic > Unclassified | place: Washington, USA... | reverse complement strand
TTTATCTCTTCTATCACATTTACGACAGATGCTTTGGCATCTTGAAGCTTTTGTCGGACTGCTTCGCGTTTTGAGGTGGCTTCTTTCACCACAGCTTTGCTATCTTTTTCACTTTTATCTTTTTGGCTTGGTTTGATAATATCTTTGATGTTAAATTTTTTTCCTGACATACTATTCCTCTTTAGCGACTATATCTTCTTTATGGAAGAACTGGATGGTAATGACTTACCAATTGATATAAGGTCATTATACCAATTTTGGCTTGCCTGTTCAATCAAATATGATTACAAAAAACTATTAAAAATAATTCAAGAAATTGACTTCCTACTGTAGATTTGCTATAATCGGCGTGGCAAAAACGACCAGCTTTAATTGAGGTTTAATGACAAAATTAGAAATCAAAGATTTACATGTCAATGTTGGCGAAAAAGAAATTTTGAAGGGTTTTAACCTTACTGTTAATGGCGGTGAAGTTCACGCCTTAATGGGTCCCAATGGAACAGGTAAATCCACTTTAGCTTACGCCCTTATGGGGCATCCACGATACAACATTATCAAAGGTGATATCCTCCTTGATGGAAAGAGCATCATGGACATGTCTGTTGATGAGCGTTCACGGCGAGGCATGTTTCTGGCTTTTCAATATCCGGTAGCTATTCCCGGTGTGACCCTGGCAAATTTTTTACGAGCGGCATTGAATGCCAAAGCGAAGGCAATCAATCCTGATGATAAAGGCATCAGCCTGGTGAATTTCAGACGATTATTACGGTCGAAGATGGATATGCTCAAAATGGATTATGCATTCGGGGCACGGTATCTTAATGATGGTTTTTCAGGCGGCGAGAAAAAACGCGCCGAAGTTTTGCAGATGGCTATGCTCGAACCACGCATTGCTATTTTGGATGAAACGGATTCAGGACTTGATATTGACGCTCTCCGAATTGTCGCGGATGGCGTGCACGCGTTAAAGTCAAATGAACTGGGCGTAATATTGATTACGCATTACCAACGCATGTTGGATTATATGAACCCGGATTTGGTGCATATCATGTATGGCGGTTCCATTGTTGAGTCAGGTGGAGCAGATTTGGCTCTAAAATTAGAAGATCAAGGTTACGACTGGATTCGTGAAAAATATCCTGATACCCGCAACGCTGGGCAAGCATAGAACGGGCAATCAATGACTGAACAAAACAAACAAAGTTTTTTAAACCAATTTGGGTCTGACTACCAATATGGTTTTAGTGATCCGGATATAGCCAGCTTCCGTGCTGAAAAAGGCTTGACGCGCGATATCGTACGTCAGATTTCAGCTTTTAAAGAAGAGCCGGAATGGATGCTTAACTTGCGTTTAAAAGCCTATGAACACTATATTAAGCGACCTATGCCTGGATGGGGTCCTGATATTAGTGGTTTGGGTTTAGACGATATCTATTATTATGTGCGCCCACCTGAGATAAACCAAAAATCATGGGATGATGTCCCAGACACCATTAAAAACACCTTCGATAAATTGGGCATTCCTGAAGCGGAGCAAAAATTCCTCGCAGGTGTTGGTGCGCAGTATGATTCTGAGATGGTTTATCATAGCATTCAGGAAAATCTTGAAAAACAAGGCGTAATTTTTTTGAGTATTGAGAATGGTCTAAAAGAATACCCTGATCTTTTTAAAGAATACTTTGGCAAAGTTGTACCCATTCAGGATAATAAATTCAGCGCTTTGAATACTGCTGTTTGGTCTGGTGGGTCCTTTGTTTACGTACCAAAAGGCGTAAAAGTCGACTTGCCCCTTCAGGCTTATTTCCGCTTAAATAACCCAAATTTAGGACAGTTTGAACGCACCCTGATAATCGCTGATGAAGGTTCCCAGGTTCATTATGTTGAAGGTTGCACCGCGCCGACCTATACTGAAGATTCTTTTCACAGCGGTGTGATTGAAATCATCGTGAAAAAGAATGCGCGTGTGCGTTATTCGACGATACAAAACTGGTCTACCAACGTATACAACTTGGTTACCCAACGCGCGGCAGTTTATGAGAACGGTACCATGGAATGGGTGGATGCCAATCTTGGCTCTAAAGTGACCATGAAGTATCCAAGCTGTTATCTTTATGGTGAGGGCGCGCATGGTGAAATGCTTTCTGTCGCTTTTGCAGGACCTGAGCAAATCCAAGACGCGGGTTCGAAGATGATTCACTTCGCTCCGAATACCAGCAGCAAGATTACCTCAAAATCGATTTCACGCGGAAATGGACGCTCATCCTATCGGGGCATGGTGCGAGTGGCGAGTGGCGTTGAAAAAATCAATTCCAATGTTGTTTGTGATGCGTTACTGCTTGATTCGGAATCAGCTTCAGACACTTATCCTACGATTGATATACGCTCGGATGACGTCAACATTGGACATGAAGCCTCGGTTAGCCGGATTGGAGAAGAACAGCTCTTTTATCTCAACAGTCGTGGTTTGTCAGATGAAGAAGCCACAACCATGATCGTTTCGGGCTTTATTGAGCCACTTGTAAAAGAATTGCCGATGGAATACGCGATTGAAATGAATCGCCTTATTCAGCTCCAAATGGTTGGGTCTGTGGGGTAGATAATGAAAAATATCGACAACACAAAACAAACGATTATGAAGAATCTCGCATGGCCGCAACATTGGCAAGCCTCTGTGAAGAATAAATCAGCCTGGGAAATTGCACAGTCAACAACTTTTCCAGCAAGAAAAAACGAAGACTGGAAATGGATACATTTTCAACATCTCGACCTGGAAGAGCTTAGTGTTGAAAAACCCGTTATTACAGTTTTATCTTCAGCTAATCAATACGATAAAGTGATTAGGGCTGACAGAAAGAACAATTTGTTTATAAAGTTAAATACGGACACTTTTAGCGCTCTAAACGCCGCATTGAGTGAGGAGCTCTGTTGTGTATATATTCCTGCAGACACGCAAAAAACAGACCTTATTCATTTGAAAATTAACTTTGATGCGTGTAGTAGTGTGGCAAATACACGAGCCATTATCCAGCTTGAAAAAGGCGCTCAAGCAAAACTTTTGCTTGAGTTGGAAACTGAAACGCACTCGGACTTACAGGCTTTGCTCAATTTCCAACTCGAAATAAGACTGGAGGAAGCCGCCAGACTGGAACTAATGGAAGTGCAAAATCTGGGCGAGCATGTTTCTTATATCAGTCGTGAGTACGCTCAAGTTCAGAGCAACGCTCACCTTAATTGGACTTATATCGGATTAGGATCCCGTGTTGCCAAGAGTTTTATCACCGTTGATTTACTTGGAACGGGAGCAGAAACGCTGATGAATGGCGCTTATTTTAGTGGCAGTGGACAAATGATCGATTTAGATACGCAACAAAATCACCTTGCCCCGCAAGCGCATAGTGATCTTTTGTATAAGGGCGCTGCCATAGGAAGTGGCAAGGCAATTTGGGAAGGCATGATATATGTCGATCCTATTGCTCAGCAAACGGATTCATACCAGAGCAATAGAAACCTTATTCTTGATGATCGTGCTGAAATAAAAACTATTCCCGGTTTGGAGATTAACGCCAACGATGTGAGTTGTTCACATGGCGCAACAGTAGGCCGGTTGAATGATGATGAGCTGTTTTACTCACAAAGTCGGGGTATCCCTGTACGGGAAGCTGAAAAAATCATTCTCGAAGGATTTTTTGAAGATGTTCTTAGAAAATCAGGGAATGAAGAGATGACCAAAAAGCTCATCACTCAAATATTTGAAAAATACGATCGCAATCATCAATAGTTATTAGAAAAGAAAGGACGGGAAAATGTTTCGGACAGCCAATTTTATGCGACCACCTGAAGACGAACAGTATTATTCACTGGGAGATCGTGTGGAAGTCAATTGTGACCATGAGGATAAAGATGGTCAACGTATCAGAGGTTGGGTGAAGGGAACTGTGGTCCAAATTGAGAATAAACTCGTTGCGGTACAGTTCAAAGATAAAGTGTTTCTGACGGATGGGTGGATGGTTCCAGATCACATCCTGTGGTTTCCATCCGAATCAGAAAACGTGCGGCCATGGATTTCGCCCCAAAGCCGCATGCGCATGGACTAATGATAAATTAATAGGATTTGTGTTATCCAGACGTTTTTGAGAACTCAGCTACAATACGGATAATGTCAAAACCCTCCGCGAACGGTCGCTCGGCTAAAGCGCCGTGACGAATTGCGGTGGCACGCATAATATCAGGCGAAAAATAATAGCGGTCTTTGTAAGTTTTATACTCTGCAAGGGCGGCTATTTTTTTATTTAAATCTTCTTCTGAGACTTCCGCTAAAAAGTGCGGAAAAAATCCGTAAGATGAGCGCAGGACATCAAAACCAAGCACGGTCGTACCACGAAAAGCACGCATGGCTTCCTGGGTCACAATTTGGTGGTCCTGGTGCAGGTCTTGAGAAGTATGCACAAAAACGATTTCAGGTTGGTGTTCTTTGCGCAGGGCAATCATTTTTTCGAGGATTTCCTGGCGGGCATCAGGAAAACGGCGTGTCTCAAAACTGCCAAGTTCAAATTGTCCATCGTTTAAGCCAAGAGTATGCATGCTGTTGGCATGTTCAGTAACAAGGTTTTGGAGCGTGGGGTTTTTCTGGTTATCCGAGAAGGTATAACAAAAGATATTCGCCTTTCCGTTCAGACCAGCCAAAAAAGCGCCGCTGCCCAGTTCAATATCATCAGGATGAGCGCCCATAAAGAGCAACGATTTACCATAGAATGTCATGTTATTCATCTTACAGATTCCTTGTTACTTCGTAGCAATAAAGCCACCAACAACTTTGGTCATGATTAGAGCGCCATCTTTGTCGAGGCGTTTTTGAGCAACGTGTTGAATGGCCCGCATAACCGATTCAAATTCTTCGTGTGTGTTAAAGAGCGTGTTCCAAAGCTTGCGGTCCTCAGACATTGACGCGCGGGTGTAAACCATAAAGGGCTCGACACTCTTAAATGTGAGGGGATTTTCGAAGATGTGTTGCTCGGTTTTACTGAACAGCGCTTGCATGGTGGTATAGATTTGTGATTCGTATCGAGAGCTGCCGGGCATGGGCGGAATGGCTTTGCCAGTGGCTTCTTTGATAATGTCGTAAAAGAGTTGTTTATTGCTTGGCATAGGGCCAGTGGTAAAGAGGCGTCCACCAGGTTTTAATACGCGATGCATTTCTGATAGAGTCCAAGGGATGTCTTGCGCGTAGTAAATGGCGAAGCAGGCTGAAACCAAATCGTACTGGTCGCTTGCCATGAGAAAAGGCAGGTTGAAATCCATTAATTGAAATTTTATCGTGTTATCGGTTTGTTTGTTTTTCTCAATCGCTTCGTTGAGTAAATCACGGGATACGTCGGTACCGGTGATATCAGCGTTGCCATGGAGGTGATGGAAATAGGAAAAACATTGCTTGCCCGCGCCACAGCCGATATCCAATATCTTGCTACCGGGTTGAAGATCAAGGACTTCAAGCATCCACGTATCAATATCGCGACTGCCAAACTGTTCATGGATGTTTATGCGTTTGGCAAGATCGTCAGTTGTTTCTTCAAAATCAATTTTCATAAATTAGTCCTTTTATAATATGTAACGCCAATAAGTATACCGAACCCAATTGTTTTTTCAAAATCAAAACTGAGGCAAGTCATACGATTGAATAGTTAATAGATGATTTGATACAGTTGATGTAATCCATTCTTATCAATACCAACCAAAAAGTCTAACCCGTGAGAAAATATGATTTCATTCAAGCCTTCTGTGTTAAAATCTGCGAGAATTTGTTCTGATTTGGGGTTCATTACAATCATTGATTGATTATCAAAGAGAACTCCGAGTTTATTTCCACGTCCGTATTGTAATTGAATTGCTCGATTAGAGAAGATAATTTCCTTGATTAAGGAACCATCCTCGCATCTCCAAAGATTTACATTTCCATTTGAATTTATTGTTGCAATCTCGCAACTGTCAAAGGAAAAAGCGGTTCCAGCCACATCATAAAGTTCATATAACTCTGAACTGGCTTTGGGTCTCCAAACTTTTAAAATGCCAGGATAATCCATCCAGGTAGTTCCAATATATTGACCATCGGAAGAAATGTGGTATTTCGCTTCAGAAGCTAAACCAAGTCTACCGATACTATAACCCGCAAGTGCATTTGCAACCATTTCATTACCATCGTATAGTTCATACAAATGTTGATGATAAATACCTTCGCGATAGAACAATAATGACTGTAAGATGCCTGTGCTGACAGACCGAACATAATCCCCTGCCTGACCATAATAAACTATGACATAATCAAGACCACATGAAACCGCAAATTGTTGATCATAAGGGTCGAATTTCACGAATTGCGCACCCAGATCGCAATAACCATAATCCATCAAGTCAATGTAACGACGTTCTTGCCCACTGGAATCATATACCCATACACTTGATTCCTCTATGAGCGCATATTCTCCATTCCCAAGTCCAGCAAATACTTTATTAGTGCCTTGTTGCGTGATAGTATGTAAGTGTGTCAAACCTTTTCCATGTGTCACAGGAATTTCAAAAGTTGTCGAGTTAGCATTAGCATCTTCTGCATCATTGCCTTGATTATCAGTTTGATTGGATGGCAACATAAAAACATTGTCTAGAGAAGTTTCAGGAGCAGATACACTTGTATCATTATAAGGTTCATCAGCCACAAGACTATTGCTTTGTTTGTTACGGAAAACAAAGAATAGAACAATACCAATTAGAAACAAACAAACAATAGATAAAACAAGAATTGGGAGGTTTTGTTTTCGCTTGTTTTCTTGTTGAGGATAGTGGTATTCGGGCTTGTCCAATAGTGCTTCTGGTGGATAGTTTGGGTAATCTTCTCTGAATATACCGTGATAAGCCTGCTCCTGGCTTTCCCAAATAATTTGTGAATCATTAGGACGCGAGGTTTCCACAGGGTCAGGCCTCATTTTTAGTCCACAGTGACCGCAATATTGCCCATCACTCTCATTATAAGTTTCACAATAAGGACATATCATTTTAACTCCTTCGTTTACCTGGGCAAAGAAAAGCCAGGTATTATCTACTCTGGATAAATACGTTTCAACTCTTCCGAGAGCGCATACCCAAAGCGTTCGATGCTTTCTGCGATTGATTCAAAGGTCGCTGTACCACTTTCATCTGGCGTACCGGCAATGATTACAATCCAGGTTTTGCCTTTATAACTCAAGAGCCCATGGTCAGCAACGACGGTTGGACCGGTCATCGTGCCCCGTTTGTTAGCGAATGTCGCGCCAGGCAAAGTGGCAGGTATCACACCCAGATATTTACTGTCATTCTCAGTTTGAACCAACATTAAGTCTAACAGGTAATCATTCATCTCAGCTGGCAGGAAACGCTGCGTATAAATGCCTTCCAAAGCTGTCGCGAGGTCGTTACATGTGCTTAAGCGTGGGTGATACGTGGTGTTGGGTATATTCCAGGCGATCAAAGTGTTTCTCAAGCGGTTCTCACCACGCGCGAAGTATTCAAGATCCTGGGAAGCTTGTTCTTCACTCAGGATGACCATGGCATCTAACAATGCCGCGAAACTGCGTCCTTTAGGTCCAATGTTTATTAAGTCTGTGAGCGTTCTGCCCATTTGATGGTTGATGTCCAAAACTGCCAGCGCCAATGGAATCTTGATCATTGAGGCAGGATTGAATAGTTCGTCAGGTTTGTTTTCAAAAATGACATCTCCTGTATCAAGGTCTTTTAGAAGTATGTGCCAGTCAACATTGGTATCCAAAGCGCTTGATAAAAGTGAAACATCTATTTGGGGCAATTGAGTGGGTGTTTGTTCTTTACTGGGAGTTATCTCGATAGTTGGAATGCTTGTGAAAGTCCTGGCAGGTGTTTCCAAGGCGACTGTTTTTGTATGAATTACTGTTGGCAAATTCGTTTCCGGAGAAACCTTTGGTTCAACAGTAGTAAAACTTATACCAGTACAGGCACTAATAAGCAGGCCTGTGAGAATAAAAATATGGAACAGGATAAGCACAGATGGGGATCCAATTGTGATAAAAAGCTTGTGTTTCATAAAAAAACCTCTCCTATGATACCGCAAGGAGAGGTTTTTTACTATACTAAAAATAATCAGAGACGAAAGAGACTAAAAATGCTCCCATTCGCTCATAACGCTTGCATCAAAGTTTTCTACATGCAAGAGATCATGTGCTTTATGACCACCGGGCTCACCGAGGAAGTTCTTGTAGAGGGCGATAACTTCGGGGTTCTCATGCGATTTGCGCAGTTTGTCTTCGCGGTCGATCTTGTAGAGGGATTCCATGCGTTTTTGAAGTACAACATCGCGATCTTTAGCGTAAGGCTGACCGCCACCATTGATACAACCACCGGGGCAGGCCATGATTTCGATGACGTCAAAGACTTCTTCACCAGAAACGACTTTGTCCAAAATCTTGCGGGCGTTACCTAAACCGGAAACAGCTGCGACACGAATCTTGCGTTCGCCGAGGTCAATCACCGCTTCATGCGCGCCATCAAGACCACGAAGAGCAACGAAGTCAACATTATCAAGGGTTTTCTTGGTAACCAATTCGTAAACGCTACGCAGGGCGGCTTCAAGAACACCACCTGTGGCACCGAAGATGATACCTGCGCCGGTTGATTCACCAAGAGGTGAGTCAAAGTCTTCTTCTTCAATGTAACGCAAGTCAACAGAGCCTTCCTTCAAAATCTTGGCGAGTTCGCGGGTGGTTAAGGAATAATCAACGTCGCGGATGCCATAGCTTTCCTGGTTGGGCAGTGAGGCTTCGTATTTCTTGGCGATACAGGGCATAATGCTAACCACAACAATATCTTTCGGATCCCATCCCATCTTTTCAGCATAGTAGCTCTTGATGATGGCACCGGTCATTTGTTGTGGGCTCTTGGAAGTGGAGGGCATGAATTCCAGGCTGGGGTAGTAATAGCGGATGAAGTTAATCCAGCCAGGGCAGCAGGAAGTGAGAATGGGCAGGTTCTCGTTTTTGGTAACGCGTTCGATAATTTCGGTACCTTCTTCAATGATGGTCAGGTCAGCGCCGAATGTGGTATCAAAGACTGCGTCAAAGCCGAGTTTGCGTAAACCAGCAACCATTTTGCCAGTGACAATTTCGCCTGCGGGATAGCCAAATTCTTCGCCCAATGCAACACGAACAGCAGGAGCGACCTGAACGACAACTTTCTTGGTATCGTCAAAGAGCGCGTTCCAAACCTGGTTGATATAACTGTGGCCAACAAGCGCGCCAGTGGGGCAAACGCTTACACATTGTCCACAATAGACACAAGGTGAGTCAACGATTAGGTTTTTCTCAGCTGGTGCCACGATCGTGCTAAAACCACGTCCAAAAGCGGTGAGCGCGCCAACAGTTTGGACTTCGTTACACATGGTTTCGCAGCGACGACACATGATACATTTGTCTGGGTCGCGGAAGAGCGCGGCACTGGAATAGTCTTTCTTGTGACGCATGCGTTCGCCATTGGGGTATTTGACCTGAACATCATATTCCCATGCCATGGCCTGAAGTTCGCACTCAGTCGATTTGAGGCAAGTCAAACAGGTAAAGGGGTGGTTGGAGATGATGAGCTCAAGATTCTTGCGCCGTGCTAAAAGCACACGTTTTGAATTGGTGATGACTTTCATGCCAGGAGCGACAGGTGTGGCGCAGGCAGGAGCGAGATTTCGGCGGCCTTCAACTTCGACCACACACACACGACAGGATGCGACCTGGTTTTTAAAATGAATTTTTTCGAGTTCCAGGTAACACAAGGTGGGAATCTTCAGGTTCAGCTTCTTAGCCGCATCAAGGATAGTTGATCCAGCTGGTACGGATACTTCTTTACCGTCAATAGTTAAAGTAATCATAATCTTTTCCTTATTTACGAACTACCGCACCAAAGCGACATTTTTGGAGACAATTGCCACACTTGATGCACTTTTCTTGATCGATGACATGAGCTTGCTTGGGCGCGCCGGAGATACAGCTAACTGGGCAAGCACGGGCACAGGCAGTACAGCCGATACATTTTTCGGGAAGAATCTCATAGTGGAGAAGATCGGTGCAGACACCCGCAGGGCAGCGTTTTTCTTCAACGTGGGCTTTGTATTCGTCCATGAAGTAGCGCAAAGTGCTAAGAACGGGATTCGGAGCGGTTTGTCCAAGTCCACAAAGCGCGGTATCGCGGATGGTTTCAGCGAGAGATTGCAATTCTTCGAGTGTTTCTTTGGTGCCTTTGCCTTTGGTGATATCGGTAAGGATTTCAAGCATGCGCTTGGTACCAACACGACAGGGCACACAGCGACCACAGGATTCTTCAACAATGAATTCAAGGTAGAAGCGGGCGATGTTGACCATACAGTCGCTATCGGACATAACAATCATACCGCCGGAGCCCATCATTGAGCCAATTTGACCGAGGGATTGGTAGTCAATGGGCGTATCAAGGAATTGCTCGGGGATACAACCACCAGAAGGACCACCAGATTGGGCGGCTTTGAATTTGCCACCACCACGAACGCCACCACCAATTTCGAAAATCAGTTGGCGGAGGGTGGTTCCCATGGGAACTTCAACCAAACCGACGTTGTTGACTTTGCCAGCCAAAGCAAACACTTTAGTACCCTTGGATTTTTCAGTACCGATTTGAGCGAACCATTCGGGACCTTTTTCAAAGATAACAGGTACATTAGCCAGAGTTTCAACGTTGTTCACAACAGTAGGTTGTTGCCATAAACCTTTTTCCGCTGGGAAAGGAGGTTTTGTGGTGGGTTCACCACGGTTGCCCTGGATGGATTGAATGAGAGCGGTTTCTTCACCACAAACGAAGGCACCAGCACCAAGGCGAACATCGACGTCAAAGCAGAAGTCGGTGCCGAGGATGTTTTTGCCAAGTAAGCCAAGTTCGCGTGCTTCATCAATGGCAATGCGAAGACGTTTGACGGCCAGGGGGTATTCAGCACGGATATAAACATAACCCTGATTAGCACCAATACAGTAAGCCGCGATAGCCATACCTTCGATGACGGTATGGGCGTCGCCTTCCATGATAGAGCGATCCATGAAAGCGCCCGGGTCGCCTTCGTCAGCGTTACAAATGACGAATTTGCGATCGCTTTGGTACATGCGGCCAAATTCCCATTTGCGTCCGGTTGAAAAACCAGCACCACCACGTCCACCAAGACCGGATTGTTTCATAATATCAATCGCTTGTTCTGGGGTCATTTGTGTGATGACTTTGGCCATGGACTGATAACCACCGACACCGATGTATTCCTCGATGATTTCGGGGTCAATCAAGCCACAGTGGCGCAAAGCAACACGCATTTGGCGTTTGTAGAAGGGCATTTCGAGCGAGTCGTGCATGCTTTTTTGAGTAACAGGTTCAACATAAAGCAAGCGTTCAACGACCTGGTCGTTCATAATGTGTTTTTCAAAGATCTCTTTGGCGTCGTTAGGAGTAACTTGCACGTAAAAAACGTTTTCAGGAAAGACTTTGACGATGGGGCCTTTTTCACAAAAGCCGAAGCAACCGGAGATGCTGGCGTGGACTTTGTTTTCAAGGCCATGTTCTTTAATGAGTTTTTCAAAATTCTCTACAATTTGCAAACTTTTTGAAGAGACACAACCAGTACCGCCACAAACAAGGATGAATTTTTTATCACCATCGTAGTCGAGGTCAGCACGCACCTCTACGAGGCTCTTGTATTCTTCGTATTTTTGCTTGAGTTGCTCAAAGTTTTCAATTCGGGTTGTCATTATTTCACCTCTACTGGCTCACCATATTCGATGAGATATTCTTCGATGATTTTCTCTGCTTGTCCTTGCTTGACTTTGCCATAAACATGGTCGTTGATCAAAACTACTGGGGCTAAACCGCAAGCACCGACACAGCGCAGAGACTCAATCGAAAAGCGACCGTCGGCAGTAACTTGTCCTGATTTAATGCCCAAGGCCTTTTCAAAGTCTTGCAAGATTTTGTCTGATCCGTTCACGTAGCATGCCGTGCCCAGGCAGATACTGATGTTTGTCTTGCCCTTTGGGGTAGTGGTGAAGTAGTTGTAGAAACTAATTACACCAGACACGTCAGCATGAGGGATGGCAAATTTTTTGGCGACAAACTTCTGAACCTCAGCAGGTAAGTAGCCAAAAATGCTTTGAGCCTTATGCAAGGTCATGATCAGCATTTCTTTTCGCTCAGGATCTCGTGGATCAATCTTGAGCGCATCGATGTAGGCGCCCAGTTCGGTAAAACCCGGATTGGACCCCGTGCAACAAGGATTTTTTTGTTCGGTCATATTTCTCCTCAATATTTTTCCGAATAAATTCGGTTAGTTTACGTGCAAAATTGAATTTGTGAAGGAATTCACAAATTCAGACGCACTTATTATAATCGGATTCTGTAATTTAGGGGACTTAATTAATAAGATCGATGTAGCGATTATTTCAGCATCTAAAATGTCGTGAGAAGTGAATAATACACTTAAATTGGGGATGCTTGAAAAAATAGAGTGTACAAAAATTTCGCGGGATTTTTTATCAAGGGATTGAAAAGGTTCATCAAGAATGAGGAGCTCAGGTAGCGTGATAAGGGCTCGTAACAAGGAGACTTTGCGTTTCATCCCACCGCTTAGTGTGTGCGGGTAATCATTTTTATAACTATCCAAATCAACAAGCTTATACCAATCGGGAAGATTATCCATAGCGTTAGGTTTTGATGAAAAATGAGGGCTTTTCAGAGGTAGACGGATGTTTTCATCAACTGTTAAATAAGGGAATAGTCGTGGCTCCTGAAAGACAATATGCGGCTCTGATCCAGATGGATAAGCATAAGTACCTGAATCGGCAGTTAACAATCCTGAAAGAATACGCAGGAGGGTGGTTTTGCCAGCACCACTTGGCGCGAAAAGCAAAAGTCGCTCGCCTTGAAACATCCTGAAACTGAAATCGGTGATGACCGATTCATGGTTGAATGTTTTGCTTATCGCGTTTGCTTCCAAAACGATTTTAGGTTGGGAATTATTCGCCATAAGTGTACTTCCTGAGGGATGTGGCATATACCAACTCCACCAAGCCCTGAAACAAAACAGTGAGTAGGATGAATAAAAGAATGTAGAAGAAAACTTCCTTCATTGCAAAAACCAACCTGGCCTTATTCAGCAGATAGCCCAAACCATCCTGAGACCCAATAAATTCACCTGTAACAGCAATTTTAGATGCCATGCTAAAGCCGAGAATAAGGTTGGTGCGGGTGATTTTAATGATTTGTGGTTTCATTATTATTGAGAAATGCAATTTACGATCTGCTTTTATGGAATCAAGATACTCGACCTGTTTTTGATCTGGAAATTTTAAGGCCTGAAGGGTATTCATAAAGATGAGTGGTAAGGTCATTAATGTGATAAGAACAATAGGAGGCGCGCTGCCAACGCCAAATATAATGACTAAAATAACGCCAACTGTTACTGCTGGAATAACCTGAAAGGCTTGCACCATGGCGCTAACCGGATCGGAAAGTTTGGTGTTGGCTAACAGAGTGGCAAGGGCGGTGCCAGCGATAATTGAAATAGAAAAGCCGGCGAATATGCGCCAAAGTGTTATTCCCAGCGCGGCAAAAAAGCTGGTGTTCAAGAAGTCAGGTGCATTTTTTAGAACCTCGACTGGTGAGGGGATAATGTAAACAGGAAAAAACAGGGCAAGGACTGCCCACAAGATAATGAGCAGTCCGAACCCAATAAGTTCATTAAGGAAGGGTGTAGAAGAACGCCTCGAAGCTTTCATCCAGTGGTTTTCCAATCGTTTCGTAGTAATGAATGACGGAGTCTTTCATATTCTGGTCAGATTGTACCGTGAATTTGGTTGCTTGCAGGGCTTTTAGCAAAACAGGTACCGGGAATGAGAATTTTTCAGCAACCTCATTCACAGCGGTCTCTGGGTCTGCTTGGAGTTCAGCGATGGCTTTAGAAACGGCTTCGTTAAACGCAATGACCCATTCAGGATGCGCGTTGACAAATCCAGCTTTGGCGAAAGCGGCAACCTGTGGATAACCATCACTGACACCAGTGATTTCGTTCCAGGTATCGTAAAAACTGGCACCTAAATGACCACATTCCTGGGCGGCCATGGCTGTGGCAGCAGGTTGAGGCATAGCGACGATGGCATCATCGCCGTTCTTGATGAGCGCGGTTGAGGTTTCAAATGGCGCGTAAATTGGTTTGACATCTTCGCCATAAACCAAACCAGCTTGTTCAACGAAAAACTGGGTTGCTTCCTCCAAGGGCGAGCCTTCAAAGGGCAGATAGATTTCATGACCAGCCAATTCAGCAAAACTGTTGATTTCCACGTTGCAGGTGACAATGTAAGAAAGTCCTGTTACGTTGGTGTTGATGAGTTGCAAGGGTACTTCGTTTTTGAACATATCGATACCAACTGAGAGACCGGTTACTAAAACAAGGTCTTCTTCCGCCATGAATTGAGCGTTTGCCTGAGGATGGTTTTCGAAGATTTCGACATTAAGACCGGGCAGGTATTTTGCGGCCAGGAGAATGGGAATTGAAGTGGTTGAACTTGGTACCAATACTGTTACTGCTAATGTTTCTGCTGTTTCATTACTGACATCATCTTCAGTGACAGGATAAGTTTGTTCTGATTGGGCTGCTTCAGCTTCAAGTGTGTCCTGAGCTGTTTCTTCAATAGGATAAACACTTTCTGCTTGATCAACCACCATTGGAAACGCATTCACAGAATCTGTTTCTTCGGGTTTGATATTTTGTTTTGGCCCGCATGCTGCTAAAACAAGCATAGCAATCAATGCGAAAACAAATAGTTTGGATTTCATTCGGTAAAACTCCTTATTGTTATGAACAGTGGTTTATAGAACCAACCGTTCGAATTGTTAGATGATTCTAATACACATTTAAATAAAGATTTATTAAAATGTCTACAAGGAATATTTAATACAGGATGTTATAATCTGCTTAATATTGAACAGAGGTTATGATGAGTAAAATAATTCAAAAAATAAAAGGCACCCGGGATTTTTATCCGGAAGAGATGGCAAAGCGCCAATGGCTCATTGAGAAATTGCGCATCGCTTCAGAAGCGTTTGGTTATCAGAAATATGATGGTCCTTGTTTGGAGCAGATTGAACTTTATGCAGCCAAGTCGGGTGAAGAATTAGTAAAAGAGCAGGCATTTGTTTTTGAAGACCGTGGCGGTGATCCCATTACTTTGCGTCCGGAATTAACACCGACATTGTCACGTATGGTCGCATCCATGCAAAACCAGCTCGTTTTTCCGTTACGATGGTGGTCTTTTGGTCCTTTTTGGCGTTATGAACGACCTCAAAAAGGTCGCACGCGCGAATTTTTCCAATGGAATATAGATCAGATAGGCTCGGATTCTGTGATTGCCGATGCTGAATTGTTATCAGTTGCCATTCGTTTCTTCCGCGAAGTTGGTTTAACGCCAGAACAGGTTCAGTTACATGTTAATGATCGTGCATTGATGAATGATGAATTGTCAAAAATCGGTGTTGGTGATGAACAAAAGCCGGATATATTACGTCTGATTGACAGATTGGATAAATTGCCTGAATATGTCTGGGATCAGATGGTTTTGGAAACAGGTTTGAATGAGAAACAATTAGCGGAACTGAAAGCTTTGTTTGAAAAAAAGGAACTTTGGCATAATTCTGAGCGATTGGTGAGCATTTTCAAAATGCTGAAAGACAGTGGCGATAGCGCTTATATCAGCTATGATCCCCGCATTATTCGCGGATTGGACTACTATACGGGTGTTGTTTTTGAAGCCCATGATACCAAGGGTGAGTTCCGCGCTATTTTGGGCGGAGGCCATTACGCTGATTTGGTCGCTGATGTGGGTGGAAAGCCCGCGCCTGGTGTTGGCTTTGCCATGGGCGATGTGGTGATTATGTTGGTTTTGGAAAAATATGGCCTTTTACCAGCCGATATCATTGACCCAAAAACACTTTTTATGACCGTTTTCGATGAAGAATGTCTGTCGGCAACCCTGGCATTGACTGCTGAACTACGTAAGGCGGGTTTTAAGGTGGTTTTAAGCGAAATTGATCGATTGGGCAAGCAGTTTAGGTATGCTGATCGGATTGGTGTAAAGCGGGTCTTGGTGCTTGGACCAACAGAAATTGAAAAAGGACTGGTTGTCGTAAAAGATTTAGTGACTGGCACCCAGCAAGAAGTGCAACGGAATGATCTAATCACAGTTTTAAAAAATTAGACTTAAGAATACTGTTTTGAGGAGAAAAAATGAGAAAATTAGTTTTGATTTTGATGATTACAATTCTGGCTTTGAATGCTTGTTCCTTTCTTATGCCAAAACCGACGCCAACACCCGAGCCCACCGCAACGATAGCACCAACAGAGACACCTTTTCCAACACCAACGTCTGTGGTGATTCCGGTTGATGAACCAACAGATACACCACAAGCTGCAAGGGAAGAAGGACGACATTATGAGGATTATGAAAAGTTTTCTTATGTTCCCATTGAAGGCTGGGAAATACAAGAATTTCCAGGTTTGACAACTAAGATTCTTATGGCTACTGATCAGTCAAGCATTGGTGTGAATCTTGTTTTTGTTCCTGAAGTATTTAATGGTAATACCGAGGAATATGCTAATGCCGCCATTGCAACAGCGAAACCAGTTTTAGAAAACTTTGTTGAAGGGCAAAAAACTATCTATAAAACTGATTCTGGTTTGACCGTTGTTAAATTGCCTGCGACCTATAAAAGCCAGGGACTGGAAATAAGCGGTATTTTTTACATGATAGGTGATGACAGCGATTTATCAAGACCAAAGCTGACAGTAACACTGACAAAGTTCGCGAATACACCTGCGACAATAGAATCGCAGGTTGATGATCTGGTAAAGAGCATTCGATTCGAGGAATAGCATAAAACGGTTAATTTATTGCTGTGATGTAACATGTGACAGTCGCCTTTTAGGGCGGCTGTTGCTTAACAATGATGCTACAAAAAATGAGGCTTTTAACAAACGATCGTCTGAGTTTTATCTATGCTCGGAAAGCCATTGCTTTTTCTATAACATAAGATTGATCATTTTTGGATAAATCGTAAAAGAGGGGTAAACGGACTAATCGGTCGCTGATATCTTCAGTTACCGGACAATCTCCAACACGACCGCCAAATTTTAGACCCATATCAGAAAGATGCAAGGGCAGGTAATGGAATACTGTTAAGATATTTTGGGATCGCATCCAATCAATAAAGCGCGTGCGACTATCTAAATTGGGCATCAGAAGATAGTAAATGTGACCGGGGTGATCGCAATGATTGGGTATGGAAGGCTGAAGAATAGCATTGTTATTTGCCCAATTATTTAGTTCGGTGTGATACGTGTTCCAGATAGCAAGACGTTTTGCCTGGATTTTATCTTTGGATTCGAGCTGAGCAAGTAAAACCGCGGCGATGAGCTCAGAAGGAAGATAACTTGAGCCGATATCTACCCAGGAATATTTATCAATTTGTCCCCTGAAGAAGCGGCTGCGGTTTGTGCCCTTCTCGCGAATAATTTCAGCGCGTTCCAAAAAACGGAGGTCATTGATGAGTAAGGCGCCGCCTTCACCGGTACTGATGTTTTTGGTTTCATGAAAACTTTGCGTTGCCAGCGCGCTAAGGGTACCAAGGTTTTTGCCGTTGTACTTGCCAAAAAGCCCATGCGCGTTATCTTCAATGACGACAAGGTTATATTTAGCTGCAAGAGCATTTATCGCGTCCATTTCACAAGCAACACCCGCGTAATGGACAACAACGATGGCTTTCGTTTTTGAGGTTATTAATGCTTCGATTTGAGTTTCATCAATATTGAGTGTGTCCGGACGTATATCCGCGAAAACTGGTTTCGCGCCTCTTAAAACGAAAGCATTTACGGTGGAAACAAAGGTGAAAGATGGCAAAATCACCTCATCTCCAGGCTTAAAATCCAATAGAAGGGCGGTCATCTCTAAGGCGTGGGTGCAACTGGTGGTTAATAAGGCTTTTTTAGCTTGCGTGAAAGATTCAAGCAAAGTGCTGGCCTTGCGGGTGAAAGGTCCATCACCTGATAAATGGCCTGATTGTAAAGCCTGAGCGATATAAGCCTCAGATTCTGGAATATATGCCGGACTGTTGTAAGGTATCCTTTTAGTCATCTTTTCACAACCTTCCTGACCTTATTAAGTTAATCAAACCACTTATGAAAAGTGTGATTTGATTTTTCTAACTTAAAATTTAATTTGATACTCGCATTGATTATCGGTAAATTTGTGAGGATGGTTGAGTTGATCATCTTTGTTGCTCCTGCTTTCTTTGACCAACGTAATCCTTCAATAGCAAGGCTCTGGTATACTCCGCGCTTTCTCATTTCGGGCGAAACACATCCTAAGATAAATTCCGTTTCTTCCGGGGTATTGAAACGAATAGCTTTAAAACCCACAACTTTCCCGTCCGCTTTGGCAACGATCACATGATTTGCCACTTTTGGATTACGGCAACAGTTCTCCGCCCAGGAACTGTAAACCTCTGTTGCTTGAGCAATATCTAAACGTGGATCAACATGATAATGACCGTTATGTTTTGAAAAACAAATTCTCGCGACTGAAACAAGATCATCAATGTCTGATGGTGATAGGGATTCGATTGTATATGAAAGGGGCGTGTACTCAGGAATTGGATCTAACTGAGGATTATGCTGAAAATAGACAACAGTATCCATGAGCAAAAAGCCATTCGCTTCCATCGCATGAACTGCCTGAACATCCTTGGAAGAACATCGGGCAATTAAAAATTTTACGTTGTTTTCCTGGCAGAAATGGATGACTTCTGGTAAGGATTCGGCTGTTACATCATTCGCGCGGGCAGAAAGGATACCAAATCGCTCGGTGTCAAGCGGTGATAGGGTAACGATGCTATTGCTCATGCTTCATCTCCTCAATGCTTTCTTCATGGACTTTGATGTCAGTTTTATGACTGTTTTCTTGCTGGCGAATGATGTATGTGGGCTGACCAAGTGTTCGTGAGAAAAGTCTGCCTAAATATTCACCAATCATACCAATAGAAAATAATTGTACACCAGCAAATATGGCGATGATTGAGGAAAGGAATGTAAAACCAGGAACAATGCCACCACTTTGTAAGAATCTGATAAAGACATATACCAAAACTGCGATTCCAAATAAGATTGAAGCAAAACCTAATAAACTCGAAAACTGGAGTGGCAGGATGCTAAAACCTGTAATTAGTGTCAGAGCATGGCTCAATAGTTTTTTTAAGGTATACTGCGAATGACCGGATAATCTGGAGTTATGTTTGGTTTTAACTGATGCGAAACGGGTCGTGCCCCAGGATAAAAGCACATCAATGGAGACAAAAGTTCCTTTATATTCAGAAAAAGACTCCCGTAATTGAGTATTGAATGCTCTGAATGCTGAAATTTGCTGGGCTTTGGAAACCCGCATGGCTTTTTTGAGAATGAGTTTAATAAGTTTTGAGGTGATATTGCGCCATAAACTATGCTTTTCTTCCTGTGGAACACTGTAAACGACATCATATCCTTCCTGAAGCTTTTCCAGTAGCTGGGGAATGGCTTCTGGTGGATGCTGCAAATCATCATCCATGGTAATAATAATCTTACCCAATGCCTTCCTAATGCCACATAGAAGCGCGTTGTGTTGCCCATAGTTGCGCATGAGATCAAATGCGCGAATATTCGGGTATTTGTTTGATAAATCTTTAATCGTTTGCCAGCTTTGGTCACGACTGCCATCGTTTACTAAAATTATTTCATAGGGAATTGACAAGGAAGAAAGAACTGACGTAAGCCTTTGAATGAGAGGTGGAAGGTTATTCTGGCTATTATAAATGGGGATAACAATTGAAATTTTCTTATCCATAATGTTTCCTGTTATCAATCACATTGCCATAATTGTATCAAACTATCTCTTTCTGCTTTCTGTTCATCATTAAGGTTTTTAACACTCTGCCATGTATTACAAAGACCTAGTTTGGTGAAATGATTCTCTATATTAAGGTTTCGGCTTAATTCTATAGCAGTATTATAATCTTCAAGGTGAATGTACGCGTTTAGGAGTGGTAGCCATTCGCTTTCATCTTTTGGAAAAAAGCCTTTTTCATCTGCAAGCTTATAATAGTGAATAACATTGGTCCAATTCTCAATTTGCTCATTGAGAGAAGCTTTTTGGTAATAGTAGCACCATTGATCAGTCGAAACTTCACCAAAGTATTCAGATGGTAAAGACGGGCTGTTTTCATCACTTTTGATAAGCTCCAAATTGGAAAGCGGAATGATTCTTTCCCATATCCATGCATACCTTAATTCTTGAAAATTTCGGATGTCGGTTTCAGGTGGCAATACTCGCAGGCAGCCTTCAGGAGGGATATAGATGGCAATCGAATTTGACATGTTGCCAATAAAACGGAACACCCTGGATTTTTTATCGATGCTACGATTTGGAAGCAAGTCCGGCATTGTTTCCATTTGGGGTGTTGCGGCTAAAAGAATTTGATACGGGATCGGATTATCCTTGAGTTCAGGCGCATATATCATATTAAGTGGCGCCGTTAAGGAAGGTCCGGAAAAATAGAGATCGAAAGGTAAGGTTGTAGACAGAAGCAGGGTGCCGGGTTCAATTCCTGGTGCCCGCCACGTTAACTGAGTAAAAAAGTCTTTTTGATCGTCCCAGGCTTTTTTAAAAGTAAAGCCATTAACGATATTAGCGCCTATAGAAAAAGAAATTATAAGAGCCAAGAAAAAGTATCGTGCCTTTCTATTGGCAAATATAAACTCCGCGAAGGAAACCAATACAATTGAGGAACCAATGCTCAATGGCAGTAAAAAACGGTTTGCCTGAAAAGAAAGATTAACGTTTAGATCGCCAACCATAAATGGTATAAGTCCTACAAGAACAGAGTAAAAACCAAATGCCATCATACCCAGTGCATTTGTTTGGTTATAAGGAGTATGTTCAGATTTCTTCAAATTTAGGAAGAGGATCAGAGTTAGCAAAAAACTAAAGATAATCAAAGCGATTAAGGCAAAGGCATCATGTGAATTAATGATGCCTTTGAAGATTAACCCTAATTCAAGCCATACGTTAAGTAAGCTTTCAGATAAGCCTTCAAGTATTCTGTTAATAAGGTCAACAATGGCAGTAAGTGGTGAGCTAAAAAGGTGATCAAAAAAAGAGGCTTGATGTGTATAGTTATGGGAATTTAGCATTCTAAATAATGTGAACCCAAGAACAACCAAAAAATAAGGCAACCAGATTTTAAAAGTCATAAATATTCTGGTTTTAACTTTATCTGTATCGGATGTAAATGCGAAATAAATTAGAACAGGACGGACGAATTCCAGTCCGTAGAAAAGTTCCATTGGGGCAATACCAATAAATTGACAAATTAAAGATAGGATGATGAAGAGTACTTTTTGCTTAGGTCTTTGATACGCCAGAATCATGAAAATATAGGACAGGAAATAAACGGTGAAGATAGCATAATTTTGTCCGTACATTATCGAAAAGTAATGAAATTTGAAACCGGGAAATACCATAAATAACGCTGCTACGGCGAACGTAAACCAGTATTTCTTGGGGAATAAAAAGCGAAGCAATACCCAAAATGTCAAAGCAGAAAGCCATTTTGTAAAGATAGCGAAGATTTGCCAGGCAACTTGAGAATCTTTAAATATGGGAATGAAAAATCTGTAAATATAAGAAAAGAGTGGTCGGTCGCCAGCGAAAAATTTAGTAAATTTTTCAACGCCAAACGTCCGGTAAGTCCAAACGATGTACCAGTCATCAAGAAAGAAACCCATCCGTCCTGTTGTGAAAGCATAGCTTAGTAAAGCAAGTACAAGTAAAGCAAAACCGTATAGTAATGAATCCTTAATGTTCTTTTTTGCCAATTGTTTTTCCTTTTGTCTGCATATTTTTAGTGCAAACTGTTCAAATGGCTCTCTTTTTTTATAAAAATGAGCTCTAACTCAGTCAAAGTCTAAGAGAAAGTGTAATTGCAAAATTACGATTGTCAAGCATTTACGATTTTTAAGAAGTAAAAGAATTTGTAGGATTACACTACATATTGGACAGTGTATGAAAAAAGAATAGCATGAAATGGAAGTATCCGTTATTGTTATTGCGGACAAAAAACAAAAAGGAGAAACCACAACCTGCTATGGATAAGATAACACAAGACATGAAATATCCAGGGCAATTGCATCTTATTTGAGTAAAAGGCATAGAACAGCCACCCCGAGGCTCCTTATTTAATGACCTTCAAATAATTTGGAAAGAACCGATTCGCTTTGGGACTGCATTGGTGAAATAA
>Ga0123334_1002268_pt1 | contig 22436 bp, 22 predicted proteins | sample BiotimSIPDNA_FD_89706 | JGI IMG/M metagenome (GOLD analysis project Ga0123334, IMG submission 89706) | Anaerobic biogas reactor microbial communites from Washington, USA - Biogas_R1 time_0 SIP DNA | ecosystem: Engineered > Bioreactor > Anaerobic > Unclassified | place: Washington, USA... | reverse complement strand
TCGGAGAATGTAGCTATTAGTGGGGTATCAACAGCCACCTGAACCGCCCCATCGGCTGTTTTTTCTCCTAAGGTAATACTCACCGGACTAATCGGATCAACGGCCTGCGTGGGCTGTACGAAACCCGGCAAAACCATACTTACTATAAACACCGCCATAATTATCCAACTGAGTTTCCTGCGCTTACTTATCAAATATCTCCCCCCCCAAAGACTTAGATTCCTAGTAATTTAATAATAATTCCGAGCAAGTCATTTTACAACAGTTTTCATCAAAAGGATATATTTTCCTTCATTACTCAACATTTAAGGACAAATATCTATTAGCCGAATTAAAAAAACCCCGTTAACCTGTTTGACAGGCTAACGGGATTCAAATAACTTAACATTTTCAATAACTTGGTGCCAGGCACCGTTTATGAGTACTTGACGCAGATGTTGCGGATGAGGTTGCCGACGTCTTCGACGTGGTCGGTGGCCATCTCGATGTGTTCGTAGACTTCGCGCCATTTTATGATGTTGAGAGGCTTGTCTTTTTCTTTCTCAAACAGGTCCGCCAGTCCGCTGCGGTAGAGGTTGTCCTGTTTGCGCTCGAGCTTTCTGATTTTTTCACAGCATTCAAAAATAGGTTTTTTATTGCTTTCCAGTTTATCTATCAATTTAAAGGCTTTTTGCTGTAAAAGCAGAGCATCATAAAGCACTTCCGCCATTTCCCTGACTCTTTGGTCGGGTTCGCCGGTTTTGTATAATATCATGCGATCAATGATGCCGGTGATATAATCCAGGGTGGTTGACAATTTCTGCACCAGCTGAAAAGCATCTTCGCGGTCAAAGGGCATAATAAAACTGGCGTTCAGGCGTCCGACCAGCTGATCTATGATGAGGTCTCCTTCGTTTTCCAGCTCAAGAAGTTTGGACATTTTAAGATCCAGATTACGATAATCAGAAATGACATCGTTGAGGATGTCGCCTCCCCTGACGACTACTCTTGCACTCTCTTCAAAAAGGAAAAAAAGGTTCTCATCCTTACGGCCAAACAGTGCCATTATTTACCCCCCAATCTTTATGCTTTAAGCGGGATTTCTCCCGCTGCAAGCCAATTGCGTTATAATGCGCGCAGGTAATCCGGTCTAAGGTATTTACGGTCATTTTTGGCGATTATATCATTGATCAGAGCCAGTATTTTTTGTTTGTCTTCGGGCAGCCTGCCTTTAATAGGAAGATAGTTGGAAGCATGGTTACTTCTGAACTCGGTGCCCTGGACCTCCAGGTTTTCTATCAGGATGCGCATTTCGTCCAGTATTTCAAACGGTCCGGGCAGCTCGAACTCGCCTTTTTGCTGTTTGCGGTAGAGTCCGGTGCCGGGTACCAGCATCAGGGTCAAAGCGCCGATATAGTCGGGGTTCATTTCGTTTAATATTTTGGCGGTGTTTTTCTCATGCTCAACGGCTTTGGCAGAGCGCCCGGCCAAACCCAGCAGTATGGTAACCGATAGCTCTATGCCGGCACGGCGGATTTTGCGCCCGGCTTCCAGCATTTCGTCGTAAGTGACGCCTTTGCGAATTTCTATCAGGAGCTCAGGGTCGCCGGTCTCAACGCCGAGATAAGCGATAGTCAGCCCCGCGGCTTTGAGCGCGGTTAGCTCTGACATTTCCTTTTCTAAAATGGTGTCGGGGCTGGCGTAAATGCCCACGTGTTTTAAACTGGGAAAGGTTTTGTACAGGATGTCCAGGATCTCGAGCAGATCGTCGGTATCCATGGCCAGAGCGTCACCATCGGCGAGGAATACTTTTTCCAGATCGCCGTAGTACCCTTTGGCCATGCGGATATCTTCCTTTATATCTTCCATTTTGCGGACGTGATATTTTTTGTCAATGTACATGGCGCAAAATGTGCAGCGGTTGTGGGAACATCCTACCGTACACTGCAATATATAGCTGCGGCCTTCGCTGGGCGGCCGGAATACGTTGCCTTCATATCTCATGATTCATACCTCCTATCTATTTGATTATATCAGGAAAGCTATGATGATGACATAATTCTACCAGATATTTTGTAATCTTGGCAGTTGCCAAAGTGATTTTCGGGGACAGTCCCCGAAAATCACATAGTCTACCGAGCATTTTGACTGCTTAATTAGAAATCCCTGGGGCTCGGGACGATTCATTGTAGTTTTTAATTAATTGGCAGCCTCACCCTTCTGCCTTCTTACCCACTGCGCAACCTTAATGGCTCAACCCTAATGGTGCAGCCTTAATAGGTGAACACGAACAAACATCTGTAATAACCATAGTATGCTCTGCTAAAGTACAATGATCTCCCGCGAATATATTTTTCTTCTGCATTTTTTGCGCGTTTATTACTCAAACTATATGTGTGCGAGGGATAAAGAGGAGGTTCAGAAATTGGCTCGTAATCGAAGTATCATGTCTGAACAGCTCAAATATGAGATTGCCCGTGAACTTGGTGTCGATAACATTGTAGCCACTCAGGGTTGGGGCGCAGTAAGCTCAAGGGATTGTGGTAATATGGTAAAAAGTGCTATCCAAATCGCTGAGCGCAGTGTTGCTGGCCAGAATAACCAGAACTTGCTGTAACGTATCTCGCACACAGGAGCCGGAGGAACGTACTCCGGCTCCGTTTTTTTTGGACCAGCCAAAAGTGATTTTTGGGGACTGTCCCCGAAAATCACTACATGATCTGGTAGTTGGGGGCTTCTTTGGTTATTACTACGTCGTGGGGATGGCTTTCGGCCAGGCCGGCGTTGCTGATTTTAACGAAACGGGTTTTTTCCTGCATTTCTTTGATGTTGGCTACGCCGCAATAACCCATGCCGGCACGCAACCCGCCGACGAGCTGGAAGATGGTTTCGGAAACGGCTCCTTTATATGGGGTGCGGCCTTCAATTCCTTCGGGAACCAGTTTCTGGGCGTCTTCCTGGAAGTAGCGGTCGCTGCTGCCTTCCACCATGGCGCCCATGGAACCCATGCCACGGTATACTTTAAAGCGCCGGCCCTGCAGCATGACTTCTTCGCCGGGGCTTTCGTCGGTTCCGGCCAACAAGTTGCCCAGCATGACAACGTCGGCTCCGGCGGCGATGGCTTTGGCAATATCGCCGGAATATTTGATGCCGCCGTCAGCGATGACGGGGATGTCATATTTTCTGGCTACCTGGGAGCAGTCAACCACGGCGGTAATCTGGGGCACTCCGATGCCGGCCACGACGCGGGTGGTGCAGATGGAACCGGGGCCAATTCCTATTTTTATACAGTCAGCACCGGCTTTGATCAATGCTTCGGTGGCTTCACCGGTGGCTACGTTGCCGGCAATCAACTCAAGCTCGGGAAATTCCTTTTTGATAGCGGCAACCATATCAATTACGCCCTGGGAATGGCCATGGGCGGTGTCAACCACAATCACGTCAACGCCGGCATTTATCAGGGCCTGAGCCCTTTCAAGCGTGTTTTTGGCGATGCCGACCGCCGCGCCGACCAGCAGGCGACCGCGTTGATCCTTGGCGGAGTTGGGATACCTGATGGTCTTTTCAATATCTTTAATGGTAATCAGGCCTTTGAGATGATAGTTTTCATCTACCAGCGGCAATTTTTCGATTTTGTATTTGCGCAGCAGCTGCATGGCTTCGTCCATGGTGGTGCCAACCGGTGCGGTTACCAGATTGGTGCTGGTCATGATATTTTTGATGGGCTGGCTGAAATTGGTTTCGAAACGCAGGTCCCGGTTGGTCAGAATGCCTACCAGTTTGGGGCCTTCGGTGATGGGTACGCCGGAAATGCGGTAATGCTCCATAATCTCGAGGGCGTCGCTGACTTTGTGTTCGGGGGAGAGGAAAAATGGATCGGTGATGACTCCGTGCTCGGAGCGTTTGACGCGGTCCACCATTTTGGCCTGTTCTTCGATGGTCATGTTTTTGTGGATGATGCCGATACCGCCCTCACGGGCCATGGCAATTGCCATTTGGGACTCCGTAACCGTATCCATGCCGGCGCTCATGATGGGGGTTTCCAGTCTTATATTACGGGTCAAACGAGTGGATACATCCACTTCGTTTGGTAACATGGTAGAATGTCCGGGGATCAACAGGACGTCATCAAAGGTGAGACCCTCTTTGCTAAATTTGTCGTTCATTGTCTGGCCTCCTTATATAAAAGTTAAACTATTTTATAATATTAGCCAGAACTTTGCAAGCGATAGTCTTGTCTAAATCTTCTTGCACCTGCCACGGGGACGGTTCTTGTGGCAGGTCTCGCGAAATAAAACCAGCCACAAGAACCGTCCCCGTGGCTGGTGGCCTTGGCAGGTGTTTAGAGAGAGTTGTTTTTGAGGCGCATGTGGGTATGGTCGATATCTACGACGATGACTTCACGACCGATTTTTTTGACGGAATCCCAGGGGATGACGATTTTCTGGCGGTCGGCCCAGAAGTTGAGCAGATTGCCGCGGTTGGGCAGGATTATCGATACGATGTCGCCGGTCTCCGGATCTACCACCATGTCGGATTCCCCTACGGTACCCATACGCATGCCGTCATATATGTTTACCATTTCCTTGCCTTCCAAATCATTTAAACGCAAATCTACCCCTCCTCAAAATATAAACCTGCAATAACTTGGGGTCTGACCCCAGGTTATTTACCGGTGTGGCCGAAGCCGCCGGCGCCGCGGGTGGTTTGATCCAGGTCGGCGGTTGCTTCGAAATCGGCCTGGATGACGCTGGCAATAACCATCTGGGCGATGCGTTCGCCTCTTTTCAATGTATACTCTTTGTCCCCCAGGTTTATAACTATTACTTTTATTTCGCCACGGTAATCGGAATCGATGGTGCCGGGGGTATTGAGCAGGGTCAGGCCGTACTTTATGGCCAGGCCGCTGCGGGGCCGGATCTGGGCTTCACAGCCGGGGGGCAGGGAGATGGCGATCCCGGTGGGGACGAGCACGCGGCCTCCCGCCGGGATAATTATTTCTTCATCTATAGCGGCATAGAGGTCGGCCCCGGCGGAGCCGGGGGTCTGGTAATGGGGCAGGGGCAAGTCATAGGAATGCAGGCGCTGGATCATTATCTTCATTATATGTATGGGCAACTCCCTTCTGGTTATATGTTTCCCCAGCCAAGGGGACGGTTCTTGCGGCTGGTTTCATTTTGCCAGACCAGCCACAAGAACCGTCCCCTTGGCTGGGGCGCGTGGCTGGGGGGGCTGGGGCTGTTAGCTGCTCCCCCACAGTTTTTGAAATTCTTTTTCTACTGCGGGCAGGGCTTCTTTGTCACCGATGGCGCCCAGGGAGAAGGATTCGGGCTGGAGGGTGCGGGCGACATATTGGTTGACCATTTCCGGGGTCACGGCATATATTTTCTCGATCACTTCTTCGGGGGGCTGAATGTTATCATACATGAGCATGGATTTGGCCAGGCGGGTCATGCGGTTCATGACGCTCTCCATGCCCAGATAAATACTGGATTTCATCAGCTTCTGGGTGCGTTCGATCTCTTCGGCGCTGACGCCGCTGCTCAGGAGTTCACGTAGTTGTTCATGGAAAGCCTCAAAAAACTCGGGTACTTTGGCCGGACTCGTCCCGATATAAATGGTATACAGGCCACTGTCTTTGTAGCTGGAGGGATAGCTATACACGGAGTAGGCCAGGCCGCGTTCTTCACGCAGGCTCTGGAACAGCCGGGAACTCATCCCGCCGCCGAGGATGCTATTGAGTACATTCTGGGTATAACGGTCTTCGCTATGATAGGATATGCCGGGAACGCCCAGACAGATCTGCACCTGCTCCACTTCTTTGGATACCAGTTCTATAAAACGGGTGCCGGGGTGGGGGCTTTCGAATTTGTCCGGCAATGGTTTATTGGCGTGCTCTGCACACTTTTGTTCAATAAAGTCACGGATTTTATTGGCATCGACGTTGCCAGCCACGGCAAAGATCATGTTGTCGGGCTGGTAATGGGTATGATAATATTCATGCAGTGTTTCCCGCTCCATATTCTGTATGGTCTCCAGGGTGCCCAGGATGGGGAAACCCAGCGGATGGCCGGAGAAAAATTTCTGGGCGAAAACGTCATGGATGAGGTCGTCCGGGGCGTCTTCATACATGTTGATTTCCTCAATGACAACGCCGCGCTCGGTATTGAAATCTTTTTTACTGAATTTGGAGCTGAAAATCATATCGAAAACGATTTCCAGGGCCTGGTATATGTCTTCATCCAGGGTGCGCGCATACAGGCCGGTATATTCCTTGGAGGTAAAGGCGTTGAGCTGCCCGCCCATGCCTTCGAATGATTCGGCAATCTGCCGGGCACTGCGCTTGCTGGTGCCTTTGAACAGCATGTGTTCGACGAAGTGGCTGGCGCCTGCTATTGCCGCAGTTTCGTTGCGTGAGCCCACTTTTATATAAACGCCCACAGCCGCTGATTTGAGATAGGGTATTTCCTCCACCACCAGTGTGGCTCCGCTGCTGAGATTCCAACTGTTTATCATGTTTGTTTCCTCCTGTATTCTATCCGGTTTAGTTTAATTCATAATGGGGCTGCTTATCCCTGCTTTAGGGCTTTGCATAATTGACTTACGCTAAAAGGATATCAATATATAGCGAGTGTAAAATATAATAATACTATATATTACGTGAAATTTTTACATAATTCAAAAAATAATGCAATACTGTTACTTGCTTCGCTAACGCTCAGGACGATATTTTAAAAATACATGATAAAAAAATAAGCTAATTATGCAAAACCTTCGTTTTTATTTTTTCATACAGGTTGATTAAGATTTTTTTGCCCAAAAATGTTTCACGTGAAACATTTTCGCGGGTACGCAGCTCAATTGTCTGCACAAACTGGCCGTCTACGAAAATATCCATCTCCCCTACTTTGTGATGACGGGGCAGAGGGGCTTCCAGCAGGTAGTTCATGCGTACTTTTTTCTGTATGTCGGGTGGGCTGTCTCCCATCCACAGCCACAAATCCTCGGCGGGCACAATGTCAGCAAGGGTTTGGGCGGCTTTGTTAATTTTAACATTTTTAAAAACTTCATGCGAATCTATCACTTTGATGTGCTCGCTTTGGTTGAAACCGTAGTTTAACAGGCGGGCGCAATCGCCGGTGCGGTCGCCGGATTTTAGTACTACGGCAATTAAATTACGATCGTTGCGAGTGGCGGAGGCGACCAGACATTTACCGGATTCGTTGGCGGTGCCGGTCTTGATGCCGGTGATGCCTTGATAACTGCTGATCAGGCCGTTGGTATTGCGGATCGTAAGCGGTTCCCGGTAAGCGGGATGTTTGAATTTGGCCTCCGGCATGGCCACGAGTTTGGCCACCAATGGTACGGACAGAGCGTAACGGCCCATGACGGCCAGGTCATAGGCGGTGCTGTAAGCGCCCTCGGCAGGCAGGCCGGAAGCATTGCAGAAATGGGTATGCATGGCACCGATGGCGAACGCTTTGAGGGACATCATATGGGCAAACAGGGCTTCATCCCCGGCTACATGTTCGGCCAGCACCACGGCGGCATCGTTGGAGGATTTGATCAGGCTGGCTTTCATCAATTCTCCGAGCGGTAACTGCTGCCCGGCCCGCAATCCGATGGTAAATTCAGCGGTGCGGTCGGCGTAGGGGCTGACGGTGGCAATTTCATCCATATCGGCGTACTCGACCGCCAGAATGCCGGTCATGATTTTGGTCGTACTGGCGATGGGACGCAGCTGGTCAGCATTTTTGCTGATAATGGGCTGGCAGGTCTCACCGTCCACCAGACAGTAATATTTGGAATGTATTGATGGTGCGGCCAGGGCCGGGGCAGCTAAAACAGCATCAGTCAGCAGCACTAAAGCCAGTGCCAGTGCCAGTGCCAGCCCCAGTACCTGGGCGCGAAATCTTTTCTTATTTATCCGCATCGGCTTTTTCTCCCTGGTTTGGTTTGGAGGATTGATCCAATACCACTTTATCGATGGTCAGCATTTTATATTTTTCCGCCTGCAGCTGTTTCAGCATTTCCGGCAGAGCTTTGACCGTAGGCTCTGTGGGGTGCATGAGGATAATAGCGTCATTGTGGACTTTTTTCATCACCCGGCTGACGATGGTCTCGGGCAGAGGGCGCTTCCAATCTACCGTGTCAACGCTCCACATGATCAGTTTGTAATCGATGTTGGCGGCGGCGGCGACCACATTAGGGCTGAATTCACCGTAGGGGGAGGCAAAGTAGCGTGTTCTAGTGCCGGTTATGCCCTGGATAATCTCTTCAGCTTTTTTAATTTCGGCGCTGCCTTGCTCGGCCGACAAACTATTGAAATGCAGATGGCGGTAGCCGTGATTCTGAATGCTGTGGCCTTCTTTGGCCATCTCGCGGAGCAAATCGGGGTTTTTTTCCGCCCAGCGGCCGGTTACAAAAAAAGTGACTTTGGCGTTGGCAGCTTTGAATTGTTTCAGCATTTCGGGAATGTATTCTTCTCCCCAGTCGACATTGACCGTGATGGCTACGGCCTTGGTACCGCTGTTGCCCTGGAAAATCGGTTCCCTGACCTCAGATGTAGTCAGGGCGCGCGGCTGATGCAGCAGTCCCCAGCCTGTCATTCCCAATGCCAGTGCCAGAACGACGGCAGCGATGATAATGTTCTTTTTGGGAAAATAATAAATTCTCATTTTAATTTTCTCCTCCCCATATTTCTGCGCAGACCGTACCACGTGCCACCCACATCTTGATGATGATGGGGCCGGCGCGGGGATTGGCAAAACGCAGATCCTGATCTCCGAAACTGACGGCGGCATCCCGGCCGGCAGGCACGTAGCGGACAGGCTTGCTGTGACCGTGCCGTTCAATGATGCGCAAACGGGCTTGCCGGGCAGCGTTGTACAGAGTGCTGGAGGCCTGACAGACTCCGCCCCCGTCACCCATTTCAAATTGCCCGCCCATAATAATCGGGGCAGGCAGGTAGCCGCGTTCGGCAGTACGCGGGCCGGTACCGGCATTAAAAGAAAACTCCTGTCCGGGCCAGACGATAGTATGGTTAACGCTGTAGCAGGCGGTTTGGATGTTTCTTAAGCGGGCGCTGCTGCCGCTGAAGCCGGTTTTATAAGTGCCGATGCAGTAACGGACCTGTTCAAGGCTTTCCTTGCTGTAACGCGGCATCAAGGGGTGCAGTACCAGTTTGATGGTGCTGTCCGGTGCGGCTGACAGTGCATTGGCAACGGTTTGATCAATATCTACAATGATGCCCTTCTGTCCATCAATGATGGCGCCGCTGTCTTTATCCAGAGTGGGTTCGACGGGTAGTTTTTGGCAGCGAACCGCCAGTTCGGCAACGATCTCATTTAATTCTGCGGGCAGCATCCTGCCGACTTCGATGTCTTCAATGCGAACCCCTTCTTTGGCACCGTTGTAATGCCGATCGATTTTATCAACCCAACTGCTGAGCAGACTGACGCTGATAAAAAAGGTCAGCAAAAAAAGGGCTCTTCCGTCTAATTTGACTACATAAAAACCCTTCTTAAAAAAATAATACCCACCGCCTTTGGTTTACTTTTAAAATAATATTCGGCAGTGAGCACTACTATTCAGTTTTTTATTGTTTATTAACGAAACTCTCACCAGCCAAGGGGACGGTTCTTGTGGCTGGTTAAGAATTTTAATCACCAGCCACAAGAACCGTCCCCTTGGCTGGTGCCCTTGGCTGGTGCAGAATGATTTTTGGGGACTGTCCCCAAAAATCATTTTCTCTCTTTCAGGACAGCTTTGCGGGAGAGGTTGACGCGGCCCTGGCTGTCGATTTCGGTTACTTTTACTTCGATTTTATCGCCCAAGTCGACGACGTCTTTTACTTTGTTGACGCGGTCTTCGGCCAGCTGGGAAATGTGTACCAAACCTTCTTTGCCGGATGTGCCTAGTACGCCGGGGATGATTTCTACGAAAGCGCCGAAATCCATGATGCGTTTTACGGTACCTTGATAAATTTTTCCTACTTCTACTTCGGCCACGATGGATTCGATCAGGAATCTTGCTTTATTGGCGCCTTCTTCGTCGGTGGCGATAATAAAGAGACTGCCGTCATCTTCGATATCGATTTTGCAGCCGGATTCGTCCACGATCTTGTGGATGGTTTTGCCGCCGGGTCCGATGACTTCGCGGATTTTTTCAGGTTTAATCTGCATTCTGATCATCTGCGGGGCATAGGGTGACAGCTGCTCGTTGGGTTTGGCAATGGCTTCCAGCATTTTGCCCATAATGAACATTCTGCCTTCACGAGCCTGTTTTAAGGCGGCGGTAACGATTTCGCGGCTGACGCCGAAGATTTTGATGTCCATTTGCAGCGCGGTTACGCCTTTTTCGGTTCCGGTGAGTTTGAAGTCCATGTCGCCCAGTGCGTCTTCGATACCCTGGATGTCGCTCAGGATGGCGAACTTGTCCTCACCTTTGACCAGGCCCATGGCGATTCCGGATACGGGGGCTTTAATGGGGACGCCGGCATGCATCAAGGACAGGGTGCTGCCGCAGACGCTGCCCATGGAACTGGAGCCGTTGGATTCCAGAACCTCGGAAACAACGCGGATGGTATAGGGAAATTCCTCCGAGGAGGGAATAACCGGCACCAGGGCACGCTCTGCCAGGGCTCCGTGGCCGATTTCTCTGCGTCCCGGGCCGCGCATGGGTTTGACCTCGCCTACGCTGTAGGGAGGAAAATTGTAATGATGGATGTAGCGCTTGGTCTCTTCAATACCCAGTCCGTCGAGGCGCTGTTCTTCGCTGAGCGGCCCTAAAGTGGTGACGGAGAGTACCTGGGTCTGTCCGCGGGTGAACAGGCCGGAACCGTGCGGGCGCGGCAAAAAGCCGACTTCGCAGCTGATCGGTCTGATTTCTTCCAGCTTGCGGCCATCGACGCGATCGCCGTCTTCAAGGATCATTTTGCGGACGATCTCTTTCATTAATTTATCAATTATGGTTCTGATATCGCTCAGATTGTCGGGATAATCCTCGGTAAAATGTTCGACGATGGCATCGCTGGCTTGGTCCATATGGGCTTCGCGAGCTTTTTTGTCGGGATTCTTTACCGCTTCTTCCAGGATGGATACGGAGTATGCGCGTACGGCTGCTTCCAGTTCGGGATCTATGTCAGCGACTATGACTTCAAATTTTTCCTTGCCCAGTTCCGCATAGATGGGCTCCTGGAAGGCTATGATACGTTTGATTTCCTCATGGGCGAAAAATATGGCATCCAGCATGGCCTGCTCGGGAATTTCGTTGGCTTCGCCTTCGACCATCATGATGGCCTCCTTGGTACCAGCGACGGACAGGTGCAGATCGGATTTATGGGACTGCTCAACGGTGGGGTTGATGATTAGCTGTCCATCAATCATGCCAACGATGACCGCGGCAACCGGTCCGGCAAAGGGAATATTGGAAACGCCCAAGGCAACTGAGGCACCGATGGTGGCGCTAACGTCCGGAGCGTTGTCTTTTTCCACGGACAGAACGGTGGCAACTATATGGATATCATTACGGAATCCCTTGGGAAACAGTGGTCTAATGGGACGGTCAATCAGCCGCGCGGACAAGGTGGCAAGTTCGGTGGCGCGTCCTTCGCGTTTGATGAATCCTCCGGGGATTTTGCCGACGGCGTACTGTTTTTCTTCATAATCTACAGTCAACGGGAAAAAATCTATGCCCAGCCGCGGTTCTTTGGAAGCGGTAGCGGTGACCAGCACCACGGTCTCGCCATATCTGACCAGGGCTGCGCCGTTGGCCTGTTTGGCTACCTGTCCGACTTCCACCACGAGGGGACGTCCGGCTATTTCTGTCTGATATTTGTGAACGATTGTAATCTCCTCCTTTCGGTTTCAAGGATAAACTCATATATCGCAGCTATATTATAGGCACTAATATAAAGTGAAAGAGCGGCATACCGCTCTTTATCTGCGTAGTCCAAGTCTGGTAACGATGCTGCGATAACGATCGAAGTCGTTGTCTTTAAGATAATCCAGAAGCGACCGTCTCTGTCCAACCATTTTTAACAGACCTCTTCTGGAGTGATGGTCTTTTTTATTGGCTTTGAGATGTTCGTTCAGATAGTTGATTCTTTCGGTCAGGATGGCAATCTGTACTTCGGGGGAACCGGTGTCATTTTCATGTACCTGATAGGTCTTGATGATTTCTAGTTTTCTTTCTGGCGTCAGCATGGTTTCACCTCCTTATCGTTTTAAAATCGCCAGTGACCAAGCAGGGCGTCGGTGAAAATCGCCAGACCTAGCCATTGGTTCATTTCCTGGGCTGTTTATATTTTGCAACCGGGGTTGCCGCTCTCTCCTAATTATTTACGATTTCGGGATAAACTAAACATTTGAAATGGTAATTTTTTTATTATATGCACTTGACAATTTTAGCATAGCAAAGCGCAAAAGTAAATAACGTCGCTCGGCTGCGCCACCGCGGGCTTCGCCATTTTGGCGTAACTTGATCTGGGTACTTCTAACGGCAGTCTTTCTGAGGTATATGCTTAGGGCCGCTTGGGGCCGGTCTTTTGACTTGCCAAAATTGCATTATGTGCTCTCATCTGATACCTCGTGGGCTTTGATAATGCTGAAACTCAAGTAATCCGTGGCTGTTTATATTTTCTAAGTACGAAAATGTTATTATACTGTTTCGTTCCGTCGCACGGCTATCGCCTTACCCCCTGCGCTCTTCTTAAGCATATACCTCTGCAGGTGATTTCCGGTACGTACTACAGGCTTCGCCGCCAGCCAAGGGGACGGTTCTTATGGCTGGTTTCTTTTATCGTGCGACCAGCCACAAGAACCGTCCCCTTGGCTGGTGGGATCATTTAAGGATTGACTGGGCGGTTTGGGCGTCTTTTGTTATCTGGGCGACCAGGGCTTCGAGGCTGTCGAAGCGTTTTTCGTCGCGGATTTTTTCTATGAAACTTAGGCTGATGGGTTGACCGTAAATGTCGCCGGCAAAATCGAACAGATGGGCTTCCACGGAAATGGGATATTCTTCGTGGAAGGTGGGTTTGCTGCCGATGTTGACGACGGCGTTGTATTGATTATGGTTTATCTCCGCGCGGGCAGCATAGACGCCTTTGGCGGGTATGTTGTATTGTTTTTCGATGCCGACGTTGGCGGTGGGATATCCCAGCTGGCGGCCGCGGCGCTCTCCTTCGATGACGATGCCGTCGAGGATGGGGTCATAGCCGAGCATTCTGGCGGCCTGGCTGATTTTGCCTTCTTCCAGGGCCTGGCGGATGGCGCTGCTGGAGACGAGTTCACCATCGACGGTGACGGGTTCGATAATATGTACGGCGAAGTTGTACTGATCGCCTAATTGCTTTAATGTCTCCGGTTTGCCTGAGCCTTTAAAGCCAAATGAATAGTTGAAGCCGACAAATACTTCTTTTACCTGCAACTGCTCCACCAAAAAATGGCTGACGAAATCTTCCGGGCTGAGGGAGGCTATGTCGCGGGTAAAGCGGTTGTAGATCAATAAATCCAGACCCATGTTCTCCAGCAGCCAGGCTTTGCGCTGGGGTGTGGCCAGCAACAGGGGCGTATGGTCAGGGGTCAGCAGTTGGGCGGGGTGGGGTTCGAATATGAAGGCAGCGCTGATTCCGCCGCTGGCATTTTTGCGCTCTACCGCCCGTTTGATGAGGCTTTGGTGACCGCGATGGACGCCGTCAAAGTTGCCCAGTGCCAGATATAATTCCTGGTTGTTCGGTTTATAATTTTCGATTTCATATATTAGCTGCATTGGACGCTCCTTGATTTATTTGTGATTTTTTAATAATTACCTTTTTTTAATTATCCATATAACCTTTAAAATGTCATCCTGAGCGATAGCGAAGCTACCTTGATTGTGACTTTTGGTAACATATGTAGTCCCCGTAGTTGTATAATTCTCCTTAAAACATTGCCCACCATGCCCACTTTAGATCACAAATGCAGTCCACGTAGGGGGGATCTAAGGCATTTACAAGTCTCACCAACACTTAGGCGGCGCTGCGCTTGCCTTTTTATCGCATTCGGCACCAGAAGCCATATGGCGGTATCGTTTTGCTAGCGCTAAGAATGACAATATTGCATGATGTTATGAATTATGCAATACTCTCATTTAAATACTTTTATTGGCTTGGCCAAATCATAGCCCGGCGCACTGACGGCTTTGGCAATCGCCATGAGTCTGCCGGCGGAATCATAGATCCTGATCATCCCGGCAGGTAAATCTGCCGGGGCTTTGATATGGTTGCCGTTATTGACGCGCATGATGTCTTCGCTGTTGTCCAGGGTCAGCGCCGGCCAGTGGCGCAAGGGGTAATCGAGCGGCATAAGCTGCGCTGCGATATCATTTTTAATGTCTTCCAGCTCGGCCAGGGTCAAGGCATCCTTGATGGCAAATATTCCGGCGCGGGTGCGGGTTAACTGCGACATGTAGGCGCCGGTGCCCAATCTCTGGCCGATATCGTGACACAGGGTGCGAATATAGGTTCCTTTGGAACACTGTATTTCCAGCTCGACGGTCGGATTGCCGTCTGCATCTTCTCCCGAGCCCAGCATCTGCAGGGATTTGATCTCTATTGTGCGGGGGCTGCGCTCGACTTCCACGCCCTGACGGGCAAGTTCATAGAGTCGCTGTCCCTGATGATGCACAGCTGAATACATGGGCGGTATCTGCTGGATAGAGCCGGTGAATTCGGCCAGTATCCTCAGCAAATCTTCCCGGTGATAACTGCTGCAACCGGTTCTTTCTATGTTTCCCCAGGCATCCTGGGTATCGGAAACACCGCCCAGGGTCATGACGGTACGATAGGTTTTGTCGCTGTCCTCCATATACTCAATCAGCCGGGTGGCGTGTCCCAGGGCGACAGGCAGGACGCCGGCGGCCATTGGATCCAGGGTGCCCAGATGTCCGAGTTTGGTTTTGGGGAGCAGCTTCTTTATTTTTTTCAGAACTGCAAAGGAAGTCATTCCCGGATCTTTGTTAATATTTAAAAAGCCGTGCAATTAGATGATCACTTCCCTGACTGCGGTGAGTACCTGTTCCTTGACCTGATCCATGGAGCCTTCTATGGATGCGCCGGCAGCCTGGCGATGTCCGCCGCCGCCAAAAGCTGATGCCAGGCGGGCTACGTCAATGCGTCCCTTGGATCGGTAGCCGACTTTTATGGTACCAGGTTTGGTTTCCCGGAAAAGCAGGCCCACTTCTACTCCCTCCACCATGATGGTGTGGTTGATGATGCCTTCGGGATGCAAAGCAAGTACACCCAGATTTTCCGCTTCATTATATGTTATCGTCATCCAGGCTATTTTGCCGTCGGCACTGAACTGCATGCTTTTGAGGGCGCAGGTCAGCAGACTCATCTCCGCCCGGGTTTTGGATTCAAAAAGATTGATACGGGTCTGCCCCAGATCGACTCCACATTCCAATAAATCGGCAGCGGTACGAAATGTCTCGGCCCGGGTGTTGCTGTGGTGAAAACTGCCGGTATCCTGAACAATTCCTGCATACAGGGCATTGGCCAAGGGGGCATTGATCTTTACCGGCAGGGCTTTAGCCAGATAATACACCAGTTCTGAAGTTGCCGCTATCTGTGGCTGGACGCAGTTTATATCGCCAAACATGGTGTTACTCTGATGATGATCGATATTTATGGTAAATCCACGTTGCTTAAGGCGGGCAAGCAATTCCATCCCCACCCGCTCTTCGTCGGCGCAATCAAGAAAGATAACGTTTTCTGCCTCGCCTCCCAGTTGCTCCGGTTTCATTACTTCACTGCTTCCCACCAGGTAATGGTAGATATGGGGGATGGGATCCTGCAAAACCATGCGGCTTTTTTTGCCCAGGTTTTGCAGCAACTGGTGCATCCCCAACAGCGAACCTACGCTGTCACCATCAGGAATGGCATGACTCAGCAGCAGGAAATTGTCACGATCTTTGATTTCCCGGGCTATATCGGCAATGCTATTCATGAGTATTTTCCTTTTTGGCTTCGGCCTCTTTACTCAGTTCATCCAGCAGGGATGAGATATGGATCCCGTGCTCGATGGATTTATCCAGTCTGAATTCCAGCTCGGGTGCATGTCTGATCTGCAGCTGCCGGGCCAATTCGGTGCGGATATATCCGCGGGCTTTCTGCAGTGCCTGCATGGTTTCGTTCTGGTGGGTTTCATCCCCCAGGACGCTGATGTTGATGCGGGCATGGCTGATGTCAGCCGGTATGTCCACCCGGGTCACTGAAACGGTCGAAAAATCGATACGGGGATCTTTGATGTCCTGCAGAAAAATTGCCGATAATATTCTCTTTATTTCAACTGCCATTCTTTCCTGACGACGTTTTCCCATTGTGACACCTCCTTCGTCCGCTTGCTTATGAGTCGGATGTTGGGTTTAATTTTTTCTAGTCGAGGGTGCGTTTTATTTCTTCCATGATAAAGGCTTCAATTATGTCGCCTTCTCTGATGTCGTTGAAATCCTGGATGCCGATGCCGCATTCATAGTTGCTGACAACTTCCTTGACGTCGTCTTTGAAGCGTTTCAGAGATTCCAGTTTGCCGTCGTAGACAATGACACCGTCGCGCAATACGCGCATGTTGGTGTTTCTTTGAATCTTGCCGTCGATTACATAAGAACCGGCAATGATGCCCACATTGGGAACTTTGAAAGTTGCGCGTACTTCCGCCCGGCCCAGATATTTTTCCTTGTATTCCGGTTCGAGCAGACCTTCCATGGCTTTTTTGACATTTTCAATGGCTTCATAGATGACCCGGTACAGGCGTACATCAATATTCTCTTCCTCGGCGTGCTTGCGGGCATTGACATCAGGACGGACATTAAAGCCGATAATGATGGCGTTGGAAGCTGAAGCCAGCATAACGTCGGTTTCACTGATGGCACCAACGGCGGAGTGGATAACGTTTACTTTCACTTCCCCGGTATTGAGCCTAAGCAATGAACTGGCCAGGGCTTCGACGGATCCCTGTACGTCACCTTTAATTATCAAATTTAGTTCTTTAACGGCCGCATCCTGCATCTGCTTGAAGAAATCGTCCAAAGAAATACGGCTGCTTTGTTTTTGCTCTTCGATCTTCTTTTCATTAAGGCGCAGATTGGCCAGATCTTTGGCGATTTTTTCATCACAAGCCTGCACCTTTTCTCCGGCTTCAGGTACGTCCGACCAACCGGTGATCTCAATCGGCATGGAGGGATAAGCGGCTTCGACCTTGCGGCCGCGGTAATCGGTCATGGCTCTGACTTTGCACCAGTTGAACCCGCAAACGATGAAATCACCAATATGCAGGGTTCCTTTCTGCACCAGCACGGTAGCGACCGCACCTTTGCCTTTGTCGAGCTCGCCCTCGATAACTACGCCTTCGGCGAAACGATCAGGGTTGGCTCTAAGGTCGTGCAGTTCAGCAATCAGCAGCACCCGCTCCAGCAGGTCTTCAATCCCGAATCCGGTTTTTGCCGATACCGGGATAAACATGGTATCACCGCCCCATTCTTCGGGGACGATATTATATTCGGTCAGCTGCTGCATGACCCGGTCAGGATTAATATCCGGTTTGTCCATTTTATTCAGGGCCACAACGAAGGGTACGTTGGCGGCCTTGATATGATTGATGGCTTCTATGGTCTGGGGCATGACGCCGTCATCAGCAGCTACCACCAGGATAACGATATCGGTCAGATTGGCTCCGCGGGCACGCATGGCGGTAAAGGCGGCATGGCCCGGGGTGTCAATAAAGGTTATACGGTTGCCGTTTATATTTACCTGATAAGCACCTATGTGCTGAGTGATGCCGCCGGCTTCGCCGGATACGACATCGGCTTTGCGAATTTTATCCAGCAGCGAGGTTTTGCCGTGGTCGACATGGCCCATGACCGTAACCACCGGTGAACGAGGCACCAGGGTTTTTTCATCGTCAACGATTTCTTCCAGGATTTGTTTTTCGGCACTGATTTCTGCTTCCACCGCCACCCCGAAAAGGCTGGCAACTATTTCTGCCGTATCAAAATCTATTTCCTGATTGATGGTGGCCATGGTGCCTAATTCCATCAATTTTTTTACTATTTCTGCCGGAGTTTTGCCCATGACTTCAGCCAATTCCCGTACCTGGATGGAAGGGCCGATGGTGATCATCTCCGGTGTCTGCATTAAGGTATCTTCTTTTTTACGTTTATGCTTGCCTTTACGCTGGGGCCGGCTGTAATCACGCTTAGGCATCTGTCCGCCTTTATTCTGGGCAAAATTTTTAGCTCCAGCAGGGCGGCTCTTTCCTTCCGGCCCCGGCTTGCCTGATGGGGAAACCCGATTTTGCTTATCCTGCTGCGCCGGACGGTTGGGAGCCTGACTCTGCCCGGCACTGGGTCGGGGAGCAGGTCTGGTACCGGCATCAGGACGCAGGGCGTTGTTTCTGCCTGGTATCTGTCCTTCCGGTCGGCGCTGAGGCGCGGTTCCGGGTTGATGGGGCCGATGGTCAGGGCTGCGTGGGGGCGCAGTCTGCGGCCGGGGACGGTTTTCGGTTCTGGCTCCGGATGCTGATTGCCGTTCGGAACTGCTCATCGGTTTGATTCCCGGACCTGGCCGGCGCCCTGAGGGAGTCTGCGGTCTGGTTCCGGGTGCTGGTCTGCGTTCGGCTGGAGCCTGGGTTCCGACTCCCGGTGCAGCCGGGCCTCTTTCCCGCTGCGCTTCTCGGTTGGGCTGGGGAGCAGGTTTTTGCTCGCTTTTGCCGCGCTGATTCTGAGCAGCACCAGTAGATGGCTGCTTTTTGCCATCATCAGTTCGTTGTATTGGTTCTCGGCTGACACGCCTATCGGGCATACTGCGATCAGTTGCTGGCGGTTTGGTTCCGGGTCGGGGCGGTGGTTCAGGTGTCTTTGGTGCCGGTGTGACAGTCTGCCGCGGCGCTGCATCAGGCTTCTTCTGAACATCCTCACGTACCGGAGGCTCGGTCAGTTTCTTCCTGACCCAACTAGCCTGGGAATCTTCCACGGTACTCATGTGATTTTTCACATCCAGGCCTAAATTCTGCAATGTCACAACCATTTCTTTGCTTGGTATATTAAGTTCTTTAGCCAGTTCATGTACTCTTATTTTGGCCATTCAACCACCCCCATTGTTTTTATCTCTTCTCCGCTCGCCGCCAGTTCCTGCAAAATTGCTTTTGCTATCCCCACGTCATTTATCGTCAACGCCACGCGATAGGCTTTGCCCAAAGCTGTACCTAAATCATATTTGCTGCCGAAAGCGATGGCGGGTATACCGTGTCTGTTACTGCTGGCCAGCAGTTCTTCCTTGCTGTTTGCAGCTATATCATTGCTTAATATCAACAGAACTGCCCGGCGTCTGGTGAGGCTGTTTTTGGCAGCCATGGTGCCGGCGGACAATTTACCGGCCCGCTGAGCAATTCCCAGCAAATTATATACCTTTTTCAACTTATCACACACCTTAAATTGCACTGATTTATATTTTAAGCTGTGCTCTTATTATATCCAGTATATCGTCAGATATCTGATGTTCCAGCGCTTTTTGCAGCCGTTTGCCTTTGACGGCTTGGCTGAGGCACTCCGGATTGGGACACAAATAAGCTCCACGGCCGGATTTTTTGCCGGTCGGATCAACCTCAATATTGCCCTCGGGGGTCCGAACCACCCGCAGCAAATCGCGCTTGTTTTTCATTTCCCGGCATCCCACACACATACGCTGCGGGATTTTACGAACTTTCGCCATCCTCGTAATGTTCCTCCTCAGCCTGACTTTCACTCTTGATATCGATTTTCCAGGCAGTAAGTTTGGCTGCCAGCCGTGCGTTCTGACCTTCCTTGCCAATGGCCAGTGACAATTGGTAATCAGGTACGATGACCCGTGCTTTTTTCTCATCTTCGTCAATGTCAACCGATATTACCTTGGAGGGACTTAAGGCATTGGCGATAAATTTCTCCGGATCTTTGCTGTATTTTATTATATCGATTTTTTCACCGTTGAGCTCGTTGACGATGTTCTGTACTCTTATCCCCCGCGGACCGACACAGGCGCCGACTGAATCGATGCCTTCTTCGAGGGAATGCACCGATATTTTGGAACGGGCTCCGGCTTCGCGGGCGATGGATTTAATTTCTACCAGACCATCATATATTTCCGGCACTTCCAGTTCAAAGAGGCGTTTTAAAAAGGCCGGATGGGATCGGGAAATAAAGATGCTGGGCCCTTTGGTGCTGTTTTTTACTTCATATATGTAGCCTTTGATTCTCTGCCCGACTTCATATCTTTCGGTGCTGATCTGATCGGAAGGCAGCATGATGCCTTCGGTACGTCCCAGATTGACAACCACAATTTTAGATTCCATGCGCTGGATGGTGCCGGTCACGATCTCGCCTTCACGATCAGCAAACTCTTCAAAAATCATGCTACGTTCGGCTTCGCGCAGTTTCTGCACCACTACCTGTTTGGCCGTCTGGGCGGCGATGCGCCCAAAGTTGGATGGGGTAATTTCAATATCGATGATTTCATCCAGTTGGGCATCAGGATTTATCTGATGGGCTTCGTCCAGAGATATTTCGGTAGATTTGTCCTTGACTTCGGCAACAACTTGCTTTTGTGAGTAAACCTGCACCGCACCGGTAATTTCATTCATCTCTACGTTCACATTCTGGGAAGTGCCAAAGTTCTTTTTATAGGCGGTGTTAAGCGCCGTCTTGATAGCGTCGATCAGTGCGGCTTTGGGAATGCCCCTTTCTTGTTCCAAATCAATCAATGCCTGCATCAGTTCATTAGACATTGTTCTTCCTCCTTATATTTCCGGATCCAGCCGGACGATTGATATAATTTCTCTGGGGATGGCCCTGGTTTGTTCGTCTATTTCCAGGTATAATACTTTTTCGTCAACGTTGCCGAGGCGTCCGGAAAAATTCTTTTGTCCTTCCAGCGGCTGCAACGTTCTCACTTTCACCCGTTCACCCTTAAATCTGGCAAAGTCCTTCTCTTTTTTCAGCAGCCGGTTTAAACCCGGTGAAGACATTTCCAAGTGGTCATAGGTGATATTTTCCTGATCTATAATGTCCTGAACCGCTCTGGTGGCCTGGGTACAGGTCTCCAAATTCACGCCTTGCTCACGGTCAATAAATATCCGCAGCATTTGATCACCGTGTTCTTTGCGGTACTCGACTTCCAGCAGTTCGATACCGATTCCGGCAAGAGTCGGGGTGATCAAATTTTCTATGCGTTGGGCCACTTCTTTTGCCATCGTTTCGCCCCCTGATTTTGTTTGGCATATTACAATAGAAAAAGTGGGCTGGTACCCACTCTTCTGCGACAATATTCTTTCACTAAAATAGAGTATAACAAACTGATTTTAATTATACAAGTTTATAGCCGATTTTCTTGCACTTCTCGCCACGGGGACGGTTCTTGCGGCTGGTAGCCAGACTCGCCAAAGGGACGGTTCTTGTGGCTGGTACAAAATCAATTTTTAACGTCATTCTGTATTATCCATCTGCTAAGGCCGGTTATTCTAGAAATCTGTCTAACAGACAAGCCTTCATTGCAAAGCCTTTTTAAATATTCACTTTGTTTTACTTTGTCTAAATTCTGAAATTCTGTACCATGCTCAATTAGGCACACATTCCTAATTAGTTCAATAGCCTCTTGATCTCTCAATTTCTTTTTGTCCTCAAATTCCAGACAAATCGCTTTTTCTTTGGCTTCATGAAATATCTTAAATTGCTCTATGGCTTTATCTTTATTGCTATCAAAGTACCCTAGTACAAAATTTGTTTCAATTAATTTGGGTTTACCCAGATATTCCTGATAACTGCTCCATGGATAACTGGCTATATCGTTGACTAATCCTGCTTGCAAAGGATTTTGATGAATATAACGAAGTACAGCTAAAAAATACCGGTCATCCTCCACGGGTTCACTTCTATAGCGATCCTGAAATAGATGACCGCACCTTTCATATTTCAAGTTGTACCAATAAACATAGCTCGCGCCGATTCTTTTTATAGCAATTCCTAAATCCTCGTTCCCTTCTTTAATCAACAAATGTACATGATTACTCATTAAGCAATAGGCATAAATTGTTAAATTGCTCTTCTTCTGAATTTTTATTAAAGTATATATAAATTTGGCGGCATCTTCTTCATCCAAAAATATTGTTTGTCTGTTAATCCCCCGCATAATCAAGTGATATATATCTGTACTGCTTTTTTGCCTGGCTAATCTTGGCATAGCATCACAACCTTTTTGGCTTAGTTTACCATTTTATGTTTACATTTGCCACCTATAGTTGCATTTATGAAGAAAATCAGGGGACGTTTTCCAGCCAAGGGGACGGTTCCAGCCAAGGGGACGGTTCCAGCCAAGGGGACGGTTCCAGCCAAGGGGACGGTTCCAGCCAAGGGGACGGTTCCAGCCAAGGGGACGGTTCCAGCCAAGGGGA
>Ga0123334_1002266_pt1 | contig 22451 bp, 16 predicted proteins | sample BiotimSIPDNA_FD_89706 | JGI IMG/M metagenome (GOLD analysis project Ga0123334, IMG submission 89706) | Anaerobic biogas reactor microbial communites from Washington, USA - Biogas_R1 time_0 SIP DNA | ecosystem: Engineered > Bioreactor > Anaerobic > Unclassified | place: Washington, USA... | reverse complement strand
TTCCACTCTGAACCCGATGAACGTGAACCGTATACCATCGTTATTCCTCCCCCCAATGTCACGGGTGTCTTGCACATGGGGCACATGCTCAACAACACTATCCAGGATATCTTGATCCGTAGGGCCAGGATGCAGGGCAAAAACGCTTGCTGGGTGCCCGGTACCGACCATGCCTCCATTGCCACTGAAGCCAAAGTGGTGGCCAAGTTGGCCGCCGAGGGCATCAAGAAGACAGACATCAGTCGCGACGAATTTTTGAAACACGCCTGGGAGTGGACGGAAAAACATGGGGGTATCATCCTGGAGCAGTTAAAAAAGCTGGGTGCCTCTTGTGACTGGGAACGCACCTGCTTTACCATGGATGAACAGCGTTCTGAAAGTGTGATCCATGTTTTTATGGACCTGTATCAAAAAGGGTTGATATACAGGGGTGTACGCATGGTTAACTGGGACCCTAAGGCCCAAACAGCGTTGTCAGACGAAGAAGTGATCTACCAGGAAGTCAACTCCAAACTGTACTACCTGCGCTATAAAGTGGAAGGAGAAGATGGTTACGCTGTTGTGGCTACCACCCGTCCTGAAACCATTCTTGGTGATACGGCCATGTGCATCAACCCCGATGACCCCAAGAATGCCTGGCTCAAGGGCAAACGCGTGCTGGTGCCCCTGATCAATCGCTCCATCCCTGTCATCGAAGACAGTTACGTGGATGTGGAATTCGGTACCGGCTGTCTCAAGGTGACGCCGGCTCACGATGTAAATGACTACATGCTGGGTGAAAAATACAACCTGGAAACCATCGATATTTTCAACAACGACGGCACCCTCAACGAACATGGAGCAATGTACGCCGGCATGGATCGTTTTGTGGTTCGTGAGAAAATCGAAAAAGACCTGCAAGACGCCGGATTGATGGAAAAAGTAGAAGCCTATACCAACAAGGTGGGCTACTCCGAACGCACCCAGGTGCCCATCGAACCCAAATTGTCCATGCAGTGGTTCCTCAAGATGCAAGATTTGGCCAAACCGGCGCTGGATGCCGTGATGGACGATACCATCAAACTGGTGCCACCCAAATTCAAGAATACCTACCGTCATTGGATGGAGAACGTCAAAGACTGGTGTATCTCCCGTCAGCTGTGGTGGGGCCACCGGATTCCGGCCTGGTACCTGCCTGAGGGCGGTTATGTGGTCGCTGAAACGGCAGAAAAGGCCCTGCAACTGGCCAATGCCAAGCGTTTTGCCGGTACCTGTCCCTGCTGTTCCACCCTCAAACCCTTGACCATCGAAGAGTTGCGTCAGGATGAGGATTGCCTTGACACCTGGTTCTCTTCCTGGTTGTGGCCCATCTCCGTTTTCGACGGAATCAACCGACCCAACAACGAAGACATCCGTTACTATTATCCCACCAACGACCTGGTGACCGCTCCCGATATTCTCTTTTTCTGGGTGGCCAGAATGATTATTTCCGGCTATGAATACCAAAAGGATTTCTGCTTCCGCAACGTTTACCTGACGGGTATTGTCAGGGACAAGCTGGGCCGGAAGATGTCGAAATCGCTGGGTAATTCCCCCGAACCAATCGAATTGATTAAGCAATATGGCGCCGACGGGGTACGTATGGGTATGATGTTGGCCGCTCCTGCCGGTAATGATGTGCTCTTTGATGAGTCCCTTTGCGAACAGGGTCGCCACTTCAACAACAAAATCTGGAACGCTTTCAGGCTGGTCAAAGGCTGGTCGGTGGATGCTTCATTGCCCCAGCCTGAATCGGCCAAGGTGGCTGTGGAATGGTTTGGTGCCAAGTTGCAGGCTGCCGTCAACGAGATGGACGACCTGTTCAGCAAGTTCAGGATTTCAGAAGCCTTGATGACGGTCTATAAATTGTTCTGGGACGAATTCTCGGCCTGGTACCTGGAATTGGTCAAGCCCGGCTATCAACAGCCCATGGACCCCAAAACCATGGAACAAACCCTGGGCTATTTTGAACAATTGCTGGCTTTGTTACACCCCTTCATGCCTTTCATCACCGAAGAACTCTGGCAAGCCATCATTGATCGTAAGGAAGGTGAGAGTCTAATGATTACCCGTCAACCCATGCTGGGAGACGTTGACCAAAACCTCCTTGATCGTTTTGAAATCACCAAGAGCCTTATTTCTTCAGTAAGGACGGTGAGACTTGAAAAGAACATACCCAACAAAGAAGCGCTGGTCTTGCAAGCGCCGGCTCAACACGATTCAGCCTTTGATGCCGTTCTGCTCAAATTGGGCCATCTGGAACGCATCGAACAGGTGGAAGAAAAGACAGCGGGCGCCGTGACCTTCCTGGTTGGTACGACTGAATATGCTTTGCCACTGGCCGCTTTTGTGGATGTGGAAGAAGAAAAGAAACGTCTGGAAGCCGAAATTACCTATGTGGAAGGATTCCTGGTCAGCGTCATGAACAAACTCAACAACGAGCGTTTTGTTGCCAACGCCAAACCACAAGTGGTGGAAGCCGAACGCAAGAAAAAAGAGGATGCCGAAAGCAAACTTCGTACACTAAGGGAAAGCCTTGATGCGCTAGGTAAAGCGTAAGCGTGCTGACTAATTGCTGTTACCATGAATAAAACACGTCGATTCCATTCGTTTTTGCCTCTTTTCCTGTTGATGACCCTGGTGACGCTGGTTGCTTGCAACGAACCGGAAGAGGATAAACTGATCTGGCAACGACTGGGTGACTTTCCGGGAACAGCCAGGGCCTCAGCCACCACCTTTGTGATTGGGGACAAAGCGTATGTCCTGCTGGGTCGCTCTGGCCCGCGTGCTGGCTTTTTAAAGGATGTGTGGGCCTACGATATACCCACCGACACGTGGACGCGTATGGCGGACTTCCCGGGCAAACCCAGGGTTAAAGCGGTAGCCGGTGTGATTGATGGTAAAGCGTATGTCGGATTGGGCGCCATTGCCGCCTATCAGGATAGCTCCTTATACAGGGATTGGTGGCAATATAATCCCACAGATGATACCTGGACGCAGATGGCCGATTTTCCGGATAAAGCCAGAAACGACCTGTTTTGTGCCACCGTCAAAGGTAGGATTTATACGACCATGGGTTATGATGGTGGATCGAGGTGTCGGGAAACCTATTGCTACGATCCCCTAACCAATACCTGGTCTATGTTGGCCAAAGCCCCCGAAACCTACAGCGGCAAAGCCGGCTTTTCATTGGGAGACGACTTTTATGTGGGAACAGGTTTCAGGGGGAACAACCTGGTGCGTATGTTCAAATACAACACGGTGAACGACCGTTGGAGTCGTATTGAAAACATTCCACACGGTCGTACATTGGGCTGCGGATTGAGTGTGGCCGGCAAGGGCTATGTGCTCTTGGGACGTTTTTGGAGCGGTGCCCTCAACGGGGGACGTTTGTTGAATGATGTGGCTGAATACGATCCCATTACCAAAGGATGGACTCAATTGAAGCCTTTTCCAGGAGGCGCCAGACAAAATGTGGCTGTATTTGCCACTGAAAACCTGGGCTTTGTCCTGATGGGAGAGGATGATAACGAACGTAAGGCCGATGTATGGTCTTTTAGACCCCAATGAGATGATGAAGTCACACACATTCCTGCGTTTTGCCACAATGGGGCTGTTGGCCATACTGGTTAGCCCGAAGCTCCAAGCCGAAGGACAAACGAAAGACAGTCTGTTGTACGAGGTCAATACACGCACCGTTCTGGGTACTGGAAACTGGGCCCCTTTTCTGACAGCCGCCAACGCCTACGACAGGCACTCCATTACTGCCAATAACCTGTCGGTCTGGGGTATACTTAAAAAACCGCTCAGACAGAAACCGTTTGTCGATTATGGATTTGGTGCAGAGGTAGATCTCAATCTCTCACCCGATGAACAACGCCTGTTTCCAGGTGAATTGTACGCTGAAGCCAAGGTGTGGCGATTTGCGCTGACAGCCGGCATGAAGCGCGCCGTATATGGCAATCAGGATCCTCTTCTGTCGTCCGGAGGCATCTTGTGGTCTACCAACGCCAGGCCCATGCCCCGCCTTTCCATAGAATCCATGGGCTACATTCCTGTACCTTTAACCACGAAACTGATAGAGGTCAAAGGGGGATTGATACACGGCTGGTTTTCAGACGAAACCGTGACAGCCAATACCCTCCTGCATTACAAATACGCTGGTATCCGACTGGGGGGGCGCTGGCCCGTTCGGGTGAACTATACCTTGCATCATGCCGTTCAATGGGCAGGCGACTCCCCTGTATATGGTTCATTGCCGTTCACCTGGGCTAATTACAAACGGGTATTGTTGGGCCGCAGTGGCGATTCCAATTCTCCCGATACGGAAAAGTTCAATACCTTGGGCAACCACATCATCTCCAAAAACCTGGGCCTGGAATTGAGTTTCCCTTCCGTGATAATGGAAATGTACTGGCAGAACATTTACGAAGACAGACCGGTACACTACATGTACAAGACCTACAATTGGGAGGATGGCTTGTTCGGCTTTACCTTACGTTTCCCCCACCAGAAGGCATTGAGTCGTTTTGTGGCTGAATTCGTATCCACTACCGATCAAAGTGGTCCCTGGCACGATCTGGACGGGGTTATTTACGGTGGTCAGGATGGTTACTACACCAACGGTGTTTACCCCAACGGTTGGACGTATTACGGCATGACCTTGGGAAATCCGTGGTTGACGTCTCCGCGGTACAATGCCAACTACGAGCAGGGTGAGGTTGGATTAAAAAACAACCGTATCCGTCTGTACCACGTGGCTGGCCAGGGAACCATCAAAGGTGTGTCATACAAGGCCGAACTGGCTTATTCTGAAAACTACGGCATCACCTGGGGCCCTATTGTACGGAAAGATCAGTTCTCCTGGCTCCTTGACACCGCCATGCCCTGTCCATTCTTGCCCAACACCGACATGACAGCGGGTTTCGCCGGTGATCTTGGTCGTCAATACGGCAACAATCTGGCTATCATGGCCGGCCTCCGCTGGCATGGTGCCTTAACCTGGTAATTCAATCACAATGCATACACGCGCCTCCAAACTGGCTGCTTTCGGCCGCTTACTTGATATCCTTGATGAACTGAGGGAAAAATGTCCCTGGGACAAGGAACAAACCAATGAAAGCCTGCGACCCCTCACCATCGAGGAAACCTATGAACTCAGCGAAGCACTGTTGGCCGACAATAAGGCTGAAATCAGCAAAGAACTAGGTGACATCCTCTTGCACATCCTGTTTTACGCTAAGATAGGAGAGGAGCAACAAGCTTTTGATATTGAAGATGTGTGCGATTTGCTCAGCAATAAATTGGTATACAGGCACCCTCATATTTTTGGCGACACGGACGTAGCCGATGCCAGGGAAGTGGAGCAAAACTGGGAAAAACTCAAGTTGAAGGAAAAAGATGGCAACCGCTCTGTGCTGGCTGGTGTGCCTGAAAGTTTACCCTCCATGATCAAGGCTTTCCGTATGCAAGACAAAGCCAGGGGCGTCGGCTTTGATTGGGATAAGAAAGAACAGGTCTGGGACAAGGTTAGAGAGGAATTCTCGGAGTTGGAAGCCGAAATCGAGGTTTTGGATACCGATAGGATGGAGGCTGAATTTGGAGACCTATTCTTTAGTCTGATCAACGCAGCCAGATTGTACCAAATCAATCCTGATAATGCCCTGGAACGGACCAACCGCACGTTCAGGCGCCGTTTTAACTACCTCGAGGCTCAAACCTTGGGGGAAGGACGTTCCCTGCGGGATATGAGCCTCGAAGAAATGGAAGCGATTTGGCAGGCTGCCAAGCGTAAAGGGCTGTAAGGTTAGCGGCGGTTTCCGCCACCCCGTTGAATCTGTTTAAGTAGTTCGCCGCCCCATTCACGTTCTGTGTGATAATACCTGAAGAGCTTTTCAGGCCCCAGGATCTTTTTGAATTTGACGTGATAGGCTTTCTCCAGGTTGGCTTCCTGCACTTTGATGCGAATCATCTCATCGGTGATTTTGTCGTAATCGAAGATTTTTTCACCTTTTTCGTTGCGTTTGCTGTTTTTGAAGAATTGGCGCATGCGATTGTTCAACTTGCCTTTTTCTTCCTGCAAACGGTTGTAGACAGGCCAGAATTGTTCTGCTTCTTCGGGCGTTAAGCCTATGCGTTCTGTAAAGAATGCGGCGCGTTTGGACTTCATTTCCTCGAAGCGCCGTTGGCGTTCGTCCTGGTTTTGGGCTGTCAGGCTGATCGTCAGGCAGGCAAACAACAAAAGAGTGGATAAGCGTTTCATAATCAGTGCGATTAATGCTTTTTAGTCGTATATTTCAGGGTCAACGTAGTACTCGGCGATACCGTATGTTCCAATCTGACTGATGAGGTAGTCCTCGGCAGTCACCTCTATGGTGTTGGTGGTGCTGGTTTCCTTTGTCAGTTTGTCGGCGGTTTTATCGCTCGAGGTAAGTTTCAAGAGGGTGGACACGCTGAACAGTAGCAGGACAAACATCGCTGCCAGGTAGAAGATGGGGCGGTATTTGTCCATCCACATTGACAGGCGAGGACGTTCTGTCACGATAGCGTCGTCGGTGTCAGCTCCCAGGTCGATGAGTTGGTCCAGGCGTGCAGACAAACCTTCAAAATAGCCTTCTGGCACCTTGAAGGGCGTTTTGTCGCCGGTCTGGGGAAAATACTTTTTTTCGTTCATGATTCCACTTTTTTTTGTTGGCTTTCAAGTGTTTGAAACTCGAACCCGTGTGTATTTGACACGCAAGGTGGAGAAGGGTTTAATCTGTTCCGTTTTCTAGTTGAAGAAAAGCCTCAATCTTTTTAACAGCATGGTGATAGGAGGCCTTCAGAGCGCCTACCGATGTGCCGAGAATTTCTGACATTTCTTCATATTTCATCTCATCGTAGTACTTCATATTGAAGACAAGCCGCTGTTTGTCAGGCAGGCTAAGGATAGCCTTTTGCAACAACACCACCGCCTCATCGCCCGAAAAATAGGGATCGCTTTGCAAACGTTGCACCATGACATCTTCCAGGTCTGTCATTGACGTTTGGTTGCGTTGACGCTCCTTGTTCAGAAAGGTGTACGTCTCATTGATGGCAATCCTGAACAACCAGGTGGACAAGCGGGACTCTCCCCTGAATTGGTCGATATTGCTCCACACCTTGATAAGGGTATTTTGCAGCACATCGTTGGCATCATCGTGGTTGAGTACCATTTTGCGAATCTGCCAATACAGGCTCTCCGAAAACGTATTCACCAAGGTCTCAAAAGCACCTTTTCGTTGCCTTTCATCAGTCAGCTTGGTGAGCAATTCGGTTTCCTGTTGTTTGTCCATGGATTGGCTGTTCAGACGTTGGACGTCAAATGGCACGAAAGGTTTAGTCGGGGGTTGTTTTGAACGGTGTTACACGACAAAAAAGAGGCCAAAGATGACAACGGCAGGGATGGCCAGCAAGGCACTGTCGATGCGGTCAAGAATGCCTCCGTGTCCGGGAATCATATGGCCTGAATCCTTGACATTGAGAGAGCGTTTGATCATGGATTCCACTAAATCGCCGAAGGTGCCGAAGGTGATGGTAACCAGGGCAAAACAAATCCATTGCCAAAGGGTCAATTGTTCTGGGAACAAGTAGGATAAACCAATAGCAGCACCCAGGGTGACGATGTAACCTCCAATGAGCCCTTCCCACGATTTCTTGGGTGATACGCGCTCAAACAAGCGGTGCTTGCCGAAACTAACCCCAAATAGGTAAGCTCCTGTATCGTACACCCAGATTAAAATAAAGAAGAGCAAGATGAAGAGGGGTTCGTAAGGCCCGCCGACAAAATCCTGATAAGGGTAAGCCAACTTGCTCAGGAATGTGAGGGGTACGGCGATGTACAATTGGCCGAAGAAGGTGTAGGCAATCTCCTTGATGGCGTTTGTCCTGGTGCGGTAAAGCTCTCTGATTAACAGGAAAAGCATGATCAGAAACCAGAGAGCTATGTACCGTATGGGCAAAATGCCTGCAAAGCCCAGGGTGCCTGTCACAAACAGGTATACGCCTCCGAGGATGGCTACCGGTTTGTCGATTTGTGTGTTGGTGTGTTTCTCCAACAAGGTGTAGAATTCCCACAACGCCAAACCGGTGAGGAGGGCGAAAACAAAGAGGTAGGTGTACCCTCCTAGGAGGATGGAACCGCTGATAGCGCCCACATACACGACGCCCGAAAGCGATCTGGTTAAAAAGTTGTTCATGAGCGATTACTCAAGGGTATCGTTAGCCTTTTTTTCTTCGGTTGTGGGCTCTTCGTCTGGTGTATCAACAGATTCAGGCAGGGCTTGGGCATCTGCTACTTGTTTGTCAGCATCGGCTTGACCTTCTGTCTGTGCTTGCAGAGCAGCCAGGGTCTTGGCATCTTCCAGGCGCTTTTGTTCTTCCAGAATTTCCTGGGTTCTTGACGTCCAGGGGCGTTTGCCGAATATGCGTTCCAGGTCTTCGGCGAACAGCACTTCCCGATCTACCAGGATATTGGCCAGTTCGTTGTGCTTGGCTGCGTTTTCTGATAAAATGCGCTTGGCTCTTTCATACTGCTCGTTCACCAGTTTCTTGACTTCTTCATCAATCTTTTCAGCTGTTTTCTCGCTGTAGGGCTTGGTGAAAGAGAACTCATTGGTGCCAGAGGAATCAAAGTAGCTGAGGTTGTTGAGGCTGTCACTCATTCCGTAATAAACGATGATGGCCCAGGCCTGCTTGGTGACGCGTTCCAGATCATTTAGGGCACCTGTTGACACCTGACCCAGGAACAACTCTTCGGCGGCGCGTCCGCCTAAGGTAGAACACATTTCGTCCAGCATCTGTGCCTTGGTGGTGAGTTGGCGTTCCTCAGGTAGGTACCAGGCGGCTCCCAACGCTTTGCCCCTGGGAACGATGGTGACTTTTACCAACGGATGGGCGTGTTCCAGCAACCAACTGAGCGTGGCATGGCCGGCTTCGTGCAAGGCGATGGATTTGCGTTCAGAGATGGTCGTGATTTTGTTTTTCTTTTCCAGACCACCGATGATACGGTCGACGGCGTCCAGGAAGTCTTGTTTTTGAACGGCGTTTTTGCTGTGTCGTGCAGCAATCAGGGCCGCTTCGTTGCAGACATTGGCGATGTCGGCACCGGAAAAACCGGGCGTCTGCCTGGCCAGGAAGGCTGCATCGACCGATTCGTCGATTTTGATAGGCCGCAAGTGGACGTTGAATATCTCGTGCCGTTCGTTGATGTCGGGCAGGTCTACATTGATCTGACGGTCGAAACGACCGGCACGCAGTAAAGCTTTATCAAGGATATCGGCCCTGTTGGTGGCTGCCAGGATGATGACCCCGCTATTGGAGCCGAAACCGTCCATTTCAGTCAGCAATTGATTCAGGGTATTTTCCCGTTCGTCGTTGGCACCCATGTTGGGATTCTTGCCACGAGCCCTACCCACGGCGTCAATCTCATCGATGAACACGATACAGGGGGCTTTTTCCTTGGCTTGACGGAAGAGGTCGCGTACCCTGGAGGCACCGACACCGACAAACATTTCCACGAAATCGGAGCCGGACAGGGAGAAGAAGGGCACATCGGCTTCGCCGGCTACGGCCTTGGCTAATAATGTTTTACCTGTCCCCGGAGGGCCTACAAGCAAGGCTCCCTTGGGTATTTTGCCACCAAGTTCGGTGTACTTGGCCGGGTTTTTCAGGAAGGAAACGATTTCTTCTACTTCTTGTTTGGCTTCGCTCAGACCAGCTACATCCTTGAAGGTCACCCTGTTATTGGATCCCTTATCGAAGAGCTGAGCCTTGGATTTGCCAACGCTGAAAACGCCGCCACCGCCGCCGGCTCCACCGCCGCCGCCAGACATCCGGCGCATGAAATAAATCCAAACCCCTATCAACAAGAGGAAGGGTAGGGCGTTCAACAGGAAGGAAAGCAAGTAGTCCTTGTTTTCCTTGTATTCGACTTTACCTGCATAACCGTATTTATCACGCATTTCCTTGTGGAATACGTCAAAACGGTCGGCTGAGTTGATGGTGACCAACAGTTTGTAGGGTTTCTTGTTGGCATCTTCACCAAAGACAGTCACTTTGGCAGAATCGACGATGTTGACTTCAACGATGTCCTTGCGTTTTTGAACCACCATGCTTTCTACCTGGCCGTTCTTGATGTATGTTTCAAGCTCGGTGATGGAAGATTCTTTGATGCCTTCTTTGTTGCCAGCCAACGAGAAGCCTATGATACCCAATAGGATAAGGCCATAAATCCAATATATGTTGAACTGTGGGGGCTTGTTTTTAGTAACCGGTTTTTTTTCCATGTAACGGGGTTGTGAAGGGTTGGGTGAGGCCAGGCCTCTACAGTGCTCCGGCAGAAATCATACCAGGTCTGGTATGACTGTCAATTTGGCATCCGACCAAAGGTGTTCCAGGTTGTAATACTGGCGGCTTGTCTGATCGAAGACGTGCATCATCACGTCTCCAAAATCGACAGCCACCCAGGTGGCGTTATTGAGTCCGTCCACCGCCAGTGGTTTCAAACCGGTGGTTTTCCGGACATAATCCAGGGCTGCGTCGGTCACGGCGTTGATGTGCGTGTTGGATGTGCCTTCGCAGATGACGAAGTAACTGCAAAAGGCTTCCAATGCTGTCATGTCGACGATAACGATGCTGCGGCCTTTTTTTTCCTGAAGACCTTCTTTGATACGGTTGACAAGTATGTCTGTTTCTGTCATGCGTTCTAGTTAGTGAGGGTTTTATCTACAAAGATAGCTTTTTTTTTGGTCGATGGTCAGTTAGCTTTTGTACCTCAACCATTTCCACAATTCCTTGTAGGTGATCTTCTTTCCATACATAAGGATACCTGTCCGGTAAATCTTGGCGGCCATTGCAGCCATGAGCAGGAACGTAATGACGAGTAAACTGAACGAGAGCAACAGTTCCCAGAAGGGGACGCCAAAGGGTATACGTACCATCATGACAATGGGGGATGTAAAGGGAATCATGGAGCACCAGAATGCCAGCGGACCATCGGGGTTGTTGACACTGTACATGCCTGCATAGAGGGCAAACAAGACGGGTATGGTCAGTGGCAGGGTAAACTGTTGAGCATCTTCCGGATTGTCGATGGCGCCACCAACCGCCGCGAAGAGGGAGGCGTAGAGCAGGTATCCACCGAGGAAGAAAAGGATGAACCAGAGGGCGAGTTCGCCCAGGTTCAGGTTGTTAATGACCTCAAGCGTCTCGGCTATCTTGGCATTGGTGTCATTGGTGCCACCTGTAAGGGCTGTCATGTCTTCGGGACTAAGGGTTTGGCCTGGCATATTGACAGAGGGGTTGCTCATCAACTGTTCGGACATCACCTTCGCTTTGTCGGCAGACAGGGTGTTGCCCAAATAGGCTGTTCCAATACCCAATACGCCTGCGATAAGTACCACCCACAAGAGTACCTGGGTGAGACCGACCATGGCAATACCAATGATCTTGCCCATCATCAGGTCGAAGGGTCTCACCGAAGAGACGATGATTTCAACGATGCGGTTGGTCTTTTCTTCGATCACCCCGTTCATCACCATGGCACCGTAGGCAAAGATGAAAATGTAGATGATAATGGTGCAGACCATACCGATGATCATGGCCAGTTCGGAAGAACTTTTCTTTTCACCGCCCTGTTCGTCCCATTTGATGGTGCCAATCGATAAATTGACATCAGCCTGTTGTATGATGGTGTCCAGCCCTGGGATTTGGTAGGAGGCTATCTTGTCTTCCCTGGCAAACTGTTCGAGTTGGCGTTCGATGTTGTCTTTCAACTCCATCTCTACTTGTTTGCTGGCATACAGGTTGATGGATGTCGTATCGGTGTTCAAATCGCCGGCTATGACCAGGAGGGCGTAAATAGAATCCCCTGCCAGAACAGCCTGCTTGTATGTTTCAGGGTCACCTGTGGCCGTGATGAAATGGTATTGCTCGCCGCTTTCAAGCCTGGGCGCGTAGAGGCCGGTTTGATCGGCCACCGCTACTTGCTTGACGGTGGAGTCCTTGACCATAGACAGCAGTAAAGGCACGGCAATCATGGCAATAAACAGGATGGGGGTCAGGAAGGTGAGAATCACGAAGGATTTCTTGCGAACGCGGCTCATGTATTCGCGTTCGATAATGAGGCCTATTTTACTCATGACTGCACGGTTTGGATGAAAATGTCGTTCATGGTGGGTATTTGTTCCTCAAAGGAACGGATGTCGTATTGAGAAGCCAACTCCTTAAGCAGTTGCCCTGTGCTGGTATCCGGTTTCTTCATAATGGTGAGGTGCAGGCGATTGTGTATGGTCTCCGACGACAGGATATCGTATAAGTTGCCTGTTTTTGGTTCGGTAACTGCATCGACCGTGCTAAGGGTATAGACCCCCTTGGCATGTTCACGACGAATCGCTTCGACAGAACCCTGCAAGACCACCTTGGAACGGTTGATCAAGGTGATGTCATCACAAATCTCCTCAACGGAAGCCATGTTGTGGGTGGAAAACAAGACAGTCGCTCCGTTGTTTTTCAGGTTGAGGATTTCGTCTTTGAGTAGCTGGGCGTTCACCGGGTCGAAACCACTGAACGGTTCATCAAAGATGAGGAGCTTGGGCTCGTGCAGGATGGTGATGATGAACTGTACTTTTTGTTGCATGCCTTTTGAAAGTTCTTCCAACTTTTTGTTTTTCCAGGCATCGATTTCGAACTTCTCAAACCAATAGTTGAGCCGTTTGGTGGCATCCTCTTTGCTCAGCCCCTTCAACCTGGCCAGGTAAAGGGCTTGTTCACCCACCTTCATTTTCTTGTAGAGACCCCGTTCTTCCGGCAAGTAGCCAATGTGGGCAATGTCGGTGGGTTCGAGTGGACGTCCCATCCAGCGAACTTCTCCGCTGTCGGGAGCCGTGATGCGGTTGATGATGCGGATGAGGGTGGTCTTGCCGGCGCCGTTAGGCCCCAGCAGGCCATAGACCTTGTGTTCAGGTACATGTAGGTCTACATGATCCAGAGCCAGGTGGTTGGCGTAGCGTTTAACCAGCTGGTCAGCTTCCAGAGTGTACATAGGTATGATTTTTGGTGATCAATGTCTGACAATGATGCGTTCGCCCAGGCTTTTAGCCATGTCTTTCTTGACGTCGAGCAAAGCCATCAGTTGGGCGGACAGGTCCATGACCTCGTTGTCGTTTCGATCCATGGCTGCCGTTTTCAACCTGGATTCGGTTTCCAGGATGATTTCTTCCAATACACCGTTCCGCAGTTCCAACAGGGCGCGCGGTACCAGCTCATCCAGCAGCTCGGCTTCTTCAGGCAAGGTGGCGTATTTGGTGTGTATTTTGCTCAACTCGTAGGGGTCCGACAACATATCGGCAGCGATTAAGCTGACCGTGGCGTCGGGGTGGTTTACGAAATACCGTTGTGGCTTGAATCCAGGACGATGGGCTTGTTCGACCGCTTCGGCCAGGATTTTGGCGTATGTGGGGTGGGTGAACTCGATTTGTTCTTCGCTTAATTCCTTGTGAATGAAGTCGATGACGCCAATTCCGGGAGGGTCGCCAGCGGTCTCTTCCTTGAAAAGGCGGTGGTCTCCGAAGCGAATCAAGTACCTGACCAGGTTGGCTTCCAGGACTTCCAGTTTGCGTTTGACCGGTGTTGATCCTTGACTGGCGCCTTCAAAGACTGGTTGATACGCGTCGAAGGGTGATGTTGGGGGCTCGGGTGTGAAACCTGGGGGAGGAGCATTGGCCGGCGTTGGGTCGACCCATTGGCTGGCAGGAGGCAACGGGCCGGCGGCGGTTGCTCTATCCTTGATGGGTTGTTGGCGTAGTTGCTGGATCCGTCGTTTGTCCACTTCTTTCTGCAACACTTCTTCCCTGATGTTCAACTGCCGGCTGCATTCAGTGGTGTAAACCGTGCGGGTAATGTCATCGGCAATGAGGGCGATGCTTTCCACGATGTCCTGGATGAGCCTGGCTCTGGCGGCCGGATCGTCGCCCGCTTCCTTGAGCAGGATGTCCGTTTTGAAGCGGATGAAGTCGGTTTCGTTGGCCTTGAGGTACTCGGCGAAACTGGTGGCACTGTGTTTGCGGGCAAAGGAGTCGGGGTCTTCACCATCGGGCAACAAGAGTACCTTGATGTTCAGACCATCTTCCAGCAGCAGGTTGATCCCTTTGAGTGAGGCTCGGATACCAGCCGCATCACCGTCGTACAAAACGGTGACGTTGGTGGTAAAGCGGTGAATGAGTCGTATTTGCCCGTGGGTCAGCGCTGTACCGCTGGAGGCAACCACGTTCTCAATGCCAGCCTGATGCATGGACAGTACGTCGGTGTAGCCTTCTACCAGGTAGCACTTGTCGTACTTGGCAATGGCTTGCTTGGCAAAATAGATGCCGTAAAGCTCGTTGCTTTTGTGGTAGATCTCCGATTCGGGTGAATTGATGTATTTGGCTGTCTTGTCGTCTTTCTTGAGGATGCGTCCTCCGAAGGCGACAATTTTGCCCGACAGGGTGTGTACGGGAAACATGACCCTGGCTCTGTAACGGTCGCGCAGGCTTCCCTGTTCGTTTTCCAAACTGAGGCCTGACTTGATGAGGTAATCCCTGTTGTAACCCTTCGAAAGGGCCGTCATGGAAAAATGGTCTTTCTGGTCAAGGCTGAAGCCGAGTTGAAACTTGCGGATTATGTCTTCCCTGAAGCCGCGTTCCCGGAAATACCCCAGTCCCAAGGCTTTGCCATCGGGGTGGTCGTGCAGAATGCCGGTGTAGTAGTCGCGGGCAAATTCGTTGAGAATGAAAAGGCTTTCCCTGTCGTTGCGGGCTTGTTCCTCGGCTGGCGACAGTGCCCGCTCAGCCACCTCGATGTTGTATTTCTTGGCCAACCACTTGAGCGCTTCGTAGTAGCCTAGCTGCTCGTGTTCCATGATGAAATGCACCACGTTGCCGCCTTTGCCGCAACTGAAGCATTTGCAAATACCTTTGGTGGGAGAGACACTGAACGAGGGAGTCCTTTCTTCGTGAAACGGGCAAAGACCAGTATAGTTGACCCCTCGTTTTCTGAGGGTCACGAACTCACCCACCACCTCCTCAATGCGGGCGGCATCGATGATACGGTCTATGGTGGTTTGGTCGATCATGTGCTATTGAACCACGAAGGTAAGAAAAAATCGGTTTGGATGTATGTGATGGTTTAAACAATTCAATGTACCAGCAAACTGGTCATACTGATGCTGCCCCCCACCAGTTCATCGTTGAACAGCGTCAGTTTTTCATTGTCTTCCCATAGCCCCAGTAGGTACATGAGGGGTAAATAATGATCGGGAGTTGGAACGGCCAGTTGCATGAAAGCGGGTTGTTGCTGGGTGTTGATCAGTGAGTTAAAGTCCCTCTCTTTCAGGCATTGCTTTATGTAGGCACTGGCTTCCGCCGCCCAAGGGTAGGCTGCACCCGGATTGTTGAGCTGATTGAAGTCGACCAACCTCAGGTTGTGAACCAGATTGCCACTTCCGACCAGGAGGATGCCTTCTTCCCTGAGGTGTGCCAACCGTTTGGCCATGGTGTAATGTTCGGCGGCCGGTTTTGTCCGGTCAAGACTTAGCTGTATGACAGGAACGCTGGCGTCTGGGTACAGGTGTTTGAGCACTGACCAGCAACCATGGTCCAACCCCCAGGATGTGTCCAGGTTTACCTCCGTCGGACGTAACAGGGCTTCTACCTGTGTTGCCAGGGCAGGATGGCCTATGGCCGGGTAGCGTACCTCGTATAAGGGGGGCGGGAAGCCGTAGAAGTCATGGATGGTTTTGGGGTGTTCGTCATGGGTAACGAAACTGCCTTTTGTGTACCAATGTGCAGAAATACAGATAATAGCCTTAGGCTTCTGGAAGAGGTTGGCTACCTGTCTGAATCCTTCCACAAAAGTGTTTTCCTCGATGGCGTTCATCGGGCTGCCGTGGCCTAAAAACAACAAGGGTGTTTTTTCTGCTTTGGTAGCAAAGGGTGTTGTTGGCATGTGGAATGATGTTTATATGGCCTTATTGAATTTAACACATCAATGACGTAACGAAGGTACCTATTCTTCGGGATTCAGGGAAATGGCCTCCGACATAAACCAATAAATAGACGCTTTGTGGCGTTTTTTTATGTCTTTTTACCACTTTTCAAACCGTATCATTCGGAAAAGAAACCTATTTTTGTAGCGTTTCAACAATAATGCCATGCAAACATACACTTTTTTGGCGTTCGATCTTGGCGCCACCAGCGGCCGGTCCATACTCGCCACCCTTGATAACGGAAAACTGGAGAGCAGGGAACTGACTCGTTTTTCCAACACCCTACTGCCCGTCAACGGCAATGTCTATTGGAATATCTTCGGATTGTACGAAGCACTGCTGGCCGGCATGAAGGCTGCAGCTGCCGAAGGCGCCAAAGTGGATGCCATAGGTATCGATACCTGGGGCGTCGACTTTGTCTATGTGGGTAAAGACGGCCGGTTGCTGGGTTGCCCCAGAGCGTACAGAGATCCCTACACCGAGGGTATGCAAGAAGCCTTTTTCAAGGTGGTGCCCCGTAAGGAAGTGTACGATCTGACCGGTATCCAGTTTATGAATTTCAACAGCCTGTTCCAATTGTACGCCGCTCATAAAGAGGGTTCTACCGCGTTGGCTGTTGCCGATAAGATTCTTTTCATGCCCGATGCCTTGTCGTATTTGTTGACAGGCAAGATGGTCTGCGAATACACCATCGCTTCAACCTCCCAATTCCTCAACCCCAAAACTAAACAGTTGGATGCCAAACTACTCAAGGCGGCCGGTGCCTCCATTGAGCAGTTCCCCGCGTTGGTCAATCCCGGTACCGTTATTGGTCCCTTGACTGATGAACTGGCAGCAGAAACAGGGTTGGGCAAAGTGCCCGTTATCGCCGTGGCCGGTCACGACACTGGTTCAGCCATTGCTGCCGTGCCTGCTGAAAATGAGCGTTTCGCCTACCTGAGTTCAGGTACCTGGTCGTTGATGGGCATCGAGGTCGTTGACCCCATCATCAACGACGCCTCGTTTGAAATGAATTTCACCAACGAGGGTGGGGTGGAAGGTACCACACGCTTCCTGAAGAATATCACCGGCATGTGGCTTTTGGAACAATGCCGCAAGGAATGGGAAAAGGAAGGTACGACCTATGATTACCCGACCATTGTGGAAATGGCCTCTAGCTCGGCCGGCTTCCAAAGCCTGGTTGATCCCGATCACCCCTCGTTTGCCAATCCTAAATGCATGACAGCTGCCTTGGCTGACTACTGCCGTCAGACTGGCCAGGTGGTACCTGCCACGCATGCAGCCATTGTTCGTTGTATTTTTGACAGCCTGGCTCTCAAGTATAAATACGTGCTGGGCAAACTGCAGCAAGTAGCTCCGTTCCCCATTGAACGACTGCACATCATCGGTGGTGGTGCCAAAAACCGTCTGCTCAACCAATTTACCGCCAACGCCATCGGTATGTCTGTCATGGCTGGTCCCTCTGAAGCGACAGCCATTGGCAACATCATGATGCAGGCGAAGGCTATGGGCGTGGTTGATACGTTGGGTGACATGCGTGCCTTGATCCGTCAGGCCGTAACCCCCGACCTTTTCGAACCGCAGGATGCTGCTGCCTGGGAAGCCGCCTATACCCGTTTTCTGGCCGTAACCGGTCTTTAATGCGCTTTTTCCTTAATACTATACACTAAACCGTTACAATCATGGTAAACAATCAAACCGTCCAGAAGGCTTACGATCTAGCCAAAGAACGCTATGCCGCCCTTGGGGTCGATACCGACGCCGCCCTGAAACAACTGCAAAAAATAGCCATCTCCCTGCATTGCTGGCAGGCTGACGATGTAACAGGCTTTGAAAATCCGGATGCCACACTGAGCGGCGGTATCCAGGCCACTGGTAACTACCCTGGCAAAGCCCGCAACATCGAAGAACTGAGGGCTGATATCCTCAAGGCTGCTTCCCTTATACCGGGCAAACACCGCCTCAACCTCCACGCTATTTACGGCGATTTTGGTGGGGTGTTTGTAGACCGCGACCAGATTGAACCCAAGCACTTTGAAAGCTGGATGAAGTGGGCCAAAGAAAACGGCTTTATGCTGGATTTCAACTCCACCTCCTTTTCCCACCCGCTTTCAGGTGAATTGACCCTGGCCAATCCTGATCCCAAAATCAGGAAGTTCTGGATCGAACACACCAAGCGTTGCCGCGCCATCGCTGAAGCCATGGGTAAATATCAAGGCTCACCTTGTGTGATGAACCTCTGGATTCATGACGGTAGCAAGGATCAGACTGTCAATCGTCTGGAATACCGTCGCCTTCTCAAGGAATCACTGGATGAAATCTTCGCAACCAAGTACGACAACATGAAAGATTGCATCGAAGCCAAATTGTTTGGTATCGGAGCAGAAAGCTACACGGTTGGTTCCTATGATTTTTACCTGGGTTATGGTGCCAAGAACAATAAAATTGTCACCCTCGACACCGGTCACTTCCATTTGACCGAAAGCATTGCTGACAAGATTTCATCGTTGTTGCTGTTCACACCTGAAATCATGTTGCACGTATCCCGCCCCATCCGTTGGGACTCCGACCATGTGACCCTGATGAACGATGATACCCTTGATTTGGCCAAGGAAATTGTACGTAGTGGTCAAATGGACCGTGTAAACATTGGTCTGGACTACTTTGACGCTTCCATTAACCGCATCGGTGCCTATGTTATCGGTACCCGCGCCACTCAGAAGTGCTTCCTCCTGGGCTTGCTGGAACCCATTAAGATGCTCCGTCAATACGAGGCCGAAGGCAAGTATTTCGAACGCCTGGCTGTGTTGGAAGAAGGTAAGGCAATGCCTTGGCATGCCGTTTGGGATATGTTCTGCCTGAACAACAACGTGCCTGTAGGTGAAGGTTACATCGCCGATATTCAAAAGTACGAAGTGGACGTGACCTCCAAACGCTAAGCACATGAATACCATACTGGGTCTGCTTATCATCGCCGTTGGCAGTTTTGGCCAATCGAGTTCGTATGTGCCCATCAAAAAGGTGAAGAAATGGTCCTGGGAAACCTTTTGGTTGACCCAGGGCGTTTTCGCCTGGTTGGTGTTTCCATTCCTGGGAGCCCTGTTGGCTGTGCCTCAGGGAGCCTCTCTCTTCGACATCCTTGGTGTGGATACCCCATCGACACTGTTTGGTGTGTCCTTTGCACCGGCTGCAGGAGCCCTCTTTTTTGGGGTTCTCTGGGGCATTGGTGGTTTGACCTTTGGTTTGTCCATGCGTTACCTGGGGGTGGCGTTGGGTCAATCCATCGCTCTGGGTACCTGTTCGGCTTTTGGTACCCTCATTCCCGCCTTGTTCTTTGACAAGCAGGATTTGTTGCACGGTCCTGGTTTGATCCTGCTGATCGGCGTTAGCATCACGCTGGCCGGTATTTTTGTCATAGGCTATGCCGGCACCTTGCGGGCCAAGTCCATGACGGAGGAACAAAAGAAGGCTGCTATCAAGGATTTCGCCTTGACAAAGGGTCTATTGGTGGCCTTGCTGGCCGGTGTGATGAGCGCCTGTTTCAGCTTGGGTCTGAAAGCCGGTGAACCCCTGGCCGAAGCGGCCCGCAACCTCGGTGCCAGTGACCTGTTTGCCACGCTGCCAGCCACCTTTATGGTGACCTTGGGTGGCTTCCTTACCAATGCCGTTTATTGCCTTTTCCAGAATGCAAAAAACAAGACGTTCTCCGATTACACCAAGACGGAAGGCTCCGTGTGGGTGAACAATCTGCTGTTTTGCGCATTGGCCGGTTTGTTGTGGTATTCACAGTTTTTCGGCTTATCCATGGGTAAAAGTTTCCTGGCCGACAACGCCATCATGCTTGCCTTCTCCTGGTCTATCCTAATGGCCTTGAATGTGACCTTCAGCAATGTCTGGGGTATCCTGCTCAAGGAATGGAAGGGTAGTTCAAAGGCAACCATTGCTGTGCTATTGCTCGGTTTGCTGGTGCTTGTGTTCTCGGTATTTTTCCCCAATCTGGTCTCCGCATAACGAACAATAACCTTACTCTTTTAGACCGTATCCGAGAGGGTACGGTCTTTTTTTGGTGGATAAGTGTTTTTTTGACACCTTTTTTTTGTACGTCTGAAAAAAAAACTATCTTTACGGCGATATGTCACCCACCTTCTGACGATTTTTCGACAGTGGGGACCCTTAGAATGTTGCATACCTTAAATCGCAAAACCGTTGAAAACAGATCTTCAAATTTGGTTTTCTTCTTCTTTCCCCACGTCTACAGGGGATTCAGCTTACGGATTATCGTTCTCAGCTGACAATAATCACATTTCCATTATTAACCAAATTGTACAGTAACATGAAAAAGAAACTTTACGCTTTTCTGTTAAGTGCATTTCTGGTGACGACGTCAACTTTCGCAGTAGATTTGACGTCTGGCCTGAAATTGCACTACACTTTTGACGACGTGACAGATGTCGCAGTTCCTGATGCATCAGGTAACGGTTTCGTCGCAACCCTGATGGGTGCAGCCGCTGTTGCAGAAGGAAAGACAGGTCAAGCTGTCAATCTGCTTGCCGTTGAAGACTACGTAGCCATTCCTGAAGGAGTGCTCTCCGATGTAACGGACTTCACCTTTGCATGCTGGGTCAACCTCAACACCATTAATTATTGGGGTCGTGTGTTTGACTTTGGATCAGGCGAAGCCACCAACCTTTTTATGGCTCCCATTGATGGCCATTTCAAATTTGTCATCAAGAAAGATGCTGAAGTAGGTGAACAAGCTATATCCTCTTCCATTAAGATTGATGCCGGTCAGTGGGCACACGTAGCCGTTACTGGATCCTACAATGAATTGGGAGAAGGTACCGTAAAGTTCTATGTAAACGGCGCTTTGGCTGGTACCAGCGAAACGTTTACCTCTACCCCGGCTTCCATGGGCGTGACTACCCAAAACTACTTGGGTAAATCACAGTACCCCGACCCTACCATCAATGGTAAGATAGATGATTTCCGTGTATACAACAGAGCCTTGTCTCAGGAAGACCTGATGGTGATGAATGGTTACCCCATTGAATTGATCAATGCCTACAATGCATTTACCATTGGTAATACGACTGATGTCAAAGAAAACCTGGTATTGCCAACCACAGCTGGCACCGATGGTGTGACAGTTGCCTGGACAACCAGCGACTCTCTTGTTGTTGAAAAAGATGGTACGATTCACCGCTTGGATCGTTTCCGTGCTGCTGCTACCTTGACAGCTACCATGTCTTACATCGTAGGTACTGATACAACTTCCGTTGTCAAAATGTTTGACGTGGTTGTTTACCCGATCAACGACCCTGTGGAAATTATTGCTACCTGGAACTTCCTGGACGACAATATTAAACGTGAAGATGGTGTTACCACTGTCACAGACGAAGTCAGCGGTTACACCGCTACCTGTGTGGGTGGTGCTGACATTGTTCCCATTGGTACCGATGAAGTATTCAACGTATTGTCGCTTGGTACCGCCGGTGGTCAATACCTCAACCTGGGTGAAGAAATTGGCCAGGCTATTTATGGTTTGACTGACTACACGGTCGGTATTTTCTTCCGCAAGGATACCACTGATGGTACTGCCGCTAATTGGTACTCTGAATATGGTAAACACCTGTATGCTTTCTCCAACACCCTGGATATGGAAGCTGAAAAAGTGGGTGGTATGTATTTTGAACCCCGCAGGGCTCGCCACGTATGTACCCCTGACAACTATGGCAGTGAAAACAACAACATGGTTGGCGTAGGTGAAAACCAGACCCCACAAGGTACATGGCACCACGTTGCTTATTCACAAACCGCTGGTGTAGGTGTTCTTTACTTTGACGGTATTCAGGTGGCTACAGCACAAATGCAAGCTCCCAGTGTTACCTTGAAGAAAAATGTAACTGGTCGCAAAGGCACAATTTACAACATGTTGGGTCGTCCTACCTATAAGAATGACTCTTATCTGAAGAATGCCTTGTTATACGGATTTGAACTCTACTCTGTCGGTTTGTCTGCCGATGATATGGAAGATGTGTTGGGTATTCAAAGCAAGATTGCTTCACTGGATTTGGCTTATGCCAACACGACTTACGATGTACAGGCATTCATGGCCCTGCAGAACTTGTTGAACACCGCTAAAAAAGCTGTTGCTGTTGGATACGAACCTGGTTTGGCCAACTTGAATGCTGCTATCGCTGTCGGTGAAGCTGATGCTGCCGCTAAAACGGCCACTGAAGCCAGCAACCTCGTTCTGGAAGAAGCCATCAAGGCTTACAATGATTCCTCTGCTCTTTGGGTAGAACTGGGTAAAGTACTTGGTTCATTCGAAGAAGAATTGGCTCTTGGATACCCCGGTTTGGCTGACTTTAACAAGGCTATCGCCGACGTTAAG
>Ga0123334_1002264_pt1 | contig 22465 bp, 14 predicted proteins | sample BiotimSIPDNA_FD_89706 | JGI IMG/M metagenome (GOLD analysis project Ga0123334, IMG submission 89706) | Anaerobic biogas reactor microbial communites from Washington, USA - Biogas_R1 time_0 SIP DNA | ecosystem: Engineered > Bioreactor > Anaerobic > Unclassified | place: Washington, USA... | reverse complement strand
TTTAAGAGCCAAAGATAGGAATCGAACCTACGACCAGCTGATTACAAATCAGCTGCTCTACCAGCTGAGCTACTTTGGCATCTACAATAAAGCCATAACGAGTATGACATTAGAGCGTGCCAAATGTAGAAAGGATTCATTGCTTTTGTCAATGAAAATCAATATATTATCAAAAAAAAACATATTTTCTTTAAAAATCCGAATTAAAACTTGAATTTCCTGTAAATACAGTGTTGATAAAATGTTAACACATTTATAATCCTTTTTTCTATCTTTGCAGAAAGGCCTTATTATCATTATTTGGGAATTAATCCATGCTATTCAGTCCAATCAAACATGTTGCAAAAATTGAAGTCCGATACGCTGAAACAGATGCAATGGGAGTCGTACATCATTCTGTCTACCCTATCTGGTTTGAACAAGCGAGAACTGAAATCATGAGAATCCATGAACATCCATATCATTTGCTTGAAGCAGAAGGATTCAGTTGCCCTTTAATCCAAATGGAGTTAGAATACAAACGCTCTTGCCACTACGGTGAATTTGCTGATGTCCATGTTAGCCTTGCTAAAGAAGACCGACTTCGTACTCGTTTTTTCTATGAAATCTTTGTCGATGGACAACTTTGCGTAAAAGGCTCTACACTCCATATTTTCTTAAAAGATGGTAAACCTAGTCGACACTCTCCTGAAGCCTTTGAAAAAATCTTTTTCCCTAAAGCCCCTTAATTATGGAAAATTATTCTACTCAAATTCCCTTAGCTGAACGCTTACGTCCAAAAACTCTAGGTGAATTTCTAGGACAGAATAAAATCATGGGACCACAGAGCTTATTAAGAAAAAGCCTTGAAAATGATTGTGTTCCTAGCATGATTTTTTGGGGGCCTCCTGGTTGTGGTAAAACAACTTTAGCTCACATTATTAAAGAAAAAAGTAAAAAAAGATTCATTTCTATTTCTGCTGTTTCTAGCGGTGTAAAAGAACTCAAAACCCTTATAGCGGAAGCTAGAGAGCCTGATGCGAGAAAACAAGGGACCATCCTTTTTATTGATGAAATTCATCGCTTTAATAAGGGACAACAAGACGCTCTTCTTGGAGCTGTAGAAGATGGCACGGTCACTTTAATTGGAGCCACTACAGAAAATCCTGGCTTTGAGGTTAATAAAGCTCTTTTATCAAGATGCCAGTTGATTTTATTTGCTCCTCTTTCAGAAGAAGAGCTTAAAATTCTACTTGAAACCGCCTTAAAGAATCACCCTAATGGTCTTTTAAGAACAGATATATCTGTTGCTCCTGAAGTTGCTGATAAACTTGTACACCAATCCGATGGAGATGCTCGTTTTTTACTCAATCAAATAGAGTGGATTATTGGAAATTTAGGCGATAGAAAAGAACTTGACTTGTCCGTTTTAGAAGAAATTCAATACAAAAAACCATTACGCTATGACAAATCAGGGGAAGAACACTATAACTTAATTTCCGTATTTCATAAGTCGATTCGAGGGAGCGACCCAGATGCCGCTCTCTACTGGCTACATCGAATGATTCAAGGCGGAGAAGATCCTCGCTTCATTCTTAGGCGATTAATAAGAATCGCTATGGAAGATATTGGCCTTGCTGACCCCAATGCACTATTGCTTGCCACATCGGCAAGAGAAGCATTTGATTTTTTAGGCATTCCTGAGGGGCTCATTGCTTTAGATGAATTAGCTATTTACTTATCTTTAGCCCCCAAAAGCAATAGCGTTGAGATCGCAGGAATGGCTGCCGATCAAATTATTGAACGCACAGGAATGCTACCTGTTCCAATAGCATTTCGAAATCCTGTGACTCGAATAGGCAAAGATTTAGGTTATGGTAAAGATTATGAGTACGATCACAATAGTAACGGAGCTTATTCTGGACAAGATCATTTACCAAAAGCCCTTAATGGAACTACTATATATAGACCTACTTTGTATGGTAAAGAAAAACAACTTGCAGAAAGACTCCAAGCCCTTAATTCCATAAAAAAGCAAAAAAACGGATTTTAATAACCTTAAGTCGCTTTTTCCATGTTGTATAAAAAGACCCTATTCAGCAATAAAAACAGCCTAATCTGTCTTATTTTTGGCTTTTTTAAGGGTTCTTCTTATGCTGTTTTACGATTGTAATAAAGTTTCAAAGAGACCCTTTGTTCATTTTGTAAGTATTCTCAATATATTTTAATATCTTTTTCATTATATTTTAATTAGTTTCAAGAAAACCCTCCAAGGAGACTTTTATGCGTATTCAAACCATGCTTGCGGCTTTCGCCCTTTGTGCGACTCAATCATTCGCCATATTTGGTATCGGTGGTCACTACTCACCTAGCGTTACTACAAAATTAAATGCTTCTGAACAACAAACCGTCAGAACAATTGAAGTAGAAGATCAAACGGTGGGTCAAGTTCTTTATTCACACAAGTCTTTTACATCGATGCAAGGTTTTGGTTTTAAGGTATGGGTAGACATTCTTCCTTTTATTGATATCGAAGCCACATACAATATTCAGTGGGGATCTTATGATGCCAGTTTGTTTATACAAGCAGGAAATGAAGATCCAATAGAACAGCCACTTGAAATAGAATTTGGCGGCGTTCCTTTTGGTAAAGCGACTCCTAAATACGTTGGAATGAACGGCGATTTATCTGTAACTTATCCTTTTACCTTTTTACCTATCATTCGTCCTTATATAGGTGGAGGTATTACTTATTACATGAATACTCCTTTACTCGACAGCGCTTTCATTTCTAAGTTTATGACTTCTGCAGGAGACATTTTACTTGATGAAAATTCTCAAATGGACGCTTCTCAAAACGTTGAACTTGCAAAAGCCCTTGCCAAAGAAGTTTCAGAAGAAGGTTTACAAAAAAGCATCGGTGGCCATATTATTGCTGGCGTTCGCATAGAACCACCAATTATCCCAGCGGCTGTTTATCTAAACGCTAAATATTACTTTGGCGGTGATTTCCATAAAGACATCGAAAACGGAAAATTTGTTTTTGAAGTCGGCGCAGGCTTTGCCCTATAATAAACAAACTCGTTAACAAATTGGGCTTCACATTAAACTGGTTTTGAGAGAAATATGAACGAACAAAATTCTAATGTAATGATTCTTATAGTAGAAGATGAAATGGCTATTGCTGAAGGGCTTATAGACATTTGTGAATTAAACGGATATAAAGTTAAACATGTTATTGATGGCGAAACCGCTCTTATTGAAGCTCTTTCTGGGAAATATGGCCTCGTTTTATTAGACCTTATGCTCCCTGGCCTTGACGGTTTTGCTGTCTGTGATCGAATTAGAGAAAAAGATAAAGACCTTCCAATCATTATCCTTTCTGCAAAAAATTCTGATAATGATATCATTGACGGTTTGAAATATGGCGCTGATGATTATATCGCCAAGCCTTTTTCAGTCCCAATGCTATTAGCACGAATTGAAGCTGTTCTCAGAAGAAGTCGCCATTCTTTAGAAGGCGACGGGAAATTAGTTGCAGGCAACTTGCGGGTTCACTTCCGCGAATATATGGGTACTCGAGGAAATGAAGAGCTTGTCTTTACTAGAAAAGAAATTGAAATTTTGGAATACTTATGGAACAACCGAGATCACGCCGTTCCAAGAGCCGAACTTCTAAAAAAAGTTTGGGGATATGAAAATGCGGAATCGGTAGATACTCGTACTGTTGATATTCACATTACGAAACTCCGTAAGAAAATAGAAGATGACCCTTCCCGTCCAAAACTTCTTGTAACATTCCGAGGTGAAGGCTATCAGTTCCGCGCCTCTCCAGAATGAAAAAAATAAGACTTACATTTATTCTCATTTTTATCGCAATAGCTTTCCCTGTGGTAATGCTACTTGGAAAGTCTTTTTCTCATCTAAAAACAGGATCTCAATACGCCTACAAAGAACATGCCTATTTAGTTTTGCAAATGTTAAATCAAAGAATTTACGATGATTTAGCTATTGAAGAACAAAGGTCTTATTCTGAATATCGGTTTATTCGGGCCGTTCCTGTCATTGGAGGAGAAGAAATTACATTGTCCAAACTTGCAGAATACCCTATCCGAAGTCACTATGCTGGTATCATAGGCTATTTTCAACTTGAACCAGACGGCGCCTTAAAAACACCTGTTCTTCCAGATGGCGCTCTTGAAACCATCCCTATAATCGATCGAGATAAACGAGAACAAGTTAGAGATAGTATTCAAAAAATATTACTTCACTTAGGTCTTAAAAACGCAGGAAAGCCTAGATCTCCTGATAGAAATCCTTCCGAAGGTATTTTAAATCGAATCTATAGTCAAAACCTGAACTACAACAAAGATAATCTTACCGAGCGCAAATCAAAGAATGGAGATGATTTAAAGTTTAGTCGTCGTTATGAACATAGTTCACAAAAAGAAACATTTATTTTTGACGTAGAATCCGCAAAGATTAGAAAAATTACTGATCCAAAAGTTCCTTTAGAAGAAGAGGAGCATTACACCGAACCTCCTGAAATTATGGAAGTTGAAATCGAACCATTTCAAGCCACATTTAATCATCAATATCTAGTCTATTATCGTTATATATGGCGGAATAACGAACCCTTTATACAAGGATTTGCTGTTGACTTACCAACTTATCTTGGTAGTTTAGTTCGAAATGAAATCGCCTTTAATCCACAAGAACAAACGACAACACTTGAATTTGGATCTAAAAACAGACCTTTTGTTATCTTTGGAAAAAGAGATAAAAAGGCCGTTTCCATTTTATCCGTCCCATTACAATATCCTTTAAGCGATATGCTTTTCACAATGTGTTTAACCCCAGAAGGGCGAATCCCTGGCGAAAATATGGTGATATGGCTAGGCTTTTTAACCTTCGTTATTTTAGCTGGCGGCTTAATCGCTGTTTATCGTTTAACAAAGAGTCAACTCGCTCTTGCAACCAAAAGACAAGATTTTATTTCTGCGGTAAGCCATGAATTGAAAACTCCATTAACAGCCATCCGCATGTACGCTGAATTGTTACAGAATTCTTGGGTTGCTAACGACGAAAAACGTCAGAAATATTATTCTCTAATCGCTAGCGAAACAGATCGATTGTCTCGACTAATTCAAAATGTTCTAAACTTATCCAAACTTGATCGCAATCAATGGAACATTCAGTTAAAAAAAGAAAATCCTAGAAATACCCTAGAAGAATTTGTGGCTACCTACAGCAAAAACATTGAGAAAAATGGTTTTGACTTAACTGTTACAAAAGATGTATGTGAATATATTATCCCCATGGATAAAGATGCTGTCATGCAAATTTTAATGAATTTAGTTGATAATTCGATTAAGTTTTCAAAGGACGCACAGTATAAAATGATTGTTTTAGAGTTAAAAGTGGAAGATAATGACATCTTTTTTGTTGTCCGTGATTATGGTCCTGGAATTCCTCCCTCTGAAATAACGAAAGTATTTGATGAATTTTATCGAGTTGAAAATGAAATGACTCGTAAAACGAATGGAACAGGAATAGGGCTATCCATGGTTAAAAAATTATGTTCATTAACAAACATGAGAATTGAAATTGAAAATGCAAGCCCTGGATTACGAACAAAAATCCATTTTCCACCAATTTCAATCTAAAATAAAATATTGCGATCCATAAACCAAAACATTACTTCTGCAATCTTTGTCGAACTCTTTTGTTTTTGTTACTTTTATCGTATTAAATGGTTTTTACCAGCACCCTTTATTAGATTTCTGAAAAACGATAAGGATTTTTTATGACGCTCCATGATATTATTTCTAATCCTGAACAATATGACTTATCTATTGAAACGGTGGGTTCGCCAACACTTCATTCACCTATGATGGGGATCCGCTTTATTAGTAATACTGAGCGAGTCAGCCTTTGCACCGATGTGAACAGAATTGAAGAAATTCTTGCTTCTGGAAAAAATCTTCCCTCTCTTGAAGCCGCTGGACCTAGAGAAATGATTTATCATGATCCCGCTTGGACTCGTGCTGCTATTGTCACCTGTGGAGGCCTTTGTCCTGGTTTAAATAGTGTAATCAAAGGCCTTGTTCAAGTTCTTTGGTTTGATTATGGAGTCCAAAATATTTTTGGTATCCCCTATGGGTATCGAGGATTAAACCCCTCTTATTCTCATTCTCCAATCGTATTAAACCCCGAAGTCGTTGACGCCATTCAAGATGATGGCGGCACAATTTTAGGAAGTTCTCGTGGAGAACAAGATGTTTCCACTATGGTAGATACCTTGATGAGACTTAATATCAATATGCTTTTTTGTATTGGTGGCGATGGAACTCTTCGTGGTGCTCGAGAAATAACCGCTGAAATCAAAAGACGTAAGCAGCCCATCTCTGTCATTGGAATTCCAAAAACAATTGATAATGATTTGAATTTAGTTGATCGTACTTTTGGTTTTGAAACCGCGGTATTAAGTGCGACGGACGTTATCACCAGCGCTCATAATGAAGCCAACGGCGTTTTTAATGGCCTTGGCCTTGTAAAAATTATGGGTCGTGATTCTGGATTTATTGCAGCTTATGCTTCTTTGGCAACCACCGTTGTCAATTTTTGCTTAATCCCAGAAGTTTCTTTTGAATTGGATGGAGACAATGGCTTGCTACGTGCTCTTGAAAACCGCTATTCCATTGGAAAGACACACGCCGTTATGGTTGTTGCTGAAGGCGCTGGACAACATCTCTTTAAAAACATTCCAGAACGTAGAGACGCTAGTGGCAATATTTTAAAAAATGATATTGGTGATTTTTTATCTGAAAAAATAGAAGCTCATTTTAAAAGCGTTGGCAAAGAAATTAACATTAAATATTTTGACCCAAGCTATACTATTCGAAGTATTCCTGCGAAAGGAACAGATGCCATTTTTTGTTTTCAATTGGCTGAAAATGCAGTCCATGCTTCAATGGCAGGAAAAACAAATATGGTTGTCGGTAGCATGAATAACCAGTTCACTCACGTTCCAATTGACTACGCTGTGAGTGAAAGACGAAAAATTGAACCCAATAACGCTCTTTGGCACGCCGTACTAGGAGCCACAAGGCAGCAAGATTATTTTACTGGCAAACGTCGTAACAGAAAAAAGTAATTAAATTAAATATTGTATTTTTTGAAGGAATGTTTAGATTTGGAGCCAATATGTTAAAAAAAGAAGAAAAAGCACTCATTCGCACAGCGCTGATGGAATATCGAAACCTTCTTTTCAAAGCCTTTCATGGAACGGCAGAGGAAAAAGCTCGAATAGCTAGTGTGAATAAACTATTGCAAACCTGGAAGATTTAACATTCTTTAATGTTATTTAGGCTTGCTAGCACTCTACTCCTATTGGTTTGGGGTATAGGTTTTGCTAACGAAGATCTTAGAATCGGAGATTCGTGTTATTTTTCGCGTGCAGAAAATGCTATCGATGACAAAGCGGATTTAAAAAATGTACACAAAATGATTCAAGCCTATGAAAAGGCGTTAAAAGATTCTTCTGTTCATGAAAAGGCAACAGAAGGACTATTGAACTCCTATTACTTTATGCTTCGCTTTGCTAGCCCTGAAAAAGAAAAGCGTAAAGAGCTTCTAAAAGAAGTCTCCCTTTTAGCTGAAAGAATGCATGCAAAATATCCCAATAACATTAAAATTAGTAAACTCTATTTACTTACTTTATCTATGTGGGGAGCAGAGACAAATCCCTTTCTTGCAGTCAAGCAAGGTGTCGCAAAGAGAGTGAGAGACTTGGCTGACTCTATTCAAGATTACCAAATTCTCGGTCGTTCTCATCAAGTACTTCCCTATATTCCCATTATCCTCTCTTGGCCAGATAAAGAATTAGCGGAAAAATATTTAGTGAAAGCCTTAGAACTTGATTCCAAAGACCCTTACAATTACTTTTTTCTTTCTGAGATACGTTTTGATCAAGGCTTATACGATGAAGCAGAAAAGATCATTCAAGCGGGTCTTGATTTAGGTGTTCGAACAGACTTTTTCTTAGAAGATAAAAGAGGCCGATGGCATCTTAAAGAATTGCAGAAAAAAATTGCACATAAGAAACGCCGATAAAGCAAATCACTAATGTAAATTCTTTCGATAATATCTTACGAAATCAAGCAACGAACAAGTTTTTAGAAAAATCAATTAATCAATAGACTGTGCTTGAATGGCAGTAAGAGCAATTGTGTAAATGATATCATCTACAAAAGCACCACGGGAAAGATCATTGACTGGTTTTGCTAAACCCTGAAGCATAGGCCCAATACAAATTACATTGGCGGCTGAACGCTGCACTGCTTTGTATGTAATATTACCTGCATTTAAGTTTGGAAAAACAAGAACATTGGCTTTGCCAGCCACAGGACTATGAGGCGCCTTAATTTTTGCTACGCTTTCAGCGGTCGCGGAGTCATACTGCAATGGTCCATCAATTACAATGTCTGGGCGAACCGATTTAACTAATCTTGTGGCTTCTACCACTAAATCGACATCATCCCCTTTGCCAGAAGTACCCGTACTATAACTTAACATAGCGACTTTTGCAGGTAAATGGAATGCCTTCGCGGTATCATGACATTGAATCGCAATGCTTGCAAGTTCACTAGAATCTGGATTCTGATTAATGGCACAATCTCCATAAACCAAAATTTGTGAGGGCAAACAAATGAAAAAGACGGAACTAATAGATTTGACTCCTGGAGCTGTTTTTATCACTTGTAATGCAGGGCGTACCGTATCTGCTGTGGAGTGAACGGCTCCACTTACTAAGCCATCGACTTCTCCCATTTTTAGCATCATCGTTCCAATCCAAACAGAATCTTTTAATAAATCTTGAGCAAGCTCTTCTGTCATTCCTTTTGCTTTTCGTAACTCCACTAAAGGCTTAACAAAGCGATTACTAATAGCCTCAGTGACTTCAATAATTTCAAGCCCAGCGGGCACATCTAAACCATAATTTTTTGCAACCTTCTCTATTTCTGAACGATTCCCTAACAGCACTGGAAGAGCTATTTTCCGTTCATAAGCAAGAATTGCTGCTCTTACTGTGCGTGGTTCTGTTCCTTCAGGCAATACAATCCGTTTTAGATTTAATCCAGCTTGACGGATTAAATTAGCTCTAAATTCAGGCTGGGTGATATGGTGTTCTGTTTTTATTTCTCTAATTTTTTTTGCAAGAGAAATATCTATTGGCATATCATTATTAGTCGCATAAGCTAAAACAGGAACAAAACTATTTTTAAATGCCTGACTCAATGATTCTTTTGTAGACTCGTCTACACCCGTAATAACACAACTCGCCACTCTTAATTTTATTTCAAAGTAATCTTGCGCTTCTATTTCTACTTCACTACAAACAGCTAAAGACGTTTTGCCAACCGCTGAAGAAACTAGAATAACAGAAGCGTCTAAAGCTTGTGTAATGATTTCATTTAGCTTTTTACTACGGAACGGAAATTCGTTAGCAGAAACACCTTCGACGATGATTATTTCTTGATCGCTCGCCACTTCCATAAAAAGAGCGAGTAATTGCTCCATTAAAACACTAGAGTTTCCTGAGGATAAAAGTGTCCTAACTCTTTCTTGAGAAATAGATCCTTGAGATTCACCAATAGGTTTAAAATATGCCGTTTTCGGTTCTTGTTTAGAAACAAAACTAAAAATAGATTGTGCTGTTTTTGCTGTTTCTGCATTAATACCTGTTGGAGCGATTACAAATACTTGTCTCATTTTATTTCCATCTGAAATTCCAATTCAATAAGTTCAAAATAGATTATATGTGCCTTTTTTGCCTTATTTTCGGGATGTTAAAAACTTTTTACAATACTATTGTTGGTTTTCATGATTTTTTAGTATAAAACAAGCCATTTCTGAATGAGCTGTTATTCCATAATCATTATATGAATTTATATTATGGAAGAATGTTTGGAGTGTTGAAATTTTATAAACCTCACTTTTTTCGTTGATTTTGGGTGTTGACGATGATAAGGATGGTCATGATGAACAAGAATATTTTTTCTTGTGTGTATCTTTGGGTACTAGTTTTTGCGCACGCCTTGATGGCGCAGCCTTATGTTATTCACATACAGTCACCATGGGCTTCTGATGAGGTTCACTCTTTTAAGGCTGGTCGTTTTACTGAAAACACCTCTTATACCATGACAGCTAATGGCAACTATTGGCATACCGTTGAGATTACCGTTGCTGAGGTTACTGAATATTCTACAACCACAATTGAACTTTCTTCTGGTGAACAAACATGGAGTGAAACGCCTCGTTTACGAGATTTTACTGTTTTTGGAGATGAAGTCTGGGTTTATATTGATGAAAACGGTGATTTCTCTGTGAAGCCTTCTGGACCTTGGTCTATTTGGTTTAAAAGCCCTTGGGGCAATAAAATTATCCCCAATATGATTTATGGTGGTGATACTATTCCTCTTCAACCTGCTGTAGAAGGAAGCGACTATTGTGGTTGGTTTTCTTATACCTTCGGATCACCTTCCGCATTAATGCCTGTTTATTTTGAGCGTCCGCATACCTCATTCACTTACCCTAGTTCCCAAACCGTCATTGATATCGGAGAATTAATTTCTGCAGGGCATACTGTTTTTATTGATGGAACAGCTGGCGATATTAAGATCGATACTTTACGAACAAGTAAAGGAGAGTGCTTTGACGATCAATATAGTTTCCATCTTTACTGGACAGGCAATAGTGAAATTCAAATGACTGTTGGCACTACTATTTCAAATGTCACCATTCATAAACAAAGCAACTTAGATAATTGGTATTTGCACGAAGCCGATAGTGTGGGAAGCGGAAATGACCTTGTTGCTTTTTATATGAGAGATTACTCCGATAACACAAGAGACACCTTCACCACAACACAAACTATCAAGGAGATTTTTCCCTCTGGTGTTTATGATGCTTGGTTTAGAATTGAAAGTGACAACAATATCATTATTACAAATACACCTATCTATCAAAAACGCATAAGAGTTCTGAACCCTTGGACAAATACTTCTCCCCAAATGATTATAAACGGAGATACTCTCCGGATGAAAACCGTTAAAAATTATTGTGGTTGGTTTGAAGCGACCTATCAAGGCTCTATTGACGATTTCCAACTTCTTTTTAAGCAATCCATTGGTACAGGGATTTATTCAGCATCGGGGCTTTCTGATGGATTCCCGATGACTTTAGATAGCATTTTCTCTTTGGCCGATACTATTTGGATTCGCCCAACACCTTATCCTTCTGGACTCCCCACGTTCCATTCTTCATTCCCTAATATTCTTGGGGATTGCCCTATCAAAACGCTCGCCGTGATGATGTTTGATTGGTACGATGGTTCTACGGAAGAAGGCCCGTACGGCTATACAGCTAGAGGAGTTGAACAATATGGCTTTGGTACAGATGCAGACTTTGGTGCCAATGGCTGTGAAGAAGGGACTACTGGCGGTAATGGAGCTACTCAGGGAATGGTGCAGCCATTCCTCGGTCCAAATGGCGTCCCCGTTAGAAGTACTATGTTCCCTGAAACAAAATGCACAAATGCAAAAAACTTAAACAAATGGTTTATACCTGAAACACTTCTCGTAGTAAATGACAAAATATACACCAATGCAACCTGTAGAGATCTTACTCTTGAACTAGACGATGACGGCTTATGGCTTGGACAAAAAGATGATAGTAGCCCTGAACACGGCTTTTTCTTACTAGATGACTTCCAGTTCTTAGATCCAGAAGGATTGATTCCTAACCCAAAATATGATTCCGCAAGTGGTGAAGGCGGCTATCATAATTTTGGAATGACAATGAAAGCAGTCGCTGAATTTGAATATGTTCCTGGCCAGTATTTTGAGTTTAATGGCGATGACGATGTCTGGGTATTTATTAACAACCGTTTGGTGGTGGATATTGGCGGACAACACAACAAAGTCTTTGGTTCCGTTGATTTAGATACTCTTGGTTTAACTCCTGGAGAAACATATCCTTTCCATATTTTCTATGCAGAACGGAAATTATATAAGTCCAATTTTATGATGAGAACTTCGATAGACCTTAGAACAGAACGTTCTTACTTCCCTACCGACATTTCTCCATCTCCTGAAATCATTAAATACGAAATCTGGCAAATTTTACGTGAAGAATCGCTCGCTTGTGATTTTTCTGGTATGCAAGATAAGCAAAAAACCTATGCCTCTTCTGATTTCAATTTAATTGGAGGCAATTTACCGTTAGAAGGCGTTTGGCTTCAAGAAGGTTCTCATTATGGAGGAATCGTTATTGATCCTGGGATGGCAGGGTTTACCATTGATACTAGTTTGATTAGGATAAATCGTTCTCTTGCTCCTGGTACCTATTGTTTAAGATTTAACTTACAAGCAGATCAATCTCATTCTGGTGAAGTTTGGTTTACAGTAGCAGAATACCCAAGACCTTCTATCGCTTTTGCTAATGAAGATTGGGAGATTATTTCTGCAGATACTTCCGTGATTGGAGAATGGGCTCATACACTTTACCCTGTTCGTGTTCGCATTTTTGAAGAAAACTGCGATGGCTGTGATGGAAAAGTGTCTTTATTTTCCTCTGACCCCAATCTCAAATTTTTGGATTCTTTAGGAAACCCTTTATCTGAAAGCGCTATCGTTAATGGACAACTGACCTTCTGGGTTCTTGGTACTCAAGAAATTAATGGTGCTTATATTCAAGTTCTTGGTGATTTTTATGCAAACATTTTGCTATGGACAGACATTAACCTAAAAGTGCCTCCTGTTCCTCAACTTGAATTTGCAGAAATGCACGACCGTAATGGAGATGGTATTCCAGACAGTCTTCACTTTAAATATACAGAGCCTCTTATTGGAACAAAATTTCCAGATTCTCTCTCTTGGCGATATGGAGATTCTGTTTTCCATTTTGTAAATAAAACGGAGCTTCAATCAGCGTTTCAAGAAACATCATCTATCGTTCTTTTAAGTGATGGTTTTACAAAAAGAGTCTTTACAGGTTTATTAGATGAACCTTATTTTGGCTTCTCCGTTACTTCATTTACTTATAATCCTGAAGGTACTGATGATAGGCTAGTCTTTGATATGGCAGGTCAAATACAAGATAAGGTGGGCCCAATTATTTTAGGTGCTACCGTAAAAGAAAAAGCTGGAAACGTCACTGTTCTCACGCTATCTTTCAGCGAAGCTTTACAAAAAGAAGATTATCTTCTATTAGCTGATTTATTCCAATTCCGTTATTGGAGAGAAGGAGAGTTGAATCGACTTCCCATTATACCAAGCTCTTCTACAGCAAGCAATCTTTACTGTTATGATTTGTATTTCGTTGAAAATAATGGTTCTGAAATCCCTGCAGTAGGGGATAGTGTTCGATTTAATCCAGGAATCGCTACCGATTTAAATGGCGCCCATCCTCATGATCTTAATCCTTGGGTACGTATTGTCGGCGAACAAAAAACTAAGATTACCTCTACCACGCTTATTTCAGTAAATCCTCTAGATCCACGTTTAATTAATTCTCCAACAGTAACCACTCACTTAGTGGAAAAGAATGTCACTAAAAAAGATTTAATGAATACCTATGGAAAACATGGGCATATTATTGATGCTGATTTAGAAGAATACCTTCGAAATTTGATTTCTGAGGGGGATTCTACCATAACAATGGATTCTTTAAGCCTTTTATATGAAGTCTTTTATTTCTCCACTTTAGGGCAATATGTAAACTCTGCTTCTGGTGAGATTAATTGCTCTGATTCGATTTATTACGGGGATTGTCGTATAAATAAAGGGAATATTTTCATCGCTTGGAATATGAAAAGTCAGATCAATCGGTGGGTGGGCAGTGGTGCCTATATTGGCCGAATTACGGTAAAAATCAAAGCTCGAAATAAAGTTATCTCTGATGAAACTGAAGACTTTGTTTGGGGTGTACAACGAATTCGAGGAAATGGAGGGGTCTTAGTGGAATAAAAACTTGCTAAGACCTATTCCTTGTTACTAATTTATTTACACAATCTTTCGGGATAATTTGTTTCGTTTTTTTCATTTATTCGAAATGTTAAACTCTTTTTACACGTTATCAAATTCCTGACTCATTTTGATTTTTGGAGATGGTAAGTATTAAATATATATTTTGGAAGTAAACTATATAGTTTCGTTGGGAAGGTCTATAGCCCTGTTATTAAGGAGTTGGTGTGTGATGAAAAAACATATTTTTTCTCTAGTACTTCTGGAGATTTTGGTACTTGTTGGGTTTGCCTCTTCGCAAACAGCCGCAACAATCTGGTTTAAGAGCCCTTGGGGAAATAAAACCGTTCCAAATATTGTCATAGGAACAGAATCTATACAAATGAGTATTCCAGAAGGCCCGTCTAATTGCGGCTGGTTCTCTTATACCTATACAGGAACATCTTCTTTAATACCTGTCCATTTTACAAGACCTCAATCGACAAGTACTTACCCCACCTCAGGGACTATAGAAGTAAGCGACTTTTTTGCGGCCAATGTCTCTGGTTATATTGATGGTACAAACCCTACGGCAAGCATTTCTCCTACTCAAGGTGCAGCAGGCGAATGTTTTGACAATAATTATACCATTCATTTCTACTGGGAAAATACTGGTACTCCTTTAGTTTCTGCAGGTACTGCAATTCCTTCTGGTACCATGACACGTGACGCTCGTCTTCCTAACTGGTACTTATATAACGCTCGTTCTATTGGAACTGGCACAGAAACACTTTTAATTTCTATTTCTACTAGAAAAGGAAATAGAACCACCGTCACTGAATACAACGAATTATCTCAACCTACTTTATCTAGTCTATTCCCAGCAGGCATTTACGATGTTTGGCTTGTTCCAACGGGTGATGGTCGTTTTTCCATTTCTTATTCTGCTGTTACCAATAAAGTCGTTCGCATAATGAGCCCTTGGAACAACACTTCTCCTTCTTTAGTAAATGGAACTACAGTCACGCCAATGACTTCCGTAGAAAATTACTGTGGGTGGTTTCAAGCAACTCTACGAGCATCTGATGCCGCGACAACCGTTTCTTTTAAGCAAACGATAGGTACCGAGGTTTACACGCAAAGCGGCCTTGCCGATGGTTTCCCTATTGCTCTTGATAGTATTTTTACACTTTCCGATACAGTCTGGGTTTTACCAACACCACATCCATCTGGAACTCCTGTTTTATACTCCAGATACCCAAATATTTTAGGAGAATGCCCAATTAAAACTCTTGCAGTGATGATGATGGACTGGTATGATGGATCTACTGAACGGGGTCGTAATGGTTATGAAAGTAGAGGTGTTCCTCAATATGGTACTGGTGTAAATGAGGATTTTGGTAATGGCAATTGTAGTGGTACTCCTGGTGATGATGGCGTTACGAAAGGAATGGTGGAACGTATTTTAGGGCCTAATGGAGTTCCTGTTAGGAGCGCTACTTTCCCTGAAGAAAGCTGTACCAATGCAAAATATTTAGACTATTGGTTTGTTCCTACAGTAATAGCCCAAAGTAATGGCGTAGATTATGTGAACGCTGTTTGTAAAGATCTCGAACTCGAATTAGATGCTGAGGGTTTATGGTATGCTCAAATAGATGACAGCAGCCCTGGAGGCGGTTTCTTCGTATTGGACGACTTCAGATATCTTGATGCCGCTGGTACTGTAGAAAACATTCATTACGATTCTGCTTCAGGTAATGGCGGCTATCATAATTTTGGTTTTACAATGAAAGCCGTTGCTGAATTCGAATACGTCCCTGGTCAATATTTTGAATTTAATGGTGATGATGACGTTTGGGTCTTTATTAATAATCAACTTGTGGTAGATATCGGCGGACAACATACCAAAAAGTTCAGTTCTGTCAATTTAGACACCCTTGGCTTAGTTCCAGGTAAAACCTACCCTTTCCATATTTTCTATGCTGAAAGAAAAGTGAGTCAATCCAACTTCATGATGCGTACCTCTATGAACTTACGCACGGAACGAAGCTACTTCCCTATTGATATTTCTACAAGCCCTTCTATTATTCAATACCAAATCTGGCAAATCACTAGAGAACAGTCGCTTTCTTGTGACTTCTCTGGTATGACCGCTAAAGACACTGCTCTTGCTCCTTCTAATTTCACTTTATTTGGTGGTAATCTACCTCCTGAAGGAGTTGCTCTTCAAGAAGGCCTTAATTATGGTGGTATATCTATTGATCAAGGATTTACAGGGTTTACTATTGATACCAGTGCTATTCACACGAACCGTTCTTTGCCTCCTGGCAGTTATCGTCTTGTATTTAGCATGCGCGGGGATGGTTCTCTTAGTGGTGAAGTATGGTTTACTGTTGCGGAATACCCAAGACCATCTATAGCTTTTGCCAATGAATCTTGGCAAGTGATTTCTCCAGATACTTCTGTAATTGGAGAATGGGCTAATAAAATGTACCCTGTTTACGTACGTGTTTTGGAAGAAGTCTGTACCAATTGTGACAACACCTTATCCTTAGCTTCTTCAAATCAGAATTTGATTTTTATGGATGCTTTAGGTAACCCTATTTCTTCTGTGAATTTAGTGGGCGGTCATGCGGTATTCTATATATTTGCAACACAAGCGGTAGAAGATGCAGCCATTCAAGTTTCTAATTCGGTTTTTGCAAATACTCTCGTATGGCCTGATATTGATTTAGCTTTACCTCCTGTTCCACAATTAGAATATGCTGAAATGCACGATCGAAATGGTGATGGCATTGCAGATAGCTTATTCCTTACCTATACCAAACCTCTTTCTGGTAAAGATTTTCCTGATTCCATAATATGGAATTTTGGAGATACCACTAAGAATATCTTAAATAAAAATAAATTACAAGAAATCTTGATTGACAACCAATCCTTTGCACTAACAACAAATACAGGCTTTACACAAAACGTCTTTACAGGGCTTCCAAAAACGCCTTATTTCGGTTTAGCAACGACTTGGTTTACTTTTATTCCAGATAACTCTAACGACAGAATCCTTTTTGATGTGAGCGGGCAAATAGCAGATAAGGTTGGTCCTATTCTTTTATCAGCTAACGACAGAATCCTTTTTGATGTGAGCGGGCAAATAGCAGATAAGGTTGGTCCTATTCTTTTATCAGCCTCTGTTTCTGAAAAATCTGGTGGCATTACCTCTTTAGCTCTAACTTTTAGTGAAGCTCTTCAAAAAGGCGATGAAAAGAAATTTGCTACACTCTTTCAATATAAATTCTGGAGAAAGGGCATATTAAACCCAACCATTATGGCTCCTGTCTCTGGAGGTGCTGCTGAATTGTACCGCTATGAGATGCTGTTTTTACCTAAAGAAGGTGAAGAACTCCCTGCTATCGGCGATAGTGTTCGCTTTACGCCTGGTGTAGCTACTGATTTAGGTGGAGCTAACCCTCATGAAAATAACCCATGGGTTCGTATTGTGGGTGATTTGTCTACTAAAATTGATGCCACCAAATTGATAACGATTGACCCTGGAGCCACTTACCCAGAAGGTTCTCCAACAATTCAGCCTATTCTTGTTGATAAAGAAATGAGCATTGATGATATTGTTGAAAAATATGGAACACATGGGCATTTGGTTAATTTTGATATGGCTGCTCTACTGGAAAATTTAATGGCCGAAGGAGATTCTACTGCATCTCCTGAGACGATTCACCTTCAATATGAAACCCATTATTTCTCGTCATTGGGGCACTATATTAACTCCACTTCTGGAGAAATCTTATGCTCTGATGAAGTATTTAAAGGCAATTGCATAATGAATCCAGGAAACTTATTCCTTGCCTGGAATATGAGAAGTAATAAAGGCCGCTTAATAGGAACTGGTGTTTATATTGCAAGAATTGAACTAAAAATTAAATCAAATAAACGCGTTATCTCTAGAAAGGCGAAAGATTACTTGTGGGGCATTAAACGCGTCAAAAATAGTGCTAAACTTGTAGAATAGTGTGTTATTCTAATAAATATTAAAAAGCCCGCCCAATATAAGGGGGGCTTTTTTGTTTACTAGGGAATACAAAAAAGAGCGTTATATTCGACTTTTTTTAGGATAGGAAAGTATTTTCTTTAAGGTTACATCTATTTTTATTAAAAACGGCATTCCGTTTTTCTCATAAACGAGGCATTATGATTCAAAAAACACTTTCTTCTGCTCTTTTCTTTAGCTTAGTCGCTAGTTCTTTTTCTTTCTCTGCGATGCCTTTATTTAATCAATTGGGTTTTACTCCTGAATCTGAAAAACAGGTGGTGATTCCTGGAAATGATGCCAATCCTATTGAAGTCCGAGATGTTTTTGGGAAAAAAGTGCTTGATCTTAAAGTTCCTTATGTGAGCGAATGGCCTGCTAGTGGTGAAGAAACTCAAGTTTTTGATTTGTCCTCTATAAAAAAAGAAGGTACTTACCGATTATTCCGTAATGGTGAATATTTAGGAAACCCCATTATCGTTTCTAAAATACCTTATGAAGAAGCAGCCAAAGCCTCTTTAAAATGGTTTTATTATCAACGTGCTGGTGTTGCTTTAGAATACCCTTATGCAGGCAAATGGGCTAGAGCGGCAGGGCATCCTGATGATAAGGTGATTGTTTATGGGACAGATAAAGTAACAAACAAAAAAGCCCCTAATACGAATCCTCGTATTATTAGTTCCGCTAAAGGCTGGTATGATGCTGGTGATTATGGAAAATATATTGTAAACTCAGCCATCACAGTATATACTCTTTTAGCCTTATATGAACATTTCCCTGCCTATGCAGACACGCTTCATTGGAACATCCCTGTTATTTATAAAAATCTGCCTCCTTTATTAGATGAAGTGCGCTGGAATTTAGAGTGGATGCTTTCTACTCAAGATAAAGATGGCGGCGTTTTTCATAAAGTCACTACGTTAAAATTCTCTGGTTCTATAGCTCCTGAAAAAGATACAGACACTCGGTACGCCATTATTAAAAATGTCGTTGCTTCTTTAGACTTTGCTGGTGTTATGGCACAAGCTTCTGTGGTGTACAAAAAATTTGACCCTGCTTTTTCCGAAAAGATGCTTAAAGCAGCTGAGAAAGCGTACGCTTGGGCAAAGGCAAACCCTAAAGCCTTTTACAAACAACCTGAAGACGTGCAAACAGGAAGCTATGCTCCAGGTAATGAAGATGGTAAAGATGAATTCCGTTTTGCAGCCTCTGAACTTTACAACGCCACTAAAAAAGATTTGTATTTAAAAGACTTGAAAAATAATCCACTTACACCAAATGGCCCATGGTGGGGAGATTTGAATTTTCTCGCGGTGTATCGTGTGGCTTTAAGCCCTGCTGTTTTTGGAGATTCCCTTTCTCAAGCCGCTAAGAAAATCTTAATGGATGAAGCCAATTCATTAAGAGCGGAAGGCGATTCTTCTGCTTATCGTTTGCCAATGCATACCTGGAATTGGAACTGGGGATCCAATAGTGCTGTCGCTAATAACGGGATTATTTTGCTTCATGCTTACTACTTAACAAAAGACAAAAGCTACTTAGATGGGGCTCAGCAAGCTTTAGATTATCTACTTGGGAAAAATCCTTTGGAGATTTCTTACTTGACTGGTTTTGGTTATAGAAGCCCAAAAAATCCGCACCATCGGCCAAGCGAATCCGATTTTGTAGATGAACCTGTTCCTGGGATGCTCGTAGGTGGGCCTCACTTAGGAAAACAAGATATTGGCGAAGAGAATTGGAAATGCAAAGACTATGCAAGCGCCAATAAACCTGCTCTTGCTTATATTGACCATCAATGCAGTTATGCCACCAATGAAGTGGCCATCAACTGGAATGCTCCTTTTGCCTATTTAGCTAGTGCTCTTCAAGCCATTTACATTGGCTATAATGCTTTTTAATTTGATAACAAAGGCAGCCGCGACTCACTCCTAGTGTCACCGCTGCCTTGCTTTTATTTTGCTCATTTTTATTTAAAGCCTCTACGATATGATCCCATTTGGGAGTAGGAGAACGCACTTTTAGTGTTTCTTTCACATCTGATAAGGTGGATATCTCTTGGTCTAATATGGTTTGTAAAGATTCTCCATAAGGCTTTAGTAGGTAATATCGTTGCAATACATTTTTTAGCTGGCGAACATTGCCTGGCCAAGAAAAACGGGCTAAAATAGCCAATTCTTGTAAAGAAAGTTCAAGATCAGGAAACTCTGGCGCTAGTGACGATAGTTTTATTTCGTTCCAAATTTCTATAGCTAGATTATGAAAATCTTCTTTTCGTTCTCGTAAGGAAGGAATTCTCATGGGAAATACATGGAGCCGATAATAAAGATCCTCTCGAAACAGCCCTTCTTGCACTTGCTTTTTAAGATCCCGATGCGTTGCACAAATTAGCCTAAAATCAACAGGGATGCTTTGAGACTCCCCTATTGGTAAAACCGCCTTTTCTTGTATGATTCGAAGTAGGCGACTTTGAAGATCGATTGGCATTTCTCCTATTTCATCAAGAAACAAAGTCCCTTGATCGGCTGCCCGCACTAACCCTTTTTGGTCACTCAGAGAACCCGTGTAAACGCCTTTTTTTGAACCCTCAAGAAGGTTTTCTATTAAATTCTTGGCTAAAGCGCCACAATTCACTGCCACAAAAGGGCCCTCTTTTCTTTCACTTTGTTTGTGTAAAAATCGAGCCGCAATCTCTTTCCCTGAACCTGATTCTCCATAGATTAAGACTGGTATTGTGGATTTCGCAGCGATAGAAAGTAGTCTTTTAAATGTTTGCATTGTTTTATTTTGTTTAGATTGTCGTTTATTTATGAATATCTAAGAAAATCGTCGTTTTTGAACTTCACTTATATAAACGTATTTATTCCCCTTTTTCTTTACGCTGCAATTATTATTTTTACATTCGATTGTAATTATTTACAATTGTAACTTACTTCCCTATTAAGGAAAGATCAAAATGTCAAAAAGAATCGTATGTAAATTTGGCGGTAGTTCTGTTGCAGATGCCAACCAGTTCAAAAAAATTAAAGCGATTATCGAGTCCGATTCGACAAGAAAAATCGTAGTAGTATCAGCTCCTGGTAAACGAACATCTAAAGAAACTAAATTAACAGATTTACTTTACAGCACATACGATCTTGCTTCTAAAGGGTTAGACTTTTCAACTCCTTGGAAATTAATCTGTGATCGTTATTTAGAAATCTGTGCAGACCTAAATATTGCACCTAAAATTAAAGACGATTTAAATGCACTTGAGCAAAAGATGATTTCTAGCCCAGAAACATTAACCTCTGATTTTCTTGTCAGTCGTGGAGAATATCTCTGCGCTAAAATTATGGCCGAATATTTGAATGCGACCTTTGTAGATACTTTCCCAATGATTTGCTTTGATGATAAATACCGTATCACCACAAAAAGCTATAGCGACATTCCCTCTGCCCTAAAAGACGAAAGCAAGGTTTATGTATTGCCAGGCTTTTATGGTTCTAATCTCCATGGAGAAGTGAAAACTTTTTCTCGTGGCGGTTCTGATATCACAGGTGCTATTCTTGCCAACGCCATTGAAGCAGAAAAATATGAAAACTGGACAGATGTTTCTGGAATGCTCATGGCAGACCCAAGAATTGTAGAACGCCCTATGCCTATTGAATATGTAAGCTACCGTGAAATTCGTGAGCTCGCTTATTCTGGTGCCAGCGTATTACACGATGAATCCATAGCCCCTTGCCGTGCTAAAAAAATTCCTATCAATATTCGTAATACGAATAGGCCAGAAGATCCTGGTACCATTATTGGGCCTACTCCTAAAACAACCAAGCACCCAATCACTGGTATCGCTGGAAGAAAAGGCTTTTCAATGATCTACATTGAAAAAACAATGATGAATAAAGAGATTGGTTTTGGTCGTCGTGTTCTTGCTGTTCTTGAAAGTGAAGGGCTCTCTTATGAACTTTGCCCAAGTGCCATTGACTCGATGAGCGTTGTGGTCGATTCTAAAGCCTTATACGCTGTGCAAGAAACTGTTCTCGAAGATATTACCCAGCAAATGCGCCCTGACCGCATTAAAATATTTCCTGGGATTAGCTTGGTTGCGACAGTAGGCCATGGCATGACAGATAAGATTGGCGTTGCCGCCAAATTATTTACAGCTCTTGCAGAACAATCTGTAAACGTACGCATTATTGACCAAGGCTCTTCTCAAATTAACATTATCATTGGTGTTGAAGAATCCGATACAGAAAAAGCGATTAATGCTATTTATAAAGCATTTATTTCGTAATTATTTTTTCTTTTTCTAACAACAAAAGCAACCTAAAAAAGGTTGCTTTTTGTTTATAAACTCATTTTAATTCAGTCAGAACAAAGAAATAGAATTCAGTTGGTGATTTATCGCGATAATATCGTCTACCTTAATTTCTAACCCATTTTCCATAAATATGGA
>Ga0123334_1002254_pt1 | contig 22520 bp, 17 predicted proteins | sample BiotimSIPDNA_FD_89706 | JGI IMG/M metagenome (GOLD analysis project Ga0123334, IMG submission 89706) | Anaerobic biogas reactor microbial communites from Washington, USA - Biogas_R1 time_0 SIP DNA | ecosystem: Engineered > Bioreactor > Anaerobic > Unclassified | place: Washington, USA... | reverse complement strand
GCAAAATTACCATTGATTAAACAAAACAAGTGTGTTACCATTTTAACGGTGTGGTTTTTCGCACTGTTTTAATCATGTCATTTTTTAAAAAGGAGACAGACAAAATGATTTTAGAGACTTTGGATAGATTCTCGGAAGATATGGGGTTATTCAGCCTGGATTATAAATCTGCGATAATGATATTAGTATCCCTGCTTTTCCTGTTTCTGGCGATAAGAAAAGGTTTTGAACCTCTTTTACTGGTCCCTATAGCTTTCGGCATGCTTCTTTCGAACCTTCCTCTTACCGGAATATTCGAAGCACACCCTGAGGCCGGAACTGAGATGGCAGATATGGGACTATTGACTATATTTTATCTGTTAAAACCGATATTGCCATCCCTGATATTTTTGGGAGTCGGTGCCATGACGGACTTTGGGCCTCTGATTGCAAATCCAAAATCCCTTATACTGGGCGCTGCAGCACAGTTCGGTATTTTCTTTGCATTCTTTTCGGCTATTGCCCTTGGCTTCGATGCCCAGGGAGCAGCTTCCATAGGAATAATCGGAGGAGCGGACGGACCTACGGCAATATATACAACACAGAAACTGGCACCTCAGCTACTGGGAGCGGTGGCGGTTGCGGCATACTCCTACATGGCGCTGGTGCCCGTTATACAGCCTCCTATCATGAAGCTTCTGACTACAAAAAAAGAAAGAGTTATAAAGATGGAGCAGCTTCGTGTAGTAAGTCAGAGAGAAAAGATACTGTTCCCCATAGCGGTAACAATAATCGTGGTACTGCTGCTTCCGGCAGCTGCACCTCTTATAGGAATGCTTATGCTTGGTAATCTTTTTAAGGAATGCGGAAGGACGGCAAGACTTTCTGATGCGGCAGCAAATGCCATGAACAACATCGTAGTTATAATGCTTGGTCTGGCTGTGGGAGCTTCGGCTCAGGGGCCCACATTCCTGGTTATGGATACGATAAAGATCGTTATACTTGGAATTTTGGCATTCGCAGTCGGAACGGCAGCCGGCGTGCTTATAGGGAAACTCATGAATGCCCTTACAGGCGGCAAGCTGAATCCGCTTATCGGTTCGGCCGGTGTGTCAGCAGTTCCCATGGCAGCCCGTGTATCTCAGAATGTGGGTAAAGAGTACAACAGGACCAATTTCCTGCTTATGCATGCCATGGGTCCCAATGTGGCAGGTGTAATAGGATCTGCGGTGGCGGCTTCTGTAATGCTATCCATGTTCGGAGGCTACTGATAATATAAGAATAATCAAAAGCGTATTTTACTCCGGCCCCGGGGCCGGAGTTTTAATATCATCATTGTTGAAACCAAAATGCTGTGATACAATTTCCGTATGGGAGTTTCAGTGAGGAAGAAGGAGAAAATGACAGAAAAAAAAGAAAGAAGATTCGATACGGTTATTTTTGATTTTGACGGGACGATAATGGATACCAATAATGTCATAATCGATTCATGGCAGCATACATTTCGTACCATAGAGGGAAAGGAAAGACCCGTTGAAGATATAATCAAAACCTTTGGCGAACCCCTTGGTAAAACCATGGAAAGGCTGCTGCCCGCACATGATACTCAGGCGGCTTTGGATATATATCGCAACTATCACAGAGACAGCTTCAAAGAAAGGATAACAATTTTCCCCGGGGTCATCGAAGTCCTTTCAGAAATCAAGAAGCGGGGATATAAAACAGGGCTTTTGACATCCCGGCTGGCAGTGACCACGGCACAGGGCCTCAGCAAATATGATCTGTGGCAGTATTTTGATGCGGTAGTCACCATGGAAGACTGCAAAAGGCATAAACCCGATCCGGAGCCCCTTGAAACGACCCTGAAAAAACTTTGCTCCAAACCGGAAAAAAGCATAATGCTGGGCGATACCATGCATGATATTACTTGTGCAAAAAACACAGGAGTGGAATCCGTTCTTGTGGGCTGGGCGGTGGCGGTATCGAAAGAACAAATAAAAAGCGGAAACGGCCCGGATCATATTATAGAAAAAGCAGAAGATCTGTTAAAAATTCTGGAAGGATGACAGGAGACAAATGCTGAATGTTTATTATGGTCGAGAAGATCTCATAAAAGAAAAATTCATATTTGAAAGCATCAAAAAAAGCCGGCAGGATAATAACGGAGAAGTGATAATGATAGTTCCGGATCAGTATACTCTGCAAGCAGAGCGTGATGCCTTTTTTTATTTAAAAGAAAAGATACTTTTGGATATGGAGATAGTAAGCTTTTCTCGCTTGGCCACCATGGTACTGTCTGAAACAGGCGGCGGCAGAAAGACACTCATCGACAAAAGAGGCAGACATATGCTGCTTTTTAGAATACTTGCGAAGATGAACAATGAACTGGAATTATATAAAGGATCCTGTTCAAACAATGCTTTTATAGATATGACAAACAATTTTATATCCGAAATGAAGCAGTATGGAGTATCGCCGGAAATGCTGGCAGAAATAAAAGAACATGTTGATGATAAGAGTTTTCTTTACAGAAAACTGTCGGATATAGAAAAAATATATACTGAATATGAAAAAAGGATAAAAGGAAAGTATATAGACACAGAAGATCAGATAGATATTTTTTCGGCGAAAATATCAGAATCAAAAAAAATACAGAAAAAAACAGTTTGGGTGTACGGGTTTGATTACTTCACTCCAAAGAATTTGCAGATAATAAGCAAACTGCGTGATGCATCTGCCCGGGTCAATATAGTTATGACCTGGGATGACCGGGGCCCGGACAAAAAACTTTTTGGTATAACAGGCGAAATGATAAAAAAGCTCCGACCCGAAAATTGTTTTGAGATAGGGAGGGAATATCTGGCAGAGAGAGCTTTCGCCATTGGCAAATTGGAGAAGGAAGTATTTGCATTGCCATCCGGGACATATGATAAAGCTGAAGGGATAGAACTTGTCGAGGCGGCAAACTTTTATGCAGAAGCAGAGACTGCTGCCGCTTTCATAAGAAAAACTGTGAGAGAAAAGGGGATAAGCTATAAAGATATTGCGGTCATATGTAATGACATGACGGAGCGGGGAAGCATCTGCAAAAGAGTTTTTGCAGAATACGGCATAGAGCTTTTTATGGACAGAAAAAGAGATATAATGCACAGCCCCATAGTAAGTTATATTATTTCCCTCCTTAAAATTATCGGTGACGGATATAAAACCGAGGACATTTTCAGTATTCTGAAAACCGGACTGGCAGGTTTTGAAAACAGTGAGATCGAAGGACTGGAAAACTATGCACACAAATATAAAGTAAGAGGGTCTGCCTGGAAAAAAGAATTTGTAAAGGGCGAAACAGAGTACGGGAAAGACGGGATAAAAGAACTGAATGATTTAAGATGGCGGCTGGTGCAGCCTATTGAAGCCCTGGGCAAGGCCCTTAAAGAAGGGAAAACTGTAAGTGAAAAAATTTCACTGCTTTATGATTTTCTTGCGGATATATCAGGAGTGCCTGAAAAAACGGAGACACTGATCGCACAGCAAAAGGAAGCCGGACATCTTGAAGAGGCTGAAGAAACAGCGCAGATATGGAATGTGACAGCAGGACTGATGGATCAGATGGTGGGAATAATAGGTGAAGAAAAAATCTCCATGAAAGATCTTGCCTCACTTTTTGAAGCCGGATTTTCTTCGGTAGAGATAGGAGTGCTTCCTCCTGCCGCCGACGGCCTTATAATGGGGACTATGCAAAGGACCAGAATAAGCAGCGTAAAAGTAATGATGATACTGGGTGCCAATGAGGGGGTACTGCCTGCCAATGCTGCGGGGGAAGACATACTAAACGATGACGAAAAAACACTTTTGTTAAATAAGGGAATAGAAATATGCAAAATAGACCGGCTGCGCAACATGGAAGAGGACCTGGCAATTTACAGAAATCTTACAAAAGCCAAAGACCTGGTATGGATCAGCTGGTCTGCTTCCGATACAGAAGGGAAGAGACTGAAGCCCTCTTCACTCTTTTCCAAGGTCAGAGAGATATTTCCCGATGCGGAAGTCAAAAAGGACATAGTCAGCAGATGTGATGCTTTTGATCTGGTGGAGACCGAAAAAAGCACACTTAAGCATCTCACCCATGCCCTTGGCAGAAAAAAGACGGGACAAGAATTGGAGGAACCATGGAAAGAGGTCATTTCCTGGTATAGAGAAAACGGAAAGACAGAAATTGCCATGATAAAGGATGGACTTCTTTATAAAGGCAAAGAGAAAGATCCTCAAAAAGCTTTGACGGATATTCTTTATGGGATATCAGAAAAAGGCTCCATCTCCATCAGCCCTTCAAGACTGGAATGCTACGGAAGATGTCCATTTTCACATTTTATCAGGTATGGTCTTCGCCCGGATGAGAGAAAACAATATGAAGTGGGGCCTGCTGATATGGGAGATATTTATCACAGATGTCTTATGCTGCTTTCCAAAGCACTTACAACAGACATGGCTGTAACATCAGAAGGATCGCCGTGGATGACAGTCACCCGTGATCAATGCAGACAAATGGTGCAGGACTTTGTGGCAGCCGAAAAAAATAATTATAGAGAAGGCATACTGGCCGCCGGGGGGGAACAAAACTACAGGGTCAAAAGAATGGAAGAGGTATGTGAAGAAGCCTCCTGGCAGATGATAGAGCACGTCAGGAAGGGCAGAATAGAGAAAATGGCATTCGAAGAGCCCTTTGGCAGGGGGAAAAGCATAGGACCCATAGAAATATGTACCGGGGAGGAGAAAACAGGAGAAAAGGCCAAAATATATATCGAGGGGAAAATAGACCGGGTGGACATGCTGCCGGGACAAAATGTAAAAGTAATAGATTACAAGTCGGGGGCAGACAAATATGATGAAAAAGATGTCAAAGCAGGGATAAAGCTGCAGCTTATACTTTATCTGAGAGCCGCTGCCGGAAAAGAAAAAAACGAAGATAAAAAAAGGTATCCTGCAGGCACATTTTATTTCCACGTAAAAGAACCGGATATAGATGCGGGGGAAATGAATTTTGCTCAAAAAGAAATATTTCGTTCGGAACTTGAAGAGAACATACGAAAAACCTTCAGAATGGACGGCGTAATGGTCAATAAACCCGAAGTGCTGGACAGTATAACAGGAGGATATCCGCTGGTCCTTTCTTCAAAGGGCAAAGGAAGAGCAATGGAAGAGAAGGAGTTCAATGATATGCTGGCAGAGATATATGAGAAAGCAGACAGCATGTGCAGAAGCCTTGTGCAGGGGAACATATCCAAAAGCCCAAAGAGAAAAACCGGATATACATCCTGTACATATTGCGGCTATAAAGGCATATGCAGATTCGATACCGCATTTTCCCAGTGCCGTTTCGAGAAAATATGAAGCATATAATAAAAACATTGCCGGATAAATTTTTTGATGTCTGTCTTGACGGAAGTTTTGTGCCATAGTAGAATACCATTGTACGTTTTTGACGGAAGAATATGATGCCACCTTAGCTCATCCGGCAGAGCAGCACATTCGTAACGTGCAGGTGGCCGGTTCGACCCCGGCAGGTGGCTCCATAACGGGGGGCATTAGCGCAGCTGGGAGCGCGTTTGACTGGCAGTCAAGAGGTCACGGGTTCGATCCCCGTATGCTCCACCACCGAAAAAACCCCTTGTAAACACTGGATTTTCAATGTTTACAAGGGTTTTATTTTGTCAAAAAATTGAAGCGTATGTAATTTTATGGGCTTGTACGGCCTTATTTAGTCCATATGTGTGGGAAATATCACGGGAAGCATATCTCCAAATACAGATAAGTGTAAATGTTCCCAAGCAAGATATACTAAACTCTACGAAGCGGAGGTTTCTTTTGTTCCCTAAAAATAGTATCATGTCAAAAGAGAAAACGAAAGGAAAAATGATATGACGAATTATGTTACATCGGAGGTAATAAGAACTCTGCGTGAAAAAAAGAAATATACACAGAAACAGTTGGCGGATATCCTTTCCGTAAGCGACAAGACCATCTCAAAGTGGGAAACAGGCAAGGGCCTGCCGGATATAACTCTGATAGAGCCTCTTGCAAAAGCTCTTAATGTTTCAGTGGCAGAGCTGTTATCGGGAGAATATATGATCAACCGTAACAAATCGGCAAATATGCTTAAATGTAATTTCTATGTGTGTCCTGTTTGCGGAAATGTTATCAACTCCACAGGAGAAGGGGCATTCAGCTGCTGCGGGATAACTCTGCCTCCTTTGGAGGCGGAATCAGCAGATGGCGGAGATAAGGCTTCGCTGCAGCACAGGATGGATATAAAAGAAATAGAGGATGAGTATTATGTGACCCTGGATCATCCTATGGAAAAAGAGCATTATATATCGTTTTTTGTATATGCCACATTTGACAGGATACAGACAGTGAAACTTTATCCTGAGCAGGATCCCGGTTGCAGGATACAAAGGGGCGGAAGAGGTATGATCTATGCCTACTGCAATAAGCACGGATTTTTTAAGCAAAAGATCTGAGCAGATAGAAAAACAATTTTATATTTTGCTACGTTCTTCTCTTTTCTTTCTTGAGGCTCTTAATATAAGGGCAACGATAAGAGCAAAAAAGGCAATGACACCGATGGCGGCAGCTATCCACAGTTCCCAAAGGGGCTCGCTGTCGTCGGTGAAGGCCTTTATCCGCATATTAGTATTTCCGTCGGCGCTGACATCTTTCCACTCCTTCCCGTCTTTTGAAACAAAACTTTGACCTTTTGCAGAAGAAACATCATATTCTGACCACCCGTATCTTTTGGCGTCGGTGTCAACGGGAAGAAAAACATTTTCATTTTTATCTGTTTTGAACTCGATCACCACTGAAAAAGGCATCTTTTCTTTAAGGCGCACCGGATCATCAAGATCAACAGTATAGTATCCTGCATAGGAGGTCCGACCTGTCTGTTTTTCCCCCAGCCTGGCCCGGCCGCTTACGGGGTCTTTTGGGTCTTTCATATCGGTATATATCTGAACAGAATACTTGATCTTGGAATTTTGTGTGGCAAAGAATGATACCGCCTTTAAGGTTTCATCTTTTTTTGATTTGAAAACATTGGACATGAAGGCTTTTTTCTTATAGGCAATGTCCTGGGCAGTGGAACCGCCTCCGTCATACTGATATATATGCTGATAATTGTCTGCCTTGTCGAAGTCCAAAAACACAGCATAATCATCGATGCACTTATCGTGATATGAAAGCCAGAAGCAGCCGTCATTTCCCCAGTTGCTGCCCCATGAGTTTTTTATCAGCCAGGCACCGTTTTCTCCGGGGGAAGGAGAAAAGTTTTCTGCCGGATAATCATCGTCCCAGCCTATAACAGCCACTTCATGATCCGGCATTTGTCCGGGATAGGGGTTGTAATAAGTCATATTAGTTGAGGATACACCCGGAACTTCATGGTAACTGTAGTCCCAGTAACCCGAATAGTAGCAGATAACCGGAGAGCCGTGTTTGATAAGCATGGATTTGATGGAATCACGATCCCTTGCATTTACCCACCACGCATTGCGGAGATGGGCCCGGTCAAGGTCATATTCTAAGCTTTTATCAAGCTTGGTGTTTTTGTCAGCATCTTCATAGGCGGGTTTCACTTTTTTTTCTTTCACGGGACCCATCCATGATGCAAGAGCAAAGGTGGTGAGATATGCTTCTCCGCCAACATCAAGATAATCGGCACCTGTTGAGTTGATAACTTTGTCTCCCTTTGTACCTCCGGAAGGATCGGTATTTCTGTCATACATGAAACGGGCCAGCTGAAGCTCCGAAAGGTCGACCTTGTCGGGGTCCTTTTTCTCTCCTCCCGCAAGGCCTTTCATAAGCAGGTTGGTCTCGGCGGCAGAAATGGCGGCAAATGACCAGCATGTGCCGTGCCATCCCTGATCCTTACAAGCAGTTATTAAATTCTTATCTCGAAGATCATATTTTTCCGGGAGATCTTTGTTGACTTTCACAGAGGGCAGATCAAGTTCGGACCAGTATGTGAGATCTGGGCTTTTGGCAAGGGCAAGAGAGGGGATCGAAAGGACCCCCAAAAACAAAGTTATAATAAATATCACAATTGATTTTTTCATAGTTTTCTGGTCTTCCCGGGGGAAAGATCCTCTCTTTTGGGCAATTATTGATACTGACTTTATTATATATTATTTTCAATTTATCCACAATGTGATATAATATTTTACTATAAAATTTGAAAAGAAAGGATCGAAATGAACAGTAGGAAATATAAAGATAATTTTTATAAAGTACGGGAAATACGGGATCTAAGAGAACTGATAAAGGGGTCTGTGGAGAAAAGGAAATCTTATCCGGCTTTCCTTGTGAAAGATACTTCCGGGGGAGAGTACAAACCGATCTCGTATTCCAAATTCGATGCTGACATAGACGGACTTGGGACAAGTCTTATAGATATGGGGCTTTTGGACAGCAAAATAGCCATAATCGGTGAAAACAGTTATGAATGGGTAGTTGCATATCTGGCAGTTACCAATGGTACGGGAGTGGTGGTCCCCATCGACAGAGAACTGCACCCCAAAGAGATAGCTCATCTGATCAAGAGGTCAGGGGCCAATGTTATCGTGCACTCAACTAAAATGAAAAAAGCAGTAGATGAAGTTCTGGCATATGTAAGAAATGTAGAATATGTCATCGATATGGCAGCGGCAGATGATATAGAGGACAGACTTTCGATGATGAAACTCATAGAAAAGGGAAACAGATTGATGGCGGCAGGAGACAGGCGTTTCACAGATGCGGAAATAGACCCTGATGTAATGTGCGCATTGCTTTTTACTTCCGGCACCACGGGAATGGCCAAAGGAGTTATGCTTTCCCACAAAAACATAGCAGCAAATGTATATAATATGTCCCAGTATGTGGATATAATAGAAGAAGGGGTCGGACTTTCCGTTCTCCCGATGCATCACACATATGAATTGACATGTCATATATTTACCGGTCTTTATCAGGCCATAACTCTGGCCATATGCGAGGGATTGAAACACATCCAGAAAAACATGGTTGAGTCAAGAGCCACAGTTATGCTCAGCGTACCGCTGATATTTGAGACCATGCACAAAAAAATCTGGAAAAAACTTGAGGCAAACGGTTCCGCCGGCAAGGCCAGGAGAATGATATCCATATCAAAAAAACTTAAATTATACAATCATGATAAACTTATCAGAAGGATATTCAAAGAGTTGCATGACCAGACAGGAGGCAGGATGGTCCAGTTCATTGCAGGAGGCGCCGCTATAGATCCAAGAGTAATAGAGGATTACGAGGCCATGGGGATCCCCATGATACAAGGGTATGGAATGACAGAGAATTCGCCTATAATCGCCGTCAACAGAGACTGTTACAGCAAGGCGGCCTCTGTGGGTCAGCCTATGCCGAATACGGAGGTAAGGATCATCGACCCTGATGAAAACGGTATGGGAGAAATAATATGCAAAGGACCCTCGGTAATGCTTGGGTATTATAACGATCCTGTTGCCACAAAAGAGACCATAAAAAACGGATGGCTCTATACGGGCGATTACGGATATATGGATGAAGAGGGATATCTTTATATTTCAGGGAGAAAAAAGAATGTTATCGTAACTAAAAACGGCAAGAATGTTTTCCCTGAAGAGGTTGAATTCTGTCTGACTGAAAGCCAGTACATACAGGAAGCCCTGGTCCACGGAATAGAGGATGAAAGAACGGGAGATATCATAATAAAGGCGGAGATATTTCCCGACTATGAGCACATATCAGAGCAAAAAGGAGATATAGACGAAGACGGACTGAGAGAGTTATTAAAAATTGTTATAGACGATATAAATGAGGAAATGCCCCTTTACAAGAGAGTTAGAAGATTCGGCATAAGAAAGGAAGAATTCAGTAAAACCACAACAAGAAAGATCAAACGTTATAATGCTGAGAATAAGAGCAGTGAAGGACAGGAGGATGTAAAATGCTGAGCAAAGAAGAATACAAAGCGCTAAAGGAGAAAGACATGCAGCGCGCAGTGGAAATAGCGGAAAAAATCAAAGCAGATCCCGACCCGCTTGTAAAGTACAAAGACAGCCGTCCTATAATGGACATAAAGCATATGATAGAAACCAGTGCCAGCGATGAATGGTATGGAGATCATGTGGCCTTTTATCAAAAAGAAGAGAAAGGCGGAGAGTACAAAAAAATAACATATAAGGAAACCATGGCTGATATAAATGCCCTGGGGACTGCCCTTATAAACGAGGGATTCAAAGACCGCAGGATCGCCGTTATAGGTGAGAACTGCTATTGGTGGGCGGTTTCATATCTGGCTGTGCTTTGCGGCACGGGCACAGTAGTGCCCCTTGACAAAGAACTCAATGCCAATGAACTGGAACAGCTGGTAAAAAGATCGGAAGTCAGCTGCGTATTTTTTACGGAAAAATACAAAGATATATTCATAAAGATCAAGGAAGAAGGAGCGTCTTCTCTTGAAATGCTGGTGGATATGAATGCGGATGAAGAAAAAAACGGAGTCAGATCATGGAAAGGGCTTGTCGAAAAGGGGAGGGGACTTCTCAAAGAAGGTAACAGAGAATTCCTTGATGCAGAGATAATAAGAGATGAAATGAGTGTGCTTCTTTTTACGTCGGGGACCACGGGCCTGTCAAAGGGCGTCATGCTTTCTCACGGCAACCTTGTTGAGGATCTGATGGTCTCTCCCACGGTGCTCAAAGTAAATGACTGGGACATATTTTTTTCGGTCCTGCCGATACACCATACATATGAATGCACATGTGGTTTTCTTATGCCTCTTTATAAGGGAGCAGCTATCGCCTATTGTGAGGGACTGAAACAGATAGTCAAGAATCTTTCGGAAGTAAGACCTACAATGTTCCTTGGAGTTCCCATATTATTTGAGAACTTATACAAAAAGATATGGCAGAATGTAAGAAAAAAAGGCAAAGAAAAAACTCTCAGAAAAGTAATAAAAATAAACAGAAAAACAAAGAAAATCGGCATAGATCTGGGCAAAATATTTTTCAAAGATATCCTTGCTGTTTTCGGTGGCAGGATGAGAATGATGATAGTGGGAGGCGCTGCAATAAATCCGGAGGTTCTGGAAGGTATACAGGATTTCGGCATACAGGCTCTCCAGGGATACGGACTTACTGAATGTGCACCCATGGGAGCATTGAATCCCGACACGGCACCCAAAGCTGCATCAGTTGGGAGAAAATTCCCCACCTTCGGCATAAAGATAGAGGACATCAACGAAGAAGGCATAGGCGAGATATGCTTAAAGGGAGGCAATGTTATGCTTGGGTACTATGAAATGCCCGAAGCGACCGCCGAAGTAATAAAGGAAGGATGGTTCTGTACGGGGGATCTGGGCTATCTGGATGATGAAGGGTATCTGTACATAACAGGCAGAAAAAAGAATGTTATCATAACAAAGAACGGAAAGAATGTTTATCCCGAAGAACTGGAATATTACCTTTCCAATGTTCCTTTCATTGAGGAGTCCATGGTATTTGGCGAAGATACCAGCGACGGCAGGGACACAAGTATCGTTGCCGCAGTCAAACTGGATGAATATGAAGTAGAAGAACTTTTCGGCAGGGATATAACAGATAAAGAACTGGAAGACAAAGTCTGGGAGGAAGTTGACAAAATAAATGTCAATGCACCGTTCTTCAAAAAAATAAAAAAAGTTATCATAAGAAAAGAAGAGTTCGAAAAAAATACTTCCAAAAAAATAAAGAGATTTGTGGAAAGCAACAGAAAACAGGAGGCATGATGTACCCGAGAGTTGAAATAGACCTTAAGAAGCTGAGGCATAATATTGACGAGATAGTGGCTCGCTGCAGGGAGCTGAACATAGAAGTGGCGGGAGTAGTAAAGGGCTTTACCGGCATACCGGAGTGCACAAAACAGTTTGCCGATTCAGAGTGCCGTTTCATAGCAACCTCCAGGCTGGAGCAGGTGGAGGACGCAAAAAAGCACGGGATAACAAAAGAGTTCATGCTTATAAGAGTCCCTATGATAACGGAGGCTGCAGATGCCATAAGGCTTACGGACATAAGTCTTCACAGCGAGATCAAAGTATTGAAAGAATTTAATGAACAGGCACTAAAGCAGAAAAAAACACACGGGATAGTATTGATGGCGGATCTGGGAGATCTGAGAGAAGGATTTTGGGACAGAGAAGAAATGATCCATGCGGCTTTGATGGTTGAGAACAGTTTTGAAGGCCTTGAACTTTCAGGGGTGGGAACTAATCTTGGATGTTACGGTTCAGTAAGCGCAACACCCCAGAAGCTGGAAGAACTGGTCAGGATCGCAGAAAGTATAGAAAGCCGGATCGGAAGAAAACTTGAGTTCATTTCAGGCGGAGCAACGACTTCACTTCCAAGAGTATTTGAGAAGAATATGCCTGAAAGGATAAATCTCCTGCGGGTGGGAGAGGGAATAATACTTGCCAAAGACCTGAGAGACCTTTGGGGGTATGATATGAGTTTCATGTATCAGGATGTTTTCACTCTTAAGGCGGAAGTGATAGAGGTAAAGGACAAGCCGACTCATCCCGTCGGTGAGATAATGTTTGATGCCTTCGGCATGAAACAGGAGTATGAGGACAGGGGCATAAGAAGAAGAGCTTTGCTTGCCCTGGGAAAAGTTGACTATGCTTTTCCGGACATGATCTATCCAAGAGACAAAGGAATAGAAGTCCTGGGAGCTTCCAGCGACCATACCATAGTAGATATACAGGATACTGAAAGGGATATAAAGGTGGGAGACATTATGGAGTTTGATCTATGCTATGCCACCATCGTTTATGCGACCAATTCTCCCAACGTAAAGATAACCTTTGCAAATTGACAAAGAAGCACCTTTCTTTTATAATGTTTCAATACGGCCACGGGCTGAAATGACCTGCAAAAGGTCGGAAATGAGGGACCAAAAATGACTGAAGAAGTACTTTTAACCAGAGAAGGATATGAAAAAATATCAGCTGAATACGATGAACTTGTATCTGTAAAACGTGCAGAAGTAGCCGAAAGGATAAAAGAAGCCAGGGAATTCGGTGATATTTCAGAAAATGCGGAATATGATGCTGCAAAGAATGAGCAGGCAGAACTGGAAGAACGTATCACCAAACTGGAAAACATGATGCGCAAAGCCAAAATAATAGAAGAAGGCAAATCTCCCAGGGGCAAAGTGAACATAGGTAGTAAAGTAACTGTCAAAGATACAAAGACCCGAAAAACCCAGGACTTCATAATCGTGGGCGCCACAGAGGCAGACCCCTTTGAAGGCAAGATATCCAATGAGTCAAAGGTGGGAGAAGGTCTTATAGGAGCCAAGGTGGGCGATAAAGTCGATATCGAAGCGCCCAAGGGCAAGATCAGATATGAAGTAATAAGTATAAACAGGTGATAAAATGAATGATAATAAAGAAGTACAAGAGGCCGTAGAGCAAGAAAATGAGCAGGATTTAAGTGAACAGAGAATTATAAGAAGAGAAAAACTGAAAGTCCTTCAGGAAGCCGGCAGAAATCCCTTTTTGATCGAAGAGTGGGATCAGAATGCCTACAGTCAGGAAATCAAAGATGATTTTGACCGTATGGAAGGCAAAGATGTTTCTGTGGCCGGAAGAATAATGGCAAAGCGGGTCATGGGAAAAGCTTCATTTACAGATCTGCAGGACTACAAGGGAAGGATCCAGCTTCATGTCAAAAAAGATGTTCTTGGCGAAGAAGAATACAAGTGGTTCAAGACCTATGACATAGGGGATATTGTGGGAGTTGAAGGAAAGGTTTTCAGGACTCAGCGGGGAGAAGTCACCATAGAAGCCAACAGAGTGGTGCTGCTCTCAAAATCCCTGCAGGTGCTGCCTGAAAAATGGCATGGCCTTAAAGATACAGATCTTAGATACCGCAAAAGATATGTGGATCTTATCGTTAATCCGGAGGTAAAAGAGCTATTCATAAAAAGGGCTTCCATAATCAAAGAAATCAAGAGAGTCCTTGAAGAGGATTTCGGATACCTTGAAGTTGACACCCCAATATTGACCACCATTGCCGGCGGTGCCAACGCAAGACCCTTTGAAACCTACCATAATACTCTGGACATTGACATGAAATTGCGGATATCAAACGAGCTCTATCTGAAGAGGCTTACGGTTGGCGGTCTTGACAGAGTTTATGAAATGGGCAAAATGTTCAGAAACGAAGGAATGGATAAGAACCACAATCCCGAATTCACTTCCATGGAATGCTACATGGCCTACGGCAAAATGGAAGATGTAATGGAAGTTACCGAACAGGTGGTGTCAAAAGCAGCTCTGGCATCTACCGGTTCCATGAAAATAACATATCAGGGAAAGCGGTTTGATCTTACGCCGCCATGGAAAGTACTCAAAATGGAAGATGCGGTAAAAGAGATAACCGGAATAGACTTTTCAAAGATAGACACCGATGAAGAGGCCAGGAAGGTGGCAAAGAAATTCGGGCTCGAGGGTGCTGAAAAGATGACAAGAGGGCTGGTAATAGCAGAGCTTTTTGAAGAACAGTGTGAAGATGTCCCCGGTTATCTTGACGGACCTGTTTTCGTTACGGGCCATCCTGTGGAGGTTTCTCCATTATCAAAAAGAGACCCGAAGGATCCCAGGATAACAAGAAGGTTCGAAGCCTACATAAACGGATGGGAAATAGCAAATGCTTTTTCCGAACTAAACGATCCAATAGATCAGTATCAGAGATTCAAAGACCAGCAGGCCCAGCTTGAATCAGGAGATGACGAAGCACATCCAATGGATCAGGATTTTGTGGAGGCGCTGGAAGTGGGGCTTCCTCCCACAGGGGGGCTTGGGATCGGTATAGACAGGGTAATAATGCTTGTGACGGATGCACAGAGCATAAGAGATATAATACTTTTTCCCACGATGAAACCACAGGAGAAATGATGAAAGAAGCACAGATAAGAAAGCTTTACAGAGATCCCAAAGAATATGAAGGACAGGAGATATCAATAAGAGGATGGATAAGAACCAACAGAGGTTCCAATAAATTCGGATTCATCGAGCTTAATGACGGATCCTTTTTCAAATCGGTGCAGGTGGTATATGAAGCGGAAGTTATCGGCAACTTTGATGATATAGCAAAGGTACCGATTTCTGCCGCACTTAAGGTCAGGGGAGAGTTCATTCTTACGCCGGATGCAAAGCAGCCCTTTGAAATAAAGGCCTTTGAGATCACAGTTTTGGCCGGTTCCGATGCTGATTATCCCCTGCAAAAAAAGAGACACAGCCTTGAATACTTAAGGGAGATAGCTCACTTAAGGCCAAGGAGCAACACTTTTTCTGCAGTTTTCCGTATAAGGTCTATCACTGCCTATGCAATACACAGATTTTTTCAGGAAAACGATTTTGTTTATGTGCACACTCCCATAATCACAGGCAGTGATGCCGAGGGAGCCGGGGAGATGTTCCAGGTGACGACGTTTGATATGGAAGAGCCCCCCAAAGATCAAGAGGGCGGTATAGATTATTCTCTGGATTTCTTCGGAAAAAAGACAGGACTGACCGTCAGCGGGCAACTGGAAGCGGAGATATTCGCTTTGGCCTTTCGCAATGTATATACCTTCGGGCCCACATTCAGAGCTGAGAACTCCAACACTGCAAGACATGCTTCCGAATTCTGGATGATAGAACCTGAAATGGCATTCTGCGATCTTGAGGGCAATATGGAAGTGGCTGAAGCAATGGTGAAATATATTATCAGGTATGTAATGGAAAATGCGCCGGAAGAAATGGAGTTTTTCAATAGGTTTATCGATAAAGGTCTAATAAAGCGTCTGGAAAGCATAGTTGAGTCGGATTTTGCAAAAGTGACATATACGGAAGCAGTTGATCTTTTGAAAAAATCACATGAAGATTTTCAGTACCCCGTAAAATGGGGTATAGATCTTCAGACAGAACACGAGAGATATATAACAGAAGAGATATATAAGAAACCTGTATTTGTAACAGATTATCCCAAGGAGATCAAGGCCTTTTATATGAGACAGAATGATGACGGCAAAACAGTAGCCGCATGCGATCTTCTTGTGCCGGAGATAGGAGAGATCATCGGAGGCAGCCAGAGAGAAGAAAGATATGATGTGCTCAAAAAACGCATGGACGAAGCAGACCTTGATGAAAAGGATTACTGGTGGTATATGGAGCTTCGAAAGTACGGAGGAGTGGAGCATTCAGGCTATGGGCTGGGATTTGAAAGAATGATAATGTATCTGACAGGGATAAGCAACATAAGGGATGTTTTACCTTTCCCGAGGACTCCCAGAACGGCTGAGTTCTAAAAAAGAAGAGGACTATACGTGAAGAGGATAAGATGAAGAAATTCTTCAACGCTATAAAAAACGGAACTTTTAAGGGGCTTAAGACCGGACTTATGCTCCTTAAAATTATGTTACCCATATATTTGCTTGTTGTGCTGCTCAAATATTCGCCGGTTATGCCGTGGCTGCAGGGAATATGTCAGCCGGTGATGAAACTTTTTAACTTGCCCGGAGATGCGGCGGTGCCCATAATAACAGGATTTTTTACAGATGAATACGGATGTGTGGCCGCCATGGGCGGTTTTGAATTTTCCACAGCTGCCATTACTACTATTGCCATGGTCAACCTCATGGCCCACTCTATTCCTGTGGAAACCGCCATTGCTCACAGGATCGGGTTTTCTTCAGGCAAACTGGCGGTTTACAGAGTGGCTGCCGCAGTTTTTGTGGGCATATTTATCGGATGGCTGGGAGGGGTGTTCCTATGAGTGAGAGCTGGAACCACATATTGAACGAAATGCTTACGGGGAGCCTTTCCACCGTACTGAATCTGCTGAAGGTACTGATCCCTCTGATGATAATAATTGAATTGCTGGTCCAGTATAATATTCTGGAAAAAATATCAAAGCGCCTTGAGTTTATGGGAAAACCCATGGGAATGAGCAGGGATGCCATATTTCCTTTACTGGTGGGGACGATAATGGGTGTTACCTATGGGGCCGGGACCCTGATGGAACTCAATGAAAGAAAACCCCTTTCAAAGAAGGATTTCGCACTTATAGGAGTTTTCATGTATTTGTGTCATGGTATAATAGAAACCGGTTTCCTGTTTGGCATAAATGGAGCAAACGTTTTTGTGGTGGTGGGGGTAAGACTGCTGATCGCTTTTGTTGTCACCTGCATAGCGGCAAGACTTCCTTATTTCAGAAAGATGGAACACGAAAAAGTCTAAAGCAGCTGAAAGAGCACCAAAACCGCTTCAAATTGCCCATTTATTATTGCGAATGATCTCTACAAATGATATAATACTCACGCTGTATTTGAAAAAACTATTTAGGAGGTAGCATATGAAAGGCTATACCAGTGAAACTATCAGAAACGTTGCTTTAGTTGGACACGGCGGATCCGGGAAGACCAACTTTCTGGAAGCGGCATTGCTGGCAACAGGAGTAATAAGCAGACTTGGAAAGGTCGAAGACGGAAATACGGTCTCCGACTGGGATAAGATGGAAATAGAAAAAGGCTATTCCATAAGCACATCATTAGTGCCTGTGGAATTCAACAAAGTCAAGATCAATTTTGTAGATACACCGGGATTTTTTGATTTTGCAGGTGAAGTGAGTTCTGCGCTCAGAGCCGTTGAAGCTGCCGCCATACTGGTGGATGCTTCTTCCGGTATTGAAGTGGGCACAGAAAAAGCATGGGATTCATGCAAGAAACTGGGAGTGCCGAGATTTTTCCTTATAAATAAAATCGATAAAGAAAATGTTGATACAGATCAGCTGATCGCCGATCTCAAATCGAAATTCGGCACATCTGTAGTGACCCTTGATGATAAGGATGCTCTTAACGAAGCAGTAGCCGAGACGGACGAGGCATTGATGGAGAAATTCTTCAGCGGCGAAGAGTTCACAGAGGAAGAATTCAACAAAGGTCTTTCCGGCGGAATAGGAGAAGGGGATATTGCTCCGGTCATGCTTTGTTCTGCCCATGAGGGAAAAGGTGTGAAAGAGGCGTTGCAGAAATTCATAGACCTGGTGCCAAAAGCAACTGATCATGAGCCATATCCGGCAAAGGACGGTTCGGAAAAAGACATAGAGGTGAAATGTGATCCTTCCGGCAAGCCCGGCATACTTATTTTCAAAACAGTTGCTGATCAGGTTCTGGGGAAAATATCTTTCGGAAAGATAATTTCAGGAAAAGTCAAAGGCGGACAGGAAATATACAATTCGGTTTCCGAAAAATCAGAAAAACTGGGAACTATGTTTTTCTTAAGGGGAAAGACAAGAGTGGATACGGCAGAAGCCGAAGCAGGAGATATAATAGCCATAGGCAAACTCCAGCATACCAAGACGGGAGATACACTCTGTGACAAGAACAGTATCGTAGTATTCCCGCCAATCGATTTCCCGCAGCCCACTTTCTTTATAGCGGTAGAACCCAAATCAAAGGGGGATGAAGAAAAAGTCGGAACGGGACTTAACAGACTGATGGAGGAAGATCCATCTTTCGTTCTTCAGAGAAACACAGAAACTCAGCAGACCCTTCTCGGAGGACAGGGAGAACAGCAGTTAAATGTAATAACGGCAAAACTCAAAGATAAGTTTGGTGTGGATGTTGACAGAGTCAATCAGAAAATAGCATACAGAGAAACGATCAAAGGCAGTTCTGATGTCCAGGGCAAACACAAAAAACAGACAGGCGGAGCGGGGCAGTACGGAGATGTGCACATAAGGTTCTCTCCTTCTCAGCAGGACGATCTTGAATTCGCCGAATCGCTTTTCGGCGGATCCATACCCAAGAATTATGTGCCGGCCGTAGAAAAAGGTCTTAAAGAATCCATGGACAAGGGACCTCTGGCAGGCTGCAAGGTAGTGGGAATAAAAGCAGACCTTTATGATGGCTCCTACCATGATGTGGACTCAAACGAAATGGCATTCAAGATAGCGGCTTCACTGGCCTTCAAAAAAGGTATAGTGGAAGCAAATCCCTGTCTGCTGGAGCCGGTAATGCATATAGAAATAACAGTTCCCGATGAATATATGGGAGACATAATGGGAGACATGAACAAAAGAAGAGGAAAGATCCTGGGATCTGAACCCCTGGCAGGAGGAGGTCAGAAGATAATGGCAGAAGCTCCACAGGCGGAACTTTTCGACTATGCTGTCACAGTGCGTTCAATGACCCAGGCAAGGGGCAATTTCGTTATGAATTTCGAAAGATATGAACCTGTGCCCGGACATCTTGCAGAAAAAATAATAGCGGAGCATAAAAAAGAAGAAGAAAAATAAAAAACACCATCGGCCTGCACGTATGTGCGGGCCGTTTTTTCCAACAGAGAAAATCTCTACAAAAAGAAAAGGAGGTATATATATGGTATTTGTACACCTGGCAGAAGGCTTTGAAGAAACGGAAGCTGTGACCGTAATGGATGTTCTAAGAAGAGCCGGAATAGAAGCGGCTTTTGTTTCCGTGCCGGGAGGAGAAAAAGATATGACAGTTAGCGGGGCTCACGGAGTAAAAATAAAAGCGGATATGGATTTTGCCGATGCAGATTATGAAAAATGTGAAATGATAGTTCTGCCCGGGGGAATGACAGGCACTTTAAATCTAAATAAGCATGATGGACTTTGCAGCAGGATAAGAGAATTTGCCCGTAATGACAAGTGGTTATGTGCCATATGTGCCGCGCCCATGATCCTTGCAAGTCTTTCTGTTTTGGAGGACAAGAAAGCCGTTATATATCCCGGTCTGGAAAAAAAGCTTAAAGGCGCAAGGATCTATAAGACTCCCGTGGTAAAGGACGGCAAGGTGATCACGGGACGTTCACCCGGAACTGCAATGCTGTTTTCGCTGGAAATAGTCAAAGCATTAAAAGGGCAGGACATTATGGAAAAAGTAAAAGCGGGACTGGCAATGTGAGGAATGAGAATGGAAATAAAACAAATAATATATGATGTTTTTGATTCGCTGGAAAAGAATAATTTCGCCACACTGGGAAGACCTGAAGACCCCATGTGGGAAAGACCTCTTATCGGCGTTTCGGCAGGCAATGACCCCTATTATGATTTTCTTAAAGATCATATCGGACCTTTTCACTGGTATCCCCGGGAAGTTTTCGGTCTCAAATATAAAAATGTACCGAAGGCGGAAAATCTTCGTGTAGTATCTATGGTTTTTCCCCAGACGGAAACAACAAAAAAGCATCAGAGAAAAGCCAAGGTTTTTCCGTCGGACAACTGGGTGGTTTCCAGGGGGGAATGGGAACCTCTGATGCAGGAATTCAGTGGAAAACTTGTGAAACGCCTTGAAGATGAAGGCTTAAGATGTGTATCCATAGATCTTCAGAATGAATTCAAAAAAATGCATTCGGAAAATCTGGGGTTGGCATCAAAATGGTCTCACAGACACAGCGCTTTTGCGGCGGGCCTGGGAACATTCAGTCTTTCAGATGGATTTATTTCAGAAAAAGGCAAAGCCATAAGGATATCCTCCCTGATAATAGAAGCGGATATTATGATAACACCCAGAGGAGACAGGGGACCCTATGACTGGTGTCTTTATTATCAGGATGGTTCCTGCGGCAAATGTATAAAAAGATGTCCGGTAGAAGCCATATCAGAGAAGGGTCATGAAAAATACACATGTGCAGCCTATGAGGATGAAGCGGTGGCCAAATACTGGCCAAGTCACATTGAAAGGGGCGATTACATATTTGGATGCGGCCTTTGCCAGACAGATATACCATGTGAAAACAAAAAACCCTGATAAAAACAAGCAAAAAACGAATATATGGAAAAAGTGACAAAAATGTCAGTTTTGAGGCTTTTATTCACACGTTCTTCACATTTTCTGATTATACTGAATCAGTAGAGTAAGAAAAACCCGGACTTGGGAGAACGGTCAATGAGAAAGAAACTGATTTCATTTATTATAGTAATGGCAATGGCAATGACGCTTGTTCCTCAGGGAGTTATGGCTGAAGTGACAGCATTGCCGCCTGAAGTGTCTGCAAAAACAGTGTCTCACAGCCAGATAAGGATATCATGGCAGGCAGTGGAGAACGCACAGGGATATGAAATATACAGATATAACAGCTTAACAGATAAGTATGATATTATTGGATCAGAGGGCGCAGAGACTCTTTGCTTTACAGATACGGGCCTCAAAATAAACAAAACCTATAAATACTATGTAAATGCACTGTTGCCGGCAGAAGACGGCACAACAATAATAAAAGGCGACATATCCCGGATATGCTCGGCAAAAACCATACCTGCAGCCCCTACGAATATAAAATACTCAGTGACATCAAGAAAACATATAAAGATCACCTGGCAGAAAGTTTCCGGCGTCAGCGGGTATTATGTTTACAGAGCCTCAAAGGGAGGCAAATACAAGAAGGTAAAAACCATAACAAAAGCCGGCACCACCAGTTTCAGTAATTCAAGCATAACGGCCAACAAAACTTATGTATATAAAATCAAAGCATATAAAAAATCCGGCAAAAAAAAGATATCCGGAATAAGCTCTGTATCCATAGATGCCAATAACGGAATATCTTACAAAAAAAAGCTCAAGGTCAGAGCGTATTCCTATACAGGGAAGGGTACCTGCGCCAACGGCAAAAAAGCCGGGATAGGCAGGATCGCTGTGGATAAAAAAGTGATACCTATGGGCACATGGCTTTATGTGCCGGGTTACGGACTTTGCCAGGCATGTGACACAGGTGTCAAAGGAAAGAAGATAGATGTATATCTCAGTTCAGAAAAAGAGTGCAGAAAATGGGGCATCAAGAAAAAAACAGTGTATATAATAGGCAAGAAATTGCCTTTGATCTAAGAAAAAAGTAATTTTCGGGCGGCATCTGCCGCCCTTAATTGTACGGAGGATATCATGACAAAAAAACAAAAGACTGTATTTGTATGTCAGGAATGCGGATATGAAAGTCCCAAATGGATCGGACAGTGCATATGCGGGGCATGGAACACCATGGTAGAGGAAAAGGTTTTATCCTTTGACGGTTTAGATAAAAGAGGAATAGGAAAATCAGAAAAAAGGGGAACAAAACCTGCCGCCCTGACAGACATAAGGTCCTCTGAAGGACCGGAAAGAATAGATACCGGAATAGGAGAATTGAACAGAGTGCTGGGCGGAGGTATGGTGAAGGGTTCGCTCACTTTGATTTCCGGTGAACCGGGAATAGGCAAATCCACTGTAATAATGCAGGCAGCACTTAAAATCGCAGAAAAATACGGAAGAGTGCTTTATGTTTCAGGAGAAGAGTCAGAAGAACAGATCAAAATGAGGGCAGACAGGATCTGCAGCAGCATATGCAAAGATCTTTATATAATGGGAGAAACAAATATAGAAAATATATGTTCTTCTGTTGAAGAGCTCGGACCCGTTTTTGTGATCATAGACTCTATCCAGACCATGTATACCTCACTGATGGAATCTTCGCCCGG
>Ga0123334_1002253_pt1 | contig 22524 bp, 16 predicted proteins | sample BiotimSIPDNA_FD_89706 | JGI IMG/M metagenome (GOLD analysis project Ga0123334, IMG submission 89706) | Anaerobic biogas reactor microbial communites from Washington, USA - Biogas_R1 time_0 SIP DNA | ecosystem: Engineered > Bioreactor > Anaerobic > Unclassified | place: Washington, USA... | reverse complement strand
GGTCTCAGACATAGTATCACGGGTTAGGCTGCTGATGGATTTTGCATTATCTGTAACATGGTTTATATTCTCAGCAAGCCTGCTTATCTTTTCAACGCCCTGCTCAGCATCTGAGGCCTGAGATGATGCGCCCTGGGCTATTTCCTGTATTGCTCTTGAAATATCCTGAGATACGGTAGATACCTGCTCAGATGTGGAGGAAACCACAGTGGCTGAGCTTGTTACCTTCTCGGACACGCCGATAGTCTGCTCGATAAGCGAACGCATATTTGCAATCATCGAATTGATGCTTTTTGTAAGAGTGCCAAGTTCGTCTTTCCTTCTTGATTTGAGTGTAACGGTCAAATCACCTGAGGCAGCCTTATTGGACGCATCAATAATCCTGTTTATAGTTCTGCTCATACTGTTTGAGATTGTAATTCCTACCGCAAAAGCAATCAACACTGCAACCAATATGAATACAAGCGTACTAATAACAATGCTTCTGGATGCCGCATTCAGTTCGTTCTCCGGGATAAAGCCCATTAATATATTACCGGAGTCGGCAACCTTGGCGTAGGTCATAAGAAATTTTGTCCCATCATAAACAATACTCTCGTAACCGGATTTCTTTTCTGCAGAAACAATGTTGTGATAGAAATCCTGCTGTGTTATAGTGCTTGATTCGGTGCTATCGTTACCATTTGCAATAATCCTTCCATCAGGTGAGATGAGATGGATTATCTGTTGTTTAGATAGCTTTATTCCTTCAGACAAATCGGAAATAATTATAGGCTTGACATCGATAACTATCATTCCTATTATTTTCATTGTTGAAAGGTCCGGTATTAGCCGCATATATGTAAGACAATAATTGTTGTCATTTGTCTTATTAATCTCATCCAGCTCCTTGTGACTGCCAAACCAAGCGCCATTACCTTTAGTAGACTCTAGAAGCTTGTATGATTCGGTATCCTGTAATTGACTTAATAATGCACTTGAGCTTGTTTTACTTGTAATGGGATATAGAATTTCATCAGCAGGAATGATTGTAATATTCTCAACTGCGGGGCTAAAAACCGATACATTCATTACATAGGATTCAACCTTTCTGGTAATTTCAATTCTCTCCATAATATTACTCATATCATAATCTCTACGTAAAAGGGCTTGAATATCTGCATTGCTAAAGAGCTGACCAGAAAGGTTTTCTACTGTTTCGAATACAACCTCGAGATACTTACCGCTGTTATCTAAGGCTATGCTTGAGGACTGAATAGCATTTTCGCGTGCGGTACCTGTTGAGTTGAAGTAAGTAATCGAGCCTTGAACAACAATAAGAATAATTGGTACCAAAAATGCTACGATAAGCTTGGTCCTAATCTTCTTAAAATCAGTTATGCGCCTGGTGTATGGAGTAATTTTTGCCAACAAATTTTTGGATAAATTAACAAATGAACTCAATAACTTCATATTGCACCTGCTTTCTGTTATATTACCACTTTCTTACCAGTTTCTCTTATTACTAATTTGACAAAATAAATAATAATCCTGCTTTTGAATTGATATTTGGGAATTCTTCAACATGGAACACAAGAAAGCTATCAAGTTAAGCTCTGCCCAACCGAAAACTGCAGAAGCAAAAAGGGATAGATATGAGTGAGAAATTATGGTATCATTGTATAGAAGCTTCGCTGTGGAAGCTTATTATACCCGTCATTAGGGCATGATTAACATGTTTAGTTTCTTATACTGTGGGGTGAGAGGTTGAAGGGGAAGAAAACACAAAAGAAAAAGACTTTGGTAAAAAAGAAGAAGGCACAAAACACTCACATAAATGAGATAAAGGGTATTTTTGTATTTGCTTTGGGCATTCTTATGCTTTTGAGCTTTTATGTAAAGGACTCAATCGGAGTGTTCGGTACATTCATTAGGGAGGTTTCCCTTGGACTCTTTGGTGTACCTGCATTCCTTATCCCGCCGGTTGTCATACTTTATGCTGCCATCTTGATATTTGGCCATGAAAAGCTAAATCTAAAAAACAAAGCTCTTTATATATTCTTCTTATTTCTTCTGATATCAGCAATGATTCAGGCAGGTAATTACAGATCGGAATACTATAAAGGCTTGAAGCCAATAAAGGCTCTGGAGCTGCTTTATCTCGATGGGAAATCTTTGGCTGGCGGCGGTATTATCGGTGGACTTATCAGCATGCCCTTTCTTGTTACTTTTAAGGTTCTTGGGACTTTCATAATTCTAACTGCCTTAGCCCTTGTTGACATAATTTTGCTAACAAATTCATCTATCTCAGAATTTATTACAAACCTGCGAAGCCTTTTGGTGCGTAAAGTATCGGATACAAGAAACAGGGATAACGTTCATGAAGATGATAGCATTCAGCCATCAGTAGTTGAGGATGGGGAAGAGATGTCGTTAAGTTTCGATAAGAAGCCGAAGGTGATTGATTTTAAGATTGAAAAGAACAATAGAGAATTGAAGGAAAAAGAGAAGGAAAATGTAAGGGAAATAGATATTGAAATGGGGACTAACGAAGAAGACTTTGCGGCAGCTCAGGAAGAAAGGCCGATAGAATTAGTTATTGGCGATTTAAAGAAAGAGGAAAGTAAAAATCAAAAAAGACCTGTAAAGCCAAAGAATGTAGACAATGAACCAGGCCTGCAGGAAATAATTATAAAGGGACCCGCTAAGAAGCATGGACTGCCTTCGAATTACAGAGTACCTCCTTACGATTTGCTCATAGAGGATGTAGAAATGGGAGGCAGTGGAAAGATCTACAGGAACCAGGTACTTGAAGGAGCTAAGAAGCTGGAGGAAACACTCAATAGCTTCGGGGTATCGGCCAAGGTAATTAATGTTACAAGAGGCCCGACAGTAACCAGATATGAGCTACAGCCAAGTGCAGGTGTAAAGGTAAGCAAAATTGTAAATCTTTCAGATGATATTGCTTTAAATCTCGCTGCACCCGGTATTCGTATTGAGGCGCCTATCCCAGGCAAGGCAGCCATAGGGATTGAGGTGCCCAATAAAGAAACAAACATGGTTCGTCTTAGAGATGTTTTGGAGTCAAAGGAGTTTGTCCAGCATCCGTCAAAGCTTTCTATTGCTTTGGGAAAGGACATTTCCGGAGAGAGCATCATTGTTGACATTGCAAAGATGCCACATTTACTAATAGCAGGAGCTACAGGATCAGGAAAAAGCGTATGCATAAACAGCCTGATTGTCAGTATATTATATAAAGCATCTCCTGATGAGGTTAAGCTGTTGCTAATTGACCCGAAGGTGGTTGAGCTTGGTGTCTATAATGGGATACCTCATCTGCTCATACCCGTTGTGACGGAGCCGAAAAAGGCTTCAGGTGCTTTAAATTGGGCGGTGCAGGAAATGGTCAACCGTTATAAGCTTTTTGCGGATAAGGCTGTGAGGGACATAAATGGATACAATGATTTAATGCAAAGGACGGGCGAGTCACCAATTATGCCTCAGATTGTTATTGTCATTGACGAGCTTTCTGATCTGATGATGGCAGCCCCCAATGATGTCGAGGATGCAATATGCAGGCTTGCACAGATGGCAAGAGCGGCCGGAATGCACCTTGTAATAGCGACGCAAAGGCCTTCTGTAGATGTTATAACTGGTGTCATAAAGGCGAATATTCCATCAAGGATATCCTTTGCTGTTTCATCACAGATCGATTCGAGGACTATCCTTGACATGGCAGGTGCCGAAAAGCTTCTTGGAAGAGGAGATATGCTCCTTCATCCAACTGGCAGGAATAAGCCCCTCAGAGTTCAGGGAGCAAACATTACCGATTCAGAGGTTGAAAAGGTGGTCGAATTCGTAAAGACACAGGGAGATGCCATATATGATGATGATATCATCGAGGAAATAAACAATGACAATTCTAAGCTTAATGACGAGGATGATGACCATGACGAATTGCTGCCAAATGCAATTGAGATGGTTGTGGAGGCTGGCCAGGCTTCTGTTTCACTGATACAGCGCAAGTTTAGGGTTGGCTACGCAAGAGCTGCAAGAATTGTGGATCAGATGGAAGCCAGAGGCATTGTAGGCTGGTTCGAAGGCAGCAAACCAAGGCAGGTGCTTATTTCAAAACAACAATTGCAGGAGATGCAAATGATGGATAAAGAATAGTGTATAGTTAAGGAGGGATCATTATTTCGATTATTAATGGCTTTATAATCGTTCTGATGCTTTTTTTACTCATATATACTGTCTATCGTTTATTCAGAAAAAAGGATCTTTTAATGCTTATACCTGTATGTGCGCAGGTTTTTGCCCTTGTTTTGGCTCTTCTCAGCTTTCTCAACAATGTTATGGCAGAAATGTACATAGAGCTTATTTATCTGATTTTCGGGATACTTCCGCCAATTGCATTCATCCTTCTTGATTACAGAGAAATGATTGCTAAGCTTAAGAAGGAAGGCGTATACAGAGGTTTTATCGAGAAAGCCCAAAGCAAAGGAAAAAGGCAAGCTTTACTAACCTTGTCTCAGAAGGGCATCAACGCCCAATCGGTCTTTAAGCCTATTGCTGAAATAATGAACGAAATAGCAGATTTACCTGAGGAGCTGCAAAAGAACATCAGAAAATTTCTTAATCATGCTCATGGACTGATAAGAGAGGACAATTATGATGAAGCCTTCTACATTTATGATATACTGTCAAAAACCGTTGGAAGCTCGCCCTTGCTTTATTATAATTTTGCCCTTGTTTGCTACCAAGGATCAAAATACATAAATGCACTTGAGGCTTACAAAAAGGCCAATAGATTACTCGAAGGCAATCTTCCTGCTCAGTCTGACATTAACTATTGTATTGGTAACACCTACTATATGCTAAATAATCTCACGAATGCTGCTAAGTATTATGAAAAGGCTCTGGAAATGAATTCTGATAATATGCAAGCCACCGAAAACCTTTCCCTTACCTATGTCAGGATGGGTAAAACACAGGAGGGAGTCGATGCATTTCAAAAGCACAGCATAGATACTGAGAATTATAGAAATCAATTTGTATGGGGACTGCTTTTGCATGAGGCGGGAAGATATCAGGAAGCAGAGGATGCCCTAAATTGCGCGCTTAACCTTGAACCAGACAGGCTAGAGGCACTTGAGGAACTGGGAAAGGTGCTTATGAAGCGAAATAAGCCTGAGGATGCACTCGAGGTATCTATTAGGATGCTCAGGATTGATCGAGACAGTTATTCCGGTTGGTCTGCGAAGGCCGATGCATATCTAAAGCTATGCCGGTGGAAGGATGCCATAAACTCTTACAAAGAGGTAATTCGTATCAAACCTGACTGCTACAGAAGCTATTACAATATGGCTGCGGCACTGGAGGAAACAGGCAACAGAAAGGCTGCAATAGAGGCATATAATAAGGCTATAAGCATTAATCCCGACTTTTCTGATGCATACAACAATCTGGGCATTTTGCTGTCTATGTCGGGAATGCAGGAAGAAGCTTTAAAGGTCTATGAAGAGGGGATCAAAGGTGACAGTAAAAATGCCAGTCTTTATTTCAATATGGGTATGTGCCTTTTTGAAGAGGGTAGATACAAGGATGCTGCACAAGCATATAAGAATGCATTAGCTATTAAGCCCGATGAATTTGAGGTGTACTACTATCTTGGTGCCGCCTATACAGAAATACGTCATTATAACGACGCAATAGATGCCTACAAATCAGCACTTAGCATTAAGCCCTCAGATGGCGAGCTGTACTATAATCTGGCGACGATATATGCAATACTCGGACGGTATGATATATCGATTGAGAATTTGCGAAGGGCAATTGAAATAGATAAGAATATACGTGAGGACGTGATTGGCAATAACGCTTTCTTCGGAATGCGAGGCAGGACAGAGTTTAAACAGCTTATTTCTTAGCTTTGATTTGAAGTATTTTTGCTAAAATGGTTAATTTGTTTGAAAATAATGATAGAATATACAAAATAGATAAATTGAGAGGAAGATTTATTCATGGGAGCAAAAATAATTAGTGGTAACGAATTGTCAAAGAAAATTAGGCAGCAGTTAAGAGTTCAGGTTGAAGAATTAAATAGAAAAGGTATATACCCGGGACTGGCGGTGGTTTTGGTCGGAAGCGACCCCGCATCCCAAATATATGTCAACAGGAAGCAAAAGGCTTGTGAGGAGCTTGGTATTCTTTCATATCCATATGCACTCGATGAAAAAACCAGCGAGGAAGAGCTGTTGACGCTGATTAGCGATCTGAATAAGGATCCAAAGGTAAATGGTATTTTGGTTCAGCTACCTTTGCCTGCGCATATTAATGAGGATAAGATTATACCTGCAATCAGCCCTGATAAAGATGTAGACGCATTTCATCCGGAAAATACCGGGCGCATTATGAATGGAAATCCAGTATTTTTACCCTGTACTCCTGCCGGAATAATGGAGCTAATCAAAGAGAGTGGTATGCAGGTGGAAGGGAAAAAGTGTGTGGTAGTAGGTAGAAGCAACATTGTGGGCAAGCCTATGGCTATGCTCTTGATGGCAGCAAACGGAACTGTTACGATATGTCATTCAAGAACCCGCGATTTGGAGGAAGAATGCCGCAAGGCTGATATACTTGTCGCCGCCATTGGAAGACCCGAATACATAAAGGGGAGCTTCATCAAGCCTGGTGCAGTGGTTATTGACGTTGGGATGAACAGGCTTGAGAGCGGAAAGCTCGTTGGCGACGTGGAGTTTTCAACCGCTTGCGAAATAGCATCGGCAATCACTCCTGTGCCAGGAGGAGTAGGACCTATGACAATTACGATGCTGATGAAGAATACGATTACAGCGGCGATAAGCAAGTGATTGGGCTTGGTTGCCACACACAAAACAGCACTGTCGGTCTGCACTACAACATGTTGTATCAGTAAGGATTGAGTGATGTTCACGACTGGATTTGTGTTTTTCTTGACATAAAAATTAAATAAGTTTACAATTAGTTTATATTTCGTATAATAGCGGATGGCGTAAGCCATCCGAATGTATGATTAGCCGGCTTTTAACGGCTTGACCATTGATAACTGAATACGAGGAGGTGTGTGTTATTATTGAATGGGCTATTGGAATTGGAATTGGCCTTGTAATTGGAGCAGCAATTGCTTCGTTTATATCGTTCCGAATAGGATATAACCGCAGGAAAAGTGATGCAGAAGCTGAAATCGGCAGTGCAGAGCAGGAATCAAAGAGAATTCTTCATGATGCTCTAAAGACAGCCGAGAGTAAAAAAAGAGAAGCTCTTCTGGAAGCAAAGGAAGAGGTTCATAGAAGCAGAATGGAACTGGACAGGGAGATCAAAGAACGAAGAAACGAAATTCAAAGACAAGAGAGACGTATAATCCAGAAGGAAGAGACCTTGGATAAAAAGGTTGAGGCACTGGAGCAGAAGGAAGAAGCTTTAAACAGAAAAAATAGGGAAGTGCAGGCAATTCAGGATAAGGTCAACGAGCTTCAAAAACAGCAGCTCGATGAGTTGGAAAGAATTTCCGGATTGTCGATTGAAGACGCAAAGCAGTATCTCATCAGAAATGTCGAGGATGAAGTAAAACACGAATTGGCGATACTTGTTAAGGAATTAGAAGCAAAAGCGAAGGAAGAAGCCGATAAGAAGGCAAGAGATATCGTTGTGACTGCGATACAAAGATGTGCAGCCGACCATGTGTCGGAAACTACAGTATCTGTAGTGCCATTGCCTAACGATGAGATGAAAGGCCGTATAATAGGCCGTGAAGGCAGGAATATCAGGACACTCGAGACCCTTACCGGGATTGATCTGATAATCGATGATACTCCTGAAGCTGTAATCCTTTCGGGATTTGATCCCATAAGGAGAGAGGTTGCAAGGATAACGCTTGAAAAGCTTATTCTTGATGGTAGGATACATCCTGCCAGGATTGAAGAAATGGTTGAAAAGGCTAAAAAGGAAGTTGAAAATACAATTCGCCAGGAAGGCGACCGTGCCGCATTCGAAACGGGGGTAAACGGCTTACATCCTGAAATGATTAGATTGCTAGGTAAGCTTAGATTCAGAACCAGTTATGGTCAGAATGTACTGAATCATTCTATCGAGGTTTCTACCCTCGCCGGTATTATGGCTTCCGAAATCGGAGCAGATGTTATGCTTGCTAAAAGAGCAGGACTTTTGCATGACATAGGCAAAGCTGTTGACCATGAAGTTGAAGGATCACATGTTACAATAGGTGCTGATCTTGCCAAGAAGTACAAAGAGGGTGATGATGTAATCAATGCAATACATTCACATCACGGCGATGTTGAGCCGACCTCTTTAGTTGCAGTGCTAGTACAGGCCGCCGATTCAATATCGGCTGCAAGGCCGGGTGCCAGAAGAGAGACTTTGGAATCATACATCAAGAGGATTGATAAGCTTGAAGAGATAGCAAATTCTTTCCCAGGAGTAGAAAAGTGCTACGCAATTCAAGCTGGCAGAGAAATAAGAATTATTGTCAAGCCTGAAGATGTGACTGATGATGAAATGGTGCTAAAGGCAAGGGAGATAGTTAAGCAAATCGAAAGCGAGCTTGAGTATCCCGGCCAAATTAAGGTAAATGTAATACGTGAGACAAGGGCAATTGAATATGCTAAATAAAAACAGCTCCTAGTTGGTGCTTCACAAAAGCGTGTATATACACGCTTTTTGTGTTATATTGAATAAGTAGCAATGACACATTTGTGCGGAGGAGTACGAGTTGAAGGTATTATTTATTGGAGATATAGTTGGAAGTCCAGGGAGAAAGGCAGCAAAAAAATGCATTTGCGAACTTAAAAAGGAATTATCCTTCGATTATTGTATTGCTAATGGTGAAAATACGGCAGGAGGTAAGGGTATAACCTATGTTGTAGCCCAGGAGCTATATAATATGGGAGTAGATGCTATAACTATGGGAAACCATACCTGGTCTAAAAAAGAAATCACCAATTTCATTGATTCCGATCCAAATATCGTCAGGCCTGCAAATTACCCTGATAGTGTTCCGGGCAGAGGCTCGACCATAATAGACGGAAAGCTGGGAATAATTAACCTGCTTGGCCGAGTCTATATGGAGCAGGCAGATTGCCCATTTAGGGCGATGGACCGTGAATTGCAATACATAAAAAGTAAGGTTAAGGCAGTTGTTGTGGATATTCACGCCGAAGCTTCCTCTGAGAAATGTGCCCTAGCCTGGTATGGCGATGGAAGAGTCAGCGGGGTTGTGGGTACTCATACACATGTACAAACGGCGGATGAGCGCATTTTGCCATGTGGGACGGCCTTTATCACAGATGTTGGCATGACAGGCCCTTATGAAGGCATTATTGGAGTCGACAAGGACATCATTCTTGAAAAGTTTATTTCATGCATGCCTGTCCGATTTGAACTTGCAAAGGGAATCGTCCAGTTTAATGGAGTGTTTCTTGATATCGACGAAAAGACCGGAAAAGCAATTAACATCAACAGGATTTCCAAAGTGTTTCAGCTATAGAATAGAGTAATCGCGCAAGCAAATTTGAAAATTTTAACTATAAAAAAGGAATTTGAATTTTTATGTAGAATTTATAATATTTATAACTATTGTTTGCATTAGGGGGTAAAAATCATGGATGTTTTAAAAATTTCAGCAAAGTCAAACCCAAATTCTGTAGCAGGTGCTTTGGCAGGGGTTATTAGAGAAAGGGGTTTAGCAGAGATGCAGGCAATCGGTGCCGGTGCTCTAAATCAGGCTGTTAAGGCAGTCGCTATAGCACGTGGCTTTTTAGCGCCTTCTGGCATTGAGTTGATCTGCATTCCTGCCTTTACCGATATCATGATTGAAGGGGAGGAACGCACTGCTATTAAGCTAATTGTTGAACCGAGAAAATAACTAAATTGAGATTAGTTTATTTCTCATAAGATTATTGTAATTCTGAAAATGGCTGATAATACTTATATTATCAGCTATTTTTGTATATAACGATATGAAATGGGCGCTTGCGCGAATTGTGCGCCAAACACGTCTTTGCAAAACAAAATACGCTGCAGGTGCTTTAGCACTTTCATTACTCGTTTTGTGTGTATCGCGCCGCAAGCATTTGATAAAGATTTCTCATAATGGTAACGTAAAGCCATAGATTTCATATTATATAATATGAAATCTATATGCAAAGAGGTGTTATCCATGAATGAAGAAGAAAGAGGCTTCGGCTTTGGATTTGGGGGGATTTGGTGGATAATAATTATTGTTATCATAATACTACTGATATGTCCCTGGATTTTCGGTGGTTGTGGTGTCGGATGCAATAAAAAATGCTGATTACCATTGCTAGTGTCTTTGTAACACATGTATTTCTCGTATTCATATTCAAAGTGTTGCAAAGACACTTCCATGATCTTGAGGTCTGTATACCAGGGTTTACCTTTGTAGGCCAAATCAAATGTATTGAGAAAGAAAACTGCCTATGATAATATTGAATGTGTCTTATGACAACACTGGGGCTCATTGAAAGAGGAGTAGCTAATGAAAAAAGTCATTGTTATTACTATACTTTCTATATGCTTGCTGCTTACGTCGTGCCAGACTGGTTTCGCACCTTATTATTACAGAGATACCGATGATAGCGGCGATGAATACGGATATAGAGAGGATTATGATATTTTGGACAAGGGCCCTGTTACCGGAGGCACCTTAAATTTGTTTACCACCGAACCGGACAGCCTCAATCCTCTTTTAACAAAAAACACCCACACATCTGAGTTTCTGAGCTTCATTTACGAAGGTATGACTCGACTCGATAGCAGTCAGAAAGCCCTTGCTAGCCTTTCCGACAGTTGGTCACCATCCAGCGATGGACTGATTTGGAATTTTCACATAAGGGACGGAGTTAAGTGGCACGATGGCAAGCCTTTCACCGCATATGATGTTGAGTTCACCATACAATCAATTATAAATTCTAGGATAGATTCAGTCTATAAGCCATTGCTATATAATGTTATTACCTGTGCTGCTGTAGACTCATCAAACATTAGAATTGCGCTGGAGAAGCCTAATTCCTTCACGCCTCAAATGATGACTTTCCCAATCATAGCGAAGCATCAGTTTGAAAATGAAGATCTGATATCAGCCTCGGAGCAGTTCTCTCCTGTGGGGACAGGCCCCTATATGTATGTTTCCTATACACAGAGCAAAGCTATTCGTATGAAGGCAAATCCCAAATGGTGGTTTTTGAACACAGAGGTCAGTAAAAGTTCTTCTGGCAAAAATGAGGCTGATTCCGCTAGTGAAAAAGCTGATGCGGATGATCCGGCAAACAGTGAAGCAAGAATGTATATAGAGAATATTAATGTGAACATATATAAGAATCAGGATGATGCTTTGGGAGCCTTTCGTACCGGAGATGTTGATGTAACTGTAATTAATTCAGAGGATATCTCTAAATACAAAAGCAGGACAGATCTAAACATAAAAAAGTTTACGTCAAGGGACTTTGAGTTTCTTGCTTTAAATATGAAAAACCCTATTTTTTCTGATATTTATGCGCGAAAAGCCATTGAAATGGCTATCGACAAAGATGCCCTGATTAGTAAAATATTGCTTGGAGAGGCTGAAGCTGCTGAGCTTCCAATACTTCCAGGCAGTTGGATTGCTGATGTAGGAGATGTTGAGGCCTTTCTACCATCAATAAGCACACAACCAGACGATAGAGCTGGGACAGCGGACAAGGCATCGCAACAAGTCTCTGTTGAGCTGACTGATGTAGAAGCTCTTGCAACTGCTACTAGTCCGGTTGAAGTACTTGAACTGGGTGGCTGGAGGGAAAGCAAGCAAGGATATTACAAACGTATAAACGGCCTGAGAAGATATTTAAGGGTGGAGCTGGTTGTCAATTCAAATAATATTACGAGAGTACTTGTTGCAAATGAAGTATGTGAACAGCTTAACAGCGCAGGAATACCGGCACAGGTGAAGGAAATAGAATGGGATGACCTGCTAAAGAGGCTGAACACCTCAAAGTTTGATATGGCCTTTGTCGGCTGTAGGGTACCGCAGATACCGGATTTGTCCTTTATGTATTCAAGCTTTTACCTGCCAATGCCCTTGTCTGCAAATTCCGAAGCTGCATACAATGTTTCCGGATATTCAAATCCACAGGTAGACATGGGTATTATCGATATGTTCAAGGAAAATAATGCTGACAAGAAGAAACGGCTATACAAGGGCATTAAGCAGCAGATACAGGAGGATGTGCCCTATATAGGGCTGTATTTCCTTAGAGATGCAGTAGTTTACAGCAAGAATATAAAGGGACCGCAGACTCCGGATACATGGAATCACTACAGTGATATCTTGCACTGGTACAAGCCGGAGATACCTTAGTAGCTTGTTCTATTTGGATACCGGCAGTGCTGCCTGTGGAGTAAGTAGCACTGCCGGTGTAAAATAGTATGAATCCTTTACTTTGAACGGCATCATCGGTATAATTTGTAGAGAATTTGAAACAGAAAGGATTATTTATGATTTGGATTCTGATATCTGTATTGATTACTATCATCGACCAGCTTACAAAGTATTTTGTTTTACAAAACATAGAATTGGGCGAGCTGATACCTGTTATTGATAAATTCTTCTATTTGACTCTTCATATGAATTCTGGAGCCGCCTTCAGCATACTTAAGGATGGAAGGCCTTTCTTCCTGATTATTACGCCCATAGTTGCCATATTCGCAGTAATAGTTTTGTTCAAAAGCCAAAGCAAATTCCTCAGATTTTCCTTGGCATTGATACTTGGAGGCACTATAGGAAACTATATTGACAGGTTAGTATCAGGCGAGGTAACGGATTTCTTGCTATTTTATATTGGCTCATATCCCTTCCCGGTATTCAATGTTGCAGACATTACTCTGACCTGTGGTACTATTTTGGTTGCCATATATGTGATATTTATTTATAAGGAGCCGGATAAGAACCACGAGACAAGTGCTGCTTCAGCTGCAGGCACATATACTGATAAAGGGGCACAGGTAGAGGCAGATGTTGAGACGCAAGTGAATGTTGATGCAGTAGCTCAGGCTGATATGGAGACAAATATAGAGTCAGGTGTAGGGTTAGAGGATACAGTTGCAGAGGATAGTAATGAAGATGCATAATGAATTTGATGAGCAGCTGGAGGGAATTTCGTGTGGATCGTACTGTGTAGAGGAAGAGGATGCAGGCAAGCGCCTTGATGTTTTTCTTACTGAGCAGTCCGATGATTTTTCCCGTTCATATATCGATAAGCTTGTCTCAGAAGGCAGAGCTCTAGTGAACGGTAAAAGGGTAAAGTCCGGATATAAGATAAAGGCTGGGGATCAGGTGCAAATGGAGATACCAAATCCAAAGCCTCTAGAAGTAAAGGCAGAAAATATTCAACTTGATATTCTCTACGAGGACAATGATATCATTGTCATTAATAAGCCCAGAGGAATGGTTGTACATCCGGCTGCGGGGAACTATACAGGTACTTTAGTAAACGCTCTTATTAATCATTGTGATGATTCGCTTTCAGACATTAATGGTGTTATCCGTCCTGGGATAGTTCATCGCATCGATAAAGATACCTCAGGCGTGCTGGTTGTAGCAAAAAATAACAAATCCCACCTAAGACTTTCCGAGAAGCTTAAGGAGCATGATATAGAACGCGTGTATGTTGCTCTTGCCGAGGGGATTATTGACGAGGACAGCGGAAAGATTGATGCACCCATCGGAAGAAACCCGATTGAAAGAAAAAAAATGGCTATAAATATGAAAAACGGACGCAGGGCTGTGACATATTTCAAGGTGCTCGAACGCTTCAAATCAGCCACATTACTTGAATTACGGCTGGAAACGGGAAGAACGCATCAGATTAGGGTTCACCTTTCATTCATCGATCATCCCATTGTGGGAGACCCTTTATACGGCAGGAAAAAGAAGATGATTGACTTTAGCGGACAGGCCTTGCATGCAAAGCTTCTTGGCTTTGTCCATCCTGGTACTGAGAAATATGTAGAGTTTCAAGCGGCGCTTCCAAAAGAGCTCGAGGAATTGATAGAGAAATTCAGACAGGAATAGCGGGCAGAAAAATTCTTTTAGAGCTACTATAAGTTTTGGATCAATCCAAATATGAAATCCCATATAATGTTTTACGAAGCCTGGCGATTTGCATGAAATAATAAATTTTGCCACAAGATATAGACAAGCCATGGCCGATATGATAATATTAGTTGAACTGAAAATGAACCTTTTAATTAGTCCTGAGAGGCTGGAAGGGTATTGTAACAAAGCTTATATTACAGGTGTTTGCCTGCAAGCTTTAGAAATGTATGCTTCCTGCCATCGGCTAGGGGGCATTTTTTGTTGCAGTCATATGAGCAGCATATCCGGCTCTAGGTTAGCAGTAAAGATGGAGGAGGTGCACACCATGATTGACAAAGCTGAAATAATGGATGAAAGCGGCATTAATAGAGCCGTAACAAGAATTGCACATGAGATTATCGAAAAGAACAAGGGCGTCGAGGATCTTCATATCATTGGCATTCAGAGAAGAGGAGTTCCTCTTGCAAAGCTTATTGCGTCAAAGATAAAGGAGGTGGAGGGAGAAGAGGTTCCCGTCGGGATACTGGACATTACCTTCTACAGAGATGACCTCAGCATGCTGGCGGAGCATCCCGTTATCAAAGGAACAGAAATAAACTTCCCCGTAAATGATAAAATAATTGTCTTGGTAGATGATGTACTTTACACAGGACGTACTGCTCGCAGCGCAATTGATGCCATTATGGATATTGGAAGGCCGAGAATGATTCAGCTGGCGATTTTGATCGATAGAGGGCATAGGGAATTGCCCATTCGCGCAGATTTTGTGGGTAAAAACGTTCCTACCTCAAAGACAGAGATGGTCAATGTGAAGCTTTACGAGATAGATAAGGTAAATGTGGTTACATTAAGTGATATTGAGTAGGGAGGCTTTCCTTACTCTTTTTTTCAGGCTATAAAAATATCGATGAAGGTGGTAAAACAATGAACCTTAAATCAAAGGATTTGCTTGGACTTAAGGATCTATCCCCAGAGGAAATAAAGTATATACTGGATACTGCCGCGACAATGAAATATGTCATAGTATCCAACAATAAAAAGACTCCACACTTACAGGGAAAATCCATAGTCACACTTTTTTATGAGAACAGTACGAGGACAAGGCTTTCGTTTGAGCTGGCATCAAAGTATATGGGAGCAAGCTCTGCAAATATTTCGGCATCATTTAGCAGTGTACAGAAGGGCGAATCACTAATCGACACAGGAAGAACGATTAACAGAATGGGTACTGACATTATCATCATGCGCCATCCCCAGTCTGGTGCACCACATCTTATGGCTAAAAATGTTACGGCTTCGGTAATAAATGCCGGGGACGGAATGAATGAGCATCCTACTCAGGCGCTTTTGGACATGTTTACCATCCGCGAGAAAAAGGGAACCCTTGAAGGACTAAAAGTAGCGATACTCGGAGATATATATCATAGTCGCGTGGCCAGAAGTAACATATGGGGCTTGATTAAAATGGGAGCGCAGGTTTCCCTTGCAGGTCCTGCAACTATGTTGCCACCCGATATTGAGAGGACCGGAGCGAAGGTTTTCAGTACTATACAGGAAGCCTTAATAGATGCGGATGTTATCATATCGCTCAGATTACAGTTGGAAAGACAGAAGAAAGCACTGTTTCCAACAGTAAGAGAATACTCGCGATTTTTTGGACTTGATGAGAAAAGACTGCAGCTGGCGAAAAAGGATGTGCTTATAATGCATCCCGGGCCTATAAACCGAGGCATTGAACTGACTAGTGGAGTTGCTGATATGGAAAGCTCTGCAATTGATGAACAGGTGACTAACGGAGTTGCAGTAAGAATGGCATTGCTCTATCTTTTGACCAGGAGGGGAACAAATGAAACTGCTAATTAAGAGCGGACGATTGATTGATCCAAAAGCAGGCATAGATGGTGTTTATGATTTGCTTATTGATGAAGGTAGAATCGTGGAAATAGAAGAGGATATCTCAGATGATGGATGTGAAGTAATTGATGCGGCAGGGAAATATGTGCTGCCAGGTCTCGTGGATGCTCACTGTCACCTTAGAGATCCCGGCTTTGAATACAAGGAAGATATAGAAAGCGGAACAAAAAGTGCTGCAATGGGCGGTTTTACTTCGATTGCCTGTATGCCAAATACCAACCCTGTTGCGGATAATGAAGCAGTGATAAAATACATCATACAAAAGGCAGAGCAGGAGGGCTATGTAAACGTATACCCAATCGGAGCCATTTCAAAGGGCCAGAGGGGAGAGGAGCTGGCAGAGATTGGTGAGCTTAAGTTTGCAGGCGCTGTGGCCATCTCAGATGACGGCAACCCTGTCGTGAGCTCGTCGCTTATGAAAAAAGCACTTCAGTACGCCTCAATGTTTGATATCGCCGTTATTTCACACTGTGAGGACCTTGATCTTGCAGAGAATGGCGTAATGAACGAGGGATACATGTCAACCATAATGGGGCTCAAGGGAATACCTGCAGCAGCTGAGGAGGCCATGGTTGCCAGAGAGCTAATTTTATCGGAGTATACAGGTGTGCCTATACATATTGCCCACGTGAGCACTGCTCTATCTGTTGAAATGATTAGGGATGCGAAGAAGCGTGGCGTCAAGGTGACCTGTGAAACCTGCCCCCACTATTTATCCTTAACCGAAGATGCTTGTGAGGGCTACAATACCAATGCTAAGATAAACCCGCCCCTAAGAACACAGGAGGATGTAAAGGCAATCATTGAAGGCATTGCCGACGACACCATAGACATTATAGCAACCGATCATGCACCTCATCATGCCGATGAGAAAAATGTTGAATTCAGTCTAGCTGCCAATGGAATTGTGGGCTTCGAGACGGCACTTCCTCTGGTGATAACAAAGCTGGTAAGGCCTGGAATCATTTCGATGACAAAGCTTGTTGAAAAAATGAGCCTTAATCCCGCAAGGCTGCTAAGTATTAGTAAAGGCACATTGCAGATTGGCACTGCTGCCGATGTCACTATTGTGAATATTGATGAGAAGTACAGGGTGGATGTGAATAAATTTCAGTCGAAATCCAAGAACTCTCCATTTGGAGGAATGGAGCTCTATGGTGCCCCTTGGGCAACAATTGTAGCAGGAAATTTAGTGGTTAGCGATCATATACTGCTCTAGGCAGCCTCGCTAATGCGCAGGTTTAGCCTAAAGTGTAATCTTGAAAATAAAAATGTTTAAAGAGGAGTTACTATGTTTATAGATAGACTTATTGCAAATATAAAAAGGACTAATAACCCAACTGTAGTGGGTCTTGATCCAAAGCTGGAATACATTCCGATAGCAATCATGGACAAATCATTTAAAGAATTTGGAGCCGGGTTTGCAGGTGTATCTGATGCAATATTATGCTTTAATAAAAAACTGATTGATGCAGTCTATGACATAGCTCCTGCCGTGAAGCCACAGCTGGCATATTATGAAATGTATGGGGCCGAAGGTATACGTGCCTTTGCGCAAACCTGTGCATATGCTAAATCAAAGGGGCTAATAGTAATTGCAGATGGAAAGAGAAACGATATCGGAACGACTGCGCAAGCATACTCCTGCGCTTATCTGGGGAAAGTGCCCACGCTTGGTAGTGAGAATCGGGTATATGATATCGACGCCCTCACAGTCAACGCATATCTTGGATATGATGGCATAAAGCCCTTTTTGGAGGATTGCGAAGTACATGAAAAGGGTATTTTTATACTGGTTAAAACATCCAATAAATCCTCCGGACAAATACAGGACATCATGGCACAGGATGGGAAGCACATATATGAGAAAATGGCTGAGCATGTGGATGAGTGGGGAAGTGGAATCCTGGGAGAGTATGGCTACAGCTCAGTTGGTGCGGTTGTAGGCGCCACTTGGCCTGAGCAGGCAAAGGTTTTAAGACAGATAATGAAGAAAGCATACATATTGGTACCCGGCTATGGCGCACAGGGAGGCACTGCAGGGGACGCCATGAATTCTTTTAACAGTGATGGACTCGGGGCAATAATAAACGCATCCCGAAGCATTATGTGTGCCTGGAAATCAGAAAAATTGTCCCAGAAGTATGATGAAAGCGCCTTTGACAGTGCAGCGAGGGAAGAGGTAATCAGAATGAGGGATGAAATTAATCAGGCCTTGCAGTCAAGATAGAGGTTGTAGAATAAGAATGTAAGTTGTTAAACTTATAAGCATATAAAAGGAGAACAGCATGCCAAGACGTAAGGATGTCATGAAAGTTATGGTTATCGGGTCAGGACCTATCATTATAGGCCAGGCTGCAGAATTTGATTATGCAGGAACGCAAGCCTGTCAAGCACTTAAGGATGAGGGCATTAAGGTAGTGCTCGTAAATAGCAATCCGGCTACGATCATGACCGATAAGAGCATTGCAGACAGAGTGTATATTGAACCGCTAAATGCTGAAGCAATAAAGAAGATTATCCTGAAAGAAAGGCCGGACAGCCTTCTGCCTTCAATGGGCGGACAAACAGGGCTGAACCTGGCGATGGAGCTTGCAGAGTCAGGCTTTTTAACAGAGCATAATGTAAAATTGCTTGGGACAACAACTGAAGCGATTAAAATGGCTGAAGACAGACAGGATTTCAAGAGCACTATGGAAAGCATAGGTGAGCCCTGTATTGCCAGTAAGGTTGTAACAACTGTTGAGGATGCCCTTGCATTTGCCCGTGAAATTGATTACCCCATTATAGTGCGCCCTGCTTATACCCTTGGCGGCACAGGAGGAGGTATTGCTTATAATGAGGAGCAGCTCAGGGAGATAGCTACAAAAGGCTTGAGACTTAGCAGAGTAGGTCAGGCTTTGATTGAGAAATGCATCTCCGGATGGAAAGAAATAGAGTATGAAGTGATTCGAGATGGAAAAGGAAATGTGATTACTGTTTGTAACATGGAAAACATTGACCCTGTTGGCGTACATACTGGTGACAGCATCGTTGTTGCTCCTTCACAGACCTTGTCAGATAAGGAATGTAAAATGCTCCATGCAGCTGCTGCTAAGATCATATCGGCGCTCGGAATACAAGGGGGCTGTAATGTTCAGTTTGCGCTGCATCCCACAAGCTTTGAATATGCAGTAATTGAGGTAAACCCCAGAGTTAGCCGCTCATCGGCTTTGGCATCAAAGGCAACAGGCTATCCAATTGCAAGAGTTTCTACGAAAATTGCCATAGGATACTCGCTGGACGAAATTCAAAATGCAGTAACCGGCAAAACCTTTGCCTGCTTCGAGCCATCACTGGATTATGTTGTGCTAAAAATACCAAAGTGGCCCTTTGATAAGTTTGTGAAGGCAGAGCGCACCCTGGGGACGCAAATGAAGGCCACAGGGGAAGTAATGTCAGTCAGCAATACCATAGAAGCCGCATTAATGAAAGCCATTCGGTCTTTAGAGCTTGGTATTTACACCCTGGAGCAGGAGATTTACAAGCCTCTGGACACAGGGACACTTGAAAGTAAATTGAAGGAAATCAATGATGAGAGGCTGTTTGTCATCGCAGAGGCACTCAGAAGAGGCATTAGCGCTGAGAAAATCAATAGCATTACGAAAATTGATTCTTTCTTTATCAACAAGATTAACAATCTGGTGATGATGGAAGAAAGGTTGAAAAAGGTGACGCTGGAGACCATTAGTCCTGACTTGCTAAGAGAAGCCAAGGAAATGGGGTTCCCGGATGTGGCTATCGCAAGATTCGTAAAATCAGACAGGAAAGCAGTAAAAGACCTGCGTAAAACCATGGGAATCCATGTAACATACAAGACGGTTGATACATGTGCTTCTGAATTCGAGGCTGTTTCACCCTATTATTATTCAACCTACGATTCCTTCAACGAGGTTAAAAAGTCTGAGCGCAAAAAAATACTGGTAATCGGTTCGGGGCCCATTAGAATAGGCCAGGGCATCGAATTTGATTACTGCTCAGTCCATTCAGTATGGGCAATGAGAGAGCTTGGATATGAAACCATTATTGCAAATAACAATCCGGAAACTGTAAGCACCGATTTTGACACCTCGGACAGACTCTATTTTGAGCCCCTGACCATCGAGGATATTGAAAATATTGTTGAGTGTGAAAAGCCTGAGGGCGTTGTTGTTCAATTCGGTGGACAGACGGCCATTAAGCTGGTAAATGAGCTGAGCGATAACGGTGTAAGGATATTGGGGACGCAGGCTGCTGATGTTGATGCTGCCGAGGACCGTGAAAAATTTGATGTGATCCTTGAGCAGGTTGGCATACCGAGACCCAAGGGCAAAACCGTTTTTACTACCGAACAGGCACTAGAAGCCGCCAACGAATTAATTTATCCGGTGCTTGTCCGCCCATCCTATGTACTCGGAGGGCAGGGCATGGAGATCGCTTACAGCGACAAGGATATTATTGAATTCATGGAAATCATCAACAGGGTAAAGCAAGAGCATCCCATTTTGATTGACAAGTACCTGATGGGTAAGGAAATTGAAGTTGACGCAATCTGTGACGGTGACGACATATTGATACCCGGAATTATGGAGCACTTGGAGCGGGCCGGAGTTCATTCCGGCGATAGCATATCTGTTTATCCAGCTGCCAGCTTGGCCCCCAAAATAGTCGATAAAATTGTTGACTATTCACAAAGGCTGGCAAAGGCCTTAAATGTTCTCGGTATGATAAATATTCAGTATGTTTTGTACAATGATGAAATCTACGTTATTGAGGTTAATCCCAGATCAAGCCGGACGGTGCCTTACATCAGCAAGGTTACGGGAATTCCCATGGTTAATGTTGCAACTAAGCTGATGACAGGTAAAAAACTTAAGGATTTTAAGTACGGCACAGGGCTATACAAGCAGTCAGAATATGTTGCCATCAAGGTTCCTGTTTTCTCTTTTGAGAAGCTGCATGATGTTGATACCAGCCTGGGGCCTGAAATGAAGTCAACAGGAGAGGTGCTGGGCATCGGAAGAACATTTGAGGAAGCTCTATACAAGGGAATTATTGCATCGGGCACTAAGCTTCCTGTAAAGGGTGGCAGCGTGCTTATGACTGTTAGGGACTCAGACAAGACTGAGCTTATAGGTATTGCGGAGCAGTTTGAAAAGCTTGGATTTGAGCTTTGGGCTACCGGTAGAACTGCAAACATGTTAAATATGCATGGGGTAGCCACAAATGCTGTGAAAAAAATTGACGAGGGGTCTCCGAACATTTTGGATTTAATCTCCTCCGGGAAAATCAGTCTTGTAATTAATACTCCTACGAGAGGTCGTCAACCTAAACGTGATGGATTTAGAATAAGGCGAAAGGCAGTCGAGATGTCAATTCCATGTTTGACATCCCTTGATACTGCAGCTGCAATTATCGATTGTATAGAAATTAACAGAAAAAATAATGATCTCGAGGTCATAGAGCTGGGTGTGTTTGATGATTGAGAGATACCCTATTGAAAAGATTTTGATAAAGGAGACTAGCATGGCCAAACAGATAATGGACACTGTGTTACGGGTTGAGGAGCTTACAGAGGATATCTACAGGATGACTATGAGCTCTGAATTCATTTCGAAAAATGCATTACCCGGGCAATTTGTAAACATTAAGTGCTGCGAAGGTGAACAGGCACTGTTAAGAAGGCCTGTGAGCATTTGTCAGCTTGATAGGGGAAATGGTACATATGACATCCTATTTCAAAAAAAGGGAACAGGCACTGCTTTACTGACATGTAAGAAGTCGGGTGACAGGTTGGATGTGCTGGGTCCCCTCGGTAACGGCTTTGATCTAAATGAAAAATATCAACGTATTGCGGTGGTAGGAGGCGGGATAGGAGTATTTCCTCTTTTATTTTTGCTACAGGAAAGCAAGGCGGCTTATAAAAATGCATATCTGGGATTTCGCAGCGCAGATCTTATTGTCTTAGAAAAGGAGTTTGGACGAAGCGCCACATCACTTAAGATAGCAACGGATGATGGTAGCTATGGCACGCACGGCTATATAACAGAAATACTAAAGAAGGATTTATTGTCCTGCCACTATGATATGATATACGCATGTGGCCCAACAGTAATGCTGAGCACAATAGCCAGGATTGCTGATGAAAGCGGGACACAATGCCAGGTGTCCCTTGAACAAAGAATGGGCTGCGGCTTCGGCGCATGCCTCATATGTGCCTGTAAGACGAAAATAAAGAGCGATGCAGTTGATAAAGACGGGCAATGGCATTATAGCCATGTTTGCAAGGATGGTCCCGTCTTTAACAGCAAGGATGTCATATTTGATTGAAAAATATAGTAGCAAAGCGGAGGGATTAAGTGAAGGGTCAAGGTCATGATATCGATATGGCTGTGAATATAGGAGGCTTGCAGCTTAAGAATCCAGTTATTGCAGCATCAGGAACATTTGGCTTCGGAAGGGAGCAT